>Ga0172379_10000172_pt1 | contig 173931 bp, 173 predicted proteins | sample GrowelOW334metaG_FD_119756 | JGI IMG/M metagenome (GOLD analysis project Ga0172379, IMG submission 119756) | Groundwater microbial communities from an aquifer near a municipal landfill in Southern Ontario, Canada - Groundwater well OW334 metaG | ecosystem: Environmental > Aquatic > Deep...
AACCGCACATGATTATTCAGAAGAAATAGCAAAAGAAAAAGGAACATTTCCAAACTGGGAAATTTCAATATTCGGACCAAAAGGTAAAAACAGAAAACAAAGAAATGCGGCTTTGACAACAGTTGCTCCGACAGGATCAATCTCAATGCTTCTTGATTGTAGCTCCGGAGTCGAACCATTCTTCGCATTGTCATACCAAAAAGAAGGAATGAACGGACAAAAATTCCTATATCTAAATGCTCTCGTTGAAGAAGAACTTAAAAATCTAGGCCTATATAGTGAAGAAATCGTCAAAGAAATAGAACGCACAGGATCAGTTCAACATATAGCAGAAATTCCTGAAGACATCAGAAAAATATATGTCACAGCAATGGATATTTCCGCAGAGGACCACATAAAAATGCAGGCGGCATTCCAAAGTGAAGTCGACAACAGCATTTCAAAAACAATCAATTTCCCATACAGCGCAACAAGAGAAGACGTTCGCCAAGGATACATAATGGCATGGAAAACAGGATTAAAAGGATGCACAGTTTATCGTGATGGAAGCCGAAAAGAACAGCCTATAACAGTTGCAAAAGACGACAAAAAAGAAGAAGAAAAAACATGCACGGGAGAAGGATGCGAAAAATGTGAAATTACGGAACAAATTCAAATGAAACAAAATTTTGAAGAAGTAATTCCGCCACCGGTAGGCAACGCAGATCCACATGCGGAACACAATCACGATCCACGCATGCACATGTCTTTAAGCAAAAACGAAATTATTAAAAGCAGAAAATGTCCCGACTGTGAATCTCCAATTCAAATCGCAGAAGGATGCATGCTTTGTCTAAACTGTGGATTTTCCGCTTGCTCAGCGTAAAGACTAATCACAAATAAAGTTGACAAACTAGGCAAAATATTATACTATTTTCGCTCATAATATTTCGAAAATATTTAATACGAAATGGCAAACAACCTAGCGGAAAATTTAGACGAAAATCAAACCGACAATACGGAAGGACAAGACAAAGCCTCAAAAGATCCTTTTGAAGGTACAAAAAAATCCAAGCTGACCTCTTCAGAGATTGCGGCTATTCAAAGCCACGATACGTCAATTTCACAAATCGCCAACGAACGAAATCGCAAAGCACATCAGGCAAAAACAGAACTTGGCAAATTGGCGTCTTCGTCAAAAGATAGAGCCCAGATAATAAGCATGAAAGAATATCGCGAATTTTCAAAAAGAATTCAAGAAACAGAAAGTGCAGAAAAAATGCAGGGCATTTTGGACGAAATAAAAGAACTTCCTGAAAAAAGAGCAAAAGAAAAAGAAGACGAAGAAAGACAAACGGAAACTCTAGAAAAAGATGATCCAAGGCTCGCGGAATTAAAAGAAGAATTCGATACAATTTGCGACGAAAACGTGCAATACATAGGAACAAAACAAATCGACGGATTCAAAAAATGGTTTGAAGAAGAGACAGGAAAAAAGCCTCAAATAAAACATTTAAAAGACGTAATAAAAAGATTAAAAGGAGAAAATTCCAGCGATTCAGGAGGACTCGCTCCGAGAAAAGAAGAATACGGAAAATTACAAACACTTTGCAAAAAATATGGCTTGGATGCACCTACAGATTCAAAATACATTGAAGAAGAAGGATTAAGCGAGAGAAAAGAATATAGAAGAAATGCACAAGAAATCGAAAATCATTTGATGAAAGTAAAAGAAACAGGATTCTATTCGAAAGAGATTATTCAAGACACAATGCAACAAGCTTTAACAGCAGACTCGCCATCAAAACAAAGAGAATTAAAATCGCAATTGGACAGAATTTCAAGAATTGAATCTGAAAGTTTCACACATCTTGATTCAAAAACAACAGTCGGAGGAATCACAATAAGAAAAATGAGTCAAAAAGGAAAAGATTTTTTGATAAATTATTACAAAACCATCGGCATAGATGAAAGAGAAGAAAACGTTAGAAATTGGCCAAAATTCATAGAAGCAGAAGCAAAACTTGCTGAAGATTTGCTTGAAATATACGAAGACCATCCAGAAGGATTTAGGCTTGCAATGGGCAGTTTTGAGCATTTAACATTTGAAGAAAAGGAAAAAGCTTTGAAAGAACACGAACGCTTGGTAAAAGAAACCAGCGACAAAGAAGAACTTGAGAAAAAACTTACAATCAAAGCCGCGCATGGAGCGATAGACGAAGCCGCACGAAATAATATTCTCGCAAAAGGAAAAGATAAAACACAAGGAAAATATAAAGAATTTTTTGAAGAAGAAGAAAATTTCAAAAACAAAAAAACCGGAGAAGAAGGAGATTTGGAAGAGATGAAAAAAGCATACGAATTGTTGATCAGTAAGACACCAAATGAAGAATATAAAAACTTGGCGGCATACGAAAAAAGACGAGATCAATATTCAAAAGATTTAAAAAAATGGGGAGAATACGACGATGAATTGGAAGACGATGAGATTGCAAAAATGAAGGAAGAATTTGATAAATCCGGATGGCAGGACAGAGAAGATTTGCAAAAAGAATTAACCGAAAAAGTTGAAACAGCAAAAAAGAAACACTACAAAGCAAAACGAATGACAAAAGGTGTGGAATTGGAAAAAACAGGAAAGAAGAAAAATAAAAAAGAAAAAGGTGAAGAAGATGAAGACAACGAAGAAGGACCAAAATCAGCAAAAGAAGCGATAAAAGCCGCCAATAAACTTTTGATGGGAGAAGAAGGAGCTGAAGCCCTAAAAACACTTTTGGAATACAACGAAAAAGATCCTGATGATCCAAAAATTTTATTTTGGATTGAAAAAACAGCCGAATACATAAGAAGCTTTGGTAGCGGTAAAAAGAAAATGGACGAATCTTTTGAAGATGAAGTTGAAGACGAAATTGAGGACGCAATGAAAGAAGAACCAATTAAAAAATTTATTGAAGAAGAACAAGTCGAGACCTTGAGTTTGGAAGGAACTGAAGAAAGTGAAAGACTTCATGAAAGCAAAAAATCAGCTAAAGAAAGAGCAAAAGACGAATCATTAAGCCGTGTAGACACAACATCTTTGGAAGGCGAACTTACTGAAGATTTCTACAAAAATTCGGATAAAGAATTTATTTTGGATGAAGAAGGAAGCGGAGAAGAAATGACAGAAATACAATTTGATAACAAAGAATATACAAGAGAAGAAGTGGATGAATTAAAGTCGGAAGTTTTTCATAAACAAGACAGACTTAGAGAAAAACGCGGACTCGTCGACACAGTATTAAAAGACAAAGACGGAAAAGTTATAACAACAAAAGAAGCAAAAGCAATCGAACAAAAAGACGTTGAAGATCTTGAAGATGAGATCCTTGAAAGTGCGGAAGAAAATATGTCCACAAAAAAAGGCGCATCGGAAGGAGCGGAAATATTCGACCTCACACAAAAAATCGCCGCAAAGAGAAAAACAAAAGAAATGGTCGACAAACGTCTTCACGAAAAATTAGAATCTGAGTACTAGCCTTTTCAACATAAAAAAGACAGCGAAGAAATAATAAATAAAAAATATTTCTGAGGTAAACCAGTTAATTTGCGAATATGCGAATGGGATATTTGCAAACATTTCAACCAAAAAAAGAACAACCTTCAAAATCGCATATTCAAAAAAAGCAAAAATCATTCCAACCCTAAAAGAGAAAATTCCAACGAATAAAACTGCAAAACCAAAAAACATAGCCATTGGAATAAGCGGTAAAACAAAAATATTTGCTATCGGAGAAATCGCGCTAAAATTTCCAAAATTAATAAGTATAACAGGCATAGTCAAAATTTGAGCGGAGATTGTCATCAAAAAAGCGCTTCTAAACCCACAAAAATCAGGAATGAATTTTAAAAAATTTTCCATAATCGGATAAAAATAAACAATCCCAAACGTCGCTCCAAACGACAATTGGAAACCAATATCTTCAAAAATTAAAGTCGGCAAAAACAAATTCATGAGAAACGCAGAAAAAATAAGTCCTATAAAAGGCATATACTGACGACCGGAAAACATCGCATAATAGCTGACAATTCCCATCATCGCCGCTCTTATGCAGGACGCGGAAAATCCGGTCAAACACACGAACAAAAGAATAAAAAAAATCATAACAAAAAAATTCCACTTCCTTCCCAAAAAACCAAAAGATTTCGAACAAAAAGCTATCAATATTGAAATATTATATCCGGAGACTGCAACAATATGAGTAAGTCCGGTCGCATTAAAATTTTCAAGAATATTTTTATCCATCGCATTCTTTTTTCCCAAAATAAGACCTTCAACAAAACCGGAATATGGCTCAGGCAAGACACTTTGAAAAACGTCACTTATCCAATCCCCCATCGAAGAAAAATACTGAGACAAAAATCCAAAGTCAAAACTTCCATAATCCAAATGCAAAAAATACCTAAAAATTCCAAATAAAAATCCAAGCAAAAAAAACAAAAAAACATGAAAAAATTTAGATTTAAAAATAAGGAAAAGATATCTCATCAAAAGAAAAACAATAATAATCAAAAACACAATTTCATCCCATTTTCCGGACAAAAAGAAAAAACCGAAAATAATGCCAATCAAGAACGCGCAGGCAAAAATTACAAAGAAAAAAGATTTATGAACATTCTCACCCATATAATTATAAAACAGTTATGGAATAACCATACAAGTAAGACTTAAAATTTTCTTAAAATAATTCTAAAATATCAAAGCTAAAAGAACATTTCTCAACAAAAAAATACAAACAATGAAAATCTCAAAACTTTTAATAATTGGGCTTTTACTTTCGCAATTTGTTTTGCCACAATCGACATTCGCATCCTTTATCGACGTACCAACTTCATATAAAAATTACGAAGCAATAATCTATCTTCAAGAAAACGGCATAATAAAGGGATATTCAGACGGTACATTCAAGCCGGAAAATCTTGTCAACAGAGCAGAATTCCTAAAAATAATAATAGAGGGATCAGGAATAAAAACAGACATATTGAGCTCCACACCATTCAGCGACATAAACAATCAAGCTTGGTACGCACAATACGTAAAAAAAGCATACGCAGAAGGATGGATACAGGGCTACACAGACGGGACTTTCAGGCCATCACAAACAATAACAAAAGTTGAAGCGTTAAAAATTCTTGGAGAAGTTCAAGACTGGCAAACGACCACAGTAACAACAATTCCGTTCTTGGACACAAAAACGACGGATTGGTTTACAACATATGTTTCATTTGCAAAAGAAAACGGATTGCTTGAAGAAGAAGGAAAATTATTTTTCCCAAACGAAGAGATGTCTCGCGCGAAAATAAGCGAAACCGTTTACAGAACAATAATAAAAGGGCTTTCTCCAGAGCCAATTCAGCCAATCATAGAAACAACACAACCAACCACTACAGAAAAAGAAATTGCCTCAGATTTTTATTCAAATATTTCTCTCAATTCCCCGATACCAACCACATTTTACAAAAACGAGGTCTACACAATAAAAGGAACTATAACTTCCGGCTCATACAAAGAAGCGACAGTAACAATAGTAGATCAAGAAAAAATTACAGAACCTGTCTTAAATAATCATTTTGAAATTTCTGTAATTTTTTCAGAAACCGGAAATTTTTTATTGGGAATTTTACCGGGAAATGGCGGAACAACGAAAGTTAAAACAATTTCAGTACTACCAACTTTACCATCCGTACAAAACATAGAAACTCCACCATCAAAACTTTCACCTGAAATAAATTTTTCAAACGAAAAAACTTTCGTAAACTTCGAAAAAACTTCATCGACAATAAACAAAATAACGCTGACACAAGGCACAAAGTCCGTGTCATATTTTTCACGACAATCAACATCAGAAATCCCGATTTTTTATAAAGACTTTGAAAATTTTTCTCTAACATCAACTTCTTATTACGTTGAATCGGCAAAAATATCATCATCCTCCCCTCTTGTAATTTCGTCAGAATTTTCAAAAAGTGAAACAAAAACATTCTCTCCGACATATCACGAATTTTCATATATTTCCGAAGAAGTAATATCAACTCCTCCTGAAAAAATGAGCAGTCCTGCAAAAATTTCATTCACAATAAAACCCTCAATAGAAATAGAAACAACAGGATATATCACAAAACCTGACGGATTTGTTGAAGAAATCCAACTACCTAAAAACCTCGACATTTACACGTATTCTTATTCCCCATCATCATCGGGAACATACATTGTGGAAATAAATAATTCGGAAGGAGTGGCAGTTGTAAACCATCCAGTTTACATAGGAAACAAAATTCCTCTACTCCCAGATTTTTTCGACAAAAACCAAAGAACCTATTTCACAGATACGGTTTCTTTAGACACAATGCGCGATGAAATGCTGAATTACATAAACGACACAAGAAGACGTTATGGCTTGGTGGAGCTGGTTTTATCTGAAGATTTGAATACTTTGGCTCAAATACATTCCGACGACATGGTAAATAATAATTATTTTTCACACACGGATTTAAACGGAAACACGTCTGAAGATCGACGAAAAATTCTTGGAATTTCAACACCTGTTGCAGAAAACATGGCAAAAGAAGTTTCGATAATTTTCGCACATGAGGGACTTGTTCGGAGCGGAGGACATCGAAAAAATATTTTAGAAAAAGAATGGACACGTGTCGGTATTGGCATAACCAAAACAAAAAATGACGGAGGATATTTAATAGTAACAGAAGAATTTTCGACAGAAGCAATAACAGCGGAGACTTTAACCTCAATGAAAGAAGATTTGTTTGCGACAATAAATGAAGAACGCACAAAAAATGGCTTAAGCGCGTTAACATTAGACACAACGCTAAATGACACAAGCAAATATTTAAACGATAAAGTAATTACCGAAAATACAATTCTTACAAATGATATCTTTTCAGATGCCTTAAATTCGTTTAACATAGGCGGAGACTCGGAGGGGTTTAGCCGTACATACAATTTATGGTGGACAATCGTGGATTCACTTCTCTTGGATGAACCGGCGCTAACAACCGAAAATTGGCTAAGAATGGGAATAGACATTCAAACAGATTCAGACGGAATAATAAATACATTAATAATCATCAATAAATAAAAATGGATTTCGAAACAAGAAAAATAAGAACAAAACCAAGCTTAAAAGACAGATTATCATCAAAAATATCTTCTGCCACAGCTAATAAAAAAATTAATATCAATCTTCCAATCCTAATAGCAATAACCATAATTTTGGTTCTTTGCGTCGGGATAGTAAAAGCTGTTTCAAAAGTAGACGTAAGTTTGGTTTTAAAAATAGCCGGAACGGATTTGGAAGAAGATTCTTATGGGCATACAAACTTTCTGCTTTTGGGATCTGGAGGCCTTAATCACGACGGAGGAACTCTCACAGACACAATGATAGTTGCAAGTTTAGACGATGAAAATAAAACAGTCACAATGCTATCAATCCCCCGAGACTTATGGATAAAAGACAGCGTCGTCGGAAATTCAAAAATAAATGAAGTATATCTAAACGCAAAAACATATTATGAAGAAATAAATAAAGTTCCGGCAAAAACAGAAGATCCAAAATCAAATCAGCAAGCCATGGAACTATTAAAAACAAAAATAGAAGAACTCCTCGGAATACCAATCCATTATTATGTCTCAGCAAATTTTGACGCATTCACTGACATCGTAGACGCAATTGGCGGCGTGGATATAAATGTTGAAAAAGCAATCTACGACCCATTATATCCAAAAGCGGGAACAGTCGAATACGAAACATTTTCAATGCCAAAAGGCTTACAACACCTAGACGGAAAAACAGCATTGAAATATGCACGAAGCCGCGAAACAACCTCGGATTTCGACAGATCAGAGCGCCAACAACAATTGATAATGGCGATAAAAGAAAGCGCGCTAAAAGCGAATATATTATTTAGCAAAGAAAAAATAGAAAATATTTTAGGAATAATAAAATCAAATCTAAACACAAACATCACAATTGAAGAAATACTTACACTTGGAAGTATCGCAAAAAATTATTCGAAAGACAGCATTGTAACAAGACTAATGCACGACGATCCGACAAAATGCGGCGGATTTTTGTATACGCCTGAAAGGTCTTATTACGGCGGTGCATTCGTACTTGTTCCCGCAGGAGGATTTGAAGTTATACATAAATACGCAGATTTAATTTTCGGATTCACGGCAATTTCAAAAGAAGACGCAAAAATACAAATATTAAATGGAACACCACGCGGCGGAGTTGCAGGAGAAACAAAACAAATTCTTCAAAGATTTTGTTTAAACATGTCGAGATTTGGCAATGCTGAAACAAAAAACGTCACTCAAACAACTTATTATTACAAAACAAAACTTAACGAAAAAGGAGAACCTATTGAATCAAGATCTCTCACTTTAGACTTTCTGAAAAAATTAATTCCGGGAAAAGAAGTTGAAGGAATTCCACAAAAATATATAGATTTGGGATACACGGATTCAGACATAATTTTGGAAATGGGAGCAGATTATACAAGCTCACCAAATTACATGGAAGACCCTTTTTACAGCCTGCCAATGCTAAAACCAGCAACACCAACACCCGCGGAAACAACAACTGAAACAACAACAACAACACCGACAAATGAGATTAAATAAATTCATTGCAGAAAATTCAAAATATTCGCGCAGAAAAGCAGACATTTTGATAAAGGACAAAATGGTATCTATTAACGGCAAACTAGCCGATTCTCTTGGAATGCAAATAGACCCAGAAAAAGACAAAATAGAAATCAACGGAGAAAAAATAATTCAGAAAAAAGAAGAAAAAGTGTATTTCGCATTAAACAAACCGATGGGGTTCGTCACAACGCGCGAAGATAGACACGCAAAAAGAACAGTAATGGAACTTCTTCCAAAAATTGAAAATCTAAAACCGGTCGGAAGGCTGGACAAAGAGACGGAAGGGCTTCTTCTCTTTTCAAATGACGGCGATTTTATACAAAGACACACTCATCCAAAATATGAATGTAAGAAAAAATATCATGCAATAATCGAAGGATTTTTGACTGACGATGAAAAGAAAAAACTCGAAGAAGGAGTAATTTTGGAAGACAAAAAAACATATCCGGCAAAGATACAAAGAATAAGACGGGATAAAAACGAAACAGAACTTGAAATAGAGATACACGAAGGTCGCAACAAACAAGTACGAAATATGTTTGCAATGTTCCGTCACAATGTGAAATACTTGCAGAGGATAGAGACGGGAACGATAAAACTCGGCAATCTAAAGCTGGGTGAGTTCAGAAAACTAACAAAAGAAGAAATAAATGATAATATCTAGTCTACTAAGCCTATATATAGCATCAATAATAAACCCTGATTTTGAGGCGGTACCTGCATACACAAATTCCGGATTCGCAAGTGTTTTAAACATAGATTTAGGCAATATATTGAGCGAAAAATCAGTACCGGTAAAAAAAGCCGCATATATTTCTCCTATAATCTCTCCAAAAAGCGCAATTGCAGTAGATAATGACACAGGAGCCATTTTATTCGAAAAAAACGCAGATGAAAAAAGACCAATCGCAAGTATCACAAAATTAATGACAATTTTAATAATATTGGACGAGAATGAATTGTCAGACACTGTAACAGTTTCATCAAATGCCGCATCATCCGGAGGAAGCACAATGTTTCTGCACACAGGCGAAAAAATCGCAGTAGAAAACCTTATATATGGCGCTTTAATCGGCTCATCAAACGACGCCGCCATAGCACTCGCCGAACACAATGCAGGCTCCACAACGGAATTCATTAAAAAAATGAACAAAAAAGCAAAAGATTTAAAACTCACAAACACACATTTTTCGACATCAAGCGGACTCGGAGACACAGACAATTATTCCTCTGCGCGAGACCTTTCAAAGCTTGCACGACAAGTATACAAAAATAAATTTATACAACATGCCGCAGAGTTAAAAGAAATAGAAGTTTTATCAAATGACGGATCTGTAACACACAAAATAAAAACAACCAACGAACTTTTAGGCGGATATTTGAATGTCAAAGGCCTAAAAACAGGCACCACAGACGCGGCGGGACAATGTTTGGTAACAATAGCCGAAAACGAGGGAGGACACGAAATAACAACAGTTTTATTGCACAGCCCAGATCGATTTACAGAAGCAAAAATTTTGATAGATTGGGTCTTTAGAGCATTTAATTGGTAAAATATGTTTCTCACTCAAAATATTGAAAAACTCACACTAATCCTCGGCTCAAGCATAACAGGATTTTTAATTGCTTTTATTTTGGCGCCATTTTTCACAAGACTTTTAATAAAATTTAAAATTGGCAAACAAATCAGAGAAAACGCTATTTCAGGCGAAAAAGCCGAACTCTTCAACGCTCTACATTCAAAAAAATCAGGCACTCCGACAATGGGAGGACTTTTAATTTGGGGAACGGTTTTATTGGTAATAATAATTTCCAGAATTATATCCGGATTTGGATTATTTGATCGTTCACTTTTAAACAGAAAAGAAACGTGGATCCCTATTTTTACAATGGTAACATGCGGAATACTCGGCGCGATTGACGATTACCTAAACATAAAAGGAGTGGGCATAACAAAAGGAATTTCAGCAAAATTAAAAACTTTTTGGCTGATAGTTTTCAGCGGAATAGGCGCGTGGTGGTTCTATTCAAAGCTTGGATTTTCAAGCATCTCAGTACCGATTTCAGGCATAGGGCCAATCGAATTAGGATGGTGGTACATTCCCCTTTTCATATTTGTAATCAACGCAACGGCAAATTCCGTAAACTTCACGGACGGCCTAGACGGACTGGCAAGTGGCTTATTGATAATGTCATTTGGCGCATTCGGAATAATTGCATTTGTAAAAGGAATGTTTATTTTGGCCGCACTTTGCGGAGTAATATGCGGAACAATTTGCGCATTTCTATGGTTCAATGTTCCACCCGCAAAATTTTACATGGGAGACACAGGATCCCTTTCTCTCGGCGCAACGCTGGGCGTTATCGCAATGCTTACAGATCAAGTTTTGATACTTCCTCTCATTGGATTTATCTATGTAATTGAAACGCTGTCAGTAATAATCCAACTCTTTTCAAAAAAATTCTTCAAAAGAAAAGTTTTCAAAATCGCGCCAATACATCACCACTTTGAACAAAGCGGCTGGGCTGAATTTACAGTCGTAATGCGATTTTGGATAATCGGCGGAATAATGACAACACTAGGAGTTGTCCTCGCACTTTCAACATTGAAATAGAATTTATTTTCCCATCAAAGGTGGCAGAACTTTGTCCCCTTCCATCTTCACGCCATACTCATCGGAGTTTTTCTGTTCATCGGTTTTGGCTTCAGGAACAGCAGAAGTAGCAACCACGTCGACAACGTCAACCACATCAGACACATCGGCAGAGCCGACCTCTTTATTATTATTCACAACTTCTTCAGTTTTTTCAACCTCTGCAATCACAACATCGCCAACCTCCTTAACCTCAAGCGCCGCAGTCTTAAGCTCAATAATGCCATCGTCAGTTTTTGTAACACTCTTCGCAAAATCAATATCACTTATAACTTTTTCAGCAAGTTTATCTTTCACTTCTTGATCTGCAGGCATTTCTTGAATAACAGTTATAACATCCTTTACGTCGCTTTTATATCCCTCAAATGCAATATCAAAAGCCTCCTCTTTCCCCTCTTCCGTGACAACTTCTTGAGCATCTGAAAGTTTTCCTAAAGCATTATCCATTTTTATTGCGACAAGATCTTCAGGCTTTAAATTTCCTGAAGTTTCCAAATCATCCAAAATAACTTTTGCTGTATACAAAGGAGAATCTGGAAGAACAAGACTCAAACTTTTTTTCTGTGCCAAAATTTTATCTTCAACGTATTTATTAAGCTCATCCGCATATTTTTCATCAGTACTTGAAACACTTTTTACAAACTCGTAAAAATTCTTCACATCAGCGGAAAATTCATCAACAGCTTTCATGGCTTTTTGTTTTTCCTCCTCGGAAGAATCCGCAGAAGAAAGGACTAATTGAGCCGTAACAAAATTCTTTTCAGAGAGATCAAGTTCTATTTTTTTAGATTTCACGTCATCGAAAGTCAAAAATAAAACCGCATTTTCCTGCAATGAATTTTCAAAAGAAACATTATTTGGATTTCCTCCTACACTTTCAATTTTCGCGACTAAAAGCCTTTCTTCGGTATCGGCAAGATATTTTTTATCATCACTAAGATTTGTCGTGACCCAATCATCACTCTTTTCTGTATTACTTAAAACCTCAACACTAACATTTTTATTATTATCCATTGTCACTTTTTGTCCGCTAACAGCCTTATTTACAGGCACTCCGGAAATATCAACAACGTGATTAAAAACCTGAACATCGGTTTTTTCATCATCCATCGCAACATTAAAAGCCGCTTTTTTAGCGGTTACATAAAGCTCATTTGCCTCAACAGTAAAAGAAGAATGGCTCTGTACAAGATTTAGAACACGAGTCCAAAGTCTTCCACCTTTCAAAGAAAGTTCTATATAACTTCTCACTTTGCTGTCATCAACTTTATCAAGTTTATTTAAAACAACAACAGTATCACTTGAAAGTCTGCTCACACTATCATCGAAAAAATTAATAGCCGCGTATCCGTCATTTCCGGTAACGATCTGATCCTTTTCTTGTAATCGCATATTCTCAGAGACCTGCAAAACATTGCCATCTCTCAAAACAGAGACATAACCTTTATAAGAATTCAAAACTGTAAAACTGTCGGCCCTTGCGACACTTGCATCGAAACTTAAAAAACTAAAAACAGAAAACGACATCATCACAGCAAGTGCTCCTGCAAAAAGTTTTTTCTGCAAAGCAAAAAAGTTTTCCCAGAAAAACCATTTTTGTTTTTTCTGCGAAATAATAGCAAACACAGACTCCTTAATTCTAGCCGCATCGTATAAGCCGATGTGCGTGTTTGAGGCTGCCTCCCTTAGACTTTCCGCTATCGGGTAGTCAAGGCGCATGAAAATACGATCCTTGAGTCGCGCTTTCGCACGAGCGTCTAAGGAAGGCACCGCAACCGCAGCAAGAATCTTCTCCACTCTGTCTGTTTCTTTTTCTGTTTCCATACTAACCTTTCAAACGGATTAAAATTGCATTTGTTACTCAAATCTCATACTTAATTCCCATTTGCTCAAATTCTTGTTTTAAAGCCTTTAGCGCACGGAATTGAAGAATTCTAATACTTCCCTCGCTCTGGCCCAAAACCTCCGCGATTTCAGCATTCGAAAAGTCATTTATAAATTTATAAATCAAAATATCCTGATATCCTTTTTTAAGTCTGTTCAAGGCACTTCGCAAAACTTGATTATCCAAATGTTTTTCAATTTTTCGCAAAGGATTATGTTCCCTGTTCATATCCGGAATCGAAACATCAATTTCTCCGACCATTTTATCTTTGGACGCGCGATAATAATCCACGACAACATTGTGAGCTATTCTAAAAATCCATGAAGAAAAATATGTGTCTTTTTTTTCTTTATAACTTTGTATGTTTTCCCAAACTTTCAAAAAAACATTTTCGGTAATATCCTCCGCATCATCATTTTTTACTCTATAAAAAACATATCGATAAATCGAATCTATGAAAATATCGTAAAGTTCAGAAAAGGCGTCGTGACTGCCCTCTTTTACTTCACGAACCAATGTCTCGATCCTTTCTCGTTTTAAATTAATTTCGTTCATCACTCCATGTCTTTAAAATCTGCCCTATTTAAACCAACTTATTAAATCTTTAATTCTTGAAACATAGCCCCACTCATTATCATACCACGAAATAACTTTGACTTTGTTACCCATAAGAACCTTTGTGCTGAGCAAATCAACGATTGAAGACCTGCTGTCTTTCCTGAAATCCACAGAAACAACTTCTTCATCCGTAGTTCCTAAAATACCTTTCATCGGACCATTTTCGTATTTTTTAAACATATCATTAATTTCCTGCGCGGTCACATTTTTTCCAAGTTCCGCAACCAAATCAATACAAGAAACAGTCGGAACAGGTACACGGAAAGCCATTCCATCGACCTTACCTTCAAGCTCAGGGATAACCCTCGAAATCGCTTTCATCGCTCCGGTTGTTGTCGGAATAAAAGATTCCGTCGCAGAACGAGATCTTCTAAAATCTTCCGGATTTGAATTATCCAACAAATTCTGCGTAAAAGTAAGCGCATGAATAGTCGTAACTAAAGAATAATTTACACCGAATTCTTTATTCAAAACTTCAAGTACCGGTGCAAGACAATTTGTCGTACATGAAGCATTTGAAACAACTTTATAGTCAGCGGGATTATAATCTTTTTCATTAACTCCGATAACAATATTCGGAATTTCCTTTTCCTTGCAAGGCGCAGTAATAAGCACTTTTTTAGCACCTGCGCTCAAATGTTTTTCGGCATCAGCCATCGTCGTAAAATTTCCTGTGCACTCGATTACAATATCTATATCATGTTTTCCCCAAGGAGCTTGCGCAGGATCTTTTATTTGATAAATGTAAGTTTTTTTGCCGTTAACAACCAAATCATTTCCATCAACTTTTATATCGTCATTAAGAATTCCATACAAAGAATCATATTTAAGTAAATATGCATGAGACTTCGCGTCGGATCTTGAATTTATCGCAACAACCTCAATATCATCACGTCCGATTATTTGTCTATGAAGATCTCTTCCGATTCTTCCATACCCGTTAATCGCAATTTTGATAGCCATTTTAAATTGTTTTGTTAAAAATTATTTAAATAATTATTTTGCACTGTCATCAAGTAATTTTTGAAATTTTTGAACCATTTTTACAGCTTCATTTTTTGGTCTTTTCCAAACATTTCTTCCAAAAATAAATCCGAAAGAACCAGCATCGATACAAGCATTTGCATTTTCGATCAAATCATCATCGCCTATTTCAGAACCTCCTGAAAAAAGAACAGGGACTCCTTGCGCCGCTTCCACAACACGTTTTGCGCGCTCCCATTTTTGTTCTTTTGGAGAAAGTTCACAAAGTTTTTTCTCTAATTTCCTGTAATATTCAGGAATTTTATCGTTTTCAAAGAAGTCCGCTTTTGGAGTCGTCGGCAAATTTGCTTTAATAATTGTCGCACCCATTTCCATCGCCAATCTAACAGCTGATTCGATAGCATAACTGCTCTCTTTTCCGCCTTTAGCCTCGATAGCACTTCCTCTTGGATAAGCCCAAACAATCAAAGGAAGATCAGCTTTTTCACATTCTCTTCTTACATTCGCCAATTGTGGCAAATCCTCATCTTGCCTTGGTGATCCGTAAAACATCGTGTACCCGATTGCGCTCGCTCCAAGTTTTACAGCATCTTCGACAAAAGAAGTATGCACAGAAAGCGCATTATCTTGAGAAGGAATCGAAGTTTTTCCATTCACTTTCAAAATAAGTGGAATTTGCCCTGCATATTTTGTCCAATATCTTTTCGCAACACCATAATGAAAAACCACTGCATTACATCCGCTTTCAATCGCTAATTTAATGATATAATCCGGATTTCCAGCTTCAGGATTTGGATCAATGTGCCTATTGTCATGCTCAATAAATTGATCATAAGGAAGAATAATTGTCTTTCCGCTTTCACGCACAAATTCCTTCACATGCGACAGCTCTCCCGCCGAATAATGCAGATTTTGAAAAAAACTTAAAGATTTATCCATATATTTTTAAAAAATTAAAATGCCCTAAACTTGAGGGCACTTTAGCACAAAAAGAGACTTTTTAAAACGAATTTTTACCTCTGCAATTTATCGCGAAGGAGTTTTTCTTCGATATTTATATCAAGCACTTCTATATTCAGAACCTGTCCGTCTTTATCATAATCTATCACGCAATTTTTCTGAATATCACTATCGGAAACTTTGCCTTCCTTAAGCTTTATATTTAACGCATTGATTTTCTCGTCGTAAGTTATTTTTGCCATCGTTCTAATTTATAAATATTTTTTTACTTTTCCAGTTTTTATTACCGTAATTATCTTATGATTTTGCCCCTCCTTAGCGCAAACCAAGATTAGCAGTTTTTGGACTATTTTGTCCAGTTTCATAAAAACAATTTCATTTTGCCCCTCAATTATTTTATCCGGACTCGCATAACAATCAGCTATTTCTCTCAAAGAAATCTCCCTCTCCGCAATCCTTCCCATCGCATGTTTTGAGAATATAGCGCACTTTTCCCTCCTATTTCATCATGCATCGCCCTCGAAAAAGCCTCATGATCAATATGCAAATCAACCGGCTCACCCTTAAAAACCGGCGGAGCATAATTAAAAGATTCATAAATAGCCTTCTGATCAATTTTTTCTGGGATTCTTTCCATAATGGATTTGATAATAAATCATTAAATTATATCACAAAACAAGGCAAATGACTTCAATCCGACAACAGCGGCTAAAAAGCTTGACAGGACAGCAAAACATTGTTAACATTGCATCTATTTTTAACGCCACTAAAATATGCTTGATACTTTGAGAGAAAAAGTCCGCCTTGCACGCGACATAATATTACCGCCAAGAATTCCTGGTTGGGATTTAGTAAACAGATTCCGTGGTATTTATCGTATTAAGGCCCAATTTGTTTGTGAACAGGGCCAAACCCCAGAAAATCGAATTCCAAAAGTCATGCCGGTTGAACCGAATTATGAAGTTATTGAAAATGTCGAACTTTTAGGACCACCGCGTGTAGTAAGTCATGAAGAAATCGCGGCAAATCCAAGAAACATGAATCTACCAACAATAGAACAACTTCAAACTCCAAATTTTTACGAAGGAACTGTAATTCCCCAAAAAGCACTCACTCCTCAATGGCGTTCAGAAGAACTTGGTACAGATTTAGATAGACATTCTCAAGATGTTCTAAGTCCGGTAGAGGCTCATCCTTTCACAACAAATGTTTTTGTTTTCCCAGCACTTAACGTTAGTTTTACATGTGCCGTTCAACCTTTAGGACAAGCAACCGAGGGCGTTGTCATGCGAAATTCAACCCCATCACGTTTTGCTAATCAACATTTGGACATTGGTTCCAAAATGGAGGAGAAATCAGCCGGAGTTGGATATGTCGCTCATATACGAGTTCCTGTAGATTTAACAGAGTATTTTCGAACACCCGACGATATGAAAAACTTCAACGGAGCAATTACCGGACAAGATCCAAACACAGATTTAGCTTCGAGCATATTTGAAAACCTTTTCAGGGGCAAGCTCGAACGTATTGGCGCAGAAGTTGAAACAAAACGAAAAAGACCGGTAATAGGAGTTCTTTTAAGTCCCATAACAGTTCATTCCAGAATCGCTGACAACATCCTATCGTTAGCAAGAGATCCTGAGGGAGAATTTATAGTTGCCGCAACTTATTTAATGGAAACTCCTCTAACTCCTGAAGCAATTGTAGACATTTTTGGTGGCCCATCTAACGTGGAGGTAAGCCCCGCAGGCAAAGGAATGTGTGTATATATAAAATATAAATTCGATCCAGAGGCCATAGTCAAAGCTCTACAAGATCCTAAACTTAAAAATCAATCCCTCTTCTTAGATTATCCTACATCGGTAAAACCTAAATTAGAAATAGCAATCCGTACAGCTTGCGAACAAAACCCCCTATGGGAATGCGATATATATCATGATTAAATCACTCCCAATGAAACCAACTCTTTTTGATCAAGTAAAATTTGGAGAGCCTAAAATGAGGATCGAATTATCCGGAAAACGTGGAGGCGGCATAGAGGCCGGAGAGATAGTCCATATTACACATGGAGAAAAAAAGGGACAAAAAGGATTAATCTTTTTAATGTCACTCGGAGGTAGAGCGTTTATACAATTTGAGGACGGAACAGAGGGACTCTATGAACCACATCAATATGAAGATGTTCCTGCAGAAATGTATGAAACTGAACTGGCCAATAAAATACGAAAGATTCGAGATAAATTAAATATCTAAACATTAATTTAAAAAATATGGGACTTACTCTATCCGACAGCAACGCAGAAAATCCAGAAGACATTGAAATTGCCGCCTTGATTAAGGATTTAAAAAGCATACCAAATCCAGATCGTGCAATAGTGAAGACGATAGGCGCGCATGCCGCTATAAGTGCAACCGGAATGATATCTCACCTAAGAGGAAAAGACTCAATCGGTTTGAGATATTTAGCTGAAGTGCAAGAAAAAGGATGGGAACCATCAGCAATTTAGTGCCCCCCCTACCTGCTCGCAATAGAAGTCTCTCCGCTCAAATAAGCTGAAATAAAGAGATTCATCCAACATTTGCAAACAAATCAAAACTTCTGTAACATTCCCCCCTTTAAAGGACTAAGGGCATGGAAATACACAAAGGGACATCGCGCATTGCATTTGTCGGGGGAAATTTAACCGTCAAAGTGCCAAACCCGCATACGCTTCGTCATCTCGCTAAAATTTTTGAGTACTTAAAGCTTGGGGATCTTGAAGAACTACGCAATTGGTTTGGATATACCGAGGGTAATTGCGTTGGCTTCAGATGGGCAATAAGCGGATTGCTACAAAACTGGAGAGAGTTTCTTCTCAGCAAAGAATTAAGCGTAATTGCAGTTCCGACACGATTATCAATATTCGGGCTTTTAAACGTACAGGATACGGCTCAGAATCTCCCCTCAACGATTAGCGATAAAGATTTATTTGTAACGATGGGGATGGCTATTGGCCCTGAAATAATGAAGGATCCTCATAGTGTTTACGGCACAGACAATTTCGGTATTCATGACGGTCGGGCAAAAATGAGGGATTATGGCAATGTCAAAATAGGACCTATTTTAAAAGGCCACATAGATCCCATCAGAGAAGCACTAAAGAACTTGATGTCGAAACCAAAAGAAACCTTTTCTCCAACCCCAGAACTAAAAAAAAACAAATAATTATGACAAACGAAAAAAGCCCAGAAGAAACAAAAAAGTACACATGGGAAAATCACAGACGGGACCGAACAATAGAAGGTGACCTGCGCGGGTTTGTGCTAAGAGATGAAAACGGAGAATTCGTAGGAGCAGTAAGCCAAAAACCATCAAACCTAGGGAAATGGATGTTCTCAAGCAGAAGATATTGGATGGGAACCGGCGACTTTGACGATGAAGAAAAAGCAAAAACAGCGTTATTAGAAGATTTGGAAAAACCGGAAACCCCGGAAGACGAAAACATTTACGACAATTTATAAATAATTTATGCTCACACAAGAACAAATAGATCAAATCATTCAAGAGGCTATCGATGACCCAAGAGTACAAACTGTTTTACTCGCCGGCTCCTATGCTTATGGAAAGCCAACAGAGAAAAGTGACTTAGACGTCAGGTGTCTCACCAACGATGGTTCAAACTGGGCGGAATTTAATCGCATTCGTTTTAACACAACAATCGAAATTTTCTTTAATCCCCCTGACAAAATCAGAGGTTATTTCGAAGAGGACAGAAATTCACAAGTAGCTATGTGCATTTCTGTGTGGGATCAAGGAAAACTTTTATACGACATAAACGAAACCGGCTTACAATTAAAAAAAGAAGCACACGAGTTATTATTAAAAGGTCCTTACAAGGGTAAGTGGGAAAAAAGCAAAAAACACAACATGTAACCACCCTACCTGCTCGCAATAGAAGTCTCACCACTCAAATAAACCACAGTGTTTGGGTTTCTCATCTTAGAGACACGAGGAAGGCCTTGAATGTGTCTTAAAGAACGTGAATCTGAAAGCCTCATGTCCATCTGCTCGCCATCTTTGATTAAAACCTGATGTTTGTCTTCAAGCGAATTTAAAACATATCCTTTTGTGACCTGTCTTGTCGAAAAAACAAGTGTAATGACCGTAGCCAAAGCCACAAGTGAGACCAAAGAAAACATAAGGAAAAACGCCCCCAATTCAACATTTGGGAAAAATTTATTTAAAAGGTTTTTTATGCCTGATCGATATGGGGTTCCTCTTGAGAGAATAAGTTGTGACATTTTTTTAGGAATTTAATATTTTTTGTAAGTTAGCTTTGAGGAAGCTCTCTCACCTTTTTGTAAACTCGCAGTTTTGCGCTTCTGCTTCGCCTGTTTTGCTCTATCTCCTCATCTGTCGGGACTATGGGTTTTCGTGTAATTGGTTCAAAAATTGGATCACCGTGGTTTCGATAAATAGATTCTTCCATTGTAACTTGCGGCTGCTGCAGTTCCTTAAAGAATTGCTTCACAATGCGATCTTCGAGCGAATGATATGAAATCACCGCAATCCGACCTCCTATATTTAGCATTTCCGCCGCCTGATCTAGGGCATCAGACAAAGCCTTAAGCTCATCGTTAACAGCTATTCTAAGCGCCTGAAAAACTCTGGTTGCAGGATGGATTTTTTCTTTCCATCTTTTGCCTATCCCCCCACAAACCGTCACTTCAATAAAATTTGCCAATTGAAGTGTGGAAGTGAATTTTTCGGCTTTCCTGTGAGAACAAATCTCTCTTGCGATTTTTCGGGCATATTTTTCTTCGCCATATTCGTAGAAAATTTTCACAAGATCCTCTTCCTTCCATTCATTCACCACAATCTCTGCGGTAAGTGGATTCCTCTCATCAAATCTCATGTCGAGAGGCCCATCATTCAAGAAAGAAAATCCTCTGTTTGAATCATCTATATGAGGCGAGCTCAAGCCCAAATCAAACAAAATTGCATCTATTTTTTCGATTCCAATTTCGGTAATCCTTTTTTTCAAGTAACGAAAATTGTCGCTAATGTAGAAAACATTTTTAACTTCTTTCGCAAACTCTTTAATCCTCTTTTTCGCTTCTTTTAAATTCCTTTCATCTTGTTCAAACGCTATAAGTTTGCCGGTTTTCCCGACATTTTTTAGTAGCATCATGGCATGTCCACCAAGTCCAAGCGTCGCATCCACCACAATTTCACCTTTCTTCAATTCTAACAACTTTTCTACATCATTTTTTAACACAGAAACGTGCTCCATATTGGCTTCAGATAAAGGAATTTTCAATGTGCCACCCATCACTCTTGTTCAAAACTTGTGCACAACGAGTGTATAACTTTTTTACACTCCACTTCTTTCAAGATAATATGAGAAATCCCGCAGGGAGTCAACGAAACATCAACAAATGGTTCAATAAAACTGAACAACAACGCCCCAAAACACGCCAAAACGAAGACAAACAAGCCAAAACCGCCCCATGTAAAATAATATTGAACAAAGTTCAATCTATTGCATAGTTTTTTTGATCATAAAGCCCTTCAAAAAAATCACTTTGAAACCATCAAGCAAAAAGATAATATAAAAGAATGTTACATCCATCATTAATTCCACCGGAGATAATAGTGTTTTTCACAGCAATGACTCCCTTTGCGGACATAAAACTATCAATTCCGTTGGGAATGAAACTTGGGCTGACCGGATTTAGCTCAGCAATGTTTTCAATCGCGGGAACTCTTACAATGGGTGCAATAATATTGGCTTTACTTGGGCCGATCTCAAGATTTGGGATGAAACACTCGGAATTTCTAAACAAATATTTCACAAAATTATTCGAAAAAACACGCTCAGATCATTCTGAGAAAGTAGCAAAATATGGCTCAATCTTCCTGCCAATCTTCGTGGCACTTCCCCTCCCTGGCAGTGGAGTCACAGGCGGCGCAATCCTCGCCTTCATTTTCGGCATAGAATATTTCAAAAGCCTCGCCCTAATCTTCATCGGCACAGCAATTCCCGCAATAGTAATAACCTTCGGCGCAAAATTCATATTTATGCTGATACATTGGCTATCTTAAGCCAAAACAACATCTCCCTGTCTCAAAACAGTAATATTGTCATCCTCGACTTTTACAACAGTTGAAGGTTTGTTTTTAGGGATTTTTCCGCCGTCAATAACAAGAGAAATCAAATTTTTATTCTTCCATTCTTCAGAAATTTCATACATCACGCTCTCCCCCGCCAAATTCGCACTTGTCGTAATAATCGGCCGACCAAGAGCCTTCACCAAATTTGTCGAAAATTTATCCGAAGAAATTCTCATCGAAACAAATTTTTCGCCCACATTAAAAAATGAAGGTAATTTTTCAGTTCTCGGAACAACAATAGAAAGCGCTCCGGGCCAATATTTCTCCGCCAACTCCAAAGCTTTTTCTCCAAAAATTCCATATTCCTTCGCCATTTCAATATCGGAAACCAAAATCGCAAACGGTTTTTTCTCATCCCGCCCCTTGATTTCATAAATTTTCTCAATAGCTTTTTCATTAAAAACATCGCACGCCAAACCATAGCAAGTTTCAGTTGGATGCAAAATCACGCCATGAGCCCGCAAAACCTCCAAAGCTTTTTCAGAATCATTCATAAATTTAAACTTATTCTTCATGCACAGTACACAATACTTTAATCCATCGTCAAGCAAACTTCCCTTCAATCCAAACACGAACAACTCTATACTCTAAAAAATTAACCCCTCAAAAAATGTTAAAAGTTGCAATAAACGGATTCGGAAGAATCGGACGCCAAATTTTTCACATAAACTGCGAAAAGAAATATTTTGAAGTGGTCGCAATAAATGACCTAGGCGACACAAAAACCTTGGCTCACCTACTCAAATATGATTCAAATTACGGCATCGCAAAACAAGAAATTTCAGCGACAGAAAATGAAATAATTGTAGACGGAAAATCGGTGAAAATTTATAAAGAAATGGATCCCGAAAAATTGCCTTGGAAAGACCTTAGCGTTGATTTGGTCATCGAATCGACAGGTGCATTCACAAAAAAAGAAGGCTCGCAGAAACACATAAAAGCCGGCGCAAAAAAAGTCATCGTGACAGCTCCGGGAGAAAACATGGACCTGACAATTGTCCTCGGCGTAAACGAAAAAGAATATGACTCAAAAAAACACAACATCGTCTCAAATGCATCATGCACGACAAACTGTTTAGCTCCGGTTGCAAAAGTGTTAAACGACAATTTTGGCATAGTAAAGGGCTCAATGACAACTATTCACTCATACACAAACGACCAAAGAATTCTTGATTTGCCACACAAAGATTTGCGTAGAGCACGCTCCGCAGGCCAATCCATAATCCCAACAACAACAGGTGCCGCAAAAGCAATCGGCTTGGTAATCCCTGAACTTGAAGGAAAACTAAACGGAATTTCCGTTCGTGTCCCAACCCCAACAGTTTCAATTGTCGATTTAGTTTGCGAACTTAAAAAAGAAACAACCGTCGAAGAAGTAAATGCATTATTCAAAAAAACCGCAGAGACTTCAATGAAAGACATCCTCGGCTACACAGAACTTCCACTCGTTTCAATCGATTTCAAAGGCAATCCATTGTCAGCAGTCGTCGACTCTCTCTGCACACAAGTCGTCGAAAAAAACTTGGTAAAAGTTTACGCTTGGTACGACAACGAATGGGGCTACTCAAACCGCGTAGTTGATTTAGTAAAATTCATGGGAGAGAAAATGTAAAAATTCGCGCACTTGCCAAACCCACATTTAGCACTGTATAATGCTTACTGCTAATTCATTTTCAAAAAACGATAATGTCGGAAGATCGAAAAAAACAAGTACTGCAAGCCATCATCAATCATTTCATCCAAACTGCTGAACCTGTTGGATCGAATACTATTTTGATAAGTTACAAATTTCACGTATCCCCTGCAACCATCAGAAACGACATGATGGAACTCGAAAACGAAGGATATATCTCACAACCACACACTTCCGCAGGAAGAGTTCCGACGGACAAAGCATACAGACTTTTTGTAGACGAAATGGCCGACTATGACAAAGCTCGAAAAGAAGCCCTAAAAACACTCGCGCTTATCCAAGGGAAATATGCCGCGGAAAAAGTACGCGAAAATCTTCACGACGCAGTTTCAGTGCTTTCCAGAGCCACAAATCAAGTAAGCTTCTCGACAACTCCTGACAATCCACGAACATTTTTTCTTGGCATGAGCAACGCATTCCGCCAACCTGAATTTGCAAATAATCCGATAAATGCCAGCGAAGTTTTCGAAGTCCTTGAAAGAAGCGACAAATTCGTAAAAACACTCGCAAATTTGGACATTTCAGACCAAATAAAAGTATTCATCGGTGACGAAAACATCATTCCACAAGCACAATCTTGTAGCATCATTGTCACAAAATATCACAAAAATGGATTCGACGGATTTATGGGAATTCTAGGCCCAAAACGCATGAACTACGCTTTCAATATCGTAATTTTGGAAGAAATAAAAAAACTTTTAGAACAATAATTTTCAATAAAAATGTCAGACAAAAAAGATCACAATAAAATTGATTTAAAAAAGAAACTTGAAGAAGCTCAAAAGGAAGCCGAAAAACTCGACGAAGCAATTTCAAACGAACAATCTTCGACAGAAATAACAAAAGCGAAAGAAGAACTTTCCCAAATGACAGAAAGTGCAAAACGCACGATGGCGGATTTTCAAAACTACAAAAGAAGAGTTGAAGAAGAAAAAAAATCATGGGCAATTTTCGCAAATTTTGAATTGATAAAGAGCCTACTTCCTATTTTCGACAATTTCAAAAGAGCGCAGACACATGAGCCAAAAGACGTCAACGAAGAAACAACAAAATGGCTTGAAGGAATAGGAATGTCAATCAACCAACTTGAAAAATTACTTCAAGATTTCGGTGTCAAAAAAATCGAATCACTAGGCCAAAAATTCAATCCCGACTTCCACGAAGCCCTTGCACAAGACAAAGGCGAAAAAGACATAATCATTGAAGAACTTGAATCCGGCTACACACTAGGCGACAAAGTCCTCCGCCACGCAAAAGTAAAAGTAGGGAACGGCGAGTAAATTGACACAGATGAAACCTCGGGATACAATCATCCCCTCTTTAATTTAAACAAATTTCACATGCCGGAAACAAAAGACACAGAAGGAAGACAAGACACAGAAAGACAACCCAAAACCCCAAAATTCACAGCAACTCAAGACCCACATGCTTCGCGCACCATAAGTCTACGACGACACCTTAGCAAACTTGCTCTATTGGCCGCCATTGCCACCCCAATAGCCATAACCGCAGGATGTGATAAAACAGAAAAAAGCGACACTGCAAACAGCGAAAAAACATCATCAACCTCGGGAAAACCAAGTATTAGTGAAGCGGAAAAAATAGCTCAATTAAACAAAACCGCAAAGAATCTCTTGGAAGAGAATAAAGTTTCAGACTTTAACAAATTAAGAGAAAACAACCCGCAGTGGACACCTGACTTACATCTTGCAAACCTCACAGGAAAATTTCTTAATAAAGTAAATCTAAAAGGAGCGAACCTTGCAGGAATAAATCTAGAAAATTCAGTGAGTTCAGAAGCAGATTTTAGCAATACAAACCTTACGGGCGCAAAACTTAAAGGTTCAAATTTTCGAGAAACAAATCTCAAAAATACAAACCTTGAAAACGCAGATCTTACAGGCGCAAATCTTGGAAAAACAAATCTTACTAAAGCAAACCTTCGCGCAACAAAGCTTGCTGGTGCAGACCTTATGAACGCAAATCTTACAGGCGCAAATCTTGAGTGCACAGAAGCCCCAAACGCAACTTTTGAATATGCAAAACTTGATAACACAAAATTCGCAAATGCAAATCTTCATAACGCTGATTTTGGCCGCGCAACCCTAAAGAAAGCCATCTTTACAGAAGCGATACTTACAGGAGCAATTTTAAGAAACGCAGACCTTGAAAACGCAGATTTCACAAAAGCAAATCTCAGAAATTCAAACTTTTTCGAAGCAATACTTGTAAAAGCAATTTTTGATAGTGCAGACCTTACAAGCGCAGATCTTTCCAAGGCAAATCTCAGAAATGCAGATCTTAAAAACGCAATTTTAGTTAACGCAGAATTAGTTTTCGCAGAGCTGGGAAAAGCAGATTTTACAGGCGCAAACCTTACCCATGCAGATCTTTCAAGTTCAACACTTGCAGATACAAATCTTCGCGGAACAAAACTTAACAACGCAACTTTTGACTCCGCAAAACTTATACAAACAATCTTTTGTGGAGCAGACCTTACAGACGCAAAATTCAGCTATGCGACAATTGTTGGCTCAGATTTTAGAGGCACATCCAACATTCAAACTGCAAAATTTACCCTTCTCATCGAAGACTCAGTAAATGAATGGCCTGAAAACTTTAATAAATAAAGAAACACATGCACGAAAGACAAGAAACAGCCAAGCAATTCATAACTCCGGAAGTCGGCGTAACATATTTTATGAATCCAAATTTTATATTTGAAGGACAAGAAGATGCAATAGAAATACAAGATAGAGCTTCTTTTAGAATAATAGAAATTACCAATGGGTCTGCAAAAAAAATCTTGGCAAAAGTAGAAGTTATGGACGCCATACATGGTCCGATAAGAAAAAGTACATATTCAGTTTATCTTCCGAGACAAATGGACCCCGACATGGTAGGCATAGACCAAAGACAGGGAAAACCTTTCAGCCCGGAAAGAGCAAACGAATTTTTATCAACCGGAAAAATAAGAGCATCCGACAGAAACCTGCATCCCCTAGAAGCAATAAACACATGCCGAAGAGCCTTTCTAGCACTACAAGAACGCGATTCGAAAGAGCCAAAAACTCACACTCATTGCGAGTAAAACATTTTCATCCAATCCCGTCAAAACATAATCTTAAGATTTTAAGATTTTTTAACGAAAATTTAATGTCCGTGTGTTAAAACAATCACGAAACGTTCTCGCCTACACTTGCTTATTTCTTATTTTCTTATTATCATGATTGCAGAATTTCTTATTTTAAATCAAATGAATAAAATATTGCAAGCCACAAGCCGAGGGCAAATCACATTGCCAAAAAGCTGGAGAGATAAATTCAAAACAAATTATTACACAGTCGAAATAAAAGACGATACTCTCTCTTTCAAGCCCTTTGTGCAAAAGAAAACCTTCGAACAACAACTTGAAGACGCATGGCAAGAGTACAAAGAGGGCAAATTTATAGATCATGACACACTAAAGAAAAAATATGGACTATAAAGTTTTTTACACAAAATCCGCAGAAATAGACCTAGAAAAAATAGGCAAATTTGAAACAAAAAAAATCACACAAAAAATCGATTATTATTTAGAAAATAAAAATCCCATAAAATTAGCAAAAAAACTCAAGAACTGCAAAATAGACACGTACCGATTTCGAGTAGGAGACTTCAGAGTAATTTTCAGATTAGACAAAAACGGCAAAATAATAATCCTCGTAATCCTAAAAATAGCGCATCGGAAAGAGGTTTATAAAACCTAAAGACAATCCAATAAAAAATCCCCTTGACCATTCTTTTTTAGCACTCTATAATTACGAGTGCTAATTTGCGGTGACAATAAAAAAAACCGCAGGCACATAAACATTTTAACCAATTAAAACTATGTCAAAGATAATAGGTATCGACTTGGGAACAACAAATTCATGCGTAGCCGTTATGGAAGGAGGCGAAGCGATTGTTATCCCAAACGCTGAAGGTGGACGTACAACTCCATCCGTTGTTGCGATAAAAGACGGAGAAAGACGTGTCGGAATTTCCGCAAAAAATCAATCCGTAACAAATCCGGACAACACAATTTATTCCGCAAAACGTTTCATCGGTCGCCAATATTCTGAATCCACAACAGATATAAAAAGAGTTTCATACGCAACAGCAAAAGGAAAAGACGGCGAAGTTGAAATCGTTTTGGAAGGAAAACAAAAACGTCCTGCTGAAATTTCAGCAATGGTACTTCAAAAATTAAAAGCGGACGCAGAAGCGTACCTTGGATATCCTGTGACAGAAGCCGTAATCACGGTTCCTGCATATTTCAATGATTCACAAAGACAGGCCACAAAAGACGCAGGAAAAATAGCAGGACTTGATGTAAAAAGAATTATAAACGAACCGACTGCCGCCGCACTTGCATACGGTGTTGATAAAAAAGGTGGAGAAAAGAAAGTTGCCGTTTATGACTTTGGTGGAGGAACTTTCGACATCTCTATTTTGGAGCTTGGAGAAGGGGTTTTTCAAGTAAAATCTACGAATGGAAATACACAACTCGGAGGAGATGATTTAGATGCAAGAGTCGCACAATGGATTGTTGATGAATACAAAAAACAACACGGCGCAGACATTTCAAAAGATAAATTGGCTATGCAAAGGATCAAAGAGTCAGCAGAGAAGGCAAAAATCGAACTATCATCTTTGCACGAAACAACAATTTCACTTCCATATATTACAGTCGACAAAGACGGTCCAAAAAATTTCGAAGCAAAATTGACTCGTTCAAAACTTGAAGATTTGGTCATGGACTTGATCGAATTGACAGAAGAGCCTTGCCGAAAAGCGATGCAAGATTCAAAAATTTTCGAAAGCGATATTGATGAAGTAATTCTTGTCGGAGGGATGACACGTATGCCGGCTATTCAAGAAAAAGTGAAAGCAATTTTCGGAAAAGAGCCTTCAAGAGGATCAAATCCTGATGAAGTCGTTGCACTTGGTGCGGCCATTCAAGGAGGAATTTTGCAAGGAGATTCCAATGTAAAAGACATTTTGCTTGTTGACGTCACTCCCCTTTCACTTGGAATTGAAACACTTGGTGGCGTAAACACAATTTTGATTGAAAGAAATTCTGCAATCCCTACATCAAAATCACAAGTTTTTTCAACAGCGGCCGACAACCAAACATCAGTTGAAATCAATGTTGTTCAAGGTGAACGACCGATGGCTTTAGACAATAAATCACTAGGAAAATTCACACTAGACGGTATCCCCCCTTCTCCACGCGGAATGCCACAAGTTGAGGTTTCATTCGACATCGATTCAAATGGAATTTTGAATGTAAAAGCGATGGACAAAGCCACAAATAAAACACAGCACATCACCATCGCAGGAAGCTCAAACATGAGCAAAGAAGAGGTCGAACAAAGACGTAAAGAAGCCGAAAAATACGCGGAAGAAGACAAGAAGAAAAAGGAAATGATTGAGATGAAAAACCAAGCAGAAGGACTTATCGTCCAATCTGAAAAAGCGATCAAAGATGCCGGAGACAAGGTGTCCGACGAACTTACAAAACCAATCAAAGAAAAAATCGAAGCTTTGAAAAAAGTTTTGGAAAACAAAGACACTGACAACATCGAAGAAATCAAGACAGCTTACGAAATTTTGAGCACAGAAATCCAAAAAATCGGCGCTGAACTATACAAAAACGCCCAAGCAAATAATGCGGCCGCCGGCGAAAGCACAAACACAGAAAACGGCGAACCAAACAGCGAAACTCCATCCGACGACGGCACCAAAGTCTACAAAAAAGGCGACAAAAAGAAAGGCAAAAAAGATGGAGATGATGCAGTGGAGGCGGAAGTTGTGGATAAAGAGGACTAAGAAGTTCGCATTTGCTTGATGGTCGGAGTAAAGACCTATATACTACAAAACAGATATTCAACCCCCACAATATGTTTATGAAAAAAAATATAATTTTTACGGTTCTTTTGGTTCTTATGTTCACTTTTTCTGCATGTTCTCAGCAGGAAAACACGAATGAACCTACAAAAGATCAATCTCAGGTAAATAAAGAAGCACCTTCAGTAATAACTTACAAAAGTAATTTGTATGGGTTCCAATTTAATTACCCTGCACAATATTCTTCACAAGACATTAAGCTGAACAATATTGGAATGGAAAATATTTCAAATGGAAATGAGGTCTTTGGTGTTCAATTCTTTGTTCCATATGCATCAAGCAATCCAACAAGCGGAATGCAATTCTTTTTTGATATCCTAACTCCGAATGAAAAAGCCGCAGAATTAGCCCTAGGTGAGGGCATTACTCAAGAAGAAATAAAACAGATACTAAACAATACAACTTCACAAAAAGTGTATTCAAGTGAGGACGTACGTGGGTACGCAGATACCTCCTATCAAGAGAGCAAAAAAAATGAAAATTTTAAAATCTCTGATAAAATTGAGGAAATCTCCATCGCTGGGGAAAAAGCTTATCAGTACAGGATGACAAGCACTACCGTTTCCGGCAATCCTTCTGAGCTTTATATCTTTATTTCTGACAGGAATACTGTATATAAAATTGTTCTTACCGACAGTCCACTTATGCAAGAAGTCTTGTCCAGTCTCAAATTTAAGGATTAATATCCACTCTGCCCCTTCGCTAAAACAGAAAAAATTCCAAAAACATTTTAAAAAAACTTTAACTTTTTTTAACAAAAATTTAATGTCGACCTGTTACGCTCCACTCGACTGTTAAAATGGGACTAGGGTGGTCCCGTCGACAAGGTTGACACTTGATCGACCGGGGTTCGATTCCCCGTAGCTCCACATCTAACAGTCAAAAAGCCCTCCCACACAACGTGAGAGGGCTTTTATCTAAGGATTTCCATCGACAAGATTGACACTAAAAATATTATACCAAACAGCCCAAAAAATTTCAAATTTGCCACACCTCCGATTCCAGCATATTATTTCCACATGATAAAAATTCTCCCATACACGGAAAAATATAAAGACGATGTCATAAATTTAATTTTAGACATTTGGGAAAATGAATTTGATTATAAAGACGTTGAACGTCCAGACATTTATAACATCCCTAAATTTTATCAAAAAAACAAAGACAGTAATTTTTGGCTGGCCTTATCAGACAATAAATTAGTCGGAACAATCGGCATAATCAAAAAATCCGACGGTTCAGCACATTTAAAGAGAATGGCTGTGAAAAAAGAATTGCGAAAACAAGGTTTGGGAGAAAAACTACTTCAAACAGTATTGGAATTTTCAAAAAAACATAAAATAAAAACTATTTACATAGGAACAGTTCCCGAAAATACAGAGGCAATAAAATTCTATAAAAACCACGGTTTCAAGAAAAACAGCTTTGTCCCTGAAGGACTAGTCGTTTCGGACAATCCAATTTGTATGAAATTAGATATGTAAAAAACCTATTCTCACTACTTCACCGGAACAACATCAATCACCTTTTCAACTCTGGCACGAACAATCGCAGTATTGCCAGCAACATACCAATTACGCCTTAAAGTATCAGTATAATAATCAGGCTTGTAAAATCGTGGCCCATTCGCCCATTCACGTGAAGACAATCCAACTATGCGATAACGAATACTGATTATTATATTGCCCAATCTCCCGCCAAAATTTTCCGCATAAGTCCTAGGATAATTATCTAAATTTGCATCCCAAAACGTCCCAGCATGAACTTCATGGTCAACCTCAACTCCGCTTAACCCAGCCTTAAAATCAACATCAGGATTCCTCGCAATAATATCAGCACATTCATCATGTTCACCTCCATCAACTTTCCTCTTCGACCTCAAACACCGATATAGAGTAATTTCACTCATAAATTAATTAAATAAGAAAACATTAAAACATTTAAATGTCAAAAACTCAACAAAATTTGCCACCTGCCCAATTCCGGCATATTATACGCGCATGCCAAACATAAAACGCAAATGGGACGTAATCAGTAAAGAGCGAAGAGAAAGCCTTATTCGGGAAGTCATAAATTATTTCAAAACAGAAAAAGATGAAGAAATAGGAATAATTGCCGCGGAAGACATCTTGGATTTTTTCTTGGAAAGACTCCACAAAGACATCTACAACAAAGGCATCGAAGACGCAAAAACAACAATTAAACAAACCCTCGAAAACCTCGACATTGATTTGGATCTTTTATCTTCTAAATAACTTCCTTAAGACAATATCGCCCCCTCATACTTGCTTTTTCGACGAGCAAAGATATACAATAATAGAAATGTAATTTACTCATATGAGAGAAGGCTTATACACTGATTCACAAGGAGAATTTGACGGAAAACCGGAAGACAATCCAACGCTTCCTCTTCATAAAATTATTGCAAACGCCCTCAAGAATGGAATAAGGCGCTTCATCCCTTCTTTATCCGACAAAATAATAATGCCTCCAAAATTCAAAAGAAATACTTCAATCGCACTAGATCACACTATTAGTGAAATAGGTAAAGCAGGCACTTCATATCAAGTAATGGGACATAGCGGCGACCTTTACCTTTTAGGAAAATCAACAGGAGAAACAATGGAAATAATTCCAATTGACAGAGAAATCGTAGAGAAAAATTTCCGTAGAATCAATTAATTCAAAAGCTGAAATCCCCCATGTCCAAATTTTATCTTCTCATCGCCGCAATAAATGCACTCGATTTAGCGGCAGTAATATCGGCAAAATTCTGGAGCATAAACAAAAATCCGATTTTCCTTGCGCTCACAATCCTTTGTTTCGGAGGCGCAGGATTATTTTTTGCACTATCTCTAAAATACGAAGGAATGGCCGTCGCGAACATTCTTTGGATTGCAATTTCAGTTATTCTCATAACATTCGTCGGATATTTTTTCTTCAAAGAAAACATTTCAATAATCCAATTCCTCGGCATCGCATTAATAATGACGGGATTAGTTTTGGTAAATTGGAAATAAATCCACTGCGCGACTCGATACAGGCTTTATAGAGAAATAGCAATTCCGCCGACTTCTCCTGTTCTTCCTTTAATTTTTCCGGTAGCGTCAATCGTTGTCCCTACCCTTCCAAAAAACAGTACACCTATTTCATAATATCCATCTCCGCTTGCTGAAGGGCTTACAGTAACGCTCTTTTTTGTTTGATTTAATGAAACTTTCCCAAATTCTTTTAGTATTTTTTCTTGTAAATATTGAAGTGTTAAACCGCAACTACTAAGTGCGGCATCAGTAACAAATATATCCATCGATAGTGATGGATTTGCCTTTTTGAGAGCCTTTAATTTCTTTAAAACTGTCAGAACATTCGCTACAAGTATGTCCGGAGATCTTGTCCCATAAACATTATCCATGACAAATGAAAGCCCCTCTGTACCATCGGCATCTTTCGTTTCAAGAACAGTAACAAGTTCATCTGAAAGACTTTGCGATTGATTCATTTTGAACTCGCGAGTAATTATTAAGAAGCGATTTCTATCTCCGAAAGTGAGGTTTGTATCGTTATTGACTTCTTTTGATCTACATCCAAGACATTGACGTATGTGCGCAATAACGTCTGTTAGATTGCCGGTCATTGTACTGCGTAGAGTAATTTTCTTGTCACTTGCTTCAATCATTAGAAGTTTGCGGAAAGTATCTAGCCGCGATTTGAACCTACCACTCATCACTTCCGTTTTTGTACTTGATTCATGAAGTGCAAAAAATTCTTTTGAAATCGTATCTTTAGTGGCAAAAAGATCCATTGTGATTTTTTTCACCTCATCTAAGTATTTTTTTGCCGCATCATGTTCTTCATTTGAAAGCTCATTTTGTTTTTTATTTAATGCGGATTCCAGATATTCAATATCCTCACTGATTGGTTTCGCTCCGGAATTGCTTTCCATGTCTATGTCTATTTTTTTGAAGATAGCAATAACCTCATTGGAAGGCTTAAGAATGTCTTCAAGTTTGTGAATTTGCGCTTCAAGATCTGCCGACTCAATTGATTTTTGAAATTTCAATAATGATCCCAAAATACGCGCTATTTTTTGCATTTCCGGCAAAGTGCTTTTTTCATTATCAATAGGTCCAAAAGCTTCAATAACTTCATCAGAATAATTTGGATTCCTGAACCTCTCTGAAAGTGCTTTTCCCACCTGTTTTGATCCGAATTTTTGGACAATAACAAGCAAACGCTGTTCCATTTCATTAAAATTATCCGGATCTACCAAGCCGTCCATATTACGAGCCACTCCTCCAAGAGTATCTATAATCCCTCCGCTCTCTCCTATCATCATTGCCTCGGTTGACTCATTAAGCTTTGAAAAGAAAGACGGATCCATGCCGGAAAAAACATCATATTCTGTTCTCTGTGAGAGATAAGTATTGATTTTAGCTACATCTGTTTCTGAAAAATATTTAGAAACATCTACATTCTCTCCGCGCTTGAATGAGTCCCATTTACCAAGAACATTTAATAAAATAAAGAATGAAAGCAATGATCGTTTTCCTTCATTTAAATCATGAATATTTGAAAGATATGTTATAAGCGGAGCAATATGTTCCATAATTTCTGCCGAAATCGGCGGAAGATTTTTCAATCCCATTTCTGTTTTAAATAAATCACCGAGCATCTGTGTAATTTTAGAATCATATTCTTTTAGGATAATTCTTTGTTGAGCAACATCGTTAGTTTTAGAAATTTCAGTGGCGAGTTGAGCCAACATTGATTGAATTAAAGGCATATGAGTCTCAATATTCAGATTTGCCACAGTAATAAGAGATACTATGCCTTGCATAATGTTTGACTGCATCAATGAATAATTTTCTCTGTCTATTTGAAGATTATCAAATATGCCCATGACGGATAATAGTAGTCCTTGGTCAACTTTTAGAGTATCGAATTTCTCGTAAAATGAGGTAAAATCAGCATTAGTATAGTTAATATTTTTCGCCTGATTTGTTCTGTCCCTCTTTGCGAATTTATCAAAAAGTGATTGAGCTTTTTCTCTAACAGACTTCCCGTTATCTTGCACAATATCAGTAACGAAAGAAACAATGAAGTTTGATGTGCTTTCAATAGTCTTATATCCCAGTAATCCTTCATTTTTGATAGAATTTAGCATCGCGATCTCATGAGAAGCTAAAGACTCTTTTCCTTCTGCCAACACTCTATTTCTCAAAGCTACCAAATGTTCAAGAATAACATTTTTTGAAGAATCCATCACTTGCTTAATGCTATCTCTTATTTGAGGATTTCCTGCATAATCCTGGTCAATTGCGCTGTATGCGAAGAGAATAAATTGCCAATTGTCTTTCGTGACTCCATTTGCAATGTCAAAGGATGGGAAAATCTTAATAACCGCAGGATAAATTGTAGATATTTCCTTGTTTAAGTTGGAGTCAAAAAGTTTGGATTTAATATAGGCTCTCACCATTTCTTCCTCACTATATTTTTCTTTAGATGCATGTTTAAAAAGCAAATAGTCTAGAATAAAATCTGTATGGCTTTGATTGGTAAGAAAACTATAATTTTTCATTATCTCAAAAACTGAGTGATTGTATGTCAAGTGTTCTTGTGTTCCATTTATTCCTGAATTAATTCCTATCGCCACCGCTAACGCAAATATTATATTAAGAGTAAGCCCTCCTTCTGTCCGTGCTACGTCAGCAAAAATCTCGTATAGCTCTTTGAATTTTACAATGTCGTTTCCATAAAGACTCTTTGCCTTAATAATCCCGGGAATTATATAAAGATCTATCTCCTGCATATCTGCAAAAATCTTACATAGCTCCTTGAATTTCACAATGTCGTTTCCGTAAAGATCTCTATTATTAATTAGTCCGTCAGTTTTAGTTTTTGCACGACTTTCTATGGAAATCTCAGCAAATATTTCAAATTTTTCAAGGCTATCTTCGTATACACTAACTCCATCTGCTAACAAAGTGACTGGGGAATAACCATTAACATCTCTCTTTCCTTCATTCTCAATAATTGTTTTTTTAATCTTAAGAAATATTTCAAAATTATTTGCATATAAACTTTTTGTTGCAGTAAGGACAGTGAGAATTGAAGAACTAATTGTAGGATTAGAAAAATGAGGATGGCTTGTAAATAATTCAACAATTTCAGCTTTTGCTTTCAAAAACATAGAAAAATCATTGCCACATAATGGCATTAGCAGACCGAAAGCTCGAACAGCATATTTACCAACACTTTTATTTAAATCCAAAATTTCAGTCTTAACTTTCTCAAACATTTCCATATTATCGCCATAGAGTGCTTGTGCAGTAGCAAGGGCTTCAACAGCATAAGTATTTCTTGCTCTAACAATAGAACGAGGATTATCAAATCCACCAGACTTATGTTCTTCCATTGATACTTCAATAAATCCTTTTAATTTTTCCAGACTATTGCCATATGCAGATTTTGCGGCAACAAGAGCTTCAGCGATCTCAATCATATTGGCTCCTCTATCGCCAAAACCTAACGACTCTGTTTTTAAAGTATTTGAAAGATATTCTTTTAATGACAACAACTTGCCCAAATCGTCTCCGTAAATATCTTTTGCGGCGACTAGAATTTTTAACATAGAATCCCCCTCCTCCTCTGATGCAATTTTCGCAAATGCTCTAAACATCTCTATATTTTCACCATATACCTCTTTTGCGGCGACAAGAGCAAGAATTTTGTTATGGCTTTTATTTCCTATTTCGGCTAACGAGGCAAATTCCCTGAAAGTGTCTATATCATCGCCGTAGAAACTTTTAATATCAACAAAAATCCTTATCATCGAGATGGCTTCAGTATAGTTCCAATATTTCAATATTACTTTTGTAAATTCGTTGAAAATTTCAGGGTTATTTTCATAAACTTCCTTCGCTTTAATAACCTCTTCGACAACACCAGTATTAGAATATTTTTTTACAAGTAAAACAAAATTTTTAAACATCTCTATATTCTTTCCGTAAACACTTCTTGCATCGCGTAACTTACTTAACTGGTTGTGATCCAAACCCTGAATACTTTCTTCGATGAGTCTAAATCTTTCAATATCATTGTCGTATAATTCTTGAAAACCCAATAATGTATCCATTTCATTTGAAATACTGTTTTGATCTCTTTCATTTAATTTTTTACGGAAAGCCTCATAGATATCCGGCGATTTTTCAAAAGCTTTTTGTGCCCTAAAAAGAAGACCAATGTCGTAAGAATAGATTTTTCCCGCATTGATTGCATCAATCGTATCTTGGAATACTCTGTCGTTTATTTGGCTCTTATATGCAGATATTACCGTGGAAAGAGGACTATATTGATTTAAATCACCCGGCAAACCAACCAACAAATCAACAAATTTTCTAAAAGTTTTTGTATTATTTTTATATGCGTCACTGACATCACGCAGAAGTGCTACTTTATAATCATTCCCTGTACGAGCGACCTCTAAAAATCCTTGGAATTTTGCTAAATCATTTCCATAGATTTCTTTAACCCTTGGCTGATTTAGCAGTAGATGTACTTTTGGCTCATTCTTTTTTAGCTTATGCATCGTAAATTTAATCGAGACCCAACTTTCCACAGGCGTTTTTGTGCGTTCCACCTTTATGGCAGGCCCTACAACAACATCAGTATTCATCCCCTCCTGAAGTATATCCAAATGGAAATTCCACTTCTCAAATGGCTTCAGCATAAGATAATCACGAATATATTCTGAAGCTCTAATAGAAGCATCTTCATACAAAGAATCCGCTTCTTCCTCATGCATTTTCTTTGCCATTGCATCCCGAATCTCATACATTTTTCTTATATTTATTTCTATATCATCTCTTTCTCTGTCTCTTATTTTAGAAAATTTTCCCAACAAAAATTGTTTAAATGCATCAACAGATCCATATTCTTTTTCAATATTTTCGACTCCAATATTTCCGATTAAAAAAGCGGCATTTTGTTCAAAGTTATTTGAGATATAATCATAAGCGCCTCCATCCTTCAAAAGATAAACGAGAGTATATTCAGCCGCAGAAATATTTTGTGTAAGGAAAAAAGCCAATGCTTCATCTTTAATACGAGTACAAACTTCAGCATCTACAACAGCTAAATAAGCATCAATTGCAACATCATCTATTTTGCCATCTTTCACAAAAGATATTTTTCCGGATTGAAATTCTCTAGCATAATTAGCAAATTCCACCACCCCAGGCTCTGCAAAATTATGTCCCTGTTTTTCAAAATGCTGAACTTCATGATTAATAACAGAATCAACATTTTCACCCATAACAACAGCAATAACCGGAACACCAAGTCCTGATTGCGAAGGGTTCAAAGCAACCCCTTTGCAATGAAGAACAAATCCCTCAAGATCAGCTTTGTTGGAAAATCCAACAACCAAAACTCCCTTCATAAAACTCAACCTTACATCACCCAAAAATGCATCACTTGGATGTTTACTGCTAAAATTAGGAATAAATTTTCCAAACAATTTGTATAAAATTTGTTTTTTAAATTCAGGATCCTTAAGCTTTTCATTATTAAAGATCTTGCCATATGCTCCACCCAAAGATTTCATCTTAATAGCATATTCCGCAAATACAAACATCTGATTAGCTTCGCTTCTGCTGAGCCCTGAGCCTTTAATAAAATTATTATAAACATCTTCAATATTCGCATTCGGATTTTTAGAAATATTTTCTCTTATCTTTTGAATAGTACTCGCAACAAGCTCATTATGTTTTTTTACGAAAGCCCTGAATTGATCAATAGATATTTCACGATTTCTAAATTTTTGCTCTTCAATTGCAATAAGATCTTCACTAACGGCAGCAAAATCATCCCTAGCAACTTCAGAAAGTCTACTCCAAGATTCATTATGTTTTTTTGTATCTTGCAAAAGTTTTGTTTCGATTTCCGCGGCAACGGCAGGATCAATTCCCGCCTCGGTCGCAACATATCGAACACCATCCAAAACACTTTGAATCTGTATTTTTTCATTTGCCACATTTTGGCTTGCAGTCGCCACATCTGCTGATGTTTGTGTCGACGGATGAATTGTAACAGAAGCAATACTTTGGTGTAATGTTGGTCCATAAAACGACAATTCAACACTTCCATCTGTATTTATTTTTGAATCGAAAGATGAATTTTTTTTGCCCGCAAATTGTGATTTTAAATTTGCAATAAATTCCGCGGGAGTTTTTGCATTATAAACAAAATTGCTACCATCAACGCTTATCCCGACTTTCTTTGTGTCCACTCCAGCCATAGCAAAATGTGTACTTATTCCATCTGCGGCATTAACAAGCTGTGCAAGAACACCAAGAACCGGATGTGTCTTCTCAGCCCACTGTTCCATTGTTTCTTCACTGGATTCTTTCGCAACTTCCGCACCAAAAGCAGAAAACAAATCTTTTGGATTCTTTATTTTCATTTCAATTGGAGAAAATATTTTTCCTAATTTTTCCGTTGCACCTAAGGCACGAGATGCAACCCTAGAGCCAACTGCACTTTTTGAAACACTTGCAATTTTAAGTCCCTTCATAACAGTGCTCGCCGCCAAAACAGTACCGAGAGACATTGCATATCCCCAATAAAAATCTTTTCGCATTTGATTTGTATTCCAAATATCTTCTCTCTTAAAATCACTAAGTCCTGCAACATTTGTTAACTCCATTCCAACTCTTGAACCTACAACTCCACCTCCTGACATTCCGGCAGGAACTAAAAGTTTTGAAACAGCCGACACTACCCTCACACCGGTCGCACTTCCGGATAAAACTTCGGCAGGCAATAAAAAATTAGCTGACACCTGAATTAATTTGGAGACTATTTTTGCGCCGATAATACCACCGGTAACAGCGGCAATCGTTGACACACTAAACACTGCAATATCCTTTAAAGTTTGAGCATGATATTTATCCTCCATTTCGTTAAACTCTTTTTTAGCATCTTCCAGCCTTTTAAGCTGTTGAAGTGAAATTGGAGAATTGTCATTTTTTAAAACAGTATCAATAGTTTCCATGGCATTTTTTAACGCCATCAAATACAGAACTCTAAGTTGAGGATGAAGTCTGAACATTTCATTGTCTGCATTTTGAACTTTGGAAAGTTCGAGAAATAAATCCCCCCTCATGCTTTCAAATTTATTTCTCGCAATTTTCACTTCAGGAATAATTTTGTCATACGCCTCTGCGCCTTGATTAAAAATTCTTGTTAATTTTGTAGCATTTTTCTCCGCCCAATTTGGATCGCTTTGAGCACTGTCAAAGTCTGCAAGCACAAGCCCCAAAGTTTCATAATGCCCCAAAACTGCATTCATTATTCCACCATATTTCTTCTCCATTTCCACACCTTCTTTTTGAACCATTCCAATCGCCGCCGCAGAAACAGATAATCTGTCTACATCTGGCACTTCATATTCTTTTATTTCCAAAAACTCCGCGACCATTTTTGATTCTTCATTTGAATTTTGGGCCTCTTCTCTAAAATCTTTCATCAACTCTTCCCAACTTCTTTTCTCGCTGTCACCTTCTTTTCTCTGAGGTCTCGCCTTCATTACATCTAAGGTAAGCCCAATAGAAAGAAGTTTGGATTGTATTTCAGCGTGATGATTTAACATCGAAATATACGCCATAAGTCTTTGTCCGATTTTATTTCTTTCTTTCGCAGGAACTTTCGAAATATTAGAATATTTTCCCAAAACTTCTCCAAAAAAATCACCTTCCTTTTGCATTTTCATAGCAAGACTGTTGGATTCTTCAATCAATTGATCACTTTCAATCGCATATCTTTGAGCAATTGCTTCTTTGTTTTCTCCTTCAGAAACTTCTCCGGTATTTTCAAGTTTTTCATATGCATATTTAAGATACGGATTAGCGTTGATTTCTCCTGATATTTCTCTATTCGTCATCCAAATACGCATCTTCGATTCGGCGACTTCAATTGCTTTAACAGAACCGGGTTCCGGCATTTTCAGTTCTCCACAAAGATTTTTTATTTCAACGGAATTATCACATGCAAATATTTTTTCAATAATGCTTTTTACTTCAGCAGTCGCTTTCTTTTTTCCAACATACGAAAGTGCAATTTCTCTTTTTGCATAAAGCAAAGAAATTCTCCATTCAAAATACGGTCTATTCTTCGGATTTCTAAGTCCTCTGGAATTTTCAGCAAATTCTTTTTCAAACCTCTCAACAATTATTCTTTCTGTATCACTCATCGCAATTCTATATTCGACATAATCAAGAAGTTCCGACATCGCTTTTTCCGCGTGTTCGTTTTGCCCAGTGATATATGAATGCAAAATATCAGAAAGATTTTTTCCTTTTTTGTGCAATTCATTTAACGCTTTTTTTGAACCTGCGGCCATTGAGAAAAACGGCTTAAATTGATTATATATCGTATCTATTGAAAGCTTATTTACGCCTTTCACGACATTGGAATACAACGCTTTATATTCTTCAATTTTTAAATCTATTCCAAGCGCACGAAATTCATCTTCAATTTTTTTGAAATAATCCGCTTTGATTGGTTTGTCCAAAAGACCACCCACATCGCCCCCAAGACTCGCACGAGCGTTCACATTCGGGTTCTCACGTGATTCCCTCAAGGTTGACTGTTGCCTCTCACCACCGGACATATTCGGCGTACCTGAGCCTTTATTTGAGTCTAAACCTCCCATTTTTATTTTTATTTTTTGTCTAAAAATTAATCCATACATTATACCACAAATTTGGCTTTTCTAAAAGACCAAAACCCGCTATATTAAGACAAGAAACTAATCTTTTTCCAAAATGTTGAGCATTGATATAAAAAATTCAAAAAGTTCACCTGTAAAATTCTTAAAAAACATAGAAAAAAGACACCAAGACTTTTACAAAGTTATCGATGACAAAAAAGCATTTGAAAAAATCGAAAAACTCGCGAAAAAACTAAAAAATAATTTTAAATATTTTGTAGTTCTAGGAATTGGTGGTTCTGCGCTTGGCACTATTTGTCTTAAAAATGCGCTAAAACCAATCGACCATGAAAAACTTTTCGTGATAGACAATATAGATCCGGATTTCATAAAAGAAGTTGAAAATAAAATAGACCTCAAAAAAACATTATTTATTGTGGTTTCGAAATCGGGAGACACTCTCGAAACATTGTCGCAATTTTTTTATTTTCACAAAAAGATAAAAGACAAAAAATTAGATGTAAAAAAACATTTTATTTTTATCACCGATCCGAAAAAAGGTTTATTAAGAGAACTTTCAAAAAAAGAAAAATACGAAACACTTGATGTTCCGAAAAATGTCGGAGGAAGATTTTCAGTTTTAACAGCCGTAAGCCTTTTTCCGGCAATGTTAATTGGAATCGATATTAAAAAAATAATCACAGGCGCACAAAAAATGCGCAACAAATTTTTATCAAAAGATGCAAAAAAAAATCTTCCGTTTTTGCTCGCAAAAACACAGTACGATTTTTACAAAAAAGGATTTAAAACAAACGTTTTATTCCCCTACTCAAATTCTCTTTCAGATTTTTCAAATTGGACAGTACAACTGATTTGCGAAAGCACTGGAAAAAAATCAAAAGGAATAACAATAATAAAAGCACTCGGCGCAACCGATCAACACGCCCAAAGTCAGCTGTTTCATGAAGGTCCGAACGACAAATTAATAATATTTTTTGAAATAGAAAATTTCAAAAACACATTAAAAATTCCAAATGAAATTGCAAAAAGTCTCACTTTTGCAAAACTTTTAAATATAGAAAAATCATCAACTGAGAAATCATTACAAAAAGAAAACAGACCGACATTAACAATAAAATTAGACAAAATTTCCGAAGAAAATTTGGGCGAATTATTTATGTTATTTGAAGGATCGACAGCATTCCTTGGAGAATTTTTTGAAATAAATGCATTCAATCAACCGGGCGTGGAACATTCAAAAAAGCTCACAAAACAGGCAATAATCAATCTGTGATGATTTACGAAAAACAAACAGCAATTGAAAGAAACGCACTCACAAAATCATTGCGAAGTTTTTTTGAAAAAGAAAAATTCTTGGAAGTTGAAACTCCGATAATGGTAAAAATTCCGGGAATGGAACCACATTTAAACGTATTCGAAACAGACTTTATTGTCGGGAATAAAAAAACAAAACTTTTCCTAAATCACTCCCCCGAACTTCAAATGAAAAAACTTCTCGGAGCAAATTTTGGAAATATTTTTACAATAACAAAAACTTTTCGAAATGGTGAAATTGGCGGAGACACGCACAATCCGGAATTCACAATGTTAGAATGGTATCGCGTAAAAGCAGACTACAAAGATTTGATGAAAGATTGTGAAAAATTGGTAAAAACACTCGCAAAAAAAGACCAAATAATTTATCAAAATCACAAAATCGACCTAAAAACTCCGTGGGAAAAATTTTCTTGCGAAGAACTTTTTCAAAAATACTGCAAAATCTCGCTTGACCAAAATCGCACATTAAAAAAATTTAAAAAAGCCGCTGAAGAAAAAAATTTAGACACGAAATTCTGCAAAGATTGGGACGATATTTTCTTCAAAATTTTTCTGAATAACATTGAACCGCATCTCGGCAAAGGAAAACCTACTTTCGTCTACGACTACCCATCAACTCAAGCCGCACTTGCAAAAAAATGCACAAAAAATCCATTCTTTGCACAGCGTTTTGAGCTCTATATCGGAGGCATCGAAATCGCAAATGCATTTTCAGAATTAACCGACGAAAAAGAACAAAAAGCACGACTGATTGAAGAACAAAAAATCAGGAAAAAACTAAAGAAAACAATATTTGATATTGACGGGGAATTTTTAGCTAGTCTAAAATCCATTCAGCAAAACTGCGCGGGCATCGCGTTAGGCGTAGATAGATTGTTCATGATTCTAATGGATAAAAAAAAGATAGACGACGTTTTGCTCTTTCCACTAAATAAAATTCTTAACTAAAAATTTTATGGCAATGACAACAGATATAAAAAAAGGACTCGCAATAAATTTCAAAAACGGCACATGGCTCGTAGTTGAAGCACAATTTGTGAATCCGGGAAAAGGCGGAGCTTTCACAAGAGCAAAAATTCGAAACCTAAAAAGCAACCAAGTAATTGAATATACATTCAAAGCCGGAGAATCGGTCGAAGAAGCTGATATAAACAAAAGACGTTGCCAATATATGTACAACGACGGCTCAAATTTTTATTTTATGGACAATGACACATACGAGCAATTTTCTCTTCCTGCAGATGTAATCGCCAACGACAAAAGATTTTTAATTGATGGAATTGAATGTTATGCAATGCACATCGACGGCGTTCCTGCGAGCATAGAATTACCTCCAAAAATGGATTTCAAAGTAACAACAACAACACCGGGAATAAAAGGAGATACGGCTACAGGAGGCTCAAAAGAAGCAATAATTGAAACAGGCGCCTCGATAAGAGTTCCATTATTTGTAAAAGAAGGAGATATGATAAAAATAAACACAGAAGATGGATCTTATGTCAGCAAAGCAAATTAAAATTTCAACACCAAAATCCTATGCAAGACGTAAAACACATTATAGAAAATCCGGAAAAATTTATTGACGGAGCAAAAAATAAAAATGCGAATGTAGACATAAAAGAATTGATAAAGCTCTACGAAAAACGAAATAAAGTAATGCAAGATTTGGAAATTCTTCGCGCACGTCAAAACGAAGTTTCAAAAGAAATCACACTTCTAAGCGGATCAAAAAAAGACGCACTTTTGGAAGAAATGAAAAAAGCAAAAGAGGAAATAAAAAATCTCTCCCCTCAAATCGAAGTGTTCGAAAAAGAAATAGATGAAATCGCAATAAGAATTCCAAATCCAACACTCCCTTCAACTCCACACGGGAAAGATGAAACACAAAGTGTTGTCGTAAAAACACACGGCAAGAAGCCAAAATTCGACTTCGAGCCACAAGACCACATCGCACTTGGAAAATCACTCGACATCATCGACATCGAAAGAGGAACACGAACGTCAGGCGCGAGATTTTATTATTTGAAAGGAGATGCCGCACTTTTGGAATTTGCACTTCTTCAATACGTCATGAACAAATTGACACAAAAAGGCTTCACTCCGGTAATTCCACCGGTTTTGGTAAAAGAAGAAGCGATGTATGCGACAGGATTTTTCCCTGCAGATAGAAACGAAATTTATTCTGTAAATCCGGGCGAAGATAATCTTTTTCTTGTCGGAACATCAGAAGTTCCATTAACAATGCTTCACACGACAGAAATTCTTGAAGAAAAAACTTTACCGATAAGATATGCGGGATTTTCCACATGTTTCAGACGAGAAGCAGGCTCTTACGGTAAAGACACAACAGGAATAATTCGCGTTCATCAATTCGACAAAATAGAAATGTTTTCATTTTGCAGTCCTGAAAAATCAGAAGAAGAACACGAACTTATCCTCGCAACCGAAGAAGAAATAATGCAAGAACTTGGGTTTCATTATCAAATTTTAAATATTTGCGATGGCGATTTAGGTTATCCTGCCGCGAAAAAATACGACATCGAAGTTTGGATTCCAACTCAGGAAAAATTTAGAGAATTAACATCTTGTTCAAATTGCACGGATTTCCAAGCAAGAAGATCAAAAATAAAATATAAAAATGAAGAAGGAAAAAACGAATACATTCACACGTTAAACGGCACAGCAATGGCAAGCGCACGAACCCTCGTCGCAATTATTGAAAATTATCAAACAAAAGAAGGAGACATAATTATTCCTGAAGTTTTACGTCCATACATGGGAGGCAGAGAAAAAATTACGAGAAAACAATAAACATTGCGCTTTCCAAAACTTGAGATACAATTCCCTCCTGCTTTTAACAAAAAAATTTATGCAAGAATATCCACAAAGAGACACAGAAACATATGGAGAAGTAAAAGGCTCCACTTTTAAAGGAATGGAATTGGATCGTAGATCTCTTGAACTTATAGAAGAAAACAAATTTTCAGGACTAAGTTTATTAAACGAAACGACAAAAGTCGGCGATCCGGACACAGCAACATTTTTTGAAGAATTGGAAAGCCAATATGGAGAAGGCAATGTGACTCATCATTGCGCTTTTGTAAAAACCAAAGGGAAACCTGACGAAGGAATTATTCTATACTTCGCAAGAAAAAAAGATCAGCCAAATGTAGATGGCTTTAGAGCCCCATTGATAGGCCCAGGCTTTAGAATAATGACGAGCGCCGTTCAAAGACTCAGAAATCTAGGCATGGTGGACAACGACGGCGAACAAGATTAATAAATAACAACCACTTGACATCCAGCAGAAATAAGTGCATAATGCCTTCCATTTTTTAATACAAAATATTATGACAAGGATCGAAAAAACACCTGAAATCCCGTATAGCGGAATTATAACAAACGTACAACCAGTTCTTGATAGACATGGCGAATACTATCTTTCTATTGGACTTCCACACTGGGGAGAAGTTTCAATGCCTCTAACTATAGCGGACCTCGACAAGTTTGGAATACATAGCATACCAAAAGCCGGACTTGAAATAGAATGGACAGGAAACCCAGCTCATCCTGAGTATGTTAGAATAGTAGATGGTCTTTGCGATGGTTGTATCGGAAAGAACACACTAAACCCGAAACCGGGAGCACTGGAAAATCGTTGTAATCTTCAACAAGCTCTATCAAGCGGAGACGGTCCTACAACATTAGAATTAGTCGAAGGAACAAAAAGAGACTGTCTGCCAACAGCAAGAGCTACCGGTTTAGGAAAATACATACAGAGACAAATAGACTCGGCCGTCCGTGCTAGCCAACAAGGAACAAGAACAGAAGACCTAGACTCATAAACGAAACGGAAATCTACCTACTAAACTTTACCCACTATCATTTATATCACTATGCGAGAACAAAACACATGCCCACTTTTTAAAAGAGATCAAGTCTCACACGGTGATACTATAATAGTTGTTCCCAACGGCGAAACTCCGATACTCGCCCGTATTGAGGTCCACAATAGATTTGAACACATGTACAAAACAAAACCAGAACCATCAATATTTGATTTGAGTATATATGACGGCGATCCGAGTGGCAAAGAGATGACATTAGATGTGGCGGGCATATGTAAAGAAAGAGCAATAGTAACAAAGACATGCCTTGAAAAATTCTGCGGAAACCCTGATAATTTTAGAAACTGTCCTATCCTTAAAGAATTTTGGGCACCAAAAATAGATACAACAACTCCATCCCCTACCCCTTCACCGGCGGATGAGCCTCGATAAATTTCACGATTTCATTGATATCATCAGAAATTGTAAGCATATCATTATATTTTCGTCCTTCGGACAAATGTTCAACCAATTGATAAACTTTGGAGTCTTCACTCCAAAACTTTTTTCCAAAGAAAATCATCGGGCTTATCCATCCAAAACTTGCATAATGTTCCTGCGCGGCATCAGTAAATATTTCTTCAACAGTCCCCGCACTTCCGGGCGCATAAACAATTCCATGCAAAGCAATAGCCAAAAGAACATCTTCACGAATTGCATTTGAAAAATATTTCGCGATACCGGTCGCAAAAAGATTTGAAGGTTCATGTCCGTAAAACCAAGTAGGAATCGCAATATTATCAGCTCCTGTCGGATACATTTCACGAATTTTTTCGGATTGTTTTACAAAATTTTCATCTTTATCTGTCGGCGCCAATTTCAAAATTTCAATAGCCTCTTTAAGTTGAGCCTCTGTTTTTCCTGCAAGATAAGCGCCTAAATTCGCCGCCTCCATAATTCCCGGACCTCCTCCAGACAAAATCAAATAACCTTTTTCAGTCAAAATTTTCGCCATAATCGCAACTTTTTCGAAAGAAGGATCATTTCGTAAAATACTATGCCCTCCCATAATTCCGACACATTTTTTCTGAGTCATCCCATCTTCACCCATCCCGACAATGTCATAAAGCGCATCATCAGTGGCATGATCATGAATCCTTTCACAAAGCGCCTCATTTATATCTCCGGAATTTTTGAAAGACATATAATGATTATAAATTTTCAAATCCAAAGTCTTATCGTTTTTTGCATCAAATCCTTTCATCAATTCATCCCATGTATAAAGACTTTTTCTATACGGGTTATAAGGAAGTCCGACAATTTTCGGATAAATAATCGCGCCCTTTTTTCTCAAAAGAAGCTCGGTCTCGTCATCCATATCACACCCCAAAAAAGTTGTATTTGCCAATTTTATATTCGGCCAATCAAATTTCTCCTTTTTAAAATTCAAATCTTGAATAGTCAAATTCAAAAGAACATTCCCCTGTGTCAAAAGCTCTTTAACAGATTTTATTTCTTTTATTAATTTTTTTGGTGCAGGCATTTATGAAAAGTTAAATTTTATAAATGAATTATTTCACAATTTTATAATCTTACAAAAACTATCTTTAAAATTCTCTTGACTTTGTGTCAAAATACCATAGAATTGGGCGGTGATTAATCACGACGGTGATTTTCTCACAAAGACCTTCAGATACGAATGTGTTGTGGCAAGTTTGGTCTTTAAGTCCAATACGCAAACTTTGACCATTTTTTCATTATGCCAAAAGCAAAAAAAACACTTAAAAAATCTTCAAAAGAAAGTTCGAAAAAAGATTCAAAGATAAAAAAAACCGCTAAGAAAACGGCAAAAGCTTCTTCCAAAAAGGAGAAGAAAGTTACAAAAAAAGCGGAAAAAACTTTGAAGAAACTCGTTCCAAAAAGCGAGAAAAAGACTCAGAAAAAAGAGTCTGTAAAATCACCTAAGGTCGTAGCCGCACCTAAGAAAAAAGACATGGTTTTGCCTTCAGAAATTCTGATTAAGCAAGACTTGATTATTCAAAGGAGCAAGCGAAAATATATAACCCCTCAAATCGACAGAAATGTCGCAATTCCGGGACTTATAGAAGTACAAACGAATTCATACAAATGGTTTTTGGAAGAAGGAATTCGTGAGCTATTAGACGAAATCTCACCTATCCAAGATTTCTCAGGAAAAAAACTTGAGCTTCAATTTTTGGATCATTCTCTCGGCGAAATCAAATACAACGCCGAAGAAGCAATGAAAAAAAATATTACTTTCGAAGCTCCATTAAAAGTACACGTACAGCTTATAAATAAAGAGACAGGTGAAATTAAAGAGCAAGATGTTTTCCTCGGAAACATCCCATTAATGACAAATCGCGGAACATTTATTGTAAACGGAATTGAAAGAGTTGTAGTGAGCCAAATTGTACGTTCACCGGGTGTTTTCTTTTCAAAAAATCCTGCCGCACCGGGAATGCACAGCGCAAAAATTATTCCAAAACGTGGAGCATGGCTTGAAATTGAAACAGATAAAAAAGGAATTATCACAGTAAAAATAGACAGAAAGAGAAAAATTCCGATCACTTCCCTACTTCGAGTATTCGGATACAAAACAGATAAAGAAATCGGAGACTTATTTAAAGATGAAATAAAAGATATAGAACACGATCCAATCACATTAACTCTAGAAAAAGATCAGGCGGCGACACCTGAAGAAGCATACCAAAATATCTACAAAAAAATTCGCCCTGGCGATTTGGCGACAGCAGAAAACGCGAAAAACCTGATTAACTCAATGTTTTTCGACTATCGAAAATATGATATGGGTCCGGTTGCAAGATACAAATTAAATAAGAGATTTGGACTTTCATTACCAAACAAAAAACAGAATCACACTTTCCAAGTCAGCGATTTGATTCAAATTCTTAAACATTTGATCAACCTAAACAACGGAGAAGGTGTTCCTGATGACATCGATCACCTTTCAAACAGAAGAATCCGACCGGTTGGAGAACTTGTACAAAACAAATTCAGAGTTGGACTTCTAAGGACAGACAGAATTGCAAAAGACAGAATGACAGTTATGGATCTTGAAACTGTAACGCCTACACAACTTGTAAATTCACGCCCTATTACAGCGGCGCTAAGAGAATTTTTCGCAAGTTCACAGCTTTCACAGTTCATGGATCAAACAAATCCACTGTCAGAACTTGAACACAAACGAAGACTATCAGCGATGGGACCTGGAGGACTTTCAAGAGAACGTGCATCGTTCGACGTTCGTGACGTGCATCCTTCTCATTATGGAAGAATTTGTCCTATCTCCACTCCTGAAGGACCAAATATCGGACTTGTTGTTCACTTGGCGACATACGCAAAAGTAAATGAATATGGCTTCATTGAAACACCTTTCCGTGAAGTTTCAGATATAAGCAAAAATGGAGAAAAAGCTCTTATCGGAAGAATTCTACGAGAATCTATCGATGATAAAGGCAAAACAATCGCAAAGGCCGGAGACGTTGTCACAGAAGAATCAGCAAAGAGAATTGCAAAAGTAAATATCGAACAAATAAAAGTTCGCCCATACATCACAGACCGCATCAAATATTATGATGCAGATGCTGAACAAGAACTTATTATTGCACAAGCGAATTCAGAATTGGACGAAATCGGACAATTCACATCAACTCGTGTTTCAGCCAGAAAAAACGGAGAACCTACACTTGCGCACGTCAATGACGTAACGCATATCGACGTCTCTCCAAAACAGATTATATCAATTACTACTGCGCTTATTCCGTTCCTTGAGCATGATGATAATACTCGTGCATCCATGGGTTCAAATATGCAACGTCAAGCTGTATCTTTGGTTTCACCACACGCACCTATCGTCGGAACAGGTATTGAAGAAATCGCCGCAAAAAGCTCAGGACAAATCATTCTTGCTGAAATGGATGGAACAGTTTCATACGTTGATGCAAGCCAAATAACAATCGTTTACGAAAACGGAAAACAAGTTACATATAAAGTTACAACATACCAAAGATCAAATCAGGGAACATGTATTCATCAAAGATCAAAAGTCGACAAAGGACAACATGTCCGAAAAGGAGACGTATTGGTAGATGGACCTGCAATTGACAACGGAGAGCTTGCTCTAGGGCAAAATCTACTCGTTGCTTATCTTCCATGGGAAGGTTACAACTTTGAGGACGCCGTAATTTTGTCAGAAAAAATTGTAAGAGAAGGACTTTATGATTCAATTCACATTGAAACATTCACAGTCGATGTTCGCGAAACAAAACTTGGAGCTGAAATTATTACAAGAGACATTCCAAATGTCGGAGAAACAAAACTAAAAGATCTTGATGAAGATGGAATTGTAAGAATTGGAGCAACAGTTCATGAAGGAGACATTCTTGTCGGTAAAATTACTCCAAAAGGAGAAACAGAATTAACCGCAGAAGAAAGACTTCTTCGCGCAATTTTCGGAGACAAAGCAAGAGATGTAAAAGACACATCTTTAAGATTACCGGGAGGAGAAGGAGGAAAAGTTGTTGCAATTCAATTATTCACAAAAGAAAACGGAGATGAATTACAAACAGGAGTTTTGAAACAAATCAGAGTTGACGTTGCACAGACAAGAAAAATCTCAGTCGGAGATAAAATGGCCGGACGTCATGGAAATAAAGGAGTTGTGTCTATCATAGTTCCACAAGAAGACATGCCATTCTTGCCTGATGGAAGACCTGTAGACATTGTCCTAAATCCACTCGGAGTTTCATCCCGTATGAATATCGGACAGATTCTTGAGACACATTTAGGATGGGCCGCAAAAGAACTTGGGATCACAATTGCAACTCCAGCCTTAAACGGAGTTCCAACAGCTGAAATTCAAGAACAATTGAAAAAAGCCGGACTTCCTGAAGACGGAAAAATTACACTTTATGATGGAAAAACAGGAGAAGCATTTGATAGAAAAGTCACAGTTGGTATCGCATACATGATGAAACTTCATCACTTGGTTGAAGATAAAATCCATGCGAGATCAGTCGGACCTTACTCTCTTGTCACGCAACAACCGCTTGGAGGAAAAGCTCAACATGGAGGACAAAGATTCGGAGAAATGGAGGTGTGGGCACTTGAGGCGTACGGAGCCGCTCACGTTCTACAAGAAATGCTTACAATCAAATCAGATGATGTTTACGGAAGATCTAAAGCATACGAATCAATTGTAAAAGGAGAATTAATCAAGAAGCCTAGAATACCTGAATCTTTCAACGTTCTTGTGAAAGAGTTACAGAGTCTTGGACTTTCTGTAAATCTTATCCAAACAGGAGAAGTTGAAGAAGAAATGGACGAGGAAGAAATCCTCGAAGAAGATCCGGAAATCAGAGAGGAAGCTCCTGAAACAATAAAAGCGGAAATCGCAGAAGAAAGCGCAGGTACTTCTGTCGGAGAAGGAGGTCTTGAAGGAATGGATGAAGACAGTATAAATGAAGATTTAGGTCCTTTGGCTGATGAAATAGCAGACGACGAAAAATAATTTTTATTACTCAACAAAACATCAACTAACATAAAATTTATGAGATCGATAAACAAAGTAATAATAATCGGAAACCTTACTCGCGACCCTGAAATGAGACAAACTCCAAACGGACAAAGCGTTACAACATTCGGAGTTGCTACAAACAGACAATGGGTTACAAAAGGAAACGATAAAAAAGCATCAACAGAATTCCACGAATGTGTAGCATGGGCGCACCTTGCAGAAATTTGTGCGAATTACTTGCAAAAAGGAAATCTTGTTTACGTCGAAGGGTACCTAAAAACAAGAAGCTGGGATAGTCCTGAAGGAATCAAAAAATTCAAAACTGAAATCGTAGTTCAAGATCTTGTAATCTTGGAAAAAAGGAAATCAGGAGAAGGAGAATATGTCCCAAGTGAAGGAGAAATCACGGAAGGAACGCATTACGAAGCTTCCGAAGAACCTTTAGACGAAGATGCTCAAAACATCCCAAATGATATCGATAAAGACCTAGGTCTTTAATATAAAAACCATTAAAAACTTATAAACACCATGGTTAAAGAAAAAACAACCAAAGAACAGGTTTCAAAGGACAAAAATCCTAGAAATCAAGAACAGACAAAAAACCCAAGACCGGAAATCTTCAATGCGATTACATTAGGAGTTGCATCACCTGAAGAAATACTTTCATGGTCTTACGGTGAAGTAAAAAAACCGGAAACCATCAACTACCGTACACAAAAACCGGAAAGAGATGGACTTTTCTGTGAAAAAATATTTGGACCTACAAAAAACTGGGAATGTTATTGTGGCAAATATAAAAGGATCAGATACAAAGGCGTAGTTTGTGAAAAGTGTGGAGTCGAAGTCACAAAATCCGCAGTAAGAAGAGAAAGAATGGGTCATATCAAATTGGCCGTTCCTGTAACTCACATCTGGTTTTTGAGATCTACTCCAAGCAGAATCGGTCTTCTTCTAGACCTTCCGATTAAAACATTGGAACAAGTTGTATACTTTGCGGCGTATGTAGTTTCTCAAGTCGACGACAAAGAAAGACTTACAGCCCTTGAAACTGTACACAACGAATACAAGACTCAGAAAAAAACAATCCAGAAAGACTTCAAAGACGAACTTTTGACTGCCGAAAGCGCAAAAACAGCAGAAGAAAAAAAGAAACGAGAAATTGAAATTGAAAAAGAATTCGCAAAAAGAACTGAAGAATTAGACTACCAACATTCAGAAATGAAAGAAGCTCTAGAAAAATTAAAAGTTGGAAAAGTTTATTCTGAAATCGAATACAGAAAACTTGCAATGAAATTCGGTCATGTTTTCAAAGCCGGAACAGGAGCTGAAACATTACGTGAAATCATCGCTACTGTAGACCTAGAAAAACTTATCGAAGAACAAAAGAAAGAATCAAAGAAATCAACAGGACAAAAACAGAAAAAAATCATTAAGAGAATTAAATTGGCAGGAAGCTTGCTTAAAGCAAACATCAATCCTGCGTGGTTCATTATGACAGTTCTTCCTGTAATTCCACCGGATCTTCGCCCTATGGTTCAGCTCGATGGAGGAAGATTCGCGGCTTCAGATTTGAATGATTTATATCGCCGTGTAATCAACAGGAACAATCGTTTAAAGAGACTTCTATCAATCGGCGCACCGGAAGTAATCTGCCGAAATGAGAAAAGAATGCTTCAGGAAGCGGTCGATACACTTTTGAATAACAGCGCAAGACAAGGAAAAACAGTTTTCTCATCAGGAGATAAACGTAAGTTACGTTCACTTTCAGACATGTTAAAAGGAAAACAAGGACGTTTCAGACAAAACTTGCTTGGAAAACGTGTCGATTACTCAGGACGTTCTGTAATTATCATTGGACCAAAACTAAAACTACATCAATGTGGAGTTCCGAAAATTATGGCTCTTGAATTATTCAAACCATTTATAATCGGAAGACTTATCCGCGACGGATACGCACACAACATCAAAAACGCAGAAAGATTAATCCAATCATCAAAACGTGAGGTTTGGGATATTCTTGAAGACGTTACAAAAGATCATTACGTACTTTTGAATCGTGCGCCTACACTTCATAGACTTGGAATTCAGGCCTTCCAACCAATTCTAATTGAAGGTAAAGCTATTCAGGTTCATCCATTGGTTTGTACAGCCTTCAACGCCGATTTCGATGGAGATCAAATGGCTATCCACGTACCACTTTCAAAAAACGCACAGCTTGAAGCGAAATCTCTAATGGTTTCAACAAAGAATTTGCTTAAACCATCAGCCGGAGAACCTATCGTTACTCCAATTCAAGATATGGTTTTGGGATGCTACTACTTAACAAGACTTATCAAAAACGCAAAAGGAGCAGGAATGGTATTCGCAAGCGTAGAAGAAGCGGTTTTCGCTTACCAATGCGATCAAGTAGCTCTTCATTCACCTATCAAAGCAAGGTTTGACGGAGAAATTCGTGAAACAACAGTTGGAAGACTTATTTTCAACAGCTTTATGCCAAAAGGACTTCCATACTACAACGAAAATATGGGAAAGAAACAACTTTCAAATCTTGTAACAGATTGTTTCGAACATTTAGGAGAAGCAAAAACTGCAATTCTTGCAGATAATTTGAAAGATCTTGGATTTAAATTCGCAACAAAATCAGGAATTTCAATCGCTCAAAACGATATGGTAATTCCAAAAGAGAAAACTTTGATCATCGAAGAAGCTTCAGAAACAGTAAAACAAATCAACAACCAATATTGGAAAGGACTTGTAACTGATGATGAAAGATATCTACACACAATCAAAATTTGGACAAAAGCAAAAGCAGACATCACGGCCGTTATGGTCAAGAGTGTCGAAGACTCAAACAGCATTTACTACATGATTGATTCTGGAGCCCGCGGTAACTGGGGACAAATCACTCAGCTCTGCGGTATTAAAGGACTCGTTGCAAACCCTGCCGGAAAAACTATCGAGCTTCCTGTAAAATCAAATTTGAAAGAAGGATTTACAATTCTTGAGTACTTCATTGCTACTCATGGAGGACGAAAAGGTAAATCAGATACAGCTCTTAAAACTGCTGAGGCCGGTTACCTAACACGTCGTTTGGTCGATTCAAATCAGGATACTGTAATCAGAGAATATGATTGCGGATGTTCTCATGCACACAAAATCACACGTGAAGAATCAGAGAAAATCGGAGAAAAATTTGAAACAAGAGTTTACGGACGAACACTTGCTGAAGATTTGAAAGATCCAAAAGGAAAAGTAATTCTAAAAAAGAGCTCAATTATTGAAAAAGACACTCTAAAACAAATCCACGAACTTGGCGTAACAGAAGCACTTGTTCGTTCAATTATGACATGTCAGACAGAAGGAGGAATTTGTATGAAATGTTATGGAAAAGACCTTGGAACAAACAAAGAAGTTGATCTTGGAACAGCCGTTGGAATTATCGCCGCACAGAGTATCGGTGAACCGGGAACACAGCTTACTATGAGAACCTTCCACATGGGAGGAGTTGCGGAAGGAGGAGACATCACACAGGGTTTGACTCGTGTTGAAGAATTATTTGAAGCACGAACACCAAAGCGACCTGCGGTTATTTCAGAAATCGAAGGAAAACTACGAGTTTCACAAAAAGGAAAACAAACAGAACTTACAGTTACATCTTTGGATGCCGTAGAGGTCGAATACATAATGACAGGAGACCTTGCCCCTGTTGTAAAGAAAGGCGACAAAGTGAACGAAAAAACAATAATCGCACGTGCGGAAGGAGCAAAAAACACAATCAAAGCAGATGGAAGCGGAAAAGTTGTTGAAGCTGATGCTGAAAGAATAGTAATCAGAAGCGAAGGCCCAATCGAGAAAATATACAAAGTCCCATCAGGAAGAAGTGTAATTGTAAAAGACAACACTATTGTCGCGAAAGGACAACCTATAACAAATGGACATCTTGACCTTAAACAATTGCTAAGACTTACAGACACATACACAGTTCAAAAATACATCGTGACTGAGGTACAAACAATTTACGCATCACAAGGACAAAGTATTAATGATAAACATATCGAAATCGTTGCAAGACAAATGCTTTCAAAGATGCGCATTATCGACAGCGGAGACACAGAATTCCTACCGGGAGAAATTGCCGACATCATCAAATTCAACAGAGTAAACGCAAAAGCAAAATCAAAAGCAAAAGGAGAACGCCTACTTCTAGGTCTTACAAGAGTTGCTTTACACACAGACAGCTGGCTTTCTGCGGCATCATTCCAGGAAACAATTCGTGTACTCGTTGAAGCTTCCACAACAAGCAGAATGGATCGCCTTGAAGGATTAAAAGAAAATGTAATTATCGGTAAATTAATCCCTGCCGGAGAAACATTCAGAAGAAAGAATAAAGAATTGGTGGAAGAAGTAAGGAAAAAGATAAAAACACTTGAGACATTGGAAGAAAGAGCAGAAGAGGTCGAAGAAGTGATTGAAGAAAAAAAGAAAATGTTACCTGTAATCTAAGTTTCGTCTTGCTTTTAGCAAAAACTTAATATAAATTAGCCAAGCGTAAAGCGGGCATATATCTAATAAAATCCACATGCCAACAATAAATCAACTGATTAGAAAGCCACGAAAAACGGCTTCACAAAAAAGTAAATCACCGGCTCTTCAATCGATATTCAACAATTTGAAGACAAAATCAAATGCATTACCATGTCCTCAAAAACGTGGAGTATGCACAAGAGTTACAACAATGACTCCAAAAAAACCAAACTCAGCTTTACGAAAAATCGCCAGAGTTCGTCTTACAAATGGAATTGAAGTGTCAGCATACATTCCGGGAGAAGGACACAATTTGCAGGAACACTCAGTCGTAATTGTAAGAGGAGGTAGAGTTAAAGATTTGCCGGGAGTTAAGTACCATATCGTAAGAGGAAGTCTTGACGCGCAAGGCGTACAAAAGAGAAACAAAAGTCGTTCAAGATACGGAACTAAAAAACCTAAGAAATAAACCCATAAAATAAAGCAAATCCAATATGGCAAATTATAAAGCACTAAAAAAATTTATTCCGGAAGAATCATCTCCAATGCAGGAGAAATTCATTAATTACATAATGCTTGCCGGAAAAAAATCTACTGCAAGAAAAATTTTCAATGAAACATTAAAAATTATAAGCAAAAAAACTTCAGGAGATCCTGAGAAAGCATTCAAGACAGCCATTGAAAATGTAAAACCTCAGCTTGAAATCAAAGCAAAAAGAATTGGAGGTGCGGTTTATCAAATACCAATGGAGGTTAAACCGGACAGACAATTAGCGGTAGCTTGCAGATGGATTATCCAAGCATCAAGAGGCAAGAAAAGCGGAACAATGGCACAACGCTTAGCAAATGAGCTCGTCGATGCATCAAATGAACAAGGAACAGCGTTCAAGAAAAAAGAAGATACGCATCGCATGGCACAAGCAAACAAAGCTTTTGCTCATTTAGCGAAATACTAAAAATTATTTTAAAAACCTTAATACCCACAAAAAATGGCAGATGAGTTAAGAAATTTACGCAATATTGGTATCATTGCACATATTGATGCCGGAAAAACGACAGTTTCAGAACGTATTCTATTCTACACAGGAAAATCATACAAAATCGGAGAAGTACATGAAGGAGCCGCTGTAATGGACTGGATGGAACAGGAAAGAGAAAGAGGAATTACAATTACATCTGCCGCAACAACTTGTTTTTGGAGCACACCGGACGGAGAAAAATATAAAATCAATCTTATCGACACTCCGGGACACGTTGACTTCACAGTTGAAGTGGAACGTTCTCTTCGCGTACTTGATGGAGGTGTCACCGTTTTCGACGGAGCGATGGGAGTTGAGCCACAATCTGAAACAGTATGGAGACAAGCGGATAAATACGATGTTCCTCGTATCGCTTTCATTAATAAAATGGATAAAATCGGAGGAGATTTTTACATGAGTTTGGAGTCAATTCACACAAGACTAAATCCACACGCAGTTGCAATCCAACTTCCAATCGGAATGGAAAAAGAATTCAAAGGAATGGTCGATCTTATCGAAAGAAAAGCATACACATTTGAAGGAGACAAAGGAGAAAAAGTAATAGAAATTCCGGTTCCTGAAGATATGAAAGAAAAAATGGAAGAATTCCGTGCAATATTGGTCGAAAAAGTTTCAGAGCACGACGACGCCTTAATGGAAAAATTCATCAACGGACAAGATATTTCAGTTCCTGAATTAAAAGCGGCACTAAGACAAGCCACAATTCATACAAAACTTTTCCCTGTTATGTGTGGAACAGCATTGCAAAACAAAGGTGTTCAATTACTTTTGAACGCAGTTTGCGCATACCTTCCATCTCCACATGATCTACCTGCTATTAAAGGAACAGACATGAAAACAGGTGAAGAAATTCTAAGACATCCTGACTCAAAAGAACCGTTCTCAGCGTTAGCATTCAAAATCGCAACAGATCCATACGTTGGATCACTTTGCTACTTCCGTGTTTATTCAGGAACACTTGAATCAGGAAGCTACATTTTAAATGCATCAAAAGACAGCAAAGAAAGAGTCGGACGTATTCTTCAAATGCACTCAAACAATAGAGAAGAAATCAAAGTCGTACACGCCGGAGACATCGCGGCTTTAGTCGGACTAAAAAGCACAACAACAGGAAACACACTTTGTGATCCTGCACATCCCCTACTGCTTGAATCAATCACATTTCCGGAACCTGTTATCAGAATTGCAGTTGAACCAAAGACAAAAGCCGATCAAGAAAAAATGGGATTGGCTCTTCAGAAACTTACTGAAGAAGATCCAACATTCAGAGTAAATTCAGACCAAGAAACAGGACAAACAATTATCGCCGGAATGGGAGAGCTTCATCTTGATATCATTGTTGATCGTATGAAAAGAGAGTTCAAAGTCGAAGCAAACATCGGTGCTCCACAAGTAGCGTACAGAGAAACAATTACAAAAGAAGTAAGATGCGAAGAGAAATATGCAAAACAATCAGGAGGTCGTGGACAATATGGACACGTAATTCTAAAACTTTATCCACAAGAACCTGGAAAAGGATATGAATTCGTAAACTCAATCGTTGGAGGAAAAATTCCAAGAGAATTTATTCCTGCCGTTGATAAAGGTATCCAAGAAGCACTTACAAGAGGAATATCTGCGGGATATCCTGTAGTGGACATCAAAGCTGAACTTATCGATGGAAGTTTCCATGAAGTTGATTCGTCTGAGATGGCGTTCAAAATTGCGGCATCATTGGCGTTCCAAAGCGGAACAAAAGCCGCAAATCCTGTCATTCTTGAACCTATCATGAAAGTGGAAGTAGTTGTCCCTGAAAATTATTTTGGAGATGTAATGGGAAATATCAGCTCACGCCGTGGACAAATTCTTGAAACCGGCGACAGAACAATGGTTAAGTTCATCAAATCTACCATTCCGTTGTCTGAAATGTTCGGATACGCAACTGATCTTCGTTCAATGACACAAGGTCGCGGAAACTACACAATGGAATTCGGTTTCTACGAAAAAGTTCCAAATTCAGTCGCTGAAGCAATCATCACAAAGCGAACAGGAAACAAATAGAAATAATAAAATTTATAAAAAATGTCGCTTAAGTAACTGGCGACATTTTTTTGACATATTAAAAAAAAGGGATAAAATCCACTGCCAACAATAAAACAGAATGAAAACTCGAATTGAAGAATGGAAATCTCAGGAGCTCCCAAAGCATTACGCTCAATGCGGCGGAGCATGTTGCGGCAGAAATTTAAGCAATCTGACAGAAGACCAAGTGGCTTTAATCTTCGGCGAAAACAGAACCGCACTTAATTCACACCTCAACCCAATCTTAAAAAGAAGCGAAAGAACAAATTTGTATGAGACAGATTACGTAGGAGAAGATGTCTGCCCACAATTACAAAACAACAGATGCGCTATCCACGAACATCCTCAAAGACCGCAAGAATGTCAACAATTCCCTGTCGCACTCGACGAAAAAGGTCGAATGATTATGGACAATTATTCCTGCCCGGCCACAGCTGATTTGGCAAACGTAGCAGACCTCTGCCTTGAAGCAAAAAGAAAAGGATACGAAGTGCAGTACATGTTTGGAATAAGAGAAATCACAATGGCGCAAATCCTCAACGCACTCAGATCTAGAGCAATTTCAACGATTAATCAGAATCCTTCCTGAGAAATAAGCTCAACATTTCCTACAGTATTCCCTAAGAAAATTTCTCTTGCATTAGCTTAATTTCTCGTATATATTTCCGGAGCTGTCGCATGCGACTAATTGTCGCAAGTTTAAGTCGACACAAATTATTATATATTATTTTAAACAATACCAATATGGCAGAAGGAGTATTTGTGAGAAACAAGCCACATATGAACGTTGGTACAATAGGCCACGTTGATCACGGCAAGACAACACTCACAGCCGCAATCACTATGGTTGCAGCAAAAAATTTCGGAGGCGGAAACAAGGCGGTAACATACGCCCAAATTGATAATGCTCCTGAAGAGAGAGCTAGAGGTATCACTATTGCTACTTCACATCAGGAATACGAGACACCAAAAAGACATTACGCACACGTTGATTGTCCTGGACATGCCGATTACGTCAAGAATATGATTACTGGAGCCGCTCAAATGGATGGAGCAATTCTAGTAGTATCAGCCGCAGACGGTCCTATGCCACAAACTCGTGAGCATATCCTTTTGGCGCATCAGGTTAACGTTCCGGGCATCGTTGTTTTCTTAAACAAGATGGACATGGCGGATCCTGAAATCGCAGACCTTTCAGAAATGGAAGTTCGTGAACTTTTGAAAAAATACGAATACCCTGGAGATGATATCCCTGTCATTAGAGGATCAGCTCTAAAAGCAGTTGAGAATCCAGAAGATCCAGCAGCAGCAAAACCAATTCTTGATCTTCTTAATGCTTTGGATACATACTTCCCAGATCCAGTTCGTGAATTAGACAAACCACTACTTATGTCTGTTGAAGATGTTTTCTCTATCAAAGGTAGAGGAACAGTTGCGACAGGAAGAATTGAAAAAGGAGTTGTAAAAGTAAATGAAGAAGTTGAAATCGTTGGAATTCACGATACAAGAAAAGTTACAGTTACCGGTGTTGAAATGTTCAAGAAGAGTCTTGATCAAGGACAAGCCGGAGATAATGTAGGTCTACTTCTACGTGGAATTGAAAGAGAAGAAATTGAAAGAGGACAAGTTATTGCAAAACCTGGTTCAATTACTCCTCACACACAATTCGAAGCTGAGGTTTACGTACTTACAAAAGATGAAGGTGGAAGACATACTCCATTCTTCAAAGGATACAGACCACAATTCTACATCCGAACTACAGATGTTACAGGAGCTTTCGAGCTTCCTGCAGGAGTTGAAATGGTTATGCCTGGAGATACGGTAAAAGCAACTATTACTCTAGGAGCACCTATCGCTATGGATCAAGGAACTCGCTTCGCTATCCGTGAAGGTGGAAAAACGGTTGGAGCCGGAGTAGTAGGAAAGATTCTAAAATAACACCACGACAAAGCGGTGCATGTTAAATCACAAAACTTTCAAAAAGACCTCCCGTCAAACGGAGGTCTTTTTATTTTTATTTATCATGAGAGGGCAAAACCTTAGAAACACCTTCTCTAACTCCCTTAGTTATAGCCCCACCAAATTTTGGAACAACAAAAGGTGGTAGTTCCGTCGCAGGAACATTCGGCCTAAGAGTTGTTATTGCCGTTTTCTTCGCGGCAGAAGAAACCCTACCCCCTTTCACTCCAGTAACAGAGTCAAAAATCGACAATGGAATTTTCACATCAAATTTTCTATCAGCCTGATAGCTTTCAGTCCAAAACCCTTCAGACACAAAAAACACACGCAAAGCTGAACCTAAAGCTCCATTCTTCTCAGAAACATGAATATTTCCAATATTTTTAATCAAAAGAAAACGTGATTTTCCCTGTGTAATAAGAGAAAACTCACACCACTTTAACGCTTCTGAAACATCTTCAACAACACTATGTTTTTTAAGCTCTTTCTGTACAAAAATTTCAAAACGTTCAATCATTTCAAGTCGCAAAATCTCAATTTCTTGTTGCGCCTTTATAATAGCGGTCTTTTTTGCCGCACCGTCTTGCAACAAGCCAAAAATAGATCTTCCCTCAAACCCATTTGTAACTTCAGCGGAGTCAGACACTCCAGCGGGAATTTCTGCCGCATCGCTCTCCCCGCCATAAGCAAGGTCTAAAGCCGCAGTCCCCTCGCTTCCATCAGGATTATTAACCATATAAATAATTAAAATACATTACAAAATTATACCACAAATAAGCCGAAAATGAAACACGCCATCATGAAAATCAATGATTTTCTTGACTTACGCATCTCAAACCGTTATAACTCTATTACAAAATTGCTTCTCTGTTTTTAGAGAATCACTCGCCCACTCGATGAAAATCGAAAAAGCGGGACAGCTCAAATTCATTAAGGCTAAGACCTTTCTAAACCCGAGCTGTAACAAATCTCGGTTTTTTTAAAAAATTTATATAACCCAAACACAATGGCAACAAAGCAAAAAATCAGAATAAAAATCAAATCATTCGACCACAGAGTCATTGATGAAACAACAAAACTGATCATCGACACAGCTGAAAGAACAGGCGCAATGATTGCAGGACCTATTCCACTTCCTACAAAAATCGAAAAATTCACAGTCAACAAATCAACATTCGTACACAAAAACGCACGTGAACAATTCGAAATCAGAACTCACTCTCGCCTGATCGACATCCGTGAAACAACACCAAAAACAATCGAATCACTATCAAACTTGAGCCTTCCAGCCGGAGTACAAATCGAAATCAAAATGTTGTCTGAGGACTAAGATTGTAAAAAATTTTTAAATGGAACTCGAAGACCTAGTCCCAGAAAAAGAGAGACACCCCGTCTACACAAAAAAATTTGTCGCTTTCTCAAAAGGAGAAGAACAGACGCTCAGATTATTTTCTTTCTCTCACCAGCATCACACAAAACTCAAAAAAGACGAAAGATTAATCGGAGCTGGAAACTACAGAGCTGGAGGCTACAGAGGAGGAACAATAAACTGGGACTCGTACAGCCTAATAAGAGAAGTAGGATATGACAGACCAAGCGATCCGAAAGAAGCGGAAATCGTATTAGCCGAAATCCGACAAATATTAGATGAATGGCAAAAACGGGTTTTTCCTTCATCTCTTTAAAATCCCTAAAACAAAGGGATTTTCTATATACTTAAGCCACAAATTCTGATATGGTTGAATTTTAATAACCAACAAAAACGCCACATGAAGAAATTACTCACATTTTTAGGACTACTCGGAATGATTTTTTTGGCTGGATGTAGCCAACAACAAGCACTCTCAGCTCAACAAGAACCAACAACAATCGGCCCTATTACAAATGAACCAGCAAATAACACCACTATCTCCTACTATCTTTTAAATAATCCAGCCGATAGCACAAATTTTTGTAATGGCGAAAACATGGACAGTACAGGCTACAAAGCCGCTTTAACAAAAGAAATAACCAAAACATTTGAAGGCAAGCTAACAATCGAAGAAAAAATCAAAAAAACCTTGGCTTTAGCTGTCGCAGACTCAGAATCATTTAGCGAAACTTACGCTCTAACTGCAAACACAACATTCGAAAATGGAATTGTCACAATGCACTCCGCAAACGGCTGGGCAGGTTCATCAATTTTTTATTGTAGCTGGAAGCCATTCGTCGAAAAAAACCTACGATTTCCGGAAATAAAAGAAATTAAATGGGCATCAGAGAATTAATCAGTAAACTTCCCCAAAAAATTCTCTTGACTACCCAAAAACACATCTGTATATTCTAACGGCAATTGACTTAGCAAGTTAATAAAGTTTTAAAGGGTTGTAAGTCGAAAATCTTTTAAAGCTTCCCGCTTAAAGGGATTAACCAATACAAATTATGTCAGGAATTATCGGCAAAAAAATAGGAATGACCCGTGTCATGCAAGACGACGGCCGCGTGATCCCAATTACTGTTATCCACTGCGAACCAAATGAGGTTGCACAAGTGAAAACAGTTGAAAAAGATGGATATCCGGCGATAGTCCTAGGTTTTTCCAAATTGAAAAAGCCTACAAAGACAAAGAAATTCGCTCATTTAAAAGAATTCCGAATTGAAGCTTCAGAAACATTCAACAAAGGAGACGCAGTCACATGCGAATCTCTAAAGGATGTTGAAGAGGTTACAGTTATGGGAGTTTCAAAAGGAAAAGGTTTCCAAGGTGTAATCAAGAGACACAACTTCGCCTGCGGACCTATGAGCCATGGATCACATCACCATAGAGAACCTGGATCAATCGGAGCAAGAGCAAAACCAGGAAGAGTTGAAAAAGGAAAGAAATTACCAGGACACATGGGGTCAGCTCAAATCACATTAAACAAAGTAAAAGTCGCCTATTTGGACGCAGAGAAGAATCTAGTCGGACTAAAAGGAGCGGTTCCAGGATCAAGAGGCGGAATAATAATTATAACGAAATAATAAAAAACATGAACGTAGATCTATATAAACAATCAGGAGAAAAGGCCGGAACACTCGACCTTCCAAAAGAAATATTCGAAGTTCCGTTCAATAAAGATCTAATTCACCAAGCACTTGTAAGACAAGCGGCAAACAAAAGAGTGAACCTTGCAAACACAAAAACAAGAGAATTCATTCGTGGAGGTGGAATCAAACCACGCCCACAAAAAGGCTCAGGTCGTTCAAGACAAGGATCAACAAGATCACCACAATGGAGAGGAGGTGCAGTCCTATTCGGACCTCTAGCCACAAGAAATTTCTCAAAAGATATGCCTAAGAAACAAAGAAAAATCGCTTTATTCTCAGCTCTATCTGAGAAAGTAAGAGAAAACAGCGTTATCGGACTTGAAGAATTCGAATCAAAAGACATGAAAACGAAAATGTTTGCAGAAATGGTAAAGAAATTACCTATTGAAAGAAACGCATTGTTCATAATCGCGGAAAAAGACGAGACAATCACAAGATCAAGCAAAAATATTCCAGAAGTAAAAACTATTCTAGCGCCATACGTAAACATTCAAGATTTACAAAAATATAAAACTGTTGTTATCTTGAAAAACGCTGTAGCTAAACTAAAAGAAACATTCTTAAAGCAATAAACAATGAGAGGACTAAGCACAATTATCGGACCTGTAATGACTGAGAAAAGCTCACGCCAACAAGAGGCAAAAAGATATGTATTCAATGTCCAAAAAGACGCGACTAAGATTGGCGTTAAACATGACATTAAGAAACTTTACGGAGTGGACGTTGCAGAAGTAAAAATGATGATTGTGCCAAAGAAAGAACGTTTAGTTAAAAGAGGATATCCAATGATCAAGAGACCAATGCACAAAAAAGCAATCGTAAGCATCAAAGGAAATAAATCATTTGATCCAAATAAATTTAAAGAAGCTAAGCCAAAATAATAATGACACTAAAGAAATACAAACCAACTACCCCGGGTCGCAGACAGATGACGATGTCTTCATTCGAAGAAATCACAAAGTCTACACCTGAAAAAGGTCTTACTGTAACTCTAAAAAAGAATTCAGGAAGAAATAATCTTGGACGAATCACAGTTCGTCACAGAGGAGGTGGAACACGCGCAAGATACAGGCTTGTAGATTTCAACAGAACTGACAAATTAGACATCGAAGGAACAGTATCAACAATCGAATACGATCCAAATCGCACAGCCAGAATTATGCTTGTGCAATATGTAGACGGAGAAAAAAGATACCATTTGGCTCCGGATGCGATGAAAGTTGGAGAAAAAGTTATCTGTAAAGAAAAAGCAAAAATCAAAGACGGAAACAGAATGATGATCAAAAACATTCCGGTTGGATACAATATGTACGAAGTTGAACTTAGAGAAGGAATTGGAGGACAGCTTGGAAGAAGCGCAGGAGCAATAATAAAGCTTGTTTCTCTAGAGGGCACACACGCTCAATTACAAATGCCTTCAGGAGAGATAAGATTAACAGGAAAAACATGCTATGCAACTCTAGGAACAGTAGGAAACATTGAACACAACAACATTGTAATTGGAAAAGCGGGAAGAATGAGACACATGGGATGGAGACCTACAGTAAGAGGAAAAGCGATGAACCCATGCGATCATCCACATGGAGGAGGAGAAGGAGGATCATCAATCGGTCTAAAATATCCTAAAACTCCTTGGGGAATGCCTGCACTTGGATTTAAAACAAGAAGACGCAAATTTACTAATAAAATGATCGTAAAAGATCGAAGAAGAAAATAATTAATTAAAAAACCATGTCTAGAAGTTCAAAAAAAGGACCATACTTAGACCCCAAACTTACAAAGAAAGTTGAAAAGTTGGACGCGGCAGGACAAAAACGTCCAATAAAAACATGGTCAAGAGATTGCAGTATTTCACCTGATTTCGTAGGACACACATTCGCAGTAAGCAACGGAAACCAATTTATACCGGTTTACGTCACAGAAAATATGGTAGGTCACAAGCTTGGCGAATTCTCCCCTACTAAGAAATTCAAAGTTCACGGAGGTAAACTAGCTAAGACAGAAGCATAATAATTTAAAAAAATGAAAGCAACTATAAGACAAATCAGGATAACATCAAAAAAACTAAATCTCGTAGCGCAGTTAGTTAGAGAGAAAATGGTTAAAGAAGCGCTTGATATCTTGAGATTTACACCAAAGAAAGGAGCAAAAATCCTTTATAAAGCGATAAACTCAGCGGCGGCAAATGCAGTCGAGAACAACAAGCAAAAATTGGAAGATCTAACAGTAAAAGAAATTATCGTAACAGAAGGAACAACATTCAAGAGAAGCGTACCTATTTCAAGAGGAAGAATGCATCCAATTCTAAAAAGAAACGCTCACGTTACAGTAAAAGTCGAAGCTATCAAAACTAAATAATTATTAACAAACCAATGGGACACAAAGTAAATCCAAAAATCATCAGAATGGGAGTCACAAGAGACTGGGACTCAAAATGGTTTGCGGAGAAAAAAGAGTTCAAAAAATTATTTTTACAAGACATCGAACTTGAAAAATTAATAGTAAAGAATCTTCCTGAGGCCGAAGGCATTGGAAAGATTGAAATAATGAGAACCCAAGGTAAAGTTATAATAAATATTCACACAGCAAAACCGGGACTTATCATCGGAAGAGGCGGAGAAATAATTGAAAAACTAAAAGACATTCTAGTAAAAAGATTCAAAGAAACATTCCTAATTAACATCAAAGAGATCAAGAAACCAATGCTTGACGCGAAAGTGGTTGCAGAATCAATCGCAAAACAAATCGAGAAAAGAGTTTCATACAGAAGAGCGACGAAAATGGCAGTGGAAAAAGCAATGGAAGCTGGAGCAATGGGAGCAAAAGTGTATGTTGGAGGTCGTTTAAATGGAGTTGAAATCTCACGAAGCGAATTATTCGCAAGAGGAAAAATCCCATTACATACATTCAGAGCTGATATCGATTACGCTTCCCTACCAGCTTACACGACTTATGGAAAGATTGGAATAAAAGTATGGATTTACAGAGGAAACGTATTTAAAAAAGATTTAGCATCAAGACTTAATCAACAAATAGAAGAACTTAAACAGGCATAATATGTTAGCACCAAAAAAGCAAAAACACAGGAAAGTTCAAAGAGGAAGATCCGATACAACCGGCATCTCAATGCGTGGAAACAGGCTTTCATTCGGTACATACGGACTAAAAGCTGTCCAAGCAAAAGAAATCACATCAAGACAGATTGAGGCGGCAAGAAGATCTATGACAAGATTTATAAAGAGAGGAGGAAAAATTTGGGTCACAATATTCCCACACAAGCCATTAACAAAGAAAGCACAAGAGGTACCGATGGGAAGTGGAAAGGGAGCACCTGAATTATTCGTTTGCCCTGTCCTTCCAGGAAGAATTCTATTTGAAATGGAAGGTGTAGACGAAGCAACAGCAAGAGAAGCAATGAAACTAGCCGCATACAAATTACCTATTAAATGTAAATTCATAAGCTCAACCTTAAAATAACATGAGAACATTAGAAGAATTAAAAAAATTAGAGAAAAAAGAGCTTCAAAAAGAGCTTGAGACTGCAAGAAAAGAGCTAGTTGAAAACAAATTCAACGTAAAGAATAATCAAGCAAAGAACGCACACACGATCAAAAAATCAAAAAAATATATCGCACAAATTCTAACTGTACTAAACAATGAGGAATAAAAAAGGACAAGTAGTAAGCACAAAACAGCAAAAAACGCTTGTCGTAAAAGTGGATAATTATAAGACACATCCAAAATACAAAAAGAGATTTAAAGTTTCAAAGAAATTTCATGTAGATAATCCTGAAAACAAAGCATTTGAAATCGGAGAAACAATAGAAATTTTTGAGACAAAACCGTTAAGCAAGCTAAAAAGATGGACTATCGTTAAACCAACACAACAATGATTCAACAGGAAACAAAAATGAAGGTAGCCGACAACACTGGAGCAAAAATCGCTGAATGCGTAAAAGTTCTAGGAGGAACACGAAAAAGATATGCGAGAATTGGAGATATAATTGTAGTATCAATCAAACTTGCAAATCCAAAAGGAATTGTTAAAAAGAAAGCAGTAGAAAAAGCGGTAGTAATCAGACAAATCAAAGCATTTAAAAGAAAAGACGGTTCAGCAATAAGATTCGACGACAACGCAGTAGTAATAATCGATAAAGATGGACAGCCAAAAGGAACACGCCTTTTCGGCCCAGTAGCGAGAGAACTTCGTGAGAAAGGATTCCAAAAGATTATATCATTAGCAACTGAAGTATTATAAATATATGAAAGTAAAAACTAACGATCAGGTGGTCGTCATCGCAGGAAAAGACAAAGGAAAGAAAGGAAAAGTTATACGTGTTATTTCTAAAGACAACAGAGTTGTTGTAGAAAAAGTAAACATACGTACAAAACATATCAAGAAAACCACTCAGAAAGCCGGAGAAAGAATAAAATTTGAAGCATCAATCGATGTATCAAATGTAATGGTCGTCTGCCCAAGCTGTGAAAAAATAGTAAGAGTGGGATTCAAGAGATTGGCAAACGGCAAAAAGCAAAGAATTTGCAAAAAATGTAAAGATTCTATAGATAAAACAATCCAATAATCATGACAAAATTAGTAGACCTTAAAACCAGATTCAACAAAGAAATAGCGCCTGAACTAAAGAAAACGCTAAAGTTGAAAAACGTTATGGCGGTTCCAAAGATCACAAAAGTAACATTAAATGTTGGACTTGGAACATACCTAAAGACACACAACAAAGATTATTCAAATGTTGTTGAAAATCTTACAAAGATTACAGGACAAAAACCTGTTCTTACAAAAGCAAAACAAGCTATTTCAAATTTCAAAACAAGAAAAGGTGAAGTTGTCGGAATCAAAGTAACATTAAGAGGAAACAGAATGTACGACTTCCTAAACAAACTTGTAAATATCACATTCCCTCGCGTAAGAGATTTCCGTGGAATATCTCCAAAGGCATTCGACGGTCAAGGAAACTACTCAGTTGGGTTTAAAGAACACATGGTATTCCCTGAAATCAGCCCGGACGATGTTATGAAAATACATGGAGTTGAAATATGTATCGCAACTACAGCTAAAACAGACGAACAAGGACTTGAACTATTAAAAGCATTCGGATTCCCATTTAAAACATCTAAATAACAAACAATGGCAAAGACGTCCCTAATAAATAAATGTAACGGAAGAAAAGCTCTAGCCGCAAAGCAAAAAGCCGCAGGTCAAACAGTTACATACCCTACGAGAGTATATAGCAGATGTGAATTATGCGGAAAAACACGAGGTTTCATGCGCAAATTCGGAACTTGCAGAATTTGTTTCAGAGAGTTGGCAAGAAACGGAAAAATAATGGGAGTTACAAAATCATCTTGGTAAAATATAAGTAAATTAAAATGAACACAGATCCAATAGCAGATTTGCTCACTAGAATAAGAAACGCTTTAAACGCTCATCACGAGACAACAAGTGTCCCATATTCAAAAATGAAAGAAAGTATCTTGGGAATTTTGAAAGACAAAAAATTCATTGAAGGATATGAAATTCAAGAAGAAGGAAAAATGAAAGTCATTGAAATAGAGCTAAAAGACGGGAAAGATGAATTAATTCTAAAAAGAATTTCAAAACCGGGACAAAGACTTTACGTTAAAACTGAAGAACTACAATCAATCAAGAACGGATTAGGAATTCAAATAATTTCAACTTCACAAGGTTTAATGTCAGGATCTGAAGCAAAGAAAAAGAAGTTGGGAGGAGAACTAATCTGTGAAGTATACTAACCTACAAAAACAATGTCACGAATAGGAAACAAATCGGTAGAAATCACGAAAGGCGCACAAGTTGAAGTAAAAGACTCTGTTGTGACCATAAAAGGACCAAAAGGAACTCTTCAAAGAGAATTTTCAAAAGACATAATTATAGAAATTGCAGACGAAAAAGTTTCAGTTTCAAGAAAAAATGATCTTAAAACTACGAGAGCTTTACATGGCCTTACAAGAAATCTAATTGCGAACATGATTGAAGGAGTAACAAAAGGATTTGAGAAAAAGCTTGAAATAATCGGAGTAGGTTACAGAGCACAACCAAACAAAAACAAGATCAGCATGACGCTTGGTTTCTCTCACCCTGTAGAATATACAGCACCAGATGGAATTGAATTTAAAATGGATACAGAATTGAAAAACGTAATCGTTGTCTCAGGAATAGACAATCAAGTGGTTGGAGAAGTAGCCGCAAAAATAAGATCATACAGAAAACCTGAACCATACAAAGGAAAAGGTATCAGATACCTAGGAGAATACGTTATAAGGAAAGCAGGTAAGACGGCCGCAACTGCAAAATAACACCACGCCGATGAAGTCGGCCGGTATCAAAACTAACTAATTAATATCTCACATCAATGAATAAAGAATCATCAAGAGCTAGAAGACACGTCAAAATACGCGCACGAATGCGTAATAACGAAAAACCAAGACTTATCGTTTTCAAAAGCGTAAGATACAACTACGTACAACTTTTCGATGACAAAACAGGAAAAGTGATAGTTGCAAGCTCAGACATCAAAGACAATTCAAAAGCGAATAAAGTTGAAAAAGCAAAAGCGGTTGGAGCTGACATCGCAAAGAAAGCAATTGAAAAAAATATCACTGAAGTAGCCTTTGACAGAAATGGTTACAAATATCACGGCCGCATCAAAGCTTTGGCAGATGGCGCACGTGAAGCAGGATTAAAATTTTAAAAAATTAATTTACAGCCATGACAAAAAGACCGCATTCAAAAGGAGAAGTTCACAAAGAGCAAAAGGAATATGATGAGCAAGTCATAGAAATAAGCCGTGTCGTAAAAGTAGTAAAAGGAGGACGCAGACTTCGATTTAGAGCAACCGTTGTCATTGGAAACAGAAAAGGAAAAGTTGGAATGGGAATTGGAAAATCAAACGAAGTAACAGGTGCTATTCAAAAAGCTATTTCACAAGCCAAGAAAAACACACTACAAGTTTTGATGGACCAAGGAACAATTCCACATGATGTTGAAGTAAAACAAAAATCTTCACACATCAAATTCATGAGAGCTAAACCTGGTACTGGAGTTATCGCAGGAAACACAATCCGTAAAGTACTTGAGCTAGCCGGGCTAAAAGACATCTACACAAAATCATTCGGAACAACAAATAAAATCAACAACACAAAAGCTACATTTTCAGCATTAAAACTTCTACGCACAACTCCAGGAATGGATGCACGTGCAAGAAAAGTGGCTGACACGCGAGCGAAGCTCGCCCAAGAACAGGCGTCAAAACAGCTAGCAAAACAGGAAAAAGCAGTACAACCTACAACAGCTAAACCAGTTGTAGCAACAAAACCAGCGGCAAAACCTGTCGCACCTAAAGAACAAACTAAACCAGATAACAAATAAACCATGTCATTACAAGATTTACGCAGCAAAGTTCCTCATAAAAAACGAAAACTTCTTGGTCGTGGAAATGCATCAGGACACGGAACATCTTCAACAAGAGGAGGAAAAGGACAAACAGCAAGAGCAGGATCAAGCAGAAAACCTGGATTTGAAGGAGGTCAAACTCCCCTACTTCGCAAAATGCCAAAATTAAAAGGATTTAAAAATCCATGCAAAGTGGCTTTCAGAATTGCATTCACAGGAGATTTAAATGTATTTGAAGAAGGAACAGAAGTTAACAAAAAAGCACTTATCGAGAAACAATTGATTTCAAAAAAAGACAACCCAATAAAACTTCTTTCAGGTAAAGGCAAACTTGAGAAAAAATTAAATATAGTAGTGAATAAAGCATCCAAAGGTGCTATAACTGAAGTTGAAAGTGCAAAAGGAAAAGTAGAATTAACAGAAAAATTCCCAAAAAAGTAAAATGTTCTCATACCTACAACAAATTTGGAATTCAAAGGATCTTCGAACAAAAATCCTTTTCACAATAGGAATAATTATATTGGCCAGATTTCTTGGTCATATTACAGTTCCGGGAGCAAGCGCAGAAGCCATCAGCTCAATGACTACAAAGAATGAACTACTTCAAATGTTCAGTCTTCTTACAGGAGGAAGCATGGAAAACTTCTCTATCATTTTGATGGGAATTTCCCCATACATCAATGCATCCATCATTATTCAGCTTCTTGCGGTAATCGTTCCAAAACTTGAAGCCCTTTCAAAAGAAGGAGAACAAGGAAGAAGAAAATTAAACGCATACACTCGTTGGCTTACATTCCCTCTAGCATTCTTCCAATCATACGGAATGATTCTTTTGTTAAATTCACAATCACAATTCCCTATTATCTCAAATGTAACAGATCCGTCAGTAGTACTTCCAATAATGCTTTCAATCACAGCAGGTTCAGTCCTTCTTGTGTGGCTTGGAGAACAAATCACTGAACGCGGAATTGGAAATGGAATTTCAGTACTTATCTTCGCCGGAATCGTTGCAGGAATACCGGGAATGGTTGGACAAGGACTTTTCCTTGCGACTGAAGACGACTCAAAACTTATTCCTTTCATTACAATGGTTCTTATAACAGTACTTCTTGTAACAATAGTTGTATTGGTAAACGAAGCCCAAAGAAAAATCCCAATTACATACGCAGGAAGAGGCGTTCGCGCAAAAAGCGATCAATCATTCCTTCCTATCAGAATAAACCAAGCCGGAATGATTCCTATCATCTTCGCAGTAGCTCTTATCAGCTTCCCAAGCCTTATTTCTCAATTCTTATTGGGAGCAAAATCAGAGTGGCTTAGATCTGTCGGAACCTACATGAAAGATATGTTTGTAGCAGGATCACTTTCATACGTTCTAGTATATTTCCTACTTGTATTAGGCTTCACATATTTCTACGTTTCAATCACATTCAAACCTGAAGAAATAGCAGAAAACATTCAAAAAAGAGGTGGATACGTTCCTGGAATACGTCCGGGAAAACAAACATCAGAATATATCGGAGATATCTCAAACAAAATGACTCTATTTGGAGGACTGTTCATTGGATTAATAGCAGTTCTTCCAATGGTTGCACAAATGTTCTTCCAATCAAGCGGAATCGGCTCAATCCCCCTTCTAATGACCGGTTCAGGAATAATCATCATAGTCGGTGTAGTTCTAGAACTTATCCGTCAAGTGAACGCACAACTTGTAATGCACGATTACAAAAAGTTCTACTAACATGCGACAAAGTCGCACGGTATTCTTGTCTTTTATTTGACAATATTTATAGTGAGAATAAAATGACTCCCCATCTTTAAACATATAGCAAATGCCAACAACACCTGAAAACCAAAACTTATTAGCAGACGACTTAAAGGATGAAGAAACATTAAGAACAACACGTGTCGTTCTGAATGACTTATCCGTCTTCATGGAAAGCAGACCTTCAATTTTGCGAAATCAAATATTATATAATTTTGAAGAATTTATAGTCAGAAGTAGAAAATTCGAACAAAACTTCAACCCCGATGCTGTAACAGCCTTTCTAGAAAACCTTAAAAAATACTGGGAAATTGCAGACAAACCAGCTGAAGGAGAAAGAGAAATGGACATGGGGATGGTAGCTCCAGAAAATTTTCACTTAAGCCCTGAACATCAAGCAAAACTATTGGAATTAGACAGGATGAAAAACGAAGACATAATGCCTGTAATCAAAGCAACACAAAAAGCAATCGCAGAAAGACTTGCACGTTTGATGGAAGCAGTGGACTAGCCTGTTTCTTTCTTGCATTTCCCTTTAATTTATTCAAACGCCAATCTCATTTTGACGAAAAATGATTTTATTTTCTGATTCATCGCGTGCGTTAGTCAATTTTGCGTGCCATTTTTGGCTCACAAATGCCAAGAGTGAGCACTCTATCAAAATCATAAAAACCTTTTATTTGACAAAATTTTAAACGGGTCTAAACTAACCCCCTGTCTTTAATAAACAACAAATGGACACAAAATTATCAAGCGTAGAACATATTCACTGCCCGGAGGCAAACACTCATGTAAGCGTTAGTGATGTAAAATATACCAGAGCAGTCGATGCCCTTGTTCAAAACTTCAGCGACGGAGCAACAAGAGTTTTATGCCCAATGGAATCCGACAGTCATTGCGAAAAATACAAGAAAAAATGTCCATACTCCGCACACATAAGGTAATAACAAAAAAAATGGGAAAAACCCCAACAACACCTGAACAAAATAGAAGTTTTTTAGCCGAAGGAGCAAATGATCAAACCGCATTAATACCAGCATTTGGCATCCTGCGTAATTTACGAAACATATCTTCAAAATATCATTTAAAATTTCTTGCAGATTTTGATGAATATATAGTTGGAAATCCAAACTTCAATCAAGAAGCTGTCGCAAGATTCCGCCAAAGTTTATTAGACTTTTGGGAAGCCGCAGCAAAACCTGCGGGAGGAGAAGACGCGGATGGAAAAATAACTTTGGAAGCATTGTTTAACGACCCACGCCAAATAGCAAAAACCGCAGAATTGGACAAAAGATATGAAGAAGATATAAAACCCGTGATAGAAGACACACAAAAAGCAATCACGGCAATACTTTCACAAGAAGATTAAAAAATTTGCATTCCACTTTCATTAGATTTAAACTCTCCTTCGTGAATATAATTTAATTTTTTTTCACCATGGACTTAATATTTTTTGGAATGCAGGGTGCAGGAAAAGGCACACTCGGAAAACAAATTTCGGAAAAATACGGATTCAAAATGTTTGAAACCGGCGAAGCACTTCGCAAACTTTCAAAAGAAGAAAGCGAACTCGGCAAAAAAGTAAAATCAATAATCGAAGCCGGACATTTGGTTTCAAATGAAGTCGTCATGGAAATCGTTGAAAATTTCCTACACAATCTTCAACCGGGCGAAAACGCATTATTCGACGGAATTCCAAGAAAAGTTGAACAAGCAAATTTATTAAATGAACTTTTAAACAACCACGGACGAAAATATATGGCGGTTTTAATCGATATCAAAAAAGAAACAGCATTAAAACGATTAACCACACGAAGAATTTGCGGAAAATGTAAAGCCGTCTACCCTGCCGACTACAAAGAACCAAGCTGTAAAGCATGCGGCGGAGAATTGACTACCCGCGCGGACGACAACGATGAAGCGATAAAAACACGGCTAAACGCCTTCGAAAACGAAACAGTTCCTGCAATAGATTTATACAAAGATAAATTAATAAAAATAAACGGCGAGCCTTACATTGATGAAGTTTTCAAATTGGCGATAACAGCGCTTGATCCGATTTTAAAATAATAAAATGAACATCCCAATAAAAACTCCGGAAGAAATCGACGCAATGAGAGAAGGCGGAAAAGTCTTAGCGCAAACTCTTGATGAAGTTTTAAAACACATAGAAATAGGAGTCTCGACATTGGAACTCGATAAAATCGCGGAAGAGTTCATCCTTTCAAAAGGAATGATTCCGGGTTTCAAAGGAATTTATGGGTTCCCTAAAACGCTTTGCGTAGCCCTAAACGAAGTAGTTGTTCATGGAATTCCACGAGCAGACGAAATTTTAAAAGACGGCGATCTTCTTACAATCGACTGCGGAGTGTTGCACAAAGGCCTTTATACAGATGCGGCAAGATCAAAAGTCGTCGGAAACGCCTCAAAAGAAAAAATCCGACTTATCAAAACAGCAAAATTGGCATTAGACAGAGCAATAATGATGGCTAAACCGGGTAATCATGTCAGCGAAATAAGCATAGTAATCGAAAAAACCGTCGAAGATGCCGGATTTAAGGTTGTTCACGACCTCACGGGACACGGAGTAGGCAGAAAACTGCACGAAGAACCAACAATCTTAAATTATTGGGACGGAACCAAGGGCCCAATACTAAAACCAGGCATGACAATAGCAATAGAACCTATTTTCTCTGTCAGCGCAAGCGAAATTATCACGCTAAAAGACAATTGGACCATAGTAACCAAAGATAGGTCTTGCGCAGTTCAAGAGGAAAACACTATATTAATCACCGAAAGCGGGAACGAAATATTAACAGTACAATAGATTTCAGGTTTTGCCACAAATTCTATTGCATAGATAATTTTTCTCATGTAAAATCCTACCGCTTTGCACTAAAAAAAAGCATAAAAAAAGGGCATACACATGAGCAAAGAAGATACAATTGAAGTGATGGGAAGAGTCCTTGAGGCGCTCCCAAATACTGTATTCAAAGTTGAATTAATAGACGAAGCGTATAAAGGAATGATTGTAAATGCCCATCTGTCAGGGAAAATGAGGATGAATTTCATTAAAATCCTCCCTGGAGATAAAGTGACTATCGAATTAAGCACTTATGACCTTACAAAAGGCCGCATAACTTACAGACATAAATAAACTTAAAAAACATGAAAGTACGATCATCAGTCAAGAAAATATGTCAGAAATGTCAGGTAATCCGAAGAAAAGGAGTTGTTAGAGTTATTTGTGCACTTAAAAAACACAAGCAAAGACAAGGATAATTTAACTTTTAAACGCATATGGCACGTATAGCAGGTGTAAACTTACCTAAAGACAAAAGAATCGAGGCAGGACTTACCGCAATCTACGGAGTAGGTAGACGTCTTAGCGCAAAAATTCTTGATGAGGCAAATATAGATAAAAATGTAAAAACTGACGAGCTTTCAGAACCACAATTGGCAAAAGTTCGTGATATCCTTCTAAGATATATCGTTGAAGGAGATCTTCGAAGAAAAATTGCAATGGACATCAAACATATGCAAGAAATCGGATCATACAAAGGATTTAGACATAAAAAAGGACTTCCTGTAAGAGGTCAACACACAAAATACAACTGCAGAACAAGAAAAGGAAAGAGGAAGACAGTTGCAAATAAGAAAGTCGTAACTAAGTAATAACTAATATTAAGTAATAACCTAGTATAATGGCAGATACAAAAGAAAAAAAAGTGGATGCTACTAAAGACGCTCCAAAAGAAGTTTCAGAAAAAGAAGCTTCAAAAGAACCAAAAGAAACTAAAGAGGCCGGAAAAGAAGCCGGAAAGCCCGCAAAAAAGGCAAAAGCAAGACGCAGACTCGTACAAGTTGGACATGCGTATGTTCAAGCTTCATACAATAATACAATCATCACGATAACAGAAGAAAACGGAAATGTAATAGCTTGGGCTTCATCAGGATCTTCAGGATTCAAAGGAGCAAGGAAAGCTACTCCATATGCCGCTCAAGTAGCTGCAGAAAACGCTACAGACAAAGCAAAAGCTTTTGGTCTTGAAAAAATTCGTGTTTTTGTAAAAGGAGTTGGAACAGGAAGAGATCAAGCAGTAAGAGGACTTGTAAATAAAGGTCTTGAGTTAATCTCAATAAACGACACAACACCATTCGCTCACAACGGATGCCGAAAGAAAAAAGCTAGAAGAGTTTAATCATATATTAATCTATTTTGTTAATAATCTATTTCTATGTCACGATACACAGGTGCAGTAACTAGACTATCAAGAAGACTCGGAACAATGCTTTTCACTAACGCAGGAAGCAAATTAAAAGCTTTCCAAAAGAAAGGCTATAAACCTGGACAACACGGGCAAAAACGTTTCGCACAAATATCAGAATATAACAAACATCTTCAAGAGAAGCAAAAAGCAAGATTTATGTATGGAGTAAGCGAAAAACAATTTTCAAATTATTTCAAACTTGCATCAAAAAGCGGCGAAGCCACAGGTGTAAAATTCATGAAACTTCTTGAACAAAGATTGGACAACACAATTTTTAGATCAGGAATTGCAACAACAAGACCACAAGCAAGACAATTTGTTTCACACGGACTTATCAAATTAAATGGTAAAAAAGTAACAGTTCCTTCAATCCAAATAAAAGTTGGAGACAAATTTGAAGTGGCTGAAAACAGAAAAAGCTCAAAAATATTTGAGAATCTAGATAAAAGGAAATGGAAACCTGCAAAATGGATCAAAATGGACGCGAAAGGACTTAGCGGAGAAGTTATTGCACCGCTAGACAAAGACGATATCGAACAAGCAATAGACAACCAACTAATTACGGAGTTTTACTCAAAATAAAACATAACACAATTTCAAATGCACATAATCCAAGAAGAAATCGGTATTCCGAAAATTAAAACTGAGAATATCGGTGATAATCACACAATTTTCGTGGTTGGACCTCTACCTACGGGTTACGGAGTGACACTTGGAAATGCTTTAAGAAGAGGATTACTTTCATCTCTTCCGGGAGCATGTGTTACAGGAATCAAGATCGCAGGAGTAAATCATGAATATACAGCAGTTAAGGGAGTAAAAGAAAGTGTGATGGACATAACTTTAAACCTAAAACTTCTAGATCTAAATAAGACGACAAAAGAACCTACAATAATCACTCTAGATACGAGCAAAGCAGGTGCAGTTCACGCAAAAGACATCAAATGTCCTTCAGACGTTGAAATTCTAAATCCTGACTTGTATATCTGTACTCTTGAAAAAGGAACAAGCCTAAAAATAGAAATGGTAGTTGAAAAAGGAGTTGGATACAGCCCTGCGACAACAAGACAAAAAACAGAAACAGACGCACAAATGGTTTTGGTTGACGCTATGTACTCCCCTGTTAAAAAAGTTCGTTACGATGTAGAGGCTACTCGTGTCGGACAAATGACAAATTTGGACAAATTAACTCTTGAAATTAAAACTAACGGATCAATTTCTCCTGAAGACGCTTTGAAATTTTCTTCAAACCTTCTTCAATCATATTTCAATTTATTCAACATTGAAAATATTATGGTAGAAGGAGAATACCTATCAGACATCAAATCAATTCTAGAAAAAGAAAAACAAGAAGAAGCTAACAAGCCAACTCAAGAATCATACACTCCAATAGAAATTCTTGGATTCTCTCCACGAACTCTAAACGCGCTTATCAATGGAGGTATTGGATCTATTGAACAATTATCTAAATGCACAGAAAGCAAACTTACAAATCTACGAGGTTTCGGAAAGAAGGCTTTGACCGAAGTTGCCGACGCTCTTGAGAAAAAAGGACTTTCTCTTGCAGAAGAATAAATTTTCTACTAATATAATCGCTTAAGCGAACACAAATATGAGGCACAACGTTAAAAAAGTAAAGCTAGGCGTAAACAAAGACCACACAACTGCTCTTATGAGAAATCTTGCGATGTCAGTAATAATCTATGACAAGATCAAAACGACATCAGCAAAAGCAAAAGCTGTTCAACCATTCGTAGAAAGATTGATTGAAATAGCAAAGAAAGGTCCTAAATTGGAAGCAATAAGACACATAGAATCATTGCTACAACATGAAGACAGTTCAAAGAAAATTTTCGATGTACTTGTTGAAAAATACAAAGAAAGAAAAGGAGGATACACAAGAATGGTACATCTAGGATATAGAAGTGGAGATAATGCTCCTGTAGTTCAATTAGAATTAGTATAAACTTTTAAGAAAATGACAACACAAAAAACACATATCGCGAAGGAAGCGGAAATCCAAAGAAAATGGTACATAGTCGATGCGAAAGACAAAGTCCCTGGACGAATCGCAACAAAAATCGCAGATGTACTAAGAGGCAAGAATAAGCCAATTTTCTCACCTCACATGGACTGCGGAGATTTCGTAATTGTTATTAATGCAGGAAAAATTGCATTCACGGCAGGGAAAGAAAATAGTAAAAAATATTACAGACATTCAGGATTTCCAGGAGGACTAAAAACAATTACAGCAAAAGAACTTTTAGTTAAAAAACCTACAGAAGTTTTGAAATTAGCAATCAGAGGAATGCTTCCTGTAAATAAATTAAGAGATGTAGTTATAAAAAAATTAAAACTATATCCTGATGAAAATCACCCACATGCTTCACAGCAACCAATAACTTTAGAAGTCTAAAACAATAATTCATGCCAACAACAAAGAAAACAACAATCAAGAAAGAAAGAAAATCTGTACCAAAAAAAGTGGCACAGAAAAAAACCGCTTCTGTAAAGAAAGTGGTTGAAGATGCTTTAGAAATGGCTCCGGCTACACCAGGCGGAAAATATTTCTATGCAAATGGTAAAAGAAAAACATCAATTGCACGAGTTCGAATATATAATGGTGCGGGAGCAATCACAGTAAATGACAAAAAAGCGAACGAATACTTTGTTGTAAAAACATTAATCGGTTTAATAAAATCTCCATTCAAATTAGTAGGTCTAGACCAAAAATTTGATGTTATAGCGGTTATTGAAGGAGGAGGAATAAATTCTCAAGCTGAAGCTCTAAGGCACGGAATAGCAAAAGCCTTGCTAACTTCAGATCCATCTCTTCGCCCGACTCTAAAAAAAGCAGGAATGCTTACACGAGACTCAAGAATGAAAGAAAGAAAGAAATTTGGTCTTAAGAGAGCTCGTAAGGGACCACAGTTCAGCAAACGTTAGACAATCGAAAGTCGAACACGGTTTATTTAGTCATTATGATTGGCTGAATATCATAAAAAAACGCATTGCGTTCTTTCGCAATGTTTCCTCTTTCTTGTTTCGCTTATTCTTTGTAAAATTTTATAATGGAACGCATTGCGAAGCACTAAGTTCCATGATGAAATTTTACAAAGAATCTGCTAACATACAACCATGCGATTCGACATTCTTACAATTTTTCCACAAATCTTTGATTCATATTTGGATCAAAGCATTTTGAAAAGAGCACAGGCAAAAAACCTCATCGAAATACACGTTCATGATATTCGAACTTATTCAAAACAATCACATAAAAAAGTGGACGATATTCCATACGGAGGAGGCGCGGGCATGGTAATGACTCCCCAACCCCTCTACGACGCAATTAAAGCCATCAAAAAGCTGAATAAAGGACGAGTGATATACTTCTCCCCTCGCGGAGACGTATTGACCCAGCAGAAGGCCGAAAAATACGCACAAGAATTAATCAAAAAACCAAAGACAGGATTTATTTTAATTTGCGGACGATACGAGGGAATCGACGAACGTGTTATAGATTTGGTTGTAGATGAACAACTTTCAATCGGAAAATATATTTTGACCGGCGGAGAAATTCCGGCAATGACATTTGTAGACTGTATTTCACGCCTTATTCCGGGCGTTTTGGGGAAAGAAGAATCTCACTTAAATGACTCATTTTCAAAAGCATTAAAAAGAAAAAAAGAATATCCTCAATACACTCGTCCACGAATTTTTAAAAATAAAAAAGTCCCGGATGTACTTTTTTCGGGCAATCATAAAGACATAGAACAATGGAGAAACCAACACTTGAAATAATACTTGCATTGATTTTTGCATCACTTCCCTTGAGTATTATTGCCTTGGCGAAGGTCGCAAACATCTTTGCGCCATACAACAAAAAAATCGGAAATATCACTACAATACTAGTGAATATACTAGGCGTTTTGACACGAACAGATTTAAAAATTCGAACAATATATTTCGATAAATACAAATTAAATCCGGCGGAGAATGAAGATTTTGCAAAAATGGAAGATTTGGAAACACACGAAGAAACACTCGTAAAAAGGCTTGAACTAAAAGAAAATCCGGTTATACAACAAATGGCAATCGCAATAAATTTTTGTCATTTCGAATATCTTCATGACATGGAAACATTAATCAGCCATTATTTTTTCATGGCAGGATTAAACAAAGAAAGATTTAGAAGTGAATATGATTTGGTACAAAATATAAGGAATCATCCTGAAAAAAAGATATCAACCGTAGTTCTACAATCCTCTGCCACAAAAGAAATTTTCGCATTCTCAAAAGGCAATGCGTGGAAAATTCTTGAAAAATGCACACGTCTTTACGAAAACGGGAAAAAAGTAGAAATGTCACAAAATGACAAAAGAAGACTTAGAAAAAAAATTGAAACTTTATATAAAAACGGACAAAAAGTAATAGCATTCGCTTCGAAAGCGCTTCCAATAAAAAAACTTTCAAATTATGAAGAAGGTTTTGTGGAAAGAGAATTAACGTTTTTGGGAATAATAGGTCTTACGGAACCGCTAAACAAAGACATAATCCCGACCCTCGAAGAGACAAAAAAACTTGGAATAAAAACTTATATTCTAACAGAAACAAAAGAAAAAAAAGCGGTCGCAATTGCAAAAGAAATGGGACTTATAAATCATTCTTACTTCGAATCAATTCCGGGATCATACCTAAAACAACTTCAAGACGCAAAAATAACGAAGATACTCGAGACAAAAGAAAAAGATTTTATTTTTACTGAACTCGACAAAGAAGACAAAGAAAGACTATGCCGAATATTCGCAGAAGCTGGGGAAAAAACAGCAATCATTGAAGACACGAACATAGAATTATTAAAAGAAATTCCATTACAAATACAAAAGGGAAAATCACTAAATAAAAATTATTCATTGTTTTTAAAACACGCTTTATCCTGCAAAATAGCCGAATTTATAGCAATCATTATAGCAATTATTTTAAACACACAATCTCCTATTTCATTTACGGCAATAATTTTACTGGATCTAACAATAAATTTAGTTCTTGAACTATCAATCATTCACGAAAAAGCCGAAGAACAAAAACAAAGAACATTAAAAAAAATCATGCAATCTTCACTGATACAAGGCTTCCTTATGGGCATAATAATATCAGGAGTATACGTGATAAATTTAATGCGAGACGGCTGGACATTGTTTGAGAACGTAGAACCAAGTCATCCATCACACGTCAGAGCATCAACAATAGCATTCTTTTTACTGGCCATAATCCAAATAATAAACGCATTCAATTTTGAAAATCCAAAGAAAAAACTTTACCTTATTTTGTCGGCAATAGTTTCATTTATGCTTTTATATATATTTATTTTCTTTGGATTATTTTCAGATTTATTCAAATTCACAGACATTATGGAGCTGGATTTCAGCATAATTTTGTTTTCAATCACAATATATATAGTGTTTACAGGAGGGTGGAAAATACTGAGAAATAAGCCGCAAAATAAAGAACAGATTTAATTAATAAAATTATTTTGGATAAAAAGAAAATACAAATTCAACTTCCTTCCTCGGGTTATTTAAGAATAAAAGTAACACCCAAAAGTGCAAAAAATTGCATAACAGAAATTTTAGACGACAAAGAAAACGGAGAAACATACAAAATAAAAATCGCCGCACCTCCGGAAAAAGGAAAAGCGAATGAAACATTAATAAAATTTCTAAGCAAAGAATTATCCATCCCGACTGAAAAAATCTCGATAATAAGCGGAAAAACAGAACATCTAAAATTAGTAAAAATATCAAAATGAATCTTGCAAACATAAAAACGATCAAAGAAATTCTCGAAAAAAATCAAACTTTTGCAAAAAAATATTTTGGACAAAATTTTTTAATTGACGAAAATATTTTAAATAAAATAACAGAAACTGCGGAAATAATCCCAACAGACAACATCATAGAAGTCGGACCGGGACTCGGGGTTTTAACGCAAGAATTAGCCAAAAAAGCACACTCAGTAAAAACAATAGAAATAGATAGAAACATAATTCCAATTCTCGAAGAAAATTTAAAAACGCTACCAAAAGAAGAATACAAAAAAATCGAAATCATAAATCAAGACGCACTAAAATATTTTTCAACATTTGAAAATTATAAAGTTGTCGCAAATATTCCATACAACATCACTTCCCCACTCATTACACACTTCCTTACACAAAAAAATAAACCATCTTCACTAACACTTTTGGTACAAAAAGAAGTCGCAGAAAAACTTACAACACTTGAGCCGGACATGACAGTTTTATCTCTCAACACAGCCCTTTATGGCGACGCGAAATATATAAAAAAAGTACCACCATCCTGTTTTTATCCATCCCCGAATGTTGATTCCGCAATAATAAAAATTACAATTCGAAATCAAAATGATAAAAATTTCATTCCAGAAGAAACCGCAAAAAAAATTCTACAAATCGCAAAAACAGCATTTTCTAACAGACGAAAAAAACTTTCAAACACATTAAAAAATCTAAAAAACTTCACAACAAATTTACCAATAACTCCGGAAGAACTAATCCAAGCCTCTGAAAAATCCCACCTCGATTTCGCACGCAGACCGGAAACTTTGTCAGTCAAAGAATGGCAAGCCTTAGCGGAGAACCTATAAGAGAAATTTATTCCTGATCAAGCTTCCTGACCATCTCGTAGCCACGTCTATAAATAATCTCTCCACTTTTTTTCCGATCTTCCATCGAAAATGACGGATCAAAAACCAGTGTTCTGAAATCATCATGTTGAGCACTACCACTCAACATATCCTGAATTATCCGCGCCCTAATTGGACTCTGTGGAGATGCAGCATCAAGCGTTGCAAGAGGAAGCAATCTTTCGACAAGTCTATTTTGTGGTTGTGCATCCTCACTAAAACTAACTAGATGTGAATATGGAATTGCGTTATTTGAATTAGCTATTTGCGCACCCCACGCAACCAATTCAGAAGGTGAAGTAGGAGCAAAAACACCATTTATCTGAGCAAGTGCGGGACTTCCAGGAATTTGAACCTGAGTATTTAATGAAAAAGGACGCCCTTCCATCATTTTCTTTTCAGTTCTAGGAAATCGTCGAGCAAGCACAACATGCATTGCCTCATGACGTAAAAAATCCTGCTCCATATCTCCTCTCAATTGCGCATCAGAACAAGGAGGTTTAATCCCATTTTGTCTGTAATAATCTAAAATTCCATCACTTGCCCTTTCGACATTGTGCGGCAAAACAAGCGCATGATCATGAAATGGCGCCGGAGTAAAACCATTTGGTCCATTTTCTTCAAGCAAAAGCCCTTTTCCGAGAACAAGTGCGGGAACCTTTTCCGTTCCTTCATAATCACTAACAGCAACCGTTTTCTTTTTCAAAACAGGATAAAGATTAATATCATCACCAGCATCATTCATAGCAACACTCAAATAATATCCCTGATCCAACAAATAAGCATTTATGTACCTCAAAACTCTATACATAATGTCCCTATCTTGATTCTTCATCAATAAATTTATTTCAGCCGCAATTCCTGAATTCATCCTTCCCATCTGCTCAGCTGTCTGCATTATAAACCCAGCAAGAACTCCCCTCTTATCCTCAGGATGATTTTTCTGTTCAGGCACAACATAATCAAGAATACCCCTTCGAATTTCCTCAACCATTGTTTTTGAAATCTCATCAAGTTGCTGAGGCGTAAGACCAGGACTCTTCGCAAAAGGATTTGCCTCAAGTCCATCACTTATCTCAAATGTTGGAACAACGACATCTTTTTCTTTCGGTTTTTCCATTCTTGAAGTAGCCACAGGTACATCTTTTCCTTCCTTCGAAACCACAGCTTGATTTTGAATCCTGAAAACCACACCAGCCACTACAGCCAAAACAGCTCCCCCAATAGCCACATTTTTGGCATTAATTGATGACGGTTTTTTAGGCACATTACTGCGAGACTCAACACTTCTTCTTCTACTTTTATCAGGTCCTTTTGCCATATTTTTTTAAGTTTAAGAATACCTCATATTAATAGAAGTGTAAATTTTGTCAAGTAATCAAAATAGAGCTAAAAAGCCCCCGCCAAATCCATCTTCATTTTCATCACAGCTTCTCTTGCCGCCTCTGCATATTTTTCTTCTGGATATCCTAAAATTTCGTAAGCGTTTGTAATTCCGCGACTGTTATTTACAATGGCTCCAAGCCCTTTTTCGCCGTTGCCACCACCGAAACAAACAGCTACATCACCTGCTTTTCCGCCTTGCGCACCATATCCGGGAACAAGGAAATAAGCGTTTGGCATAATCTCGCGAAGTCTTTTTGCTTGCTCAGGAAAAGTCGCTCCTGTAACGGCTCCGACAAAACTATACCCATTTTCTCCAATATCATTTGCGCCCCAACTATCAATCAAATGTCCAATAATTTCATAAACAGCTTTTCCATCTTTCATTTCCAAATCTTGCAAATCACTACTTGAAGGATTTGAAGTCTTATCCAAGATAAAAATTCCCTTTTCGTATTTTCGACATTCTTCAATAAAAGGCTTAATTCCATCCCACCCCAAATGTGGATTAATAGTAACAGCATCCGCATCAAATGCCGGCATAATAACTTCCTCATCTCCATCAAACAAAACAGTCTCGCCCAAAAAAGCTTGAGCATAAGCCTCTGCCGTCGATCCAATATCATTTCTTTTTGCATCCGCAATAGTCAAAAGTCCCATCTTTTTCGCATACTTCAAAGTTTCCTCATAACATTTTATTCCTTCATGTCCAAAAATTTCATAAAACGCAATTTGCGGTTTTACCACAGGCACAAGGTCATGGACAGCATCAATAATCCCTTTGTTAAATTCCAAAATCGCACTCGCCGCCGCCCCAAAAGGCGTTCTATCCGTATCCTCCACAGCTTTCATTTTCAAAAACTTTGGAATTTTATCAAGCCTCGGATCTAAGCCCACGCAAATCGCTGATCCCTTAGCCCTCACAGCCTCTACCAATTTATCTGCAAAATTCTTCATAATAATTTAATTTAAAATTTTATTGATTTAATTACCTCCATCATAAACTCATTATTACGCCCCAAAACATGGAATTGATAATATTCATCTCCGGATTTCAAAAAATAATTAAAAATTTTATTACTGCCAAAAGTAGAATATTCAAATTTTTGTAAATCAAAATCACCTATTTCAACAGCTCCAATTTCTTTGCCTCCCAATTCTTTAATATTTTTTTTGAACTCATCATATTTATTTTTATCAACTTTTTCTATCAAAGAAATAGCTTCCCCTCCATCTCCAACAGGAGCAGATTCAAAATTTTCAAGAAAATTTATATAACGAGGATTGGCTGTATCTTCCCACTCTCCCCAAATCGAATCCATCGGATAAAATTTCGAATATTTTGCAGGAACAGTAAACCTCATTCCAAAGGGCTCAAAGACATATTCCTTATCTCCATTTTCCAAAATTTTCTCAGGCAAAATAAAAGTCGACTCACCAAGCTCATCGATATAATCCTGAGAAAACGAAGGCAAAACTTCAGTTTTTTCCTCTTCAACAACAACTTTTGCTTCTTCGACTTCAGGCTTTTGTTCGTCAATTTCAACAGCAACATCCGTATTCACAAAACATCCAGAAGTTGAGAATAAAATGACAATACCTAAAATTATTTTTTTCATATAATTATTTAATTATTTATGCCCCATATTGCTCCCTATATTTTTTAATCAACTCCATTTTTTCATCATCAATATACACAACTCCGTCAATTTCTTTGCCATGTAAAACCTCTACCACATCATCCAAATTCACAATCGAATAAACTGGAACATTGAACATTTCCTCGACAGCTTTTACAGCGGAAACTCCATCATTATTTTTTTCCATCCTATCCATTGCAATCAAAATTCCGCTTACTTTAGGGTTTCCATTCGCTTTCAAAATCTCCATACTTTCGCGAACAGCAGTTCCGGCAGTCATGACATCATCAATCAACAACACTTTTGTATTTTCATTTAATGGCGCACCGACAAGCAAATTGCCCTCACCATGATCTTTGGCTTCCTTCCTGTTAAAACAATACGAAACATTTTTCTGAAACTCACTAAAAAGAACATTCGTCGTGGAAACAGCCAATGGAATTCCCTTGTACGCAGGCCCGAAAATAACATCAACTTCAATTTCTTTATCCAAAAAAGCACCCGCATAAGCCTTCGCAAGTTCATGAATAAGTTCACCGGTAAAAAAACTTCCCGCATTAAAAAAATACGGAGCAATCCTTCCGCTTTTCAAAGTAAATTCGCCAAATTTCAAAGCCTTAGCCTTCACCAAAAGTTTTATAAAATCGATTTTGTATTGTTGCATTTTTAAAAATTATTATTTGGTAAAAATTATTTTTTCTCTCCAAAATAAATCTTTTTTCCTTGCGCGTCTCTATGATATTTTCCAAATTCAGAGAGCTTTCTCACATAATTGTATTTCATCACGGAGCCCTGCTTGCAGGCCAAAACGCCAGTTGGATCAACAGCGCATTGTCCGCAAACACCAACACCGCATTTCATATATTTTTCAACAGAAACATAACAATCAATTCCACTTTTCCAAGAAATATCCCCAACAAATTTCATCATCATTTCAGGTCCGCACGTAAAAACTTTATCAATTTTTTCATTTTTTTCTTCGACTTCTTTAATAACATTTTCAAGCAAATTTGTAACAAGTCCTTGAATTCCCATCGATCCGTCGTTTGTAGAAATATGCAAATTTACACCATGTAATCCCAAAATTTTATTCGTATAAAGAACAAAATCTTTACTTCTTGCTCCAATCAAAAACTCAACTTTGCAATTTTTTTTGAGAGCCTCCACTGCAACAAAATACATCGGCGCCGCTCCATATCCGCCTGCCACAAGCGCCAAATGATCACCTTCATCAATTTTATAAAAAGTCCCAAACGGTCCGCGCACCCCGACAAAATCCCCCTCTTTCATTTTAAAAAGCACTTCCGTCGCAGATCCGACATTGCAGACAGTAAGCCAAAATTCCTTGCCGTCGTCATATGCAACAGACAAAGGTTTTTCATCGACACCGGGAATCCAAAGCATTACAAATTGGCCTGGCTTAGCCCCAAGTGGATATTCAAAAACATATGTATTAACATTATGACTTTCCTTAATGATTTTTTTTATTCGAATTGTAACCGGTTTTGTATCAAATTTTTTCCCGTCCATTTTTCAAAAAATTAAATTTTTACAGTTCCAATAATTTCTTCCAAATTTTTCACTCCGTTTTTTTCACACCATTCCTCAATCTCAGAAACGACTTTCTTAAATCCCTCAACACCGCGATAATAAACCATCGTTCCCATACCGACTAATCGCGCTCCAGCCATCATCATTTCAATCACATCCTCTCCAGTCATAACACCACCAGTACCAATAATCGGCGCTCCGGTAGCCTTAAAAACATCATAAACACATTTCACGGCAAGTGGATGAATCCCAGGTCCTGAAACTCCACCAACTTTGTTTGTCAAAATCGGCATCCTCGTATTTATATCTATAACAAGCCCCGGACCAAAAGTATTTACAGCACAAAATCCATCCGCACCGGCATCCATACACGCTTTTGCAATCTCTCCAATATTAGAAACATTCGGAGAAAGTTTTATTATTATAGGTTTTTTTGTATGCGCACGAACCACTTTCGTCACCGCAGCAGCATCGCCGACGACACACGCAAATGGCTTACCAAACTCGTTTTCCACATTCGGACAAGAAATATTTACTTCAATAATGTCAGGATTACAATCAGAGATTTTCTCAGCCAAAAGCCCAAAATCATCAATCTTTCCTGCAACAATACTCGCAATAATCGGCGCAGGTTTTTCATCATTATATTCCGGAAAAGTTTCACTTACCGCTTTCTCAATCCCCGCGTCAGAAAGTCCGACTGCATTTATAAAATAATTTTCCGTGCCAAACATTGTAGGATTCCTATGCCCTTTATGTTCTTCCAACCAAATAGATTTTGTAGTAACACCACCAGCTCCATTTCTAATAACATTCTTAAGACTCGACGCAGTCACGCCCAAAATCCCCGACGCAAGCACTGTCGGATTTGCAAACTCCACTCCACAAAATTTTATACCCAAGTTCACCATCTATAATTTTTATTAGAAAAACTTTACCACAAAACTACAGTATTTCAAATATTCACAAAAAAAGCTTGATTTTAAGCCAATTATTGGTAAACTAGCGAACAGCAACTAGAAACATTCTATGGACGCACAAACTTTTGAAAAAAAATTGACCCAAAAAAGAAGGGGGCAGTGTTTGTCATGCACGGATTTAATAAGCATCGAAGACTTGAGTAAAAAAGATATCGAAATGATTTTTGACTTGGCTTCGTCGGTCGAAGAATTGCTAAAAGGCGACATGAAGAAAATTGGCTTACTTAAAGGAAAAACACAGATAAATTTCTTTATGGAAAATTCTACGAGAACAAGAAGTTCATTTGAATTGGCGGGAAAAAATCTTGGAGCGGACACAATAAATATCTCAGGAGACAGCTCTTCAATGCAAAAAGGAGAAACACTTTTAGACACTGCAATCACTATGGATCAAATGCAACCTGACATAATTGTAATTAGAAGTGCAGACTCGGGATCAGCAAAATTTTTCGCAAAAAACGTAAAAGCGGCAGTGATAAATGCAGGCGACGGATGGAATGAACACCCTACACAAGCCCTTCTTGACCTATACACAATCATCAAATCAAAAGGCAAAAACTTAAAAGGAAAAAAATTAGTCATCGTCGGAGACGTACTTCACAGCCGAGTTTTTGGCTCTCTTTGGAGGATTGCAAAAATGTTCGAACTTTCAGTAACAGTTTGCGCACCATACACGTTAATCCCCGCAAACCTTGAAGATTTAAAAATAAAACATGAGCCTGACATCGAAAAAGCGCTTGTAGACGCAGATATAGTTTACACATTGAGACTACAAACCGAACGCGCCGCCGCTTCATATGTCCCGACATTAAGAGAATATTCAAAAACATATATCATCAATGCAAAACGAATGCTTTTGGCAAAAAAAGATGCAATTGTCATGCATCCGGGACCTGTAATTCGCGAATTGGATGTTCACACAAACATATTGGAATCGGAAAAATCAGTAATTCCTTATCAAGTGTTTAGTGGCTACTGCGTGCGATTTGTACTGCTTTGGTTACTTGGAGAAAACAGAAAAAATAAAACTGTGGAAAAAAGATTATACAAACCATTTTAAAAATGAAAAATTTATTGATAAAAAACGGAAGAGTCATAGACCCATCGGCAAATATTGACGGTATTTTCGACATAATTGTAGAAAATGGAAAAATAAAAAAAATAGGAAAAAATCTTGAAGATAAAAATGCGGAAATAATCGATGCAAAAAATAAAATCGTCGCTCCAGGATTCATCGATATGCACGTACACTTGAGAGAACCGGGCAGAGAAGACAAAGAAACAATTCACACAGCATCAAGATCCGCCGCAAAAGGAGGAATCACTACAATCGTAGGAATGCCGAACACAAGCCCCGTAGCGGATAATCAAACAGTCATAGAATACGTACTTTCAAAAGCAAGAAAAGAATCTTTAGTAAATATTTTTGCCTGCGGATCGATAACAAAAGGCGAAAAAGGTGAAGAACTAGCAGAAATTTGGGAACTCAAAAAAGCCGGAGCCATAGCGGTAAGTGACGACGGATTCGACATTCAAAATTTGGATTTATACAGAAAAGCTTTGCAGTATTGCAAAACACATAAAATGCCAATAATTTCGCACACAGAAGACGCAAATTTGGCAAAAAACGGACAATTACATGAAGGGAAAATCTCGACATTACTCGGCCTTCAAGGAATTCCGGCATGCGCTGAAGACGCGGCGACAGCAAGGATTATTACGCTTGTGGAAGACGTAAATCAGCCTGTCCATTTCACTCACGTATCATCGAAAGGATCAGTCGATTTGATAAAATTAGCAAAATCAAAAAAACTTCCGATCTCGGCGGACACAACTCCAAACCATTTTTCGCTAACTGACGAAGCCGTTCTCGGATACAACACTTATGCAAAAGTAAATCCGCCACTCCGAAGCGAAGACCATAGAAAAGCGCTTCTAAAAGGGCTTAAAGACGACACAATCTCGGTCATTGCAACAGACCACGCACCTCATCTTTGGACGGAAAAACAAAGAGAATTTGCACACGCACCATTTGGAATTGTGGGATTTGAAACAATGCTTTCTTTGATAATAACAAATTTAGTAAACACAAAAGTTTTATCATTAAAAGAAGCTCTCAAAAAAATCACAATAAATCCAGCAAAGATTTTAGGCTTAAACAAGGGCACACTTAAAAAAGGTGCAGACGCAGACATTTGCATATTCGATGAAAAAGCAAAATGGATAGTCGACAGCACAAAATTCGAATCCAAAGGCCAAAACTCACCATATCACGGAATGAAATTATCCGGAGTTGTCACGGATGTCATCGTAAACGGAAAAATAACAGTAACACACGGACAAATAATCTAAGATGGAATACATAATTTTAATAGCTTCAGGGATTTTAATAGGAATCATAGGAGTAGTTTTTGGCGGAAGCATGCTACTTTCTATGCCTCTATTTCAAATACTTTTCCCGACATTTAGTTACGGACAAATTATTGGAAACATTCAAGCCGGCTCACTCGCCCGCGGAATTGCCAGCACTATTTCTACAAGAAAACATTTGGATTTAAAAAAATTAATCCCGATAACAATTCTTTTCATCATAGGGTCAGCATCGGGCTCCGCACTTATTGCAAAATTGGATCAGAAATATTTAGTATTCGCAATAATCATAGCAATAATTTTGTCTGAGCTAAGCCCAAAAATAGCACCTCTAATAAACAACAAAACAAGATATATAGCGAGCTTATTTGTCGGATTATATGTCGGCACAATCGCGGCTGGCTCAAGCATCATGTTATTCGCGCTTTTACGAACGGTTTTCCACGAAAAAGACCAAATAGTTACAGCAAAAATACAAGCGAGATTTATTGAAACACTAGGCATAATTACAGTTGTTATTACTCACATTTTTTACGGAAATATAATTTTCCCCGTTTGGATTTTTTGGGCAATCGGAAGTTTTATAGGCGGACTTTTGGGCGGAGCAATCCTAAAAAAAAGCATTTCATTAAAACCAAAAACTCAACAAATTTATATTTATTGCGTATACTTGGTCGCACTGATACCGACAATAATAAAAGCATTAAACTAAGAAATAAATGAACGCAAAACTCATTCTGAAAGACGGCACAATTTTTGAAGGAAAATCCTTCGGCGCAGACATTTCTGTCGCAGGAGAAGTCGTTTTCAATACATCAATGGTTGGCTATCCTGAGAGCTTTACTGACCCTTCATACACCGGCCAAATCCTCACACTCACCTACCCGCTCATCGGAAATTATGGAATTCCTGACGACAAAAAAGACAAAGATAATATCGAAAAAATTTTTGAAGGAAATAAAGCGAGTATTTCAGGATTAATTGTAAATGAATACAGCGAAAATTTCAGTCATTGGACCGCAAAAAAGTCACTCGGAAAATGGCTTAAAGAAAACAAAATTCCGGCAATCACAGGAATCGACACTCGCGCGCTTACACAAAAACTACGAACACATGGCGTAATGCTCGGCAAAATTGTAACTGGAAAAGATATCGATTTTGCAGATCCAAATTCAGAAAATCTAGTCGACAAAGTCTCAATAAAAAAGCCAAAAATATATAAACGAGGCAAAAAAACAATTATTTGCATCGATTGCGGAATGAAAAACAACATCATCAGAAACTTCCTAAACCGCGACATAACGGTCATAAGAGTGCCTTGGAATTATGATTTTATGGAAGAAAAAATCGACGGCAAAAAAATAAAATTCGACGGAATTTTTCTTTCAAACGGCCCTGGAGATCCTGCAATTCTGTCCCCTCTTCACGAAATTATCAAAAAAGCCTTCGCATTAAAAAAGCCGATTTTCGGCATCTGCTTGGGCTGTCAGATAATGGCAATCGCATCCGGCGCAAAAACATACAAATTAAAATTCGGACATCGTTCACAAAATCAACCTGTCCTCGACATGATTTCAAAACCTCAAAAATGCTACATCACAAGCCAAAATCATGGCTTCGCAGTTGAAGAAAAATCATTAAAAAAAGATTGGAAAATTTGGCTGAAAAACGCAAACGACCAAACAGTCGAAGGCATCCGCCACAAAACTCTCCCATTTTTCTCATGCCAATTTCACCCCGAAGCCGCCCCCGGCCCTCTCGACACTGTACAATTCTTTGACGACTTCGTGAAAATGTTGTAGTTTCAGCTTTTCCGTATTGTCCAAAGCTAAAACTTGCTATAAACTCCACCCTCCGTAGTGAGTTATTAAATATAAATGTTGCAAGAATCATCGGATACAGATTTACCAGAAACCACTTCCCTCGAAGCAGGACTTCCACCAACAGCGAAAACAGCTCAGCCACAAATGGAAAAAGCTCCCGAATCTTTGAGCATTCGAGAAAGATTATTGAAAGCGAAAGCGAAATTAACAACTTTAAGCCGAACAAGCCCTGCAAAAATATTGCAAATCGTAGATTATCTTCTTGAAAATGGCACAGAAATAATTCCAGAAAACGAAATAGGAAGAATAATGGGAGAAGGAAAAGTCTCTCCTCAGGAAAGACTACAAATTCTCGGAATAACAACAATCACATTTCAAAAAAATAATATATCTTTTCGCAGAAGCGAAAATGGAGGAATAAGAATAGTAGCAGAAAACCCACGTCACGAAAAAAACCCACAAGAACCAAAACCACAACCCACCCCACCCCAACCCGCACAACCGGCACCTCAACCGGAACAACAAGAAAACGATTCCTTTACAAGAATCATAGAGGAAGCCCTTGCCTCAGGCAGAATTTACATATCAGATTCATCCCCTCAAATACTACCTATACTAAGATTCCTTTCAGAAACAGCGGATAAAGGAAAAAACACATATCTCGACGAGAGAACAATAACAAAAAAAATAGAAGAAATAACAGGTGAAAAATATGAGAAAATAGCGTCAACGCTAAAATCAATGAACAATATATTGCTATTTGCAGGCCTGCAAATAGACACAAAAACAGACAATAAAATATGTAGTAGTCGCGAACAAAGCATCAAGGTACAAAAATATAGATTATCAAAAATCCCAACCAAAGAAATCCCGAGAACACCGCAAGAAATATTGGCAAAAATGTCTAATTTAAAAGAAGGATTCACAAAGACATTCCTCCAAGAATTGGCACGGTCTCCAAATGGAATTTCCGGAGAAAGAAGCAGAGAAATAGAAAAAAACAATAAGATAAAAAGTCCTGCGAGAGAAATAATGAGAATGGCAAACAATGATCTTTTCCGTAACATGCCAATACAAATCACACACGACAGAAAAACACATATTTTAAATGTAGTCTTCAGAAGAGAAATAACCCGACCAGTACAACAACAGACACAAACAACAAAACTCCCCTACGAAACCCCGCTATTAGAAGACATAGACCCAAATCTAAAAACAAACAGGGGAAAAGCAGACATACAAGCCATCAATCAAATATGGAAAATCTCACGTGCAACACAAGAAGAAATCCAAGCGGCACTTACGTCAGCAAGGTCAAATCCAAAAGTCGCAGAAAACCTTACAGGAAATGTAACAGACAAAAACGGGAAACCAGTAAATTCAATGATCCGCCTATTGGAAGAATTTTCAGAAAATGGAAAAGTAATGGAGTCCGAATTACAAATCGGATTTCCAGATTTGCAAAAACTTAGAGCAGCCTGTCACAATGCAAATTCACAACCTGCAAGCATTTTCAACCAACATTTTCTTCAAATAATAGTAAATGGAAAACAAAGAGACACAGCAAAAAGAGAATACAGTGTCGCATCACAGCGCGTTCAATTTCGAAATCAAATTACGCAAGAAAAAGTAATAACAGATATCTACACCACAGCAAAACAAATAAAAGAAACCCCTTCCCTTTTCGCAAACGCACCGCAATTTTCAGCATTCATTTTCAGCGCGCTGTCAGATTTCACGATGGGCGCGACACTCGAGGAATTTTCCGCAGTCACAGGCCTTTCCGAAGAAGAAATTTTAAAAACCGTCGAATACATAAACACATCCGTAATTCCTCAAAACACAGACATAGAAATTCACAATAGAAACGGTATTTTGATTTTGGGAACAAAACACAGCATCCGCGAACGTTTTAAAACAATTCCGCTTATAGACACGCCACAAACCCACCAAGAAACAGTCCGCTGGAAATCATTAATAATAGAATTAAAAGAAAGAATCGCAAATATCGATGCCATCGACGTAAAAATAGAAGAAATTCCACAGGAAATTTTACCTGAACCCCAAGAACCAATCCACACACCGGAAACAGTAGAAGAAACAGCAGAACCTGAGAATATACCTGATTCAGAAGCTCCAGATCCACAAATCACAGAAAGACTTTCAAAAATATTACAAAACCCGCACACAGTCGGAACAAGAAGGAAATTCATAGAAGCATTGATTAAAAATTCAGGGGAAATATCAATAAGAGAAATCGAAGACATCTTGCCACAAACAAAAGTAAAATATGCCGCCATAAAATTCATGTTCAACACAAAAAGACCGCTCATAAAATATGGCGTGGGTTTAACACTGGACAAGAAAAAAAGAACAGTAAAAGCGACCATAATCACGGAATCAGAGAACCAAGCCCAACAAGAAGAAGACAACATACCGGAGACGAAAAACGATCAACCACAATTTTACCAAAGAATAAAAGAAGCCCTTGATTCAGGAAACATAAATTTTGGCCCAAACACAAAAACAAGCGCACCAGAAATAATTCTTGCAATGGCACAAGAATTCGACAGAACAAAACAGCCACTATCGGTAGATGGAATATCAAGAATCACAGAAAATAAATATAACCACGTACAAATAGGAAACATAATTGGAGCCAGAAACAAAATATTGCACAAATTTCTGGCAAAATGTGGAATATACCTTAGATCAAACAGACGAAGAACAAACACAAACACTGTAATTGAATATAGTTTTACAACAACAAGAGAAAAAAATGAGACAACAAATCCTGTTGAAATAAGACAAATCTTCGAGAAAGCACAAGAAGAAGGAAGAATAAAATTGGAACAAGATCTGCTTGAAGTATTTGAAATATTGATCAAAACAGGAAACAAAGCAATCTCCGCATCAGAAATTCAAGAAAAACTAAAAAACACGAGCAGCCAAGCAATAGGACGCAGAATAAATAGACTGAAACAACTTTTGGCAAAAATAGGCATTGAGATAATAATTGAAGACGAAAAAATTAAATCTGGACTGAAGACCAGACGCAATCTTTTCAAGCTGAGAAAAATTTGCGACTTACCGCACACAGAAATTGAAGCAAAGCCAGACATAACGCTGGAAATTCCAGGACTGGAAGCCAAAATAGTAGAACTGACAACAAAAAACACAGAATCACAAGCCAAAACAGCCCTTCTCGAAGCTCAGCTCGCCGACACACAAGCCACACTCGCAACTTTCGCAAAACAACTCACAGAAACACAAGAACAACTCACAGAAGCACAATCACAAGTAACTGCATTGACAGAACGCGCAAAACAAGCCGAAGATCTTGCACAACAAGCAATAGCAGAAGAACGAGCTAAAACAACTGAGGTATGCAATTCAGCCTCAGCCGCAAACGCACGTGCCACAGAAGCTGAACAACGCGAACAATTAGCAATAGCTCGCGCGCAAATTGCCGAAACAGCATTAGCAACAGCACAAGCCGCACTAGCCGCAAAACCAAAACCGATACGTCCGGAAGATCAATCAGCCCTTACTCGTTTAAGGATATTAGAAAGAGAATTTAATGCATTGTCAACCGCAAACGCAGATCTTAGAGCACAAATCGCAGGCGCAAATGAAAGAGTCGCACAAGCCCGTTCACTCGGATTTAGAGAAGCAGGACCAAAAATAAGAAAGGAAATAACCGACGAATTTGAAACACGCCTAGTAGAAAGAGACTCAAGAATAGCAACACTTGAAAAAAGAGAAAGACAGCTGAATGCGGAAAAAGCCAGATTGTTAAGTCAAACAGAAGATGCAATTCTTGAGACCAATGACCTCACAGCTCAGCTCAGAGCCGCAAAATCACTGCCACCAACGGAACAAGACAAAACACAATTAAGAGAAACACAAACCGCACTTGCCACGGAAAAAGCGAGAGCCGACGACCTCTCAGGAAGATTAACAAAATCACAAGAAATAGCATCACGCGCAGAAACAGCCGAAACACTGTTTGCCGCCACACAAGGAGAATTGGCAAAAATGGAAGGGCTCGAAACCAAACTTGCCGCAGAAACAGAAAGAGCCAACATCCTCTCCAAAAAATTAACAAAATCACAAGAAATCGCATACCGCGTAGAAGCCGCTGAAGCAGAATCAAGACTGACCACACGTCTAAGAATTGAAACCGAAACAGCATTAGCCTCTGCACAAGAACAAATCGCAAAACTCGAAAAAGACCTTAGGGTCGCATTAAAAGCAAAACCGGCAGAAACTTCAAAACCTACAAAGAAAAACGCTGAATTAGAAGCGGAAAACGAACGTCTGAGAACCCAAGTACAAATAGCCAACAGCAAAGTAGTTAGAATGGAACAAAAAGGAGGAATCCAAGCAATGAGAGATCAAATAGTGGAGCTTAAAGCCCGAGTTTTAGACTTAACAAGACAACTCGAGGGCAATGACAACATAATCACACTACAAACAAAAATTGGAAACCTTGAAGAAACGATTGCAAAAGAAAGAGCGAAACTAAAAGAAAAAGGAGAAAGAATTGAAGAATTGGAAAAACAATTAAAAGAATCAGGAACCGCTGATGAAACAGATGACGGAGACACGATGTCAACCGAACAACGCCTTGAAGCAGAGGAAAGACTACGAGCTCTATTGGCAAGAAAACCGGAATCAAAAACTCCGGAACTGACAAAATTAAACAACTTAATCCTTATAATTCAAAACCCTGAAACAAGATTCCCACCGACTGAAATATACGAAACAATTTTAGGAGAATTAAATCAGTTAATTAAAGAAAACAAATTCACAACAACAGGTCTAACATGTTTTAGAGGTGCTTTGAGTAGCGTAGTTCAAGCTCTTTCCGACAACAAAAAAATATCAAATGTGTTCAGAACCAAACAAATAGAACAAAACATTAAATCAATAATAAAATACATTTCAGACATACTTGAATCAAAAGACCCCGATTTCCCTCCGGAAAGAAGAAGTGGAATAACAAGAAATATCAGAAAAATTTTAGGACAATAAATATTTCCACCCATCCACAATTTGACTTGCACAAGAGAAAATTGTACAATCACCTCCTTTTATACAAACATCCGAAACCATGCCGGAAGTACAAGTCGACGACATAGAAATAGGCACAACTAAATCATCTTCACTGGGAAACCCGCCTCATAAAGACGGTCTTTCCTCAACTCAGGAATTTTCAGAAAACCCAAAATCATTCTCCGAAATCCTAGAAGAAGCGCTCGCCTCAGGGAAAATTCACCTGTCAAATTTTCATTCCTCACAAAAAATATTAGACATATTAAGAGCGTTAGCAAAAGCGACAGACGAAAATCCGGAAAGATATATTGATGCCGAAGAAATTTCAAAACGAATTTATCAAGAAACAGATGAAGACCCAACAAATATTGGAAGAACATTAAAAACATTAAGCAAAACATTACTATTTTCTTGTTTAAGAATAGAAGAATCAACACGGGAAAAAACATATACAGGCAGAAGCGAAACAACAAGAGTAAAAACATATAGATTTAAAAAAATACCTGAAAACAAAATTCCAAAAACGCCACAAGAAATATTGGAACAAATAGCCGAATTATCAGAAGGAGGCTTCGTAAAGGCATTATTTCAAGCAATAGCAAAAGAACCAAACGGACTTTCAAGAGAAAAAAGTAGAGAAATAGAAAAGCAATACAATACAAAAAGCGACACAGTAACCATAGCAATAGTTGCAAACAAAGAAGGTGTCCTAAAAAACACACCAATACGAATAAAATATGATCACCAAGCCGAAACATTCAATCCTATATTCAGAGAATACACGCCGTTACAAATACAACCGGCACCAAAAAAACCCAAGGAAAATGCGGACACTGCGACCGAAGAAGTCAGCGAAGAAACAGAAGAAACCTCCTTCACGGCAAAACTGGAAAAAGCAATTGAAGCAGGCCAATTACAATTTAGCCCACGCGTCCAAAACTATGCCATCGAAGTTTTATTAGCAACAGCAAAAGAATTTGATAAACACAAAAAACCAGTATCACGCGAAAAAATACAGACATTAACAGCTGGAAAATACATCCCCCAACAAATCGGAACAATCCTTGGCAATTCAACAAAAAAAGAACTCGCAAAAATTGGAATACGCATTCGAATAATAACAAGACAAACCGGACCGCAAAAAACATTGTACGCATTTTACACAATCCCTGCAGAAAACACTGAAATTCCGGATGATAAAATCATAGCAGAGAGAGATGAACTGAAAAGATTATTAACAATGGCTCGCACAAAAGTCGGCGTAAGAACAAGAGAAGTGGGACAAGCCAGAGATAGAATCGAAATTTTGGAAAAAGACAACGCCATCAAAACCACAGAGCTCTCAAGGATAACCGGTATTATGGAAGAATTACGCACACAAATAGAAGAAACAGCAAAAGAAGAAGCAATAATCCTTACAAAATCAGCAGAAGACCGCGCCAAATCAGCAGAAGCTCGTGCAGAAGCCGCAGAAGCACGCGCCAAATCAGCGGAAGCTCGTGCAGAAGCCGCAGAAGATCGGGCAAAATCAGCAGAAACACCCCCTCAACTCGAAACCGCAAATAAATATATACCAATCGAAGCAATCATATATACCGAGCTGGGCAAACTACAATTTACCGTTAGAAATTTGGAAATATTTAATGAAAGGATAAAACAACTTGAAAGAAATTTGGCAAACAGCAGATTATTATCAACAGATAAAAAAACACAAGATTTACGCAAAAAACTGGAAGAAGTTATAAAATATTTATCAGGAATAATCCAAATTCAAACTGAGAATGAAGAACACACCCTGCAACTCGGGAAAAAACCATTAATAATGGCACATATTTCAAAACTTCTGGAATAATACCTTCTTTTTAATATAAACATTATAAAAATGGCAGAAATAATACAAGACACCACAGACGAAACAATCACGCCGACGCCGGACGCAACTACACCCAAAAAAGGAAGAATTACTCCGACTCCGATTCCTGCCGAAATAGAATTCAAAGGCGATCTACGAGGACACAGCGGACATATGGGCAGGGCAATCGCACACAAAACAATCATTTATAAATTACTTTATAGATTTTTAGAAAAAGGTCTTACTCCTGAAGAAATCGTAAGTCATGTAAACGAAATAATCGCTAACGAATCAATCAAAGTTGAACCTATAAATAAATTACAAATTTCAGGATATATAATCGGAATGAATACCGAATTGGCGTCACATAGACTTTTTGTAGAAAAAATCAGAGGCAAAACCCTTTATCGAATACGAATACTCGAGGAACCTCAAAAACCAAAAGAAGAAGAAAAGCCTAAACCGGAAATAGAAGACACTTCAATAAATAAAATTACATACTTTAGCGGTATCAGATCACGTTTACCGGAAGGGACATATCAAATTGCGATAGCAATTGCAGAACATCCGGGAATACAAAATTTTGATTTACACGAAAAAACAAACGCCAGAAACCTAAGCTCAAAATTGGAGAGATTAAATGAAGTTGGAAGTTCATCGGAAGTACCACAGCATTTCAGAGTCGAATCAAGAATGGAAACCGACAGGTACAGAGCAAAAGTACGTAAATATTATATTATTGTGTTCAAACCTCACAAAAAAGAGGGCGCAAAAAAAACTGAAGAAAAACAAGCAATTCCGGAATTGCTTACAGCAGACACAAAAACAATGTTTGGACCAAACACGGTAAAATCAGTCGTAAGAAAATTAATCCAAGAAGTGCTTTCAATACCTGATGAAGAAATATCATCAAGATTAAAAGACATCGTTCACACCTTAGACACAATGTCTACTGCTCCTGAAATAACAAGAATCACAGCCCCTTTAAGAGAAAGATTAGAACAAATTTTAGGAAAATACGAAAGATCAGTCCCAAAAAATTTCTCTGAAGCACTCATTATAGAGCTCAGTAACATCCACTAATCCGATTTCCGCGCAAAAAAAAACCCGCCGAAGCGGGGGAAAAAGTTTTAAACTAGCTACATATATAAAGAGCTATTAAACTTTGTTTTTGTTTTAAATCCTACCAAGATTTTGGTGTTAGTTTCAGTTGCACCACCAACCGCCTGTTGTCCCGTATCACGAAGTCATAGCTAGGCCATAGGGCTTGGATAAGGGCAGGACCGCATCCAGAAAGGTCTGGACATCTCCGGGATTCACAAAGCGAACTTTGTAAATACCATCACCTCAGTGAGGACAGAGAGAAAAGTAAATTTTGGAAGGCAATTCGCAATTTGCGAGTGCCTTTACGGTCCTTTTCAGGAAGATTGCGAAGGCTCCTCGTTGAGCCGCAATCTTTTACGCTTTTTGTTTTTATTTTTGTTTTTTGCGTTTCCGCTATTTACTTCCCTCATCTCTCCACTCTTAGGAAAGATAAAGATTCTTTTTATTTTTGTTTTAGTGTTTCTATGGATCTTCAGTCTTTTGATTCTTGCACCACTTGGGCGAATGAATTTTTCGACTGCTTCTCCGTTTTATCTTCTAAATTTTTAAGGAACGAGGTTTTGCTTTTCTAGGGCGTTGTGATTTTCATTGAGTAAGTGTTCTGTATTTTTTGTGAACGTTTTTCTTATCTACGAAAATCATACCAGTATATCCAATACAGAAAAATTGTCAAAATTCTAATGTGGACACAAACAAGAGATTATTGCGCAATAAAAATCAACATGGCTCAAAAAGCCACTAAATGGCATCCACAGAAAAGCGTGATTTTTAATAAAATCTTTTGTACACACACAAGACCCACTCGGCCATTCATTCTTTTATTATTAAGAAACCTTCTTCATTTTGTATTTCATAACAATCGCATCGACTTTCTCTTTCGTGTCCAAAATTTCACCGGTTCTTTTATCTATAACATGATTATTCCCCGCCAGCTGATCTCCGCGACTCACTTTCATCGCATCTCCACCCACCACTTTCTTCAACCTCCACTTCTCCGGCACATCTTCCTCATTTTCAATACATCCGCCATGAACAAGATCGTGATGTTTTTTACAAAGAGGCACAATACTCTCCGCATCATGCTTCTTAAAAAGAAAAAATCTCCTCGTGTGATGCAAAACAAAACACGGAAAATTGCACTTAGGAAACCCACATTTATAGCCATAGTTAGCCAAAATTTGTCGCTTCAATACAACAGGAATATGCCTGCTCACGAGATTTTCCTCATCTTTTTTGACCCCACTATTTTCGCCATCGTTCAATCCGGCATATTTAACAAATGCAGGCTTTCCTCTATTTAAATCTTTTTCTTTAATTCCTTCTCTAAATCCATTCGCACATCCCTCCATCCCTTTCTCTCCCGCCACGTTAGCCACTCCTCCAATCCCTTTCTCTCCCGCCCCATTGGCACATCCCCCAATCCCTTTACCCTCAACTTTCCTTAAAAGCGCCTCAAACACCTCATTCCAACTCAAACTCTGTTTTCTCTCTTTCTCAAGCCCTTGTTTAAAAAGCCGAAGCTTAAACTGTACATCAATACTCGCATGAAAAAGAAAAATTTTATATCTCTCTTCCCGCCTAATATCCGAAGAATTAATCATCGAATTATTGTTACCATCAACCCCAACACCATTAAATATTTCTCTTAAATCCAATTGCATTTCATTTCCGACCACAGCTCCACCCACATTTTCATTTTCAAACCCCTCCCGGCTCAAATCGTTCATCCCTTGATTAATTTCATTTTTATTTTTCAATTCAACGTATACGTTGCTACCCATTTCTGCCCGTTTTTGGCTCACATACGCCACGAGTGCCTGTTGGGGCAATATCTCAATTTTTTTCGCCAAATCTTCCTGAGTCTCCTTGGTAGCAATGTACGAAACCGTCTCAATCTTGCTCCAACTTTGTTTTCCGCTCTCAAACTGTCTCAACAAAATGGGCTTATCCTCAATCCTTTTAACCAATCGCAAAATTCTATCAACAGTAAAATCACTCATTCCTGCCAACTTTTTAGCAAAATCATATATTGAAACAAACCCTTTTTTCTTATAAAGATGCCTTTTCTCGACCTCAGGCAACATCGCAACAAATTTCCGCACCCAAACTTTTGCATTCATCCCACATTCAACACATTTTTTGTATAATTGTTCGTCTGAAAGATCAGAAATTTTAAAACCGATAGCGCTTGGACCAATAACCTTCCCAACAGAAACTTCCTTCACAACCATCCCCTCCCTTCCAACAGGAACTTCTTTCACAATCATTCCTTCTTTCGCCTTCCCCCCTGCACGTCCATCCTCAGCCTTATTTGCAACCTCGCCACCTTTCCGCACAAACATATTTTCATCATTTTTAATCATATTTTTACATTAAAAAATTACTTCAAAAACATTCATACCAAACCAACATTAAATTTTCTTAAATTATTTATAAAATTTTTCTAAAATTTATTATCAAAAAAACATCTCCACCCCATAGCACACATAAAAATCGACCCACCAAAAAAATTCGCACGTTATCCACTCTTTCAAATATTCAAACATTGATATAGGATAAACCCACAAAGAAAAGGCACCACCACGACCACCACAAGTCACCACGACCACCACAAGCCACAGAATCCCCGAACAACAGCTCAAGACTCACATAAAAAACAATCACACCACACACAAATATGTTCGTCTCTCTAGATCTCGAAACCACAGGAATAGATCCAATAAAAAACAAAATCATCGAATTTGGTGCAGTTAAATTTGATTTAAACGGACAAAAAGAGACATTACAAATTTTAATAAATCCACAAACAGCACTTCCAGACATCATAAAACACATCACCCACATTACAGATGAAGATTTAAAAAACGCCCCGAAATTCGAAGAAAAAGCACAGGAAATAAAAGATTTTATAGGAGATTTACCGATAGTGGGCCACAACATTCAATTTGATGTTTCTTTTTTAAACACAAACGGCTTAAATCTGACAAATCCTTTATACGACACATTCCCTTTTTCAAGTATAATTTTCCCTGATTTGCCTACGTACAGCCTAGAAGTCCTCTCTGAAATTCTGAATCTTTCCCACGAAGAAAAACACCGCGCACTTGAAGATTCCATTGCGGCAATGGAATTATTTATAAAATTATCTGAAAAATTCCAAGAACTTTCGAAGGAAACGATAAAAAAAATCCACGAACTTTGCGAGAAAACAACAAATCCTCTTGGAGCTTTTTTACTTACGCTTAAGCCAAAAAACACCAAATCGGAACAAAAAGAATCTTTTGAAAAAAATCAACTTTCCATTTTCTCAGAAAAAACAGACTCTCCGGATTTAAACAATCAAGAGCCCACAACCTCAATATCTTCAAAAATAATCGAATCCAAAGAAAACCTCTTAATAGAGCTATCCCCGCCTTATGAAGATTTGATAAAAAATCTCATAAAAAACATAGATAAAGATTCATATGTCGCCGTTCCGTCAGAAATTCTACAAAACATATTTTCTGAAATTCCTGATACGGTAGCCAAAATAGAATCTCCAAAAAAATATATTTGCATGAAAAGATTTGAAAAATTACTCAAAAAAACACAAATTCAAGACCATGAATTCACAGCTTTTTCGAAAACGATAATATGGTTAAACAAGACCAAAACCGGACTTTTGCATGAACTTTCATTTTTGAATCAGGAAAAACAATTGATACATGAATTAAATATAGATGAAAACTTGATTGATCCGCTTTCAGAAACATTTTTCATGAAAGGCGTGGAAAAAGATATTTCGAGCCCTACAATCTGTTCGCATCATTACCTCGGAGACATAACAACACAGTTTCACAAAGAAAACACTGCTTCATCAGAAAGCCCAGCCAAAAGCCATTTTTCGACAATCAACCCAAAAAATCTAATAATCATAGATTTCGATAAATTTGTAAAAACATTACATTTTGAATCTTCACATTACTTAAAATTGGAGATTTTATTGAATCAAATAAAAAGGCTTGATGACGGCAAAAACTCACCTATGACAGAAGAACTTTCTTCAAAAGCGACAATGCTTTTTGGATTGATAGGGATCGTAATGAATCGCTTTACCGACGACAATCAATTTGTTGAAAGATGCACAATTTCACAAGAAATCCTCGAGACAAAACAATGGGAAAAAGCTCTAGGCTCAGCACAAAACCTCATAGAAGAATTAAACAAAACAAAAGACCCTTTGCTCGAAAAATCAGGAAAAACACTAGGAGAATTTTTTATAACTCCAAACATAGAATCAAATCTTTTGCTTATAGAAAAAGACATGGACGGAAATGCAATAATAAAAAAATCTCCATTTGAAGTAAAACCGCAAATTGAAAATATTTTAAACAATTGCGAATCATATAAAATCATCAGCGAAAATGTTGATTTGAATGACAACGGAACTTTTACAAAACGGCTTTTTGGGCTTCCTGAAGACCTAAAAACAATCAAGGAAAACGAAAAATCATCATCTTTTGAAATCTTCATCGCTGACAAACCAAATTATTATTCACGAGAGGATAAAGACCTTATAAAAAACATAACAAAATACATAGAAACCCGCGAAGGAGCAGTGGCAATAATCGCAAACTCACGCCAACAAATAGAATTTTTTACATTGGAATTGGGCAAAATTTTAAAAGATGAACAACCACAAAGACAAATAATTTCACTTTTAACGGGAAGCATAGGAAAAGTTGCGGAACAATTCAGAGCAAATGATAAAAACGCGGTATTGATAATCACACCGAACGCATGGAATTATTTTAAATATGCAAATCTCGTAAACTCGCTTATAATAACCAAAATTCCATTCGATCCGCCAAGCGATCCATACCTAATTACAGCAAGCAAAAATTTCGAAAATCCATTCGATGAATTACAAATTCCACTCGCAATTTTTTCATTAAAAAGAATAATAAACCGGATAAAACAGACAAAAAGCGAAACAAAAAAAGAAGTAATCATTTTGGATGATCGCCTTTCGACAAAGAATTACGGAAAAACATTTATTGAAAACCTAAGAAATATCGCATGCATATCACCATTTTTGCCGATCCAATAGACACTCAATATGCTGGGATACATCACTACACAAAAAATCTCACCAAAAATCTTTTAAAAACAGATTTAAAAAACACATATACAATAGTTCATGCGAAGCCGAATGAATGGCTAACAAAAGCCATCCAAAAGGCGAACAAAAAAACACAATCATCGAATCGCATCTCTGAAATAATAATTCCACGCAATAAATTTCCGGGAGGAGAAAGCATTCGAAGATTTTTCACAATTCCAAAAATAATAAATAAACTTTCCCCAAATATAGTTTTAGAGCCATGCCATATTGGCCCTTTTAGGCTTAAAAAGGGCATAAAAAGAGCATTGGTTGTTCACGATATAACTCCGGTTTTATTTCCACATTTTCACACATTTAGAGGAAGATTTATTCACAAATTATTTTTAAAAAGAAGCATTGAAAACGCAGACATAATAATCACTCCGTCACAAACAACAAAGGAAGACATAGTGAAAAAATATCATCCAAAAGCCAAAATTTCAGTCACACATCTTGGAGTAAAACCGCCGGAAAAAACAGAAACAGACAAAAATATTTCACAACCGTATTTTTTATATCTCGGAACAATAGAACCGCGCAAAAATCTTGAAATTCTCGTGGATGCCTTTATAGAGCTGAAAACTACACATCAAATCCCCCATCAGTTGATACTTGCAGGACAAATTGGATGGAAATCAAAACAACTTCTAAAAAAAATAAAGAAATACAACAACCAAAGCAATCAAAATAATTCAACAAAATCTCAACAACTGCAAATCATCACAACTGATTGGATAACAGAATCCGAGAAAGAAATATTGTTAAAAAATGCAGACATTTTCATCTATCCTTCTCTTTACGAAGGGTTCGGTTTACCGCCTCTGGAAGCCATGAATTATGGAATACCGGTGATTTGTTCGAAAGGCGGAAGTCTTAAAGAAATTTATAGAAACACAGCACTTTTGTTCAATCCGACAGATAAAGAAAAATTAAAAAAACATATTTTATCTCTGATAAATAATTCACAAACAAATCAAAAAAATTCTCTGCGCGACACATTAATAAAAAACGGACTCTCATTTGCAAAAAAACACACATGGCAAAAAACCGCAGAAGAAACACTAAAAGCAATATCATACTAATTTAGTCCAAAATAGACTGGAAAATTATTTAAAAACCAGCTATCATTTTTCATGTACACACAAAAAAAATAAAAACCGTACATTTTTACAAATTAATACCATACTAAAATGGCTCACCTACTACCAAAACTATCTTACACATACGATGCGCTCGAACCGTATATCGATGCCAAAACAATGGAAATTCACCATTCAAAGCATCATCAAACATACACAGATAAATTTAACGCAGCACTTGAAAAACATCCTGAATTATTCGAAAAAGCGCCACAAGATCTGCTAAAAGACACTTCAAAAATTCCGGAAGATATTCGCCAAGCCGTAATAAATCACGGCGGAGGATATGTAAATCACAATCTTTTTTGGGAATTTCTTCGTCCGGGTCAGGAAAACAACACGCCACAAGGAGCGCTTCTTGAAGCCATAAACAAATCATTCACGTCATTTGAAAATTTCAAAACAATTTTTACCAACGAAGCTTCTTTAAAATTTGGAAGTGGCTGGACATGGCTTTGCAAAAAAGCATCTGAAGAAAAACTTGTAATAATCTCAACTTCAAATCAAGATTCTCCCCTTTCTCAAGGCTTAACGCCAATTATGACAATAGACATTTGGGAACATGCCTATTATTTGAAACACCAAAATCGCAGACCTGAATACATCGAAAATTGGTGGAAAGTAGCAAACTGGGCAAAAGCCGAAGAACTGCTTAAACAAGCCTAAAAAGACATACTTGACAAAATCATCAATAAGTGTAGAATAAACGCCCTGTTTAAATAAAACACTTTTAAAATGACAAATCAAAAATTATCAATTCGTCCGGATTTAAATCCGATGAAGGCAAAGCCGGTTACAGGCGAAGAATACATGAGACATCTTAGAGATAATTGCGATCCACCTACGGGCACGTCTTTCAGAGAACCATCGAAGAGAGAACAAGCAAAAACGATATTAAACCTTACAGGACTTGCTGCCCTCGGACTCCTATGCGCGGCAGGGATAACAAGATGCGACAACAACAATAAGGCGACTAACGAAGGCACAGCAGTAAGAGCCGAACTTATGGCAGCGATGCCGGAAGGAAAAACTCTTCCAAAAGAAATACATACCGAATTGGATTGTATAGCAGGCAGAGCTTCTCGAATATGCCGTACAACAATTGGAGAAGATTCATTTGAAGATAAAAATTGTGAACCGGCTCGCTTAGATGCATACCAAACCTCAGGAGGAGAACAAAAGCCAATAAGGGGGCTTTCTACCGCGGCAAAAATACTTGTTGCTCCATATGGAATAGAACCTGAATTATACTGCACCGGAGGATCCACAAAAAAATTGGAAATCACAGTTCACGAAGACAAATAAAACAATTTGCCTAAAAGGAAAAGAAATAGTAGAGTTTACAAAGGTCAATAAAAGATTTTGGCCTCTTTAAGCACTAACAACCATTTATGACATACGTATTATTAGCACTAGCAATAATTGCAATTTTTATTGTCGGACTTTACAACAGCGTAATCAGCCTCAAAAACAAATGCGACGAAGCATGGTCCGGAATAGACACACAACTAAAGCGCAGATATGACCTTATCCCAAACGTTGTTGAAACAGTAAAGGGTTATGCCAAACATGAATCTGCGACCTTTGAGAAGCTCACAGCGCTCCGCTCACAAGCGATGCAGGCAAAAGACATGGGAGACAAGGAAAAAGCCGAGAACATGCTCTCAAGCACATTAAAATCACTTTTCGCAGTAGCTGAAAACTACCCTGAGCTTAAAGCAAATCAAAACTTCATGGATCTTCAGAATAAACTTGCGGAAGTGGAAGACAATCTTCAACTTTCACGCCGTTATTACAATGCGGTAGTTCGTGATTTCAACACAAAAATTCAAGTTTTCCCAAACAACTTTTTAGCTCAGATGCTAGGCTTCGCTTCTCGCACATTCTTCGAAGCTCAAGAACCTGAGAAAGAGAATGTTAAGGTGAATTTCAAGGAGGAAGAAAAGAAGTAATTTTTGTGAAAAATCATTGTGTTTCTTCCTATACTTTGTATTCCTCCCTTAATGCCTCGATTTCATCCCTTATTTCAGCGGCTTTTTCGAAGTTTAGATTTTCACTTTCAATCTGCATTTTATCTTCAAGAACTTTTATCAATCGACCAACCTCATCCTTCGGCACTTTTTCTCCGCCAAACCTCTTCTCAGGTTTCTTTTTGCCTGCCAAATGCGAGATATCACGAATTGCCTTCTTGATTGTTTCAGGCGTAATTCCATGTTCCTTATTGTAAATAACCTGTTTTTCACGACGACGATTTGTCTCTTTTATCGCACCTTTTATTGCCGCCGTTTCCTTGTCGGCATACATAATTACACGTCCATTCACATTTCTGGCACATCTTCCTGTCGTTTGGATTAAAGCGCTTTCACTACGCAAAAATCCCTCTTTATCAGCATCCAAAATTGCCACCAAACTAACTTCCGGCAAATCCAAACCTTCTCTAAGCAAATTTATACCGACCAAAACATCAAATTTTCCAAGCCTTAAATCTCTCAAAATTTCCACCCTTTCAATAGTCACAATGTCAGAATGCAAGTACCTTACACGAATATCAGCATCCGACAAAAATTCAGTCAAATCCTCAGCGCTTCTTTTCGTCAAAGTTGTAATAAGAACTCTTTCTCCCCTATCAGTCACAGTTTTTATTTCTTTAAGCAAATCTTCGATTTGTCCTGTTTTAGGTCGCACTGAAATTTCCGGATCCACAAGCCCCGTAGGCCTCACAACTTGTTCGACAATTGCAGTTTTTTTCGTGTTTGCCATTTCATATTTTCCGGGAGTTGCAGAAACAAAAACAGTATTTTTCATATATTCTTCAAACTCATCAAATTTCAGAGGCCTGTTGTCGTGCGCTGAAGGAAGCCTAAAACCATGTTCCACAAGTGTCGTTTTTCGCGAAAGATTTCCTCCAAACATTCCTCCGATTTGCGGAACACTCATGTGCGATTCATCAATAAAAAGAAGAAAATCATTCGGCAAATAATCCATCAAAGTCGTCGGCCTTTCTCCGGGCTCTTTTCCGCTAAGATAACGCGTATAATTCTCAATTCCACTGCAGTGGCCCGTCTCAAGTAAAATCTCAATATCATATTCCGTTCGTGTTTTTATTCTTTCCGCCTCAAGATTTCGACCCTGACTTTTCAGCTCATTGTAGCGCAAATCAAGATCTTTCCTTATTCCTTCAACCGCTTTTTTCACTTTTTCTTCAGTTGTAACATCATGTTTCGCAGGAAAAATCGTGATTTCATCCATCTTTTTAACAAGCTCTCCCGTAAAAGATTCAACCTCCGAAATCGCCTCAATGTCATCTCCAAAAAACTCGATCCTATAAACATTATCTCGATCCGGCGGATAAATTTCCACAGTATCTCCAAGCACATGAAACATCCCATTTTTAAATTCCATCGAACTTCTCGTGTACTGCATATCAGTTAATTGTCGCAAAAGTTTATCACGCGAAACAACTTCCCCAACTTTAATTGTTCGCGCCAACGCCGTATAGTCCTCAACAGAACCGAGACCGTAAATACATGACACAGAAGCCACAATGATAACATCGCGACGAGTCAACAAATTTGCAGTAGCGGCATGTCTGAATTTTTCAATTTCTTCATTTATCGACGCATCTTTTTCAATATAAGTATCCGTCGACGGCAAATACGCTTCCGGCTGATAATAATCATAATACGACACGAAATAACTCACGGCATTATCAGGAAAAAATTCCTGAAACTCACTGCAAAGTTGTGCCGCCAAAGTCTTATTATGCGCAAGAATAAGCGCAGGACGCTGAAGTTTCTCAATAACTTTTGCCATCGTAAAAGTCTTTCCTGAACCTGTGACTCCAAGCAAAGTCTGAAACCTTTCATTCTTCTTAAGCCCTTTAGAAAGCGCTTCAATCGCCTCCGGCTGATCACCTTTCGGCGTCATTTCTGATTTTAAAACAAATTTCTGGTGGGTCATTTTGCGTATTTTTAAGCCAAAAGATTGTATCATATCAGCCAAAACAAGTCCACCGCCACAGACAAAAACAATTGAAAAATCCAAAAATAAGAGCTAAATTAACCCTCCATGGCACCAAAACTACAACAATACATCGACATGTTCGGAGGCAAACACGGCGCTCTCGAATATTTCGGGGACAACCATCAAAGTCTCCGAGAACACCTTCTTTGGCAACACGTTTTTGGCGTGCGTGAAAGAATAAGTGAAAGAGCCATGGATCAGCTAAAAGAACAATGCAAATATTTTGGAACATCAAGAGCAATCCTGCGAACAAGCGAAAGATCGGATTGGGGCGGGATGGTAGACACTATACCGACACGAAAAGTTAAATTAGATTTAAAACTTATAGACCAAATTCTTGAGGAAATGCGCAAAAAATTATTTGATCCGCAACTTCTGAAGTACGCCGCCATGGAAAACAACGGATATGATCCTGAAAAAACAACAATATCGGTATCTCCATACATCGAAGAATTAACCGTAAAAGACGGAAGAAGAAAAGACAAATGGGACAAATTGGACAACCCAACAGACGAAGAAGAAGAACCAAAAGACCAAGACTTCAAAGGTGCGACAGTTACAGAGCATCCAAATATTCAAGACGGACTGACCTCAGATATAGCGTTTCATGGAGAATACGGAGACGAGGGCCCTGACTGGTTCTGTGCAAATAATATATTGGGAGAAAAAGTATTCAGTCCATGGATAGAGGCATATCCAAGAACATCACTTAAACTGTTGGAAACAATAAGAAAATTCAGAGAAACAGGCGCATTACCTGAAGATCGCGCTCTTCAATATGAATTTGTAATACATCCTATTTCAAAAACACCATTATTGGTCCAAATTCGCGACTTCGCGCAAAAAAAACCGTTTGAAATGGACGAATATGAAGCAAAAACAGCACTATTCAATCGCCTGTTTGGAATCCCCATGAGAAGACAAGAATTACCACTAAATTTAGGCCTATGGAGAGATTCTTTTCTGAGATTTGAAGAAGAAAATCCAAACACACCATATGCCCACATTCATGAATCAAGAACAAATCTTTCCCTTGAAGAATTTCCTGCAAACATGAGAGTTTATCTACAAAACAACAAACCGGCACTTTCACACGCAAATACAAGATTTGTGAAACTTTGCCTTGAACGAGAAGGATTTTCAACGCTCACTGATTATGGCGTATACTCCAATACAGATGGTGCACTTAGAGAAATGGGTTCAAAGGGTATCCGAAGAAGAACAGGACGCCTTGTTGTACAACGCAAAAAAAACAGCTTCCTCCCAAAGATGGAAATAGAGCTCTAAAAGTGCTATCATTTCCTCATGAAATTACTAAAGTTCGCCATCGATATCGCTGAAAAAGCCGGAAAAATAATACTCGCGACTGAAAAAGATCGCATAAAAATCACGGAAAAAGCCAGACACGACCTTGTCACAAACGCCGACAAGGCTTCTGAAAAATTCATAATGCAGGAAATAAAAAAACATTATCCGGAACATGAAATTTTGTCGGAAGAAGACTTTTTCAAAAATAAAAAAATACCAAATGCGGAATATGTTTGGATCGTAGACCCGCTCGACGGCACAACGAATTTTGCGCATGGGTTACCCATTTTTTCGGTGTCAATTGCACTCGTTCACATGAAGAAAATAAAATCTTCAAAAAATTTCGAGTACATGCACGGTGAAATTATCGTCGGAGTCGTTCACGCACCAAAAATGAATGAAACTTTTTACGCCGCAAAAGACAAAGGCGCTTATTTAAATGGAAAACGCATCCGCACATCATCAACAAAAACACTTGAAGATTCACTTATTGTCACAGGATTTCCGGTCGCCCACAAAGAAGTAAATGTCCCATATTTCACAAAAATGCTACCAAGATGCCAAGCGCTTCGAAGGCTTGGTTCAGCCGCAATTGACCTTTGCTATATTGCCTGCGGACGATTCGACAGCTATTGGGAATTCAGATTGAAAGCTTGGGATATCGCAGCAGGAAGCCTGATAGTCAAAGAAGCAGGCGGAACAGTAACCGACACAAACGGAAAAACTCTGGACCTTTTCGGCCAAGACATCCTTGCCACAAACGGCTTTTTGCACAAAGAAGTTGTAAAAATCTTTTCAAACCTTTAAAATCGCAACGCATATGCGCTAAGCATACGCATAAACACGTGCGTTCGTAGCTCAGCTGGATAGAGCGTTGGCTTGCGGAGCCAAAGGTCGCAGGTTCGATTCCCGCCGGACGCACCAGATATTCTTTTTAACGAAGCCTTCTCTTAAGTTTTTCCCTCAATAATTCTCTTTTGAATTCTGAAACAAAAGCCGCATCTATTCCATTGGAAGCCATTTTAATAACATCCTCAGGCGTAAGCCCCAAATCTCTTCCATGTTTTACAAAAATAGATCTGACGCTATCAACATCAAACATCAATGGATCATCAGTATTAAGCGTAGCCTTAACACCGGTATCTAAAAAATATTTCAAAGGATGTTTTCCCATAGGCACATATCCCAAAATTGCATTACTTGGAGGACAACACTCAATGCATATATTTTTTTCACGAATTAAATCCCAAAGAGCCTCATCTCCAGCCATTAAAGAAAGTCCATGACCTATTCTTCGGGCACCAAGCCTCTCAATAGCATCTCTTATAAAACTAGGTGGAGCTTCTTTAAAATCAGGCCCTTTAGCTTGTTCTCCGGCATGCACGGTAATCGGCACTCCAGCCTCAATCGCAGGCCTCATCACCTCTTCAAACATAGTATTTGGAAATTTATCTTCCGGTCCACCAGCTACATCAAGACCGGTGGGGCTTTCAGGAGAATGAGTCTTTAAGACCGCATTCACAACATCCTGTGCGAATTCAGGCTTATTTCGGCTAAAACATGCTATAAAGGCACCACTCGCTCCATGCTCATAAGCCCTTTGAATTCCAAACTTAATAGCCCCAATAATTTCTTCATAAGGAGGTTTTCCTTTTATGACATCTGATAAGTATAAGGAGAACCACGCAATTCAGTATGAATACTTCCTGCGTCCGCTTGATCCATTATTTGTTTGTAGGTCGCATATTGCAAATCTTCAAGCCTTCGCATAACCCCCACAGGAATTCCAAAAGAATCAAGAAACCGCACAAACCCCCCAGGCTGACTGAATCCACCTGCAATCCCTTCATAATAAGCCCTTATAGACTCAGGATCATGAAGATCCACACCCGTTATCGGCTCTTTTCCATTTCTCGTCAAAACATGATCAACATTATTTATATCAGCGAACATAGCAATGGTTTCAGGGCTCATTCCAGCCTCTAAATGACGATGGTGTTCAACCGTCGAAGAGAAAGTTGCAGAATAAGGACTACTTTCAAACATATAAAAAATTTAAAAATAATAAATAAAGGAGCAAATATTATCACCACTCATAAAAATACTCAACAAATTATATAATTTACAGCAAAATTCCATTCCATCCTCCCTACTTGACAAAACACTCCAAAACGACGTAAAATAACTGCTCTTTTTGCGAAAACATGGGTATCAATAAAACAGACGAACAATTAGCGAAAGACCAGCAGTACGAACAAGATAAAAAGGTGATAAAGGTCGGATCTCATGCCCTCCTAGTCGAGAGATGGCCTATAAATGACAAAATCGAGAACTGCTACAACGAAAATAGCGCATATTTGTGCTATATGGAGCAAACTTATTTGAAAGTACCTCAAGAGGAATCCTTCGATAGTTTGGGCACTTCAATTCACGAAAACCACAAAGCCCGTATCAAAAAATTATGGGAATCATTTCTGGCACAAAAAACAAAACTTGAAGCAAAAGCACAAGAAATAAAAAAACATTGGGCGAATTCACCAAAGAACTCCGACGAAAGTTCAAGAACTATGGTAGAACAAAGCCCGATAGAAATGCAGGCAAAATTCAAAAAAAGTGCAATGGCGATAATATCTTCCGATCCTGCACTAGAAACATGGCAAACAACAGAAAAATCGCTAAGACAAGACCTTGATATAGAGATGAAAACATTCAGAATAGAACTCAGAAAATATTTGGAAGCATTAATTGAAAAACAAGGAGATGAATATGTCTTACCTCTCGATCATCCATTACGACAACAAATTGTGGTGCACAATAGATATGTTCAACTTATCGATGCAATATTTATAACATTGGGCTCGGCAAAAAAAGAATATTACAGACAAAAAAAAGATCTTGTAAGAAAAACTGAAGCAAAACCTACAGTTTTCCACGCATCTGAAGTAACACTTGGGTCAATAAGACATACGGTTCCATTCATTATTGAAGAAACACAACTGGATTTAAATCCGGTTGCTATCGCAGTAGCCGGAGCATACCATGATATTTTTGAAGACACGGATCGCTCAATAGAAGGGATAATGGAAACCTTAAAAACAGAGCTTGATTCACACGACACAACGATTGAAAGCGGATTTGGAATTCCAGATGAAAAATTCACGGCAAAAATTCTGGACATCATGAACAAAACGACAATGGCCAGAACAAAAGCGTCAATAAGAGTCCTTTCAAATAACACAGTTCTTTCAGATCTAGAAAAAAAACGCGCAATAACTCAAAATCTTGCAGGAAAAACACGAACCATGGAGCAACTTGGAATAACAAGAAAAGACTTGGTAAGACTATTCCCAAAAAAAACAACACCTCCAACCGCTACAACAGAAGAAGAAGAAGAAGATAAAAAAGAAAAAGAAGAAGGGAATAAAGAAGATCCAAAGTTAAAAACAATACCACAATTTCCGGAAGAATATGACGACGGAAAAATATTAAGATTTTTAATCCGACTACATACCATAACCGGATCAATACCGACACGGCAAAAAATACTTGTGACAAAAAATTCTGATAGAGCTCACAATGTTTCCACGCTCTCAAAAATGTCTTTAGACTCTCAAAGAAAAACCCTTAGAGGAACCGTTTCCAGACTTATTGCATATCAAATGCTTGATCACGATCACGAAGAAATGCCTCTATACGAAACACTTTCATATTTAATAGATGAAACAGTAAAAGCATATCACAAATTTGAGACCGAGAATCCACAACACATGGAACCGATAGATCACGAATTAATTGCACAAGTGGAAAAATGGCAAATCGAAGTAATCAGAATGGAACTTCCTGAAAAAGTGCGAAAAGTTTTGGAAAGATTTCACGAGAAAAAAGCCGAAAAGAAAAAACCTTCAGTCGATACTACAGCCCGCCCTTAATTTTTTGTGCCGCCTCTTTTTTATCAACAGCCTTGAAAAAATAACTTCCTGAAATAAGTAAATTCGCACCTGCATCAATACAAACAGGAGCTGTTTTGTCGTTTATTCCGCCATCCACAGCGATATCACCTTGATAACCAAGAGCCCTTAATTCTCGAATTTTTGGAACCATATCTTCCATAAAACTTTGTCCGCCAAATCCCGGATTAACAGTCATAACCAAAACTTCATCCGCCAAATCCAAAACATCTTTTACCGCATCTACACTTGTTGCAGGCTTTATTGAAACTCCACATTCGCACCCAAAACTTTTTATCATCATCAAAACAGCACGCAAATTTTCACCGCACGCTTCACTGTGCACAACAATTCTTTTCGCTCCTGCATCTGCAAAATCTTTAATAAATTTTTCAGGATTTTCAATCATCAAATGAACATCAAGCGGCAATTTGCTTTTTATAAATTTCACAACAGGCGCACCAAGCGTAATATTCGGCACAAAATGGCCGTCCATCACATCAACATGAATCATATCCACAAATTCCTCCACTGATTTTATTTCCTCGTTTAAACGGCCGAAATCAGCCGACAAAATAGAAGGCGCAAGTTTTATTTTTCTGCCGTTATTTTTATTTTCTTCGTTCATCTTTTTGGATTAACAAGTCGCACCGTCTTGGCCGTCCCCCGTTTTTGCAGGAGCAATGTTCATTTTATCCATTTTTTCAACTCTCCTTAAATGCCTTTCCTCAGCCTCAAAAGGAGTTTTCAAAAATTTCTCTGTAATTTTTTTCATCAATTCTATGTCTGTAGTTCGAGCACCCATCGCCAAAACATTTGCATCATTGTGTTTTCGTGACATCTCAGCCAAATTTTCATCAGTAACAAGCGCCGCGCGAATTCCTTTAAGCTTATTCGCGGCAATCGACATCCCAACTCCTGTTCCACAAATCAAAACACCCAAAGCCCCTTCCTTTGCATGCTCAAGAACTTTTTCACCGACTTCTCTCGCGACATCCGGATAATCAATCGGATTTGCATCAAAAGCGCCCAAATCAGTAACAACAAATCCCAAAGATTCAACAAACGGTTTTAACAATCCCTTAGCCTCATAACCGGCATGGTCACTTCCCATGAAAACAAGTGGTTTATCTTTTTCGTAAAACATTTTTATAAAAATTAAGGATTAATTAAAAAGCACTCGTCACAGATCTGTCATCATGAATATTTTGAATAATCTTAGACAAAAACGGTGCAATGGAAATTATTTTCAAACCTTCGAATTTTTTATTTTCAGAAATAGGAATGGAATTTGAAACCACAACCTCCTTAAATCCGGCTTCTGCAAGCCTTTTAGCCGCAGGATCGGAAAACACGGCGTGAGTCGCGGCAAGATACATGTCTTTATTTGCGCCCATCGCTCTAAGCGCTTTCATCGCATTCACAACGCTTCCTCCGGTATCGATCATGTCATCATAAATCAAACAGGTCTTTCCTTCGACCTCTCCGACGACATGCATAACTTCAGATTGATTATGTTCAGGTCTGGTTTTATGAATAATCGCAAGAGTCGCGCCAATCAAATCCGCAAATTTCTTCGCGTCTTTTGCGCCGCCGGCATCAGGCGAAACGACAACAAAATCTTTGATATTTTTATCAATAAAATATTTCGCAAAAAGTTTATCAGGATTTAAATTATCCACGGGGAAATTGAAAAATCCCTGCTCCTGATCGCTATGAAGTTTCATTGTAATCAAATGATCCGCCCCTGCAGTCGAAAGCAAATCCGCGACAAGTTTCGCTGAAATCGGCTCACGAGGAGTCGCGACACGATCTTGCCTTGCATAAGCGTAATGCGGCATCACCACATGGATTTTTCCGGCAAAAGATCTTTTAAGAGAATCCAAAATTATAAAAAGCTCCATCAAATCTTCATTCACATTATTTGAAGCGGTTTGAATCACGAAAACATCGCATCCGCGAACACTGTCTTTAGGTTTTGCATAAATTTCATTACACGCAAAACGAGTGATAAATAATTCATCAAGCTCAACACCAAGACACTCGGCAACCTCTTGCGCAAGTGCAGGATGAGACGAACCTGAGAACAATTTTATTGGATGAGCGTTCATATTTATATTTATTCTGCTCTAATTATAGCACATTTTCAGCTTCAACTAAAGTCTTTGTTCCAATTTTACTTTGCCGTGGAAGAAAATTTTATTGTCGAAATAATTTGTTTTGCCACAGCTAAAACATCAAAATTTTGCGTATCATTACCGGGTCGCTCCTGAACAAGAAGAACAGACTTATCGAAGAAAATCTGTAAAATTTTTCCTGCACTATCCCCCTCATATCTGCCATAATCATCACCCTCAATTTGCAAAAATTTACTACCATCAATAGTAACAGTAGATTCAACTTTATTTTTCAAAAGCTTGCGAGCATATGAAATAGAATCATTGCGAGTTAGATATTGATCAAATCTTTGTAGAGAGAAAAAAGCATTGTCACTGCCAATATCAGATCTTTCATATTTTCCTTTTGAAACTGCAATATAATTTTGCCCGTCATTTACTTCAAAATCTGCAGGAATTTGAAATGATAAATTAAAATATTTTGAATTGAATGTTGTAAAATCATTCACGGAAGTTTGTGAAACACGAGGCACCGTTGTCGGAGTAACCGCCGTAGTCTTTTCTGGATTGGTAGTTAAAGTTGTGTCCTCATCAACAGCCGGCTTTGTTAGAATTGTGCCATCAGCAGTAATTTCTTCCTCAATCCACGCATTTTCTACTGTCACCTCAGAAGAAAATGGCCAAAGCATCTTATATTTTGCAAAACCAAAATAGCCGCCTGCCAATATCAATAATACTAAAATAAAAACCCAAACTTTACTAAATTTATTTTCCATAATTTATTTTGTTAATTTACGGAACTATATCTCATTATTGAGATTTTTCAAAATTCCCTCGCTGTCCAAACCGTATTTTTTGTAAAGTTCTTCTTCTCTAGCAGATTCAACAAATTTCTCATCAATTCCGATTTTTTTCACAATAACGTGAGGCATTCCGATAGCTTCATTTCCGCTTTCCGCCAAAACTTCGCAAACCGCAGAATAAAGCCCTCCAATGCCATGATCCTCAACGACAAAAACTTTTTTATATTTTCTCAAAATTTCCAAAACAGTTTTTTTATCCAATGGATTTATCATCGGAAAATTATAAAGTCCGCAAGATTTTCCGTCTTTTTCAAATTCTTTTACGACAGACAAACACTGAGAAAAAAGCCTTCCGTGAGACAACACAGCAACGTCCGCACGATTCGAAACATCTCCATATTCTCTAATTCTATCCACCATCTTCAATTCATATTTTTCATCAAAAATATTTTCAAATTCCCCGTCAAAAAGTCGAACATAACAAGGTCCAAAATCCTCAGCAATAAAATCAAAAACCTTCACTGCCTGATAAAAATCCGCAGGACAAAAAACCTTCATATTCGGAATACTTCTCATCAAAGAAATATCTGAAGTGCTGTGCATTCCAACGCCTCCTTGACCAGCTGAAAGTCCGCTTCCAAAGCCGATAATCTTAACATTCAAATTTGGATAACAAATCATGTCTTTTATTTGCCCCCACGCTTTTCCAGTCAAAAAAGACGCCCCGCCCAAAACAAAGGGCAATTTTCCACGCACCGTACTGCCCGCCGCCGCAGTCACAAGATTGGCTTCTGCAAGCCCAAAATTGAAAACCCTATCATGAAAAAATCTTGCAAAATTTGCAGGCTCAAAAACTTTTGGGAAAGCACCCATAAAAATCATAGAATTTCCGTGTTTTTTCAAAATTCTTATAATCGCATCATCAAACGCTTTGTAGAGATTATTTTTCATAAATTTTCTTTTAACTTTTTCGTCACATCATTCATTTCATTTTCACTTAAAGAAACTCCCTGATATGAAACTTTTCCTTCCGCAAATTCAATTCCCTTCCCGCAAATTGTATGACACCAAATCACGCTAGGCCTTCTGTTAGACGTAAAAGCCCTCTCAACAGCGTCAAGAATTTGTTCAAAATTATGTCCGTCAGTCACTTGAATCACATTCCATCCAAATGCCTCAAATTTATCTTGAAGTGGATATACATCCATTGCCGCAGACACAAGCCCATCCGACTGAACTTTATTATTATCAACAAACGCAATCAGATTGTTCAATTTGAAATTTCCGGCCGCCATAGCGGCTTCCCACACTTGTCCTTCCTGCAATTCTCCGTCTCCAAGAACCGCAAAAACTTTGTTATTTTTTCTGTCAGCCTTCAGAGCAAGCGCAATCCCAATCGCAAAAGAAAGTCCGTTTCCTTGTGAAACTCCGGAAGAAAAAACACCAGGAATTTTTGGATTTGGACGGGTAGTCAAAATTCCGCCCAATTGTCCGAAAAAATCAAGCTCATGTCTGTCAAAAAATCCCAAATCCGCCAAAATTGCATAAAGCGCTCCAGCCGCATGCCCCTTTGATAAAATCAAATAATCCTGTCCGTCCCATTGAGGTTTTTTTGGATCATAATTCATCACTTTTTGTCTGCCCAAATCGCCATAATAAAGCGCAACCAAAATATCCGCCACGGACATCATGCTCCCAGTGTAGCCATATCCCGCTTTCGATGTCATCTCAAGACAATCCAAACGGATCTTCGCCGCTTTCTTTTTGAGTTCTTCAATCGCCATAAAAAAACCGATTATGCAGTTCTCTCGTCATCCGCATACACATGCAAATATTCAGACTTATCGTAGCTATAAATTTCGTCAGTTTTGAAAAATCTTTTTACTTCTTTTTCTGCATTTTCAACAGTGTCAGATGCGTGAATAACATTACAAGAAACGCTCATCGCGTAATCTCCGCGGATAGATCCGCCTTCAGCCTCACGAGCTTTTGTAATTCCAGTAATTTTTCTAACAGCGTCCACAACTCCAAGTCCTTCCCAGCACATAGCCACAACAGGAGTCGATTGCATAAATTTAGCAACTCCTGGGAAAAATGGTTTTTCTGCAATATGCGCATAATGCTCACGCAAAATCGCCTCATCAAGAGTCATCATTTTAAGTCCGACAAGTTTAAGTCCCTTGCGTTCAAATCTCTCAGTGATAAGCCCTATAAGACTTCTCTGAATCGCATCAGGCTTAATCAAAACTAAAGTTTTTTCAGTAACATGTGACATATTTTTTTGGTTAAAAAGCATTCGCATTCTACTAGCTAAAAAGCCTCGAAACAAGGCTAATTCGCCAAAATTTCAGCTTTATTCCCTTTCCTCAACAACATCGGCAAAATCAAATCTTGTCTTTTTCGGTTGCTCCATATTTCTATATCCAAGTGGAATAATCAAAGTCGCAGTAAGCTCTTTAGAAAGCCCCAAAATTTCAGACACTTTAGACGCTTCAAACCCTTCCATCGGACAAGAATCAATTCCTTTTTCTGCAGAAACAGTCATAAGATTCATTCCCGCAAGATAAACTTGTTTTTGCGCCCAAGTTTTAATTTCATCATCAGATTTACTCAAAATCACAGAATTAACCATTTTCTTAAAACCTTCACTTTGCTCATCTGTATAACCCATATCAGCTTTCGACTTAGCAGAAAATTCCTCCAAAACTTTACTCACATCGGTCCTCGCGCACATCACAACAACACAACTCGCCTCAACAATTTGCGGTTGATTATAACAAGCCGGAGCAAGCGCTTTTTTCAATTCGTCATTTTTAATAACAATAAATTTCCAAGGCTGAAGTCCATAAGAACTTGGACTAAGCCTCGTAAGATCCATTAATTCATGCAAAACACCGTCATCAATTTTCTTCGAAACATCAAAATGCTTGCACGCAAATCTAAACTCAACAACTTCTCTCATTGATTTATTCATAGGAAAAAGATTAAAATTGGAACCCGATTATATCATCCATCGACATTCTGTCAAAATTCACATAGACTTTTTACGAGAAAATGATATCATCCACAACCGCAATAAATTAACAATATAAAAAATGACTAAAGAAACACCAGGACAAACAAACACAGAGCAAACACCAAAACCATGGTCAAGACGTGACTTAATAATGATGCTGTCAGGCGCAGTGATAGGCGCAACGGTAGGCACACTTTCCACATTGGCAGGCGTAAAACAAGAGATAAAAGAACACATAAACGCTCAATTACCACCACAAACCACACCACCTACACCAAAAGCAACACCGGACACAGTTCAAGACCCTATAGATGTAACGCCAACAGCGCCAGACGCAGAAGAAACAGAAGAAACTACGAAAGGACTAAAAGAAGAAATAAATCCCGATGAAGTGCAATATATTGAATCATGTGTAGAACCCCATTTTAAGCCAATGTTGGAAAATTTAGTTCTTACTCCGGAAGGGAAATTGACAGCAGAATCAGAAAAAAAATTACGAGAAAATTTAGCAAAAAAACTAAGTTATGCACAAATGACAGGACGCGACCTAGGTCAACCCATGCCGGAATCAATAGATTTTGAAGCAAATGATTTAGTTTGGAAAGATGTAACTTTTAACGGAAGGGAATCATTGAGTGGAGGAATAACAATAATAGTTCCTGAAGACAAAAAAGCGGTCGGACTTTTCTTTGGAGACATTCAATTATTCCAATTAAACACTCTTCACATACAAGGAAATACACCGGATGGGAATTTTGATCACTATAATTTTCAAGCACAAATTTTCGGAGCAGAGGAAAATCCGGAAACAATAGAAAGTGTATCATCAGTTCAAATCACACCAAATCCACTTAAGACAAATAATCCTGTTGGACTTATCCAAGAAACACACCAAATAGGAAACTGGTCGCAACAAAGATGGAGTGGAGAACCGCAAGATCCAAAATTCAAAATGTTACGTGACTATATTATAGAATGTAAAGATGTGTCCGAGTACCAAGGCCCTGAAAAAGGAATAATAATCATGAAAACACGAAAAAGAAACGACACAGAATTTCCGGTAAAAAATCCTAAAGGAGCATTTACTTCTCAAAGACCTGAAAACTTCTCAATCTCGGCACGACGCGGAAATAACATATTCTACGTAGATAAAGAAGCACAAGACACAGTCAATCAATACGCAAAATTGCAGTAAATTTTCTTAGTTTATCCCCACATAATGCCATCAGAAAATTTATGTAACAGAGGCGTAGGAGAAGAAAATCTTGTTTTAGTACACCCGTTTTATTTTGAAACCGATACCGGTTTAAGCAGGGACACACGGACGGAAGCATTAATAAAAACTTATGCGGGAAAAATAGAACTTCTGCTACGGGGAATAGACAGGCAAAGATTCAGAGTTGTCCTAAATGACACACAAAGCGGTTTTAGAAGAAAAACCCATCAATGGGAGGAAGAAGGCTTACTTGACGCAGTCTACCTCGATCCAAATGGACTTCGTGCCGGCAATAATGTCGGATACGAACAGTTTAAACATTCAAGACGAAACCTTGTCGCAGGCGCATACGGAGGAAGGTGCGTAAACGATGTAATGGACGGAATAAGAATTATGGGGAAAGCTCCACTGTTTTCATTGACCTTGGTCAGAGATGCCGTAATTTACCGTGATTTGATTGAACGTTATTTGGACTTTAGTCATATCTCTCGAACTTTTGGTAAAACAACAAAAGTATCGGATATACTGGAGTCAAATTTTGGAGGCGCCACCCAGATTCGAACTGGGGAATAACGGTTTTGCAAACCGCTGCCTTAACCACTTGGCCATGGCGCCATTAAAGATTTTTCGCTGATTTTCAATAACAGAACACGTACTTTGGCAGGCCCAGAAGGATTCGAACCCTCACTAACGGTTTTGGAGACCGGTGTGCTACCATTGACACTATGAGCCTATAAAGCAAACGAAACTATACCAAAACAAGGCTATTTAGCCAAACGATTTTCTGTTTTATGAAAATTATGCCACAGCTTGAGCTTCCTCCTGCTCCGAAAATTTACACTTATTATTAAATACAACTCCGGCCGGAATAGTTCCGGTCAAAATCGCAATTCCATTTTTGCTCTTTATATCGGCATCCACAGTCTCTTTCCCAAGACGCACAACTTTATCTTTTTCAGCAACCACCTCTTTTCCATTAACAATTAATTTCGCGCCGGCCGTCCCTCCATCCAAAACAATCTCTCCACCATCATTCAAATTAGTCACAACTTTTGCAGGATGCGCACCTGAAAGCACAAATTCTTTATCAATTTTAATTCCGGCCTTAGACTGATCCAAAGCTTTCTTTTCTTTTACAATTTTAGTGAAAGAATCTTCATTAAATTGCTCATATTCAGGCGCTTTTGCAGATGTTGCCTCGGTCGTTGCCTCAGGCACTTTCGCCGCCTCAGCCTTATGTTTTTCATAACCATATTCAGAGGCCGCAAATTGAGTTACAACCTTCCTGGCAGGCTCAGGAAGATCATTCAAAAAAGAAGAATCAATTCCCAATTTTGGTCCAAAACCAAGAGCAACAAAAATTGCCGCCACAATAGGACTTGTTTTATTCAAAACCTTTGCAAAATCAACACCGATAAATGCCAACAATTTTCCAACTTTGGTATTTGCCATATATTCAATTTTTTCTGCATCAGTCGTTAAAGGCGGATCCACCTCCACAGGTTTTTGTCCTTCCACAGGCGCAGTCGCACCCGCAGGAACAGCGTCTTTCGGCTGTGTTTTTACAAATTCCGCATAAGCTTTGTCATATGCCTCGCCTCCGGTTACTTTTGTTGAAGCTGTATTATTAGCATAGGAAAACGTCGCCTCAATTCTCCCCGCCGCAAATTGCTTTCCATTTTCATTTTGCAAAAAGGCATCAATATATTTTGTATCTTCTTTCGCTTTATTTATAAAACTATTCGCAAGTGCTGAAGAAACAATAGCAAGAAGATCAGTATTAAAATCACCCTCTTTTTCCTCTTTAATTCCAAAAACAGTTTTTAACCCTGAAAAATCCGCATTAACCTTTTTGTAAGCGGCATAAATTTCCTTATTAATTCGCTCTTTTTCGCCATCAAAATTTGCAGACGAAATCGGACCAGCGGCTTTAAAAACTTCATCTTTAATTTTATTCGCCTCCTCAAAATATTTTTTTAAAACAACCACTTCACTTGGTTCTGTCAATTTTTCCGTAAGTTCAGCCTGTAATTTAGGCAAATCCTGATCGCGTTTAGGAACAACTTCAGCAGCCACGGGAGCATCGCTAGGTTTAGCGGGAGCAGCCGCAGGAGCAGCCGCTGGCGCTCCACTCGGAGAACCAACATCATTCAAAAACCTATGCTCCTTAACACTAAATTTTTCAATCAATCTAAATCTGTGCATATTTTTGTTTTTATTTTTATCAAACAATTATACCACAAAACCTTATGGAATAAAAGAGGGACAAGGAGGTTTTTTTATAATCCTTCCGCCAATTTCTCAAATCTCGATTTATCATCGTACGGCCCGATTGCCGCAATTTTCATTTTTTCCGCTTTAAACAGGTCACGAGCAACCCTCATAACATCATCAATAGTCACAGCTTCGACAGCCTTTGCAATTTCTTCCGGAGATTTAGCTTCCCCGTGCAAAAGAGCATATTTAGCCAACAAATGCGCATATTCCTCACTATCCTCAAGATTCAAAACCATTTTTCCTTTCACAAAAGATTTCGCTTTTTTAAGTTCATCTTCAAGGACACCTTCATCGCGCAACTTCCTATATTCTTCAATAATTCCTTTCACAGCATCATCAATTCTCTTCAAATCCACGCCGGCATTCGTAACAATCGCACCGCCGTCCATATAATCATCAGTCGTTGTATGAATATAATAAGCCAATCCTTTAGCCTCGCGCACTCCCAAAAACATTCGACTGCTCATATTTCCGCCCAAAATCACAGACAAAACTTTCAGCGCCCAGTGATCTTTGTGAGTTTCCGCATAACCCGGAAAACCTATAGCCACATGCGCCTGTTCAGTCTTTTTTTCTCTCAAAAAAACCTTCTCCCCTTCAATCAAAACAGCAGGAGCAAATTCAAAAGCTTTTTTCGCATTTTCCAAAACAAAATATTTTTTCACCATCTCTAAAATTTTTTCTTCATCAATATTTCCAACAACCGCAATAACGGTATTTTCCGGAGTATAAAGTTGTTTTTTATAATCCACAAAATCCTTGTTCATTACTCTTCCAATCACTTCCTTAGTCCCGATTTGGTCCCATCCAAGCGGTTGATCGCCAAAAACAAGTCTCTCAAAATCCCATCCGATTTGATACATCGGAGTATCTTGATACATATTATATTCTTCCAAAATCACCCCACGCTCTTTCTCGATTTCCTCTTGTTTAAAAGTGGAATGAATCATCATGTCAGACAAAACATCACACGCGATTTCGATATTTTCGACACCGACTTTTACATAATATCCGGCATATTCTTTTCCGGTAAATGCATTAAATTCGCCACCGACGCTGTCAATCGCCTCAGAAACTTGTTTCGTATTTTCATATTTTTTCGCACCCTTGAAAAACATATGCTCCAAAAAATGAGAAAGCCCTCTTTGCTCTATTTTTTCATAACGGCTTCCTGCTCCCACAAGAACAAGCACCGTCGCCGACTGAGTTCCAAGAATTTTATTTGTAATAATTCTAAGACCATTCTCTAATTTATTTTTTTTGTACATCTGTATATTTTTTTAATGATGAAAATATTAAAATTGCTATGCTATAATACCTGCACAAAAATAAAAAAAACAGTAAATGTATCAAAGAACGTCAAAGCGCAATCCGATCAATAAAATCACAATTTTTATAATTTTCAGCAGTGTCTGCATGACAATTTTGATTTTAAGATTGTTCCAACTCCAAATTTTCGATCACGAATATTATCAAAAACTCGCTACACAAGAACAATCCGGCTCACTCGAACTTCCCGCTCAACGCGGAGAGATTTTGATAAAAGACAAAAGCTCAAAAGAAGAATTCGCACTCGCAACAAACACAACATTAAACTTGATTTTCGCCGATCCTTCTCTAATAAAAGACCACGCATATATCGCCGAAAAATTAATTCCGCTTTTATATAATATCGAAGACGAACGCGCCGCCGACAATGAAAGAATAGAAAAATTATCAAGAAAAATACCTGTGGAAACGACAGAAGAAGAAAAAGAAAAACTTCTAAAACCGCTTACAGACGAAGAACTCGCAAAACAATACAAAGATAATTTTTTAGAAAAAATTTCTGCAAAAAAAAGAGCTCAAATTCTTTTGGCGGAAAATCTTGAACAAGAAAATCTCGACAAATTAATCACAACAAAAGCCACGGGAATAGAAGTCGTGGAAAAAAGTGTTTACGCGTATCCTCCGCAAATTGGAAATCCTGAAGCGGTCGCCGCGCAAATTGCGGACTATGTACAAATCCCGACTAAAAAATTGGCAAAACTTCTAAAAGGAGAAAACCGCTACGTGGTGCTAAAAAGAAAACTTTCTCCGGACACTTCCGACGCAATTAAAAAAATGATGAAAGAAGATAAAGACAAACTTTTTGCAGGACTTGGAATGCAGGAAGAATCATTCAGATATTATCCGGAAGGCTCTTTGGCGGCGAGTTTATTGGGTTATGTTAATTATGAAAATCAAGGAGAATACGGAATAGAAAGCACATTCGACACGGAATTAAGCGGAATTGCGGGAACATTTCAGTCAAAAAAAGATTCAATAGGAAGACAAATAACAGTCGGCGACAGCTTACTTCAGCCCGCAGTGGATGGTGACACAATATTGCTTACAATAGACAGATCCATTCAAGCAAAGACCGAAAAACTGCTTGAGGAAGGCGCAAAAGAATATGACGCAGAAAGCGCGCAAGCAATAGTTATGGATCCAAAAACAGGAAAAATTATGGCAATGGCAACATATCCAACTTTCGATCCGAACAATTACGGACAAGTTTTCAAAAAAAAGGAAATAAAATTCACAATTGATGATTTAAGAAATTTAACCCCGACAAAAACCGCAGGAATTTATTACTACTACACACAAAAAACAGAATTGGACAGATACATAGTTTTTGAAGAAAAAGATGAAAAAGGCGAAACACATTATTACAAATATGAAAATAACGTAGGGCCCGAAGTCTATCACAACAAAATCGTTTCTTGGCCGTACGAACCGGGATCTTCATTCAAACCGGTGGTAATGTCCATGGGAATAGACGACGGCGACGTAACGCCAAACACAACCTACAACGACGTGGGCCCGATAAAAGTCGACTTTAACAAATACACAGGAGAATATGATTTCGAAATAAAAAATTCCACAGGATATTATGGACTAATAAATATGAGCGTCGTTCTCGAAAAATCTTTAAACACGGGAATGACTTTTGTTGCAAAAAAAATCGGTCCGGCGCTTTTTTACAATTATCTGAAAAAATTCGGATTTCTTGATAGAACAGACATCGAACTCGATTCCGAAGCGGTCGGAAAAGTGGAATATTTTGAAAATTGGACAGAATCAGAACTTGCAACTCACGCATTCGGACAAGGACTTACAATCACGATGGTACAATTGGCTCAAGCATACTGCGCTCTCGCAAATGGAGGAATAATTATGAAACCATATTTAGTCGAAGAAATCAGACATCCGGACGGAACAGAAACAACATTTGAACCTCAAGAAATAAGCAGAGTTATTTCAGAAGACACTTCCGCAAAAATAACTACAATGTTGGTAAATTCCACAGAACGTGGATTTGCAACAAAAGGACAAGTACCGGAACATTTCGTTTCAGGGAAAACAGGAACATCGCAAACATACAAAAGCGGCCGCGCACTTTTCGGCAAAGGAACAACAATCGGAACCTTTGCAGGTTTTGGTCCCATAGATGACCCAAAATTCGTAATAATAATAAAATATGATTACGCAAAACAAAGTGAATGGGGTTCTGACACCGCCGGTCCAACATTTTCAAAACTCGCAGAATTTATTTTCGATTATCTAAATATTCCACCAGATAAATAGGAAATGAGGAAATATATATTGGAGCGCATTGCGTTCAGCTCTAATAAAGCTGGATTTTCAACAAAAGAAGCCTAAGCTCCAAGATGTATTTCCTTATTTCCTGTAAATGTGGTATAATATCGTATTATATAAAATAAAAACAAAAATATATGACACACCTAGAATCACAACCTGGGAAAAATATCGTTCCAAAAGAAAAAGTAGAAGGTGTAGGCGAAGCAACCAAATTATGGGCACTAAACAAACTTAAAAAAATTGCATCAAGCACAAGTGTAACAGAACGACTTTTCGGAGCGACAAAAAAAATGTTAGAACAAGCAGAACAAGTGAACAAAGCCCCTGAACAAAAAAGAAACGAAGCGGACAAACTTTGCCAAGAAGTAATAAGCTCAGGAATACTCACGAGTCCGGAATACAAAAAACTAAAAAAAGAACTTAGAAAAGCAATAAAAAGAAACATAATAGATGAATACAATAGCAACGCTGAAGGAAACGTAAAAAGAACAATCAAAGGAAAAAATGGAAAACAATATACAATTAGTTTGTCATTCTCAGATAATTGGAGTGAAGACCTTGGATCTGATGCAGAAGACAGCACAATAACATTTTTAGACAAAAATAAACAAGAAATATCAATATCAGTAGGAACATGGGGCGGAACAGGAATACACACGGGAAGCCACATTGTAGTAACAAGAAATGAAGAATCTATAATAGGTGAATCTTCAAGAGTAACAGATGATCATCTTGAAAATCATCCCGATTATAGCTTCAATATGGCACGACGCATGTCCAACGAAGATCGAGCAAAGTATGAAGCAAGCATACAAGATGATTTAAACAGGAAAACCCAAGAAGCAGACGCATCATACGACATGGCCTTATCTAAACCAAACATTTCAAAAATTGTTCAGCATTTCGGTGGATTGGAAAAATCTAATACAAAAGGATCTGAAGACTTGGGACCTACGAAACACTATGAACACTATAAACACTACTACAATAAAATAAATCGTGAACGTGGTTTGACAAATCAGTAAAAACAAAGATATGTCAGGAAAAAACGAAAGTTCAGGACCAAAAGACGAAGGAGCATTAAGCAAATACCTAAAACCTTTTGCAAATCCATTTGCTTCAGGAGACGTAAGAGCAAAAGTTTTAAATGCAAATGAGTCTTCGACACCTTGGAATATAGCGCGTCAGGCAGAGGCAAAAAAGGAAATGACGCCAGAAATAAAAGCAACAGTTGGACTTGTAAGAGAATCAATTGCAAAAACAATTCTCGGCATAAAAAACGTGGTAAAAATGCCTTTAAAAATTGCAAACGAAATAGTAACAAACGTGATTGCATTACCTATAAATCTCGGCAGATGGGCTCTCGACATAGTAAGATTGCCACCAAGATTACTTGCAGTCGTAACAGATCAATTAGCGGAAAAAACATTTGGAAAAGCCTCAAAAGCAATTGCAGACGTACGAAAAGGCGTTCATTCAAGAATCGACAAAATCGACGGACTAAGTTTTAAAGGTTTATTCAAAGGCGGCCACGGCGGAAAAACCGCCGCGGCACACTAATTTTTACTCAGCCAAAACAACTTCTTTAACTTCACTCAAGTCGCTCATCTTATTTGCCTGAACAAGTTTTTGTGAAGTCGTATAATAATAATCTCCAATATACATAGCTCTCTCGACATCTTTATCTCCACACCAATAACTCCAACCGACTAACATATCTTCCGCTCCCATCCATTCATATTTACACATGAAAGTCTTATTTTGATATTCCGCATCAGTATAATGAGAAATTCTTCCTTTAAGATCAATGCCGTTTAAGCTGATATTGTAGACATAAACTCCTTGATAAGTTTGATCTCCGTAAGTGCTCGCCAAAGTCGTAGGATCATTTTTCATGCTTTCCGGAATTTCATATAAACTCACAGGGAAAGCCAAAATTCCTTTGTCTTTATCAAACAAAAGCGCTTTGTGATTGTACAATAAAGGGCTTGAAGTTCCTCTATCACCGATTGTTGTTTTAAACATTTCTTTTGGATTTTCAACATCAGTAACATCAAACATTGCGACTTTCATGCCTTGATACCATGCAAAATCATCGCCCCACCATCCCTCATCGCCTTCCGCGTCAACAGCCTCTTTTCCAAATCCAATCAAATGATTTTCATCATAAGGATGCAAATAATCACTATATCCGGGAATTTTTAATTTGCCAAGAACTCTAGGACTCTTAGGATCCTCCAAACCGATTACAAAAAGCGGATCGGTATTTTTGAAAGTAACCATATAAAGTCTGTTGCCAACAAACCTCGTAGAATAGATTCTTTCACCCTTTGCAAGCCCTTCAAGAGCACCGACGACATTCATACTGTCGTCCAAAACATATACATTATTTTGAGACTTATTGTTCTCGCTCCACATATCTCCTTTTGTTGTAGCAATTCTGAAATATTCACCATTCTCATCCATTGAAAATTGATTCAAAATTGTTCCCGGCACAGTTCCGGACCCCTGATATTTCACAAGTGAACCGCTTAGAGAAAATTTATAAAGATAAGTTTCTTCATCTTGCACGCTATTTAGCCACCAACCGGAATAACTATATCTTGGCTCAGCCAAATATAAATTATCAGTAGATGCATAAATATTCTGACTTGAACCCATTATAACCTGTTTTGAAATGCTTTTTGTCGCATCATCTACAGGAATTCCGGCAACAATCGCATAATTCATATTTGTTCTTCCAGGGACATAATAAACACTTCCGCATGAAGACACAGGACTGATTTTCCCGTCTTTTGAATCTGCATAATATGGCACAATTCCTTCATTTTTTACGTTTTCGTCATATCCCCATGGCAAATAATACATATATTGATTTGCGACAAGGTAAACATTATTTCCGATTTTTCTTGAAGAATTATAATTTCCCTCAAAAGAAAGTTCGCGGATTTGTTTTACTTTTGTTTTATCGGAGATATCAAACACATAAACTTTCGTAAGACTTCCGTTAAGAGTTATTGTATCGGAAATAAATGTACCGCCACTTTTTCCCTCAAGGAAGACATTTCCATTGTAAGAGTTCCCAACGACAACAAGCCTCGTATCATCAACATACATTTCCGTAGGATAAAAACTTTCATCGGCAAAAGTAACTTTTGTAAGCTCTTTCATTCCTGTTGGAGGATAAGCATCCACAATTCTCACTGTGTTTCCTTTCAATGTATAAACATATTGACCATCATTTTTTACAATATCGGCTTCATCAACTCCCTCAACTTGTACATTTGTTTGAGAAGAGTCAACGCCCTTCGCAGAGCCCATTTCCGCTCCACCGGGAGCCACAGAAGGTGCCGCAGAAGTAGCATCCTCGGCCATTACAGGAACAGCCTCCTTAACTCCGCCACCATTCATATAATAGACATCCGGACCTTGGTTGTAACTATTGTCTTCCATGTATTTTCTCATTTCAGAACAATCTGCAAATTTTTGAAGACCAGCGGTGGATTCATCAACAAGATTTCCACTGGCAATAGTTGAATAAGTATTTGAAATTTTGTAAGTCACATTATCTGAAGCTCTCCAGATAATCTCAGCCATATCCCCTCTTTTAAGCTTGTAATCAAAAGCTGTGACAGTTGAAGGAATTGCCTGTTCTGATGAAAGAGCATTAACATATCCTTCATACCAATTACCGCTTGTCCCAGCGGAAACATCAAGACCAAGAATATTTGAAATAATTTTGCTCGCCTCTGCAAAATTTATTGTTTCTGCAGGCCTAAAAGTTCCATCGCTATATCCATTAACCCAACCATTCAAAGTTGCAGAACAAACATAAGGAGCGAACCATTCATCTTTAACATCTTTATAACAATTTGAACCTTCCCAAGCCGTTATATCGCTATCTTTAATACTTGAAACAGGGGCTCCATCAGCAGAAACCGCCTCATCTATCACTTTATCTTTAGCCTCCATAACAATTTTCAAAAATTCAGCTCTGTTTATATCTTTATTCACGCCAAAAGTACCATCCTCATATCCTTTTATAACGCCTTCGTTAGCCAAAAAATAAACAGCCTTATAACTCATAGCATCCTCTGTCATATCAGAAAAACCACCGTATCCGACAGCGGAAGAAACACCTGCGCCATAAAAAGAAAAAACAGAAATCAGCGTTGCAAAAACAAGAAATTTCGCGACCGACCTACTGAAAAGATCTTTAATTTTCATAGAAAGATTTTTAAAAAATATAAGTTAATATGTGGCAAAAATGCCATACATAACTAAAACGAATAATAGCAAAGTTAGTTACGAACCTCAATCTTTCTGCAAGTTATTGACAAACACACGTCCACAGCCTAAAATCGAAACTACTTAATCTAGACCAAAACAGTATGAATAAAACACGAGGCGCATTACATCTGACACAACAGGTTGATTATGGAATTCTTCTTTTGGCTACGCTCGCAAACACGGGAAAAGACAGCCTAAAAGCAAAAAAGGAACCAACAAACACATCGATAAAACAAATTGCAGAAGAAAATAATTTGTCATTTTTATTTTTACAAAAAATTGCGCAAAAACTTTTAAAAGCAAAATTGATAAAATCAGAAAGAGGAAAATTCGGCGGATACAAGCTCACAAAAAAACCGGAAAAAATAACTTTAAAAGAAATTATCGAAGCACTTGAAGGCAAAATATCCGTTGTTCCCTGCCTGATGGCAAACGCATCTTGTTGCAAGAAAAATAAAAAATGCGCGATAAAAAATCAATTAAGCATAATAAACAAAGAAATGGAAAATTTCTTTTTATCAAAAACTTTAGCCACATTTACGAAATAAATCATGACGACAAAATCATCAAAAAAAAGTTCACTCATCATAAAAAATCTTCATGTAAAAATTGAAGATCAAACAAACAGAAAAGAAAAAAAGGAAATCCTGAAAGGGCTTGATTTAGAGGTGAAAGAAGGCGAAATTCACGCAATAATGGGACCAAACGGCTCCGGCAAAAGCACACTTCTAAACGCTTTGATGGGGCATCCGAAATACGAAATCTCGGATGGAACAATCCAAATAGAAACAGATGGAAAAATAAAAAAGCTAAATGATTTGAAAGCGGACGAAAGAGCAAATCTTGGCTTATTTATGGCATTCCAGCATCCGATTGAAATTCCGGGACTTTCTTTTTTGCATATGCTAAGAACGATAAAAAATTTAAAAAACACGGAAAAACAATCGCTCGAAGAACTTCTTGAAGAATTAAAAACAGAATTAAAAAAATTGAAGATAGATGAAAAGGCTTTGGAAAGAGGAATAAACGAAGGCTTTTCCGGAGGCGAAAAGAAAAAACTCGAAATTTTTCAAATGAAAATTTTAAAACCAAAATTTATTTTACTTGATGAAATAGATTCAGGACTCGACATTGATTCTTTAAAAATTGTTGCAGAAAACATAAAAGACCCCGCATGGTGGGGCAAAAAACATTCTCCAGCAATAATAATTGTCACACATTACGCGCGAATTCTAAAATTCATTAAACCGCATAAGGTACACATTTTATCGCACGGCAAAATAATAAAATCGGGGGGAAAAGCACTCGCACAAATTTTAGAGAAAAGTGGATACACGGAAATAAACGAAGAATAAAATGCACAACGATTCAACAAAAAAAATAAACACTCTCTTCACAAATTATAAATATGGATTTCGAACAGAAACCAAAAGTTCGTTTATAATTCCAAAAGGTTTGAGCGAAAAAATTGTCAGACAAATTTCGAAAATAAAAGAAGAACCAAAATGGATGACGGATTATAGAGTGAAAGCATACAAAGAATTTGTAAAAAGACCTTTGCCTGATTTTGGCCCAAGCTTAAAGGAAATCGACTTCGACGACATGCATTATTATATCCGCCCTCAAGACAAAACAAAAAACAAATGGGAAGATGTTCCATCAGAAATAAAAGAAACTTTCGATCGTCTTGGCATCCCGGAACATGAAAAAAAATCACTGTCCGGAACAGGCGCGCAATTTGAATCCGAAATGATTTATCACTCGATAAAAGAATCATTAAGTAAAAAAGGAGTTATTTTTGACTCAATAGACTCAGGACTAAAAAACCATCCGGAAATTTTCAAAGAATATTTCGGAACAATAGTCCCGTACAACGACAATAAATTTTCCGCATTAAATTCAGCGGTTTGGTCAGGCGGATCTTTTATTTACATTCCAAAAAACACTTATGTCGAACTGCCTTTACAAGCATATTTTCGAATAAACACAGAGAGCATGGGACAATTTGAAAGAACGCTGATTATCGCAGACGAAGGCAGTTTTTTGCACTATATAGAAGGATGCACAGCGCCAATTTATTCAAAAGATTCACTACACGCGGCAGTCGTTGAAATCATCGTAAAAAAGAACGCGCACGTCCAATACACAACAGTCCAAAACTGGTCAACAAATGTTTATAACCTAGTTACAAAACGCGCGTACGCATACGAAAATGCGGAAATGATTTGGCTCGACTGTAATGTCGGATCAAAAATCACAATGAAATATCCTTCGATATATTTATTAGGAGACAATGCGAAAGGGGAAATAAAATCTCTCGCAATGGCAAAAGATCATCAATGCCAAGACACCGGCGGAAAAATAATTCACGCCGCAAAAAATACGACTTCAAAAATAATTGCAAAATCAATCAGCAAAGATCACGGAAACGCTTCGTACAGAGGGCTTCTAAAAGCCACGAAATCAGCAAGGGGCACTTTCAACTATTCAAAATGCGACGCATTGATTTTAAACAAAGACGCACGCTCGGACACAATTCCAAAAATAAGCATCGACGATCCAACAGCATCTATTGCACATGAAGCATCGATTTTCAAAATCGACGACTCACAATTATTTTATTTGATGTCACGCGGATTACCGCAGGACACAGCGGTTTCTGAAATAGTAAACGGATTTGCAAGTCCAATCGTAAGCGAACTTCCGATGGAATACGCAATCGAATTAAAACGCTTGCTTGAAATCGAAACAGAGTAAATTTTTTATAAATATGACAAATAATTTTTCACTAATAATCACTCCGGAAGAAGCAAAAAAACTCTTTTTGAAAAAAACTGAGCCGATTATTGTAAATCTCGATAAACCTGATATGTTAGCCGAAATTCTTGTCATGATAAAAGGGGAAAAAGAAGAAAAATATGATTTTGAAATAAAAGTAATTCACTCCGCACCGCACACAAAAAGTAGAATTTATGTAAGAAGTATTCTGGAAAATTCCTCATCCGTGAATTTCGCGGGAACAGCAAGAATAAATGAAACAGCAGATTTTTCCGAAACCGATTTGTCGCATCACACTCTATTACTTTCTGAAAATTCAAAAACAAACACACTTCCTGCAATGGAAATAATTTCAAACACATCAAAAGGCAATCACGCCGCAACGATTGGCAGAATAGACAAAGAAATTTTATTCTACATTGAATCGCGAGGTATAGACGAAACACAGGCAAAAAAACTAATTGCGGAAAATTTTCTAAAAGCGGATATTTCTAAATTAGAAACATTAAAAAAATAATTATGCCAAAAATCGATTCAAAAAAAATCAAAAAATTATTCCCGATTTTCTCAAAAAAAGAAAATAAAAATTTGGTTTACTTGGACAATGCCGCAACGACGCAACGCCCAAAAGTGGTTATAGATGCGATAAAAGACTTCTACGAAACACACAACTCAAACATTCACAGAGGAATTTACGACCTCTCGGAAAAAGCTACAAACATGTACGAAGGCACAAGATTACATGTTTCAAAATTCATAAATGCAAAATCATCTGAAGAAATAATTTTCACAAAAAACACAACAGAATCAATAAATCTTTTGGCGTACACTTTAAGCGACAATATGTTACAAAAAGGCGACAGAGTCATCACAACAGCGCTTGAACATCACGCAAATTTCGTTCCATGGCAAACAATGGCAAAGAAAAAAGGATTTATTTTGTCAGTCGTTCCGGTGAAAGAAGACTACACTCTCAACATGGAAGAATTTGAAAAATTAATCAAAGAACCAAACGTAAAATTAGTTTGTGTTTCAGCAATGTCAAATGTCACAGGGACAATTCCGGACATCAAAAAAATAATCAAACGAGCACACGAAGTTGGAGCACTCGTAATGGTCGACGGAGCGCAGTCAATAGCCCACGAACACACTGACGTACAAAAGATGGATTGTGATTTTTTCGTATTTTCGAGCCACAAAATGTTTGGACCATTTGGCGTCGGAGTACTTTATGGAAAAAAACAATTACTCGAAAAATTACCACCATTTTTATACGGAGGGGACATGATAAAATCCGTAAAAGAAACATGCACTCTTTTCAATGACACTCCATGGAAATTTGAAGCCGGCACTCCAAGCGTCGCGGACGTTGTTGCATTCAAAAAAGCGATGGAATTTATAGACGAACTCGGAATAGAAAACATAAAAAAATATGAAATGTCTCTCGCAAAAAAAGCCGTTGAAATGCTAAAAAAACATAAACAAGTAAAGATTATCAAACCAAAAAATTTAGAACTTTCAGGTCCCGTAATTTCATTTGTAATAGAAGAAATTCATCCGCACGACATTGCAGAAGTTTTCAATAAAGAAGGCATCGCAATACGCGCCGGACATCACTGCAATCAGCCATTAATGGCAAGTTTAGGAATTCCTGCAACAGCAAGAATCAGCTTCTCAATTTACAATACCGAAGATGACATCAAACGTGTCGATATTGCTCTAAAAAAACTTTTCAAACTTTTCAAAAAATAAATATGTCAGACATTTATTCAGAAATAATTTTGGATCACTACAAAAAACCTCACAATGCAGGACACATTAAACATGACACAAATCACGCGGAAGAAGACAATCCACTTTGCGGAGACAACATAAAAATTTATATAAAAGTTTCCGACAAAAAAATAATTGAAGATATTTCATTCGAAGGAGAAGGCTGTGCTATAAGCCAAGCCTCAGCATCAATACTTACAGATTTTTTGAAAGGAAAACCTGTCGCCCAAGCAAAAAAAATCACGACAGAGCAAATGTATGACATGCTAAAAATAGAAATCTCTCCCGCTCGTTCAAAGTGCGCACTCCTTGCCCTAAGAACCGTCAAATCCGCACTTTCTTGATGATAACGGCGACAACTATCAACCCTAAAAAGATAGCCCCCCAAAACGAAAAATAATTATACCAAACCTCAATATTTGAAGGCTCAAAAGTTTTTATTGTTTCATTCCCATTTTCATCAACAGCTTTCACGTAAACATAGCTGGAAAGATTTTGATCTTCAACAACATAAGGACTTTCTGTAACCGCCCAGCCGCTCGTAGAATACCCTTTAGAACCGCTTTCATAAACTTCATAATGATCTATCCCCGCGCCATTATCTTTCGCGTCAAAAGCCAAAAACCATTTACCTTCAAAAATATCTTCATCTTTGGAAATCAAAACATCAAATTCATCTGGAGACAAAACATCCGCAGAACCACTCGATATTTCATATTCAAAAAAATTCTCAGAAAAAACCTCCGCCGCAGAAACATTCAAATATAAAACACCGGAAGTCGTTTTGGTTTTTGTCGCTTTCCCGTCATTCAAATAAGCTTCTCCATTGGAAATTTTTACATATCCGGACCCTGTTTTTTTAACAGAAAAAACGACAGAAAACATTTTTCCTGATTTATAGCCACCATAATAAGGACTCAAAACTCCTCTATATCCATTTGGAATAATGTAAGCAAAGCTATTCTGAGTCTCCGTCAAAAAGGGCTTTCTGATCCACTTTCCGACAATCGAATTTCCGGTTCTGACTTCTTCGACAGAAAGAATATCTGAAGAAAAATCCACATAACCATTCATCGCATTAATATTTTCTCCTTGAGCATTTACTTTAAAATAAACCTCAAATTTATCTCCAACAAAAAAATCATTTTTAGTAGCGACAACTTCGACATTAACGGCAAAAACAGAAACCGAAGAAATCACAAAAACAATTACGCCGACACAAATTTTTAAAACATTTTTTATCATAAAAATAAATTTATTCTCTGGTCCAATAAAAAGCCATTATACTAAAATCAGAAATATCCACTCGCCCATCGTTATTAAAATCAAATCTCTTTTTTTGCACTTCTGTAAGCGTTTTTTTGTACCAACGAAATTCAATAAAAAAATCAATAATATTCACTTTGCAATCCTTGTTCAAATCAACTTTTTGACCGCATCTTGAAGAAGTCGCAGACAAAGAAATTTTCTTCATTATTTGAAAATCGAAAGACGTTCCAAACGAAGAAGAAAACCCTCCATAAAGCGATTTAACGCTAACAGAAAACAAACCATAACCAAAAAGATCAGAAGTCGGGATATATTCGAAATATCCATCCCCTCCGGAAAAAATCTTTTTTGAAAAAGTTTTAAAAACACCGCCGGAAGATTTTATTTCCACGTAAATCGGAACCCCGGGCATCGCATATCCACTGATTTTAATTTTTTCTCCAACGCCATATTGTAGCTTATCTACGACAACAGTAGGAGGTATGAAAACATTGAAAATATTTGTAATCGACTCCACCGGCACATCAACCAAAAAAGAAACACTATTTGAAAAATTTCCTTTTATGTCCTTTGCATAAATAGAAAAATCATGGATACCTGAAGTTATATTATAAATATTATATGAAAACAACCCGTCAGAATTTGCATTTAAAATCCCTATATTTTTAGAATCGCTTTCAATATAAACTGTAGCTCCGGGATACGCATATCCGGAAAATTTAACATAAGGAGTAATACTTCCTCCTCCGCCGCCTCCGGTTTCTTCAACAGTAGCGCTCACGCTGACAACGGCATCTAAGATGACATCAGCAAAAACGGGCACACTAAAGAAAGCAAATAACACGGCGCACAAAACAATCCGACTTATCTTTTTTATATTCATAGGATTTATTTCCTTAACCTTCTATTTACCCCTATAGCCTGAGAGATAATCCATCTATTGTATTTCCTTATCGCAAATCTCAAAACAAAGAACGCAATAATAATTATGAAAGCCATCACTATAATAAGTTGCCACGGCAAAACAAAAAACACAAAACTATCACCAACGATTGTCGCATCATTTCCATACGTCAAACCAAGTTTTGCAGTGTACATTCCCATCGCAAAATGATCCCATTGATAAGAAACTCTTTCAAAATATCGACCAATAAAGCCGCTTTCTTCAGCCGTTTTTTCAGGCTCTAGAACTGCAACCCCAGAATCTTCTTTACTTATTCCCTCCCAAGTCGTCAAAAATCTTCTCGTACTATTTGGCAAAACATTTCCGCTCGTTTTATTTGCATCAAATTCATCGGTCGTTATCCAAAAAGTATTTTTTATTTTCACAGTTCCAACAGGTTTTAATCTGTCTCCTCCGCCATTTTGAAAACGATAATAAAAATCCACCGGCAAAAAATTAAAAAATCTTTGATTATCTTTTGTATAAAATTCAAGCAAACTTCCCCCCTCTTTCACCTCTCCCGAAACCGTAAGCAAAACCAAAATTCCGGTTTTCGCTCCAATCGAAACAGAAGTTTCTCCACTCGCCGCAGGGGGTTGTGTTCCCCAAAAAATAGCCGCGAAATGTCCTCCGGCATCAGCATTTTCTGGAACAGTAATTGTAAAAGGAATTTTTTTGTATTCACCAGGTTTCAAAGTAATACTGTCTTGTGCCTTAATCCATGTCGCAAGACCATAATCACCGGCAACAAAATTTGGCGATCCATCTTCCCCCGAAGCCTCAAAATTTTCATATGAAGCATACAAGGTAATTGTATTTTTCTGTTCATTCAAAAGCTCAAATTCACCTTTAACAACCTCTCCGGGATCACCTTTAAGTTCAATTTTTGAAGGCGAAACTGTGAGCGCAGATGCGCTAAAAGACACAGAAAAAACCGCCAACATCACCGCCACGACTGATAACAAAATCTTTTTCATGACCGTAGAATAGCAAAGTTAACTAAAAAGTTCCAGTCGCAACATAAGTAAGTGCAGTAGAATAAGATCCGGAAACAGTACCAGTCGCTATATTTGCAAGATAAGTCGCAGAATACACATCCTCCGTACAAGTAGCGGCACAAGTTGCAACCGAATCAGCCGCCGCGGCGCCATTATAATAAAACGTACTGCCATCATAATCACTGTCCGCAACCCCATTTGCCCCTGAAGTACGAACTATATTTACACCAAATTGCTCACTGCCTGGACTTGAAGCCGAACCCCCTGCTGCGACAATGGCATCAATATTGTCACCACCCTTCGTCAACGTAGTACCACTCACGGTTACAGCATATGCCGCACTCGAAGATACCGTTAGCGTATGAGCAATTGTCGAGACGAAAGAACCGGCGGAAGCATCCGCATATTTCGGAGCAAGAACGCTCAAATTTCCAAACTCAATTGCAGTAGCACTAATAGCAAAAGTCAAAGTACCACCTGCCGGTACTTCAGCCGTCACAGCAACACTGCTGTCGGCAACAATAGTAACAATGGCAGACCCGGTATCCCCAAACGTTCCGGCAATATCTATACTATAACTCGCCGCCGCAGGATTAGTAATTCCATCATTATTATCAATCACTATACGAACTCCCCCAGCGGCCGCAACATTCGCTGTAGCCGCAGAACAAGCAGTAAGGGTAACCACTTGACCGGAAGTGACTGCGCTCCAAAGAGCGGTATTAGAACAATCAGCCGCCAACACAATCGCAGTACCACCCGTAAACAAACCACCGGCTCCATGAGTAATCGTAATATCACCAAAAGCAACATCCGCTATATCGGTGAACGCCGCCGGAAACGTTATTGTGATAGTCTTAGTATCGGCCACTCCGGTTGGAGTAACAAACTGAATTGTATGAATTGGATTTTCAGCGGTAGTAACAGTGTCCAGACTATCGGACACACTCGTCAATGCATCCGCATACGCCACCTCAATCCTCGGAACAGTGACAAACGCCACTAGCACCACCGAAGACACAACCGAAAGAATTTTATAAAAATTCGAAGAATACATAACGATAGGAATTAAGGTTTCCAAAATAAATACTTGCCCAACCAACAATATATATATCCAAAAAAAATTATTCAACTCCTACAAAAAACTTCGACTACACAAATTCGAAATTTGATTTGTACTTCGCTAGAAAGTGCCTGTCGCTATGTACGTAAGAGAAGAAGAATAACTTCCCGCTTCAGTAGCCGAAGCAGTATTTGCCATATAATAAACTGAATACGTCGTATTAGTATTACAAGATGATGTACAACTTCCAACCGTAACACTTGTAGCAGCATCCGCAGAATAAAAAAACTGATTTGAATTTCCATAATTCGAGGCAACGCTTCCCCCTCCTCCGCTCGGCGATAAATATATTCCAAATTGCTCGCTCCCCGGACTTGAAGCCGCACTTGAGCCTGTAATTGCAGTAATAGTTGTATCGGGATTCGGAGCAGTGTCCGTCAAAGTATCACCTCTCACCGTCACAACATAATCACCACTCGAAGAAACAATCAATGTATGCGCAGAAGTCGAAGTATATGCGCCGGCCTCATTTGCCGTAGCATATTTTGGAGCAAGAAAACTTAATGTTCCAAACCCGATAGAAACATCCGAAATACTAAAAGAAAGACTGGCAGGCAGATAAGAAGTGACTTCCGGATATACACCATAAGTAGGAAGCTCCGTTCCGTCAGATTCAATAGCCCTCAAACAATAAGTTATCCCTTCCGGCATTGCATAATCCTGCAATGAAAAATCCCACAAACCATCATCTCCTACCGTTATACTACCCATTGAATTACTAAAATTATTAGATTCTTCGTAAGTCTCATTCGTGACAGAATCTGAACCATGTGTCGGATCATCTGCGGTCCACGAGGCGGAAGCTCCATCCGACGGCGAAGCATTGTTTTTAAATGCAAGATCGGTGCTTGCACTAACATCCGTCCACGTAGAAGGAGTTCCTCCACTCGGAGAAGCGCACGATCCGGCTCCCTTATCGACATACTGCAATTTTCCGGAAAATTCATTATTTGAAAAATCGCTTCCGTTTACGTGTAACAACATTCTCAATCTGAAAGCCTGATCCGCCGCCGTCAAAGAGATAACAGTACTATTTCCGGCCAATGCAGTAGAAGGAGTTGCGCTATCAGCATTTTCATAAAATCGATATGCGGATTGCGTCATCGTCGGCAACATATAAAAATTGACAGCATAACTGTCCGAAAGCACAGCTTGATCATACCCACGCTGAAGACCGCCGGTACCATCAGAATTTTCTATACCTATCGAGGCGGTAAGACCATAATCATAAGCAGAATCACTGACAAAAACATCTTGATACTGCATTTTTATCTGATTTGAAGTCTCGTACAAAATAACCTGAAATGTAATATAATTTCCGCCAACAGGATATATGTCCTTTGCAAGCCAAGAAACCGTCATTCTTCTATTCGGGGCAGAACCTTCCATCAAATACTTAACATTTCCTGCAGTATATAAATCATCCCAATAAGCCATTATCAAATTGTTCGGCGTAGCGGCAGTCGGAATACTTGTATTTAAATATCCTCCATCACCGCTGAAAGATATAAATCCATTATTTCCTATATAAAATTGCGTATAATCGGTACCATAATAATTAAAAGTAAATCCAAAATTATAAATTCCATACACACTTTCATCTCCATTCGCACCGACAGAAGTTCCTGTTCCCGAGATATCATTCCATGAATAAGTTGTATTTCTATAAACATATCCATAACTATCCGGTCCACCATAAACAGTGATTTCCGGATAAGCGGAATAAGTTGTAAATTCAATTCCGTCAGAAGTCGCCGCCCTTATACAATATGTAGATCCGGGCGCCGCCTTGTTGTCATAAAGCGAAAAATCCCATTTTCCGTCTTGTCCCGCGTTAATAGCACCCTCTGTATTCGAAAAATTATTATTTTCTTCATAAGTTTGATTCACAATCGTGTCCGTGCTGTGAGTCGGGTCATTTGCGTTTGAAGTTAGCGCAGATCCATCTGTAGGCGTGGCATTATTTTTAAAAGCAATCAGTGTCGAACCGCCTATATCCGTCCATGAATATGGAGGTCCTCCACTAGGCGACGAGCAAGAACCAGTGCCTTTCGCCACATATTGCAATTTGAAACTGCCGTCGGAGTCTGCAAGATCCGCTCCACTTACATGAACAAGCATCCTAAGTCGAAACTCCTGCTGAGCGGCAGTAAGGGAATAAGCAGTATTTTGCGCCGCCAGAGCACTTCCCACATCCGTACTATTTGCATTTGCAAATAATCTATATGCAGATTGTGTATAAACAGAAGGAATAGAAAATTCTATCGCGTAATTATCTGAAAGCGAAGCCGTATTGGCAGAAAACTGAAGTCCGACAGTACCATCCGAATTCTCAATTCCCACGCTGGCAGAAGCACCATAATCGTAACTTGCACCATTCACAATAACATCTTGATACTGAAATTTTATTTTATTTGAAGTTTCATATAAAATAATTTGAAATGTAACCGGACCGGTTTGTCCCCATTCCTCGACGCCATTCCAAGAAACAGTCATAGTCCTGTTTGGCGCAGACCCTTCCATAAGATAATAAATATTTCCGGCAGTATTCAAATCTGTCCAATAAGCCATTATAAAATTATTTGGCGCCGCCGCATCCGGAATAGTCGTGTTCGTATAGCCCGAAGTATTATTGAAAATAATGTACCCATTATTCGATATATAAAATTGGGTGTAATTATTCCCATAATAATTGAAAGTAAAACCAAAATCATAAATACCATAAACGCTTTCATCCGCAAGCGCTCCGACAGAAGTCCCTGTCCCTGAAATATCATTCCAGCTATAACTAACTCCCAACTCGCTACTATCCTTATAAATATGTCCATATGAATCAGGTCCGCCGGTCAAAGCCTCCGCCTCATTTTGAAAAACAATTTCTCCGGCAACAGAAAAAAACAAAGAAAAAATCACTAATACCGAAAAATGTTTAAACAATTTTTTCATCTCACTCCACAATTAAATTAAGCTGACAAATATTCACGGACGACACCCCACCGGCATCAACTTGCGTATAAATCACAGGAAAATTAAATGATCCTTTTTGCGCTCCAGCCTCAGCACTTAGACTCATCAAAACTTCAGACTCGGACAAAACTCCGGAAAACGTACTGTCATCACTTAAAGAAAATTTAGCACTGACTCCGCGTGGAAGTTCCCCTATTTTTAAAACAGAAGTTTTTGATTGATCATTGCCGTCCAAATATACAGCGACATCAAAAGCTTGTCCCTCAATAATAGCAACAACAAAAGAACCAAAATAACAAGAATGTGCGGCACTTGAATCCACTTCAATCACTTCATTCACAAAATTTTGAGTCGCTACATTCACAGGAGCAATTTCCACATATGGAACTTCGTTTGCGATTTTTTCCAAAACTTTTTCTTGAAGAAAATCCAAAATTACATTGCCTTCAGAGCCACCACCAGACATAGGTTCTTCGACAACAGGAGTTTCAACGACAGGTTCTTCAACGACAGGTTCTTCAACGACAGGTTCTTCAACGACAGGTTCTTCGACGACAGGTTCTTCAACGACAGGTTCTTCAACGACAGGTTCTTCAACAACAGGCTCTTCAACAACAGGCTCTTCAACAACAGGCTCTTCAACAACGGGCTCTTCAACAACAGGCTCTTCAACAACTGGCGTTTCCACAACAGGTTCTTCAACAACTGGCGTTTCCACAACAGGAGTTTCAACGACAGGCGTAGTTTCCGCAATATCTTCAGCTAAAGCATTGAAAGAAGCCAAGCCTAAAAAACTCAAAAAAACGCTTAAAACTGCAACATAAACAAAAGATTTCATGCGACAAGATTATCACCAACAAAAAATTTTAACAATTATTTTTAATTGGTTTAATGCTTCCCACCGGACACAATTCCGGCAGACACAAGAATTCTCTGCTCAGCCTCCTCGAAAGCCCTAGCAACCTGAGCGAGAGCATCTCTGACCTCAACAGAAGCAGGACCATTTCGCCTTTTTTCCATCTCTTGAGATATACAAACAGAAACACGAGTAGCCCTATTGAGAGTCAGCCTTGCGTGTACAAGATCTTCTGCTTCCGGTTTTTTTAATCTAATATATTCGTCCATCCTATGTTGATTATCGCTAAACAATCTACCCAAAACAGACAAATCTTCATCTGTAACCTCAGGCTTGGAAATAGCTTCAACAAAAGCAATTCTCCACTTTTCAAAACCGTAAATACCCTTCTCATCAAGACCAAACCCAAACGAAGCCACTCCGGCAACAATAGCCCCAAGCCTTGGAGGCAAATCAATCCTTTCTTCCCCTAATTTTGAACCGGATCTTGGATTCCTCATGACAAAAAATTACACCAAAAAATGGCAAACTGTCAACTACTTCCCCTCTTTCACTTTTTCAAGGGCATCATCCACTTTCACTTTCTGCACTTCTAAAAACGCATCAAACAAAAGTTTATTTTCCTGTGGCATAAAATTTGAACCGACAAAATATTTCAAAGCCTGCATTGTGCTCTTTATAAGGGCATAATTATCTTCATATTCCGCAGGCAAAAATCCATAATCCTTCGCAAGCTTATAATAATTTGTATCAAGAAAATTTATCAATTTTTCAGGACTCAAGAAAAAAAGATAAGAAGAATTCTCGCCGACTTTTTTCAAAAATTCCTTAACATCTTTATTCTCGCCAATTGTCTTTTCCCCATAAGCTTTATTAAAATCAGGATAAAGAGCGACGGTCAAAACATTGTCTCCGGTAAGCCCATAATAAATTTCAATTTTCGTTTTTTTCAAATCAAGTCCGGGAACAACGCCAAAACTGGAAGCCATTTCATCCGGCACCGCACTAAAATCAATATATAATTTATTTACACCTCCGCCATTTACAACCTTCACTTCTTTTTTGAAAGCACCCTTCGCACCAATCATTCCTTCAAATTCTTTTACAACCTCATCAACATAAGCATCCATCGAACTCACCATTTTTTTTGCCGCATTTTTATATTTTTCATCAACATCAAAATACAAAGAAATTGTCGGATATTTTTCTCCATTATCTCCAAGAGCAAAAGCAAATTGTGATTCAAGAACTCCTTTCGCCTCCTCAGCTGAAATTCCGGCAAAACCCCCAACAGAAGCCAAAAATTCATCATAATCTTTTTGCATATCAACAGGATTTTCCTCAGTGATTTCCCCTCCTTCCGAACCTACTTTAAATCCGGTAATAAAACTAGCAATATATTTTCCTATGCTTGGATATTCAAAATATAAAATTGGATTTTCCAAAGGAATTTTATCAATCAACGAAAGTTTTTCGCCGAAATAAGGCATATACTTCGCGAGCAAAGCTTTATCATCAGACAAATTTGAAACACCGCCAAATCCAAACCCGTCATCCTCCGCAAAAAGCTCAAAATACATATCTTTCATGACAACCATCTGTGATTTCAAGTCCTGCAAAGTTTTCGAATCATATTTTTCCGTATCGGAAACTTCAGAAAAAAGATTTTCAACAATTTTTCCCATTTCCAAATACATATATCCAATGTTTTCTTTTGAATTTTTTGAAACATTTTTAAAATTTTCATTTGAAGAAAATCCGTTTCCATCTTTCACTCTCTTCATTGCATTATCAACTTCGGCCTGTGTAAGGGCGAAAACAAAAAGCTCTCCATCATTTGCATAGAAAAAATCATTTGCCTTTTTATTTTTCTCAATAAGATCCTTCATTTTGGAGTCTTCCTCGATATAAGCCGCGACAATACTATTACCGGTTTTCAAAAAATCAATTGCAAAAGAAACTTTCCATTTTCCTTCAAGAATAGGCAAAATATCTTCTTCATAACTGATTCCGCTATCCTTTAATTTTTCAGCACTAAACAAATCTTCTTCAAATATTTTTTTAATTCCATAATCCGGCAACATTTCAATAATTTTTTTCACATTTTTAACCTGTTCACCATTTGAATAATCAAACGTCATCACAAATTGGCTATCTAAAGGAAGCGCCGCCTCAGGCGAAACATCTTTACCGAAAGAAAAATCACATCCTGAAAAAACAATAAGAGAAACTACAACAGAAGCAAAAATCTTTTTCATAATTTTTTATTAGTATTTTGTGACATTCTAACGTTTTACTTATTCATTTGCAAAAACGAATAAAACAAGAGCCCCATATTTCAGGAGCCCTCAAAAGTTTATCTAAATCGGTAATTTAGTTATTACCTTTCTTAGTGTCTTTTCTCTTGTGATTAGTGTGTTTTCTGCACTTTGGACAGAACTTGCTGATTTCTTTTACGATTTCATCATTTCTTCTTTTGTCGTACGCAGAGATGTCATTTCCTTTCTTGCATTCTGAGCAGAACCAAGTGCAATATTGACTTTTACCTTTTGCCATATAATTAATGTTACATTAAAAGCCTAGGAATATTATATCAATTTCGCTTATTGTCAATGAAATCTGCGCATAAAACAATAAAATTCTTGCATGAAATTTTCTTTTCATCTAAAATACTGCGCGAGAAACGGATAAAAGATTGGAGACCCTCTTTAAAAACCTAGAGGTCATCTCCATCTTGCCCAAATACAGTTGGCGTAAGCACAAAAATCCGCTAAACTCCATTTCGCAAACACAAAATCTTTGCCGTCTTAGCTCAGTGATAGAGCACTCCCTTGGTAAGGATGTGCCCCTCCAGAGGAAATCGAGTTTACGGCATAGACAAAACAAAAACTTGAAATTTAGGAGGCTTCGAGAGTACCATCCCCGCGGGGTGAGGCTCTCGGAAGAGGAAATAAGGCAATATGCTGTGGTAGCTCAGTGGCAGAGCACCACCTTGGTAAGGTGGGGGTCACGGGTTCAACTCCCGTTCACAGCTCCAGTTTAAGGCACAGGATGTAAATATTTTATAACATTTACAACCATGTCTAATGCCACAATTCAGGAACTTTCTGAAAGCTATATGCAACGCTGTCTAGTCATCAGAAATTATTCCCCCGCAACAATTATTGGTTATAAATGGACTTTCAAGCAGTTTTTTCAAGAGAGCAATATTCAGCATCCATCTGACTTAAATCTTCGAGTTATAGAGGCTTGGTTTTTCAATGGTAGGCTGAACAGGAAATGGAGTTCAAACACCTTTAGAACCCATTTAAAACACTTGAACACTTTCTTTAAGTGGCTTATCAAAGAAGGGTATATAAAAGAGAATTGCCTCGACCAATTGGAAAAGCCACGAATGGAGCAACGAATCCCCAGAACATTGTCTAAGGATCAAGCTTTAAAGCTTCTTGAGTATTCATTCAACATGGCTTATCAATACCGGCTTTGCAAGTACAGGAATCGCGCAATCATCGGAATAATGTTGATGGCGGGATTGAGAAAAAAGGAAGTTTTAAGTCTAAAACTAAATGAAGTTTCTATCGAAAATAGCTCAATCTTTGTGAATCAAGGAAAAGGAAGCAAAGACCGGATAATTCCAATGAACTCAAGATTGAAAATCATATTGTCCGAATATCTACAACAACGTGAGAAATTCGGCAAAGAATGTATAAACTTTTTTGTAAGCATCCAAGGCGATTACCCACTAGGAGATAGCGGATTAAAAAAACTTATCGACATGCTAAAAAAGAAAGTCCGAATGGATTTCTCAGCCCACACCCTAAGACATGCTTTCGCCCGCCTAATGCTCGAAGGAGGCTGTGACATCTACACACTTTCAAAACTCATGGGACATTCAAAAATAACAACCACGACTATTTATCTTTGTTGTTCAAATCAACAGATGAGCAAGAGTGTTGAGATGCATGCGTTGAATTAAGAAATAAAAATATATTTATAATTATTATTTTTCAATTATTTCCAAACTTTCTTCAAGCTCTTCCTTGTAAGGTTTTAACCCTCTAATCGTTCTCGCATTTCTTTTCTGTGCAAACCACCATAACCCTCTATGCAAAAAGAAAAGATAATCTTTGATCTTTTCTAATATCAAAGGAACTTTGGACGTATATTTAAAATTTATAGTTTTATCTTCTTTTCTTTGCAACCCTACAACGCCATATCTATATAATTCTTGGATAAATATCTCTATTTTTTTCTTACCTATACTAGTTTTTTCCCCAAGATATTGACCCAACCTAGTTCTTAACTCAGCAGAATTAAAACCACTTTTTTTATCAAGAACATCTATAAGTATATCTAAACCTTCTTGGTTAAGGTCATGTCCGATTATTTGTGTAGCCAAAAATAACTCATCCCTTAATTCATTTTTAAAATAATCAGAATATTCTATTTCAGATGATTCTATATTTTCAAATGTTGCAACATGCTTGAGACTTAATCTTTCACGCATTGCATAGCAAAATTTCAAGAAATCACGCGGACGATTAAAAGAGATTGCTACCATATACGCATAAAAGTTCGTTTTAAACCTATTCGTGTTAAAACTAGCAAGTGTTTCAGTAAATATTTCATCTGGGAATTGAGACTTAATAGCCTCTATTGGGTTATCCAAACTACCTTGCAAATTTGAATTATAAAACGGCAATCTCCTTATGAGCAATCCCGCAAAGCTTTTTTCGTCCCATTCTAATTCAAGAGACCCCTCCCTTAGTTTATTAACATTAGACCCCTCCATAAGGTCAAATAAATCTACTCTTAATAAAGAAACAAATCTAAAATTCAATTTAGAATCTGAAATAGCAGTGTTATATGTATCAATTTGCAATAAAACTTCTTTGATTACAGCAATATCTTCTTTAATCATACTTGTATTAATATTCTCGAGATGATCGCCTATGTCATCAATAAAAATAAAAATTGATTTATCTTTTGATAAACTTTGCCTAAGCGCATCAAATAAAGCACTAGGAGATTTGGAAATCACAGACCTATTTAAAATCGAACCAGATTCAGAATCTACACCACCCTCAGCTTTTGCAAACAAATAAGACATCAACGCCTTCACAGAAAGTCCCGTTTTATTTGTTCGCTGATGTTCTATAAAAGTTTCATAATCTGAAATTTGGTGCAATCCATTTGAAGCCAAGAAATCTTTCCAATATTTTTCAGATTCTCCCGAAAAATTATCGGTCTCTAATAATTTCTGTATAGTTCTAATTAAAATGTACTGCAATATAGAATTAGCACGATCCGATTTATCATCTTTGCAATTAATTGCAATATTTCTAAGAGACATTCTAAAAGCATAATCAATATTGTAATCTTCATGTTTTTGTTCGAGATACCTAGCTATGGCCGTTTTCCCAGATCCTTTTCTGCCTGCAATAATAGAAAACGAAGACCCAATTAATTGCTGAATAAAACCAGCATCATGAAAACAATCCACTAGGTATTCATCTCTTTCCGCATCTGTGTGTTTCTTAATACGAAAATCATCCATTTTTATCAAAATTATTTATTTAACCAAGGCATTGTACCCCACGTATAAAAAAAATAAACCAAAAACTATTTTCAACCCAACAACTTCGCCATCTCATCAGTTCCCCTATTTGTCAAAGCACACGTATGCTCTATATATCTCAGTGTAGTTGTTAGCCGAGTATGCCCCAAGTGCTGTTGTATGTCCTTAAGTGGCACACCTGCCGTATATAGCTTAGTCGCTACAAATCTTCTAATTGAGTATGCCGTAATCCTAAATCCGAGCTCTTTTGACAATTTTTTAAACAACCCATTTATGCCTTTATACCTGAACCCACTTCTTCTTGATTGCGATGAAAATAAACATGATTCTTCTCTGCCCAAGCTTTGCCTTATTCTGATATAGCCATCATACATATCCCTCAAAGAAGAAGGCATCCGATAAAATCTTGCACGCCCTTTTTGTTTTCTGCCTTGGATAACAATTTCATAACCATTCTTGTTTTTTTTAATATCTCTTATTTGCATTTGCTCCAATTCGCATGGCCTAGCGGCTGTTAGTAAAAACACGTCAAAAAGAAACTGGTTTCGCGCTCTTTCCAACCTTGTTTGCCTCCTTTTAAGTATGCAAATTCGTATAAGATCTACTTGTTCCTCTTTTAAAGTTAGCTGTTCATGCATAATTTCTTTGCATTTTCGTACCTTCATGATTTTATTTTCCTGAACATATTCCATATCCTCCAACCACCTGAAATAAGTATTCAGATTCTTTATGTATGTATTCAAAGTAACAGGTGACCAATGTCGTTTCTCTCTTTCCGAATATAACGCTTCTCTCAAAACATTAGGAGTATTGCAATCTTCAATTGTCATAATATTTAATCGAATGACAGCAAATCTCAGCGCATCTCTGACATTTAAGATAGTCACTGAACTTTTACCTTCTCTTCGATAATGCTTAACAAACTCATCCCAATATTTCCAAATTGGGGTTTTCCCATTGAGAACAGACTTTTTCTCAATATTAAGAAAATTTACAGAATATAGATCTGTCGTAGACAAAGAAAATGTACGCATAAGTTAAGATTGTTAACTCATCTCGCACACTTACGGTCAATATTTATAGTCTCGCCGAATGACTTGTGGCTTCTGTTGCTGAATATGGTTATAGCTATATCTCTCGCTATGGTGTTATCGTGTCCGCCTTCACGCGTTACGTTCAGCAACATGATGAAATATAATTTCACTGAGCATTATATACCCATTTAAAAAGAAATTTCAAGTACCCCTCTCAATCCTCTCCAAAAGCCATCAATATCTCTGCAACTCTTTTCTTGTGAAAATCGTCAAGTTCAGAAGGCTCATCATCCGGAGGTACATTAGGAATATATTTTATAGAAAATTCATTTTTCAGTTTTCTCTCCAAATACCATTGAGCAACTTTTATATCTGTAAGATTATCCATGACCGTACGTCTTGCTTTCAAAATTAGCTTTTGCCTAAGTAGCCTTTTTCGCTCGGAAAACTCCGGATTTTGTTTCTGATAAGAATATAGTGTATCTGGGCTTATATTCGCATGTAGACAGCTTTCAGCGTCACTACAATCCATAGAAAAAGCCTCTTCCAATTTTCCGAGTACTTCCTTGGTCATGACTGTTTTTCTGCCGGTTTTTTCTTTTGCACAAGATGTACTCTTTTTTTTATCAGACATAACCAAGATTAAGACTACTGATCACATTGTAGTCAAAACCATCTATCATTAGCAAGAACTCATCTTTCTTGGCCAACTATAAAATACTACAATTTATATAATAAACATCACTACCTGTAAGAGTAACAGTACATTTATAATCCGTCCTAACAGTCGCCCCATATGCATTTTCGGCATCTACGTAGGACTCAACAACATATTTATCATTCCCAAGACTGGTATAAGTATTATAACGGCAAGCTTGATGTTCAGCACTAGAAGGAGATTTTAATTTATTTTCTATTTCTATCTGAGCATAAGTACAAGCAGTCATTTCCTGAGTACTAACTGAAGACCCATAGGAAGAACTACTGCTTGAAGAAGAACTACTTCCATAACTAGAAGAATTGGAACTGTAATCACTACATCCAACTAAAAAAAGTCCTATGAAAAAAGGAATAATCAAAAATTTGTACATTTTTATAACGATTAAGATTTACACAACAACACGATATCCCATTTTGGGATATTCGTAAATGGGATTTATTCTAATTTCATGTCTAGTATACATTCTAAAGAATACGCTGATTTAATTTCGCGCTTAATAAAAGCACGACAAGACTCAGGGCTTACACAAGCTCAGGTTGCAAAAATCCTCAAAAAACCACAGTCCTATCTGTCAAAAATAGAAACATGCCAAAGAAGAGTCGACGCATTAGAGATAAAAACCTTGGCAAAAATATACAAAAGCGATATTTCGGATATAATCTAGTTAGGCTATTCGGCTTTTACTCAAAACAAATGAAATATCAGATATCAATAACGACTGTTGGGTTAGGTTGCTATAACCATATAGCCAAATTACCAACAAACAGTACGGCATCAGATCTTCAAAAATATCTTGAATTGAATGATTTTTGTTCTTTATACAGAAATGGAAAAAAATTACTCCTAACTTCACGCCTGAAGAATAATGACATAATTTGCATGACAACTCCTATCAGAGGCGCTGTTGACATTAAATGCAGAGGAAAAAGGTGGCGAATACCAAAAAGTGATATTGACGATAAAAAAGTTAGTAATTTCCATGCTCACAATTATGATAATAATGAGATTTTAGACTTATATACGGGCTACATTTACAAAAATAATCAACAACACAAAATTACCAAAAAAGAATGGTTACAGATTCTTTATGAAATTAGTCAAAGTAAGGAGCAAAATTTGAGTAGCAAAGCAAAAGATATTTTAAAAAAAAATTCACATGCAAGAAGTTAATTGGGGAAACTTTAAAGCAAAATTTAACGGTAGAGAACAAAAATTTTTTGAATGGCTGTGCTACCTTTTATTTTGCAAAGAATTTAATCAACCACATGGAATTTTTCGCTTCGTAAATCAATCAGGAATGGAAACAAATCCCATTAAAATTGGTAAGGACTATATTGCTTGGGAGGCAAAATTTTATGAAGACAAATTAACAAATCATAAAGATGAATTCATTAAAAAGATAAAAATAGCCAAGAATAAAAATCCAGAAATAACCAAAATGTTTTTCTATACTCCGATTGATTGGACGGAAAGTAGCAAAAAAACTAAAAGAGTTACGAATAAGCAGAATGAAATAGTAAAGTTTGGGAAAGAGAAAAATATTAAAATTATTTTTAGAGGTGCTAGCTTTTTTGAATCCACATTCGTTTCTATCGAAAACGAGCTTATTGCCAAGCATTTCTATAGCCTACACGAAAACATTCTTGATTTAATTAAAAATCAACAAATACATTCAGAAAACATCTTAAGCAAAATACAACCACACATCATTTTTAATGGAAAAAACATTGAAATTGACAGAAGTAGGGAATTAGAAAAATTAAAAGAATATTCAGAAAGAATTTTAATTTTAAGCGGAGAAGGAGGAATCGGAAAAACAGCCATTGTTAAAAATCTTTATTTACAACTAAAAGGAAAACAACCTTTTTACATTTTTGAAGCAACCGAATTTGAATTAAGCAATGTAAATAACTTATGTCCAAATCTAAATTTCCAAGACTTTCTGGAAGCACATAAAGATGAAGATAACAAAATCATTGTAATTGATTCGGCAGAAAAATTATTAGACTTAAAAAACACCGATCCATTTAAAGAGTTTTTAGCCATTACACTCAAAACCAACTGGAAACTAATCTTTACTGCAAGAGACAACTATTTAAAAGATTTGAATGATCAATTTTGGGAAATTTATAAATTAGTCCCCTCGAACATAAATTTGCAAAAATTAAACTTAAAAGAACTAAATGAAATTTCTGACAAGCATCATTTTTCAACACCTAAAGATGAAAATCTATTAGATTTTATTAAAAATCCATTCTACCTAAACGAGTACTTAAAATTTTACAAAGAAAAAGAAGAAACAAGCTACATAGACTTCAAAGAAAAACTCTGGGATAAAAATATAAAGAAGTCCAAGCCGGCAAGAGAACAATGTTTTTTAAAAATAGCTTTTGAAAGAGCAAATGATGGAGAATTTTTTGTAAATCCAAGTTGCGAAGCTTATATTCTGGATAATGAATTAAGAAATGATGGAATTTTGGGTTACGAATCGCCACATGGATATTTTATTACACATGATCTTTACGAAGAATGGGCTTTAGAAAAAATCATAGAAAAAGAATTCATAAAAAAACCTGAAAATGACGACTTCTTCAAAAAAATTGGTAACTCACTAGCTATCCGTAGAGCTTTTAGAAACTGGATATCAGAAAAATTACTTTTAGACAGTAAGGAAATAAAAAAATTCGTTGAAGAAGTCATTGAAAATAAAGAAATAGAACAATTGTGGAAAGATGAAACATTGGTGTCTATTTTGCTTTCGGATTATTCAGAAAAATTTTTTGAAATATTTAAAGATAAGCTACTAACGAACAACCAAGAGCTATTAAAAAAACTAACCTTTTTATTAAGAATTACGTGCAAAGAAATTGATAGCGACCTTCTTAAACAATTAGGGGTTAGAAACGCAAATTTATTTTCGATAAAATACGTCTTAACTAAGCCAAAAGGTAAGGGCTGGGAATATCTTATTAAATTTATTTATGATAATTTAGTCAAAATAGGCATTGGGAATATTTACTTCATTTTACCGGTGATTTATGACTGGAATTACAAATTCAAAGAAGGAGAAACTACAAAGTTTTCGAGTCTAATTGCATTGCAGTATTATCAATGGATCATTAAAAAAGATGTTTATTTTTCACGTGATAATGATGTTAAAGCAACACTTTTTAAAACCATTTTATATGGAGCTTCAGAAATAAAAGATGAGCTTGGAAAAATCATTGAGGCAATTTTAAAGAATAAATGGAAAAATTACAGAGATCCCTATTCCGACTTATCACAAGTTATTTTGACAAAATTGGAGGGAGTTAATATAACCAAAGTATTACCTCAACATATTTTAAGTCTTGCCAATTTATTTTGGTCTTTCACTCCTAAAAAAGCTGAATTTCATCAGTATTCAAGTCCGGATATAGAACAAGAGTTTGGCATAGAAGATGATCACTTTGAATATTTTCCGGCAAGTTCATATCAAACCCCAATATATTGGCTTCTTCAATATGCATTGAAAGAAACTGTAGATTTTATTTTAGGATTTACAAATAAAACAGTAGAAAGTTTTGCTAAATCTGATTTTGCAAAACATGAAATTGAAGAAGTAGAAGTTTTTACAGATACAAATAAGGCAATAAAACAATACATAAGCGATAGACTCTGGTGCACATATAGAGGTACTCAAGTTGCTCCTCTCATTTTAGAGTCGACACATATGGCTTTAGAAAAGTTTTTTCTCGAAACAGGGGAAAAGATGGAGTCTAAAACTTTAGAAAATTGGCTTTTATACATGCTTAAAAATTCCAAATCTGCTTCCATTTCGGGAATAGTGACAAGTGTCGTATTAGCATACCCAGAAAAAACTTTTAACATTGCTAAAATTCTTTTCAGAACAAAGGGATTCTTTCTTTATGACACACATAGGTTAATCTTAGATGAAGGACAAAAAAGCTCTCTTTTAATGTTAAAAAAAATTTCTGGAGTCAATTTTAAAAACGAGATTCATGACAACGAAAGACTGGAAACTTGCGACAAAAAACACAGAAAATGGGCTTTAGAAAATTTATTTTTAAATTATCAATTTTTCAGAAGCGATGAAACAAGCGAAAAAGAAGCAAAAGAAAGACGAAAAATATTGTGGAGGATACTAGACAATTATTACAAAGAATTAGCCGTCAAATCAAAAAAGACCGAATTGGATAAAACTTGGGAGCTTTACCTTGCAAGAATGGACGGTAGAAAAATGAATCCAGTCACAAAAACGACAAAAGAAGGACTTATAATCTACTGGAATCCCCAAATTGAACCAGAATTAAAAAAACATAGCGATGAATCAATAGAAAAAACAACCAAACCGCTTAAATACACCACACTAAAGCTATGGGCAAGCTACAAAATGAAAAATGATGAAAAGTATAAACAATACGAACAGTATGAAAAAAATCCAAAACTTGCTTTAAAAGAAGCAGAAGAAATTATTGAAAGAATGAAAGTGGCAAAAAAGCCAGAACTTCTTAATTTTCAGTATTCGGAAGATGAGAATTTCTATCTTTTTAACAACGCAATCCCTGCAGACGTTTGCTCTGTTCTGACAAAAGACTATTTCGATAAACTTTCAAAAAATGAGAAAATTTTTTGCAAAAACATTATTTTAGAATTTGCACAATTATCATTAACTCAAAAGCACAAATATCAAATTTCAGACGGGACAGAATCAGCTATTTCCGTATTACCAATTTTGTTACAAGAGTTTCCAGAAGAAAAAAAGATCATAATTCAAATCCTGTTACTTACTCTATTCAACGAAGATCCCATAAACATGGCAGGAAACCATTTTAATATTTTTCCAATTATGGCAATTCATAAACTCTGGTTTAATAATTTCGATAATGCTCAATCCCTTCTCTTCGGATATTTATTATTAAAACCACGGTATGAAAAGCTGAGAGACGAACTACGTGAAGAAAATTACAAAAGAAACATCTACAAACTTCATGAAAATGAAATAATAGACAAATTTTTAACAAAAAATAAAGCCTATTTAAAGAAAATTATAGAAAACAAAATTTCTATAGGTGATCTAAAAAACATAGAAAAATTGGATCTATATGTATTAAATACAGCTTTTCAATTAATCCCATTAAAAACAACTAAGAAAAACCATGAGAAGTTAGCCCAATTAATAATTTTAACTTTTTCGAAAGCTCTATCAGCTATCAAAAGAGATGAGAGGGTCGATCCCATGGTAAAACATGCCTTTTTGAAAAAATTAGCAGACTTTGTTTTAAACTCTTCCGAGCAAGATATTTCTAATTATTTAAAACCATTTATTGATGATTTCACAGGTTCAGAAGCTATGGCTGATTTATTCCAAGAATTTATTTTGGCAGAAGATAGATTAAATACTTATAACAATTTTTGGCAAGTTTGGGGTCTATTTTATAAAAAAGTGGTTAAATTATGCGAAGATACCAAAAACCATTGGTATCTAGATAGAATTGTAAAAAGTTATCTTTTTGCTCAGACTCAGTGGAAAGAAACAACTGTAGATTGGCACACGATAAAGGATGGCAATAAAAGCTTCTTCGGAGAAATCGTAAAAAGCATAGGACACTATCCTTCTGTACTTTTTTCAATTTCAAAATTATTAAATGATATTGGAAGTATTTTTTTGGAAGATGGTGTTTCTTGGATTTCCTCAATGTTATGTAAAAATAAAAATTTATGGACAGACGAGTTAGAACCCGATACGATTTATTACATAGAAATTATTGCAAAGAAGCATATTTATAAGAATCGTGAGAAAATAAGAAAAACAAAAAAATCAAAACAAGAGATATTGACAATATTAGACTTTCTAATAAAAAAAGGATCTGTCGTTGGATACATGCTTAGAGAAAGTGCTATATAGTTTCACCCTAATTTAGACTATTCTCTTAATTTATGTTATTGTTCCTTTCGCACAGGGTGTGCCTCTCCGCCACCCCAACCATATCAAAAGCGGCACTCTACAATTAGGGCTACGCACAGCCAGAAACATCTATTTATTCATGCTGAATTTACTCGGCAAGAAAGATTATTCCTTAAGCCCCTCATCTGATAAACATTTTTTATACCTAGAAAGTTGTTCTTCCTCAATCTCAGCTTTTGATTGATTTTTAGGCTCTAATTCTTCTTTTATTCCATCTAATATTTTAAAAGCCTCTTCTTTACTCATTCCTTCATCTTTACGGTTTTGAAGCCATCTTTTGTCTTGTTCTGTATAGAATGCAGACGAACTAACTGAGCAATTTTTTCTTATCATTGATGGTCTTAGTTCGTACCAGTAAAAAATTCCCCCTAAAATTAGAAGTATTAAAGCAATGATAATATAATTTTGTTTTTTCATTTGGTATTTTCTATTAAAAATAAATATATTCCGCCTATTAGCGCAATAATTACTATCAAAAGCACGCTCAAGCTAGAATTTCCACGACTATCTAACAGATAAAATATTTCATAAAGTCCAGCTATGATGCTTACTGCTAATCCTATTTTTAGATATGTTTTATCCATATTTATTTTTTTAAATTAACAATTAGAACTTAATGACCTTTTCACTCTTATCCAAATAAATAGTTTTAACAACCTCATCATCTTTATTAAATTCTGTACGAACAATTGCCACTCCAGATGCCTTCAATTGCTCGTCAGCACCAAACACCTTCGTTTCGATTAAATTCCCCTTCTCATCGTATTTGAGTCTCATCATTGCTGTCCCATCTTTATTCTCTTTCAATCTTTCATCTATACCGAACAAACGAACTTCTATTACATCCCCTCCATTATCATACTTGTAGCTCGCAATTGCTGTTCCAGATTCATCCTCCTTTAGCTGTTCGTCAACACCAAACGACTTCCTTTCAATCATATTGCCAGTTTCATCGTACACCATACGCATAATTGCTTGTCCACCAACATCTTTTAGTTGCTCATCTGTGCCAAACATTTTACCTTCAATTATATTGCCACTCTCATTATAAGTAATGCGCTTCATAAATACACCCTTTTTATCTTCTTTTGGTTGCTCATCTGTGCCAAAATTTTTAACTTCAATCATGTTCCCAGTTTCATCGTACACCATACGCATAATTGCTACACCCTTTTCATCTTCAACGAATAGCCCACCTTTTGCATAGTTAGATTTTTCAATTAGGTTACCTTCTTTATCATATTTAAAACGCATTTCATAAACTCCTTGTTTATCTGAAATTCTATTACCTTTTTCGTCAACACAAACAGACGTTATTCTCCTCCCATTTTCGTCAACAGTGAATATATACTGGAAAACACCTTTTGCATCCTTAGTGGAGTTCCCATCTTTATCATAATTAAAAAGGGAAATTCGATGATTTTTCTCATCTAATTTAAACCTAATAGAGTTTATTCCTTCTATAAAAGCAGGGTGACCATTCTTGTCCTGAAAAATTCTACTTTCAAATCCTTCTTTATAGCCAATAGTCATACTTGCAAACTCTATCATCTGTAAATTACTCATCATCTGTGAATTACTCAATTTTCCCGCCTTTAAAAATTCCACCTTTTCAATCCTTCCATCTTTATCATATATAAAATGATAACTATTAACTTTTTTGCCTAATTCATCTGAAATCGGATATCTCCCCACAATAGAATTAGATCCATCATCCATGCTAATTTGCCTATAATAATTTGATGAAGTTTTACCCGAACATCCAGTTATTGCTAACGATATTAAGAGTAAGCTAATTATTTTTTTCATTTGAGATTTAATTAAAAAGTTTCTATTCTTTTGCCATTATAGTTGTCCTATACTCTTATTGCTATGTTTAATAATAATCTTTCCATATGAACACGATCCAAAAAAGAATTCTTGCAATATTCGTACCTATCCTAGTTTTTGCCGTAGTTTATGGCATTGCAGGCACAGCACTAGATAAAAAATGCCCTTCTGAAGAAAAGATTGGAGCTCTTACACTATGCGATAGATATAAGCTTATAAATGCTCAAAAAATTCCAGAAGGATATGATGCTCAAGAAGTCAACGCCTTCGATTTCGAAAAAACCTATATCATTTGGGGGCTAGGAGTTTTAGCCATCTTTATCTTCGAATTCAAACTTTTCGAAGACAAAAAAAAGAAAAGCTAAAATTTCACGCAAACCGTTTTGCTAAAACCTTAACTATGCTACAATCCCTTTCACACAGGGTGTGCCTCTCCGCCACCCCAACCATATCAAAAGCGGTACTCTACAATTAGGGCTATACACAGCCAAAAACATCCTTCCAATCATACAGGTTTTACTTGGTAAGGGAGAGGTCGGGGGTTTGATTCTCCTAGACGGCTCCAGTTTTGAAAGAAATTACAAAGAATCCACCCACAATTTCTGAACTTTTTCTCTTGCCCAAGGCGTTTGCCTTAGGAATTTGAGGCTTGAAGTAATTGTTGGGTAGAACATAAAACATCTTATTGGAATTTTTTTCGCCAAAGATTCCCACCCATGTTTTTCAACCAAATCTTCAAGTATTTTTTTTAATGTCACTCCATGCAAAGGGTCTTTTTGTGGTTGTGTGTCCATGATAAAATCATACAATTTCAGGTAACCGGAGTCCACCTAAAAAAATTGGAAGACGCAATCAGGTAATCCATTTTGCTAAAGCCACAAAAGTGCTACACTCCTTTTCGCAATGCAAAGAGAAAGAATCACATCATACGACGCTTTTAGAGGACTTCTGTTGGTCGGAATGGTCATTTTCCACATTGTCGTAAACTTTTCAAATATCGCATTCGACCAAAATTTCTTCTACTGGGTGCCGTTGGGATTTATGCTGTTTTTAGGCGTAATCATCGGCAAATTTCTAGATGGAAAAACAAAAAAAATAATAATACTCGCATTAAAATTATTAGGAATTTTTCTCATATTAAATATACCAAATTTCATTTTAAAAAATTACACGCCGGCACAATTAATGATAGGAAATAATCAAATTTTCTCATTCGAAATATTATTACCGATGAGCGTGCTCTCTTTCTTAAGCCTAGGCCTAAACAAATTCGTAAAAACCCGAAAAACGGCTTTAATCCTATCAATAATCCTCCTCGCAATTCTCACATATTTATACACAATAAATATTTATTCATACAATTTATCGTTCATAATTTACGGAATAATCGGATATTTCCTCGGCAAAAATTTGGACATAGACGACATATCAAAAAAAATCTCCAACAAAATTTTTCCAATAATAATTTTCATGTCATTAGCACCATTTTTCATCATAAACTACACAGGAATTCTCGAAATTTTAATTATTTCACAAGTATTGGCGATGTATTTTATCATCGCAAAAATATTCAGCAAAAACAATTTCCTGATAATCTTAGGAACACATTCCCTATCTTTATACGTTCTCCACATCGTAATCATAAAAATCATTTCACTTTTCTACAAAACCGCCTCGATCCCAGCATTAATAATCCTGATCCCGATCTCTTTATTCGCTTGTTTTATAATTGCAAAATTCACACAAAAAAAAGAACTACCCAATATTAGTAGATAGTTCTTTTTAGCACCTTACTTATAGCCTTTCTCTGCAACATGAGATGTTTTGAGATACTCCATGTAAACCACCAATCCTACTACGAAGCAGAACGACGAAATACATAAATGAATTTCTACTTTAGTGACCATAACGTGCGTTACAGCGACCAAAGAATAATTGATTACACCCCCATATAAGCCGTTATAAGACTTTCTTATATTGTACCTATACAGCATGATCTTTTCTTGAACTCCGTTACCGAAATTCTTAATCAATCACCGAATGTTTTCATCCATATTATCTTGCGACATATGGCTCGTAGACATCCCAATGTAAACCAACCGGATAAAATTCAAATCTTTAATCTTATATCCTTCGAGGCTACCCGGAGAATAAAAAGAAAAAAGGAAATACCTCTTATGAACGTCTTAAGCTCAACCTTCTTGCGAAGGGAACGAAAGCGAGAAAAAGTTTTACCTTTTCCTTTAACATAAGATCTTCTCATATTACCTACCCGTGTTAGCGGGGAGAAAAGTTACAAGAAGGGTGGAACATCTTTGGAAAAGTCTCTCGACAAGTCCTAAAGACGCTCTATTCTTCCTGCAACCAAAATATGAAGTTGTAAATAATTTTTGTTTTTGTTTTTTTCAAAGAGCTACATATAAAATACATCATTTTAAAGAAAATGTCAAGAGGCTTCTCTCTACGCCTCTGCCTGTGGAGACATCAGTCTGCGATTTTTTCTAGCAAGAACTCTTTTTGAAAGTCTTTCAGCTTTAAATTTTTCCCATGTTGCAGGATCCATTTGCGACTTTGCCCATTTCGCATATCTTGCCATAGCAAGCCTTTCGCGGACAACATCACCTTTAATCTCAGCCAAATACTCAAGCTCCCTTGCCTCGCCTTCCACGTCCTCAATATCTTCAGGTGGAACCACCTGACCAGCTTCACAAGAAACCGCGGTTTCATGATCTGCTTCATCGTCAACTCCAGCCAACTCAAAACTTCCCAAAAACTCTCTCTTCGCTTTTAATCTTCGATCACGTTTCTCAGCTTTTCCTGCAAAAACTCTATCAATTTCAAATTTAATCATTGCAGAAATTTTCGCCTCCAATTTCTCAGCGTTAAATTGATCCAAAGCATTTGTCGCTCCGCCAACTTCAGAAGAAACAGTTTCCTTTTTTCTTAATGGAAATTTAGATTTTCTCAATACACCTTTTATCGCACCATCAACAAGTGCTTGCAATTGATGTTCGCTCAATGCAGACAAATTTTTATTTCTCTTTTCCAATTTCGCACGAACAGCTTCAGCCAAAGAAAGTCTTGAATCCAAAGGTGATGATTTTTCACCAATTTTTTCTCTTTTAGCTTGATGATTATTTCTACTTGTCACACCTCTATGCCCCCTATTTCCAACATAATCAGAACCTTCCTCTGAAATAACATCGGCAGAATATCCGGCGACAGCTCTTATTTTAGACGAAATCTCTCTAGCCTCTTGAGGCAAAACAACCGAAGACTCAAAAATATTCCTTCTTCTTTGACTTCTAGCTTCATGCACAGAAACAATCGCAACATTATCACGTGACCCTGGATTATTTGCATTATTTAAATTTGTCATTTGCACAGGTGAAGCAACCATAGATCCAACAGCAGCAGCCGTCAAAACCATGCCTCTAAACGCCGCACCATTCCCGCGGTGCGCTCTGTCATTTCTTTCAGGTCCACGTTCATTCATATTTTTATAATTTTAAAATTTAATTACAGGAGGAAATTTATACATCAAAAATAAATTCCACGTCAAATAAATTGTAAAAGAAAAGCCCTACCGATCCCGCAGGGCGGGACGACAGAGCTTCTCAAATCTTCTTAAAAGTCTTACGCTTTTCCAAGAATTTTATACATTCCTGTTTTGCAAGATGGGCAGCTTCCCTTCATTGCTTTGCGACCATTTTTCATAGTCACTTCTTGTGCATTAGCCATTTCTCTTTTGGCTTTGCATTTAACGCAGTATCCTTCTGTCATAAATTTTGAGGTTAAAATTTAATTATCTTTCTAAAAGACTACTATAAATACATCCGGCTTCCAACAAATTCAATTTGCCTTAATCTCAAATGTATGTCCTGCTTTGCTTCACGAATTAAGCACAAAAAAATAGACATACACAAGAAACCCACGCTTTTTAGCGAGTGGGTTCTGAAATCCCTTGTAAAAATTTTGATGATTTGCCCATTGCTAGGCAGATATCAGATTTTTTGCTCCATGATGTCGTTGTGGTCTTGGGTGCTGTTGCCCCCCTTAAACCAAGTGGGTATCCTCGTCCCCTCACCGCAGTGAGGAAGAAATACCGGATTCCCGTAAGCTATATGATAGAGAGAGTACATAAGACTCTGACGTGCATAATCGAGCATCCTCATTGTATATGGACGACAAAGCGTTGTAAAGGGCTTATGCAAGCCATTTGCCAAACGCTGACGCCACCAAATAATGCGCCTTATCACCTATTCAACACACTACATCTAGGTGCCCAAAAGTAAAATTGTGCTTATCCCATCATGCAAAAAGCCCATGAATGAGTGCAAAAACGAGAAGTTGAAGATAGAGTCTATAATAAAGACATCAATCAGAATTATGGCAACAAAATATTTAACCCCATTTTGAAGAAATTTTTGATATTGAGGATAAAAACGCTGGGGGACAAAAAGCCCCAAAATGCCTGAACCATCGAGTGGAGGGAACGGAAGAAGATTAAAAATTCCAAGATAAATGCTCACATGAAAAATTGTCCAAAGAAGTAAATTAACAAAATCAGGCAAATACGCCCCCGCATATTTCATAGGAATTGCCAAAACAAATGCCAAAATAAAATTTGAAACAGGCCCCGCCAAAGAAGTAAGCGCACTTCCTTTCACAGGATTTTTGAAATTCATCGGATTCACAGGAACAGGCTTTCCCCAGCCAACTCTTTGCGTAATTAAAAAAAGCAAACTTCCAACCGGATCAAGATGCGCAATAGGATTTAGTGTAAGTCTTCCGCGAATTTTCGCGGTAGGATCGCCAAGATAATACGCAACAAGAGCATGCGAAGCTTCATGCACAGTCATCGCGACAAGAAGTGCAATTACAAAAACCAAAAACTGAAAAAAATAATCCATAAATCTAAAATAATTAACACAAAAACATTAACACAAAAACTCGCTCGCCTCCACCTGTTTTTCTTCATCGTAAAGCAAAACTCTGCCCTTTGTCTTTTTATTGTCCGCTCCGTCAAATTTCAAATTATGAGAAACAAAAACAACATCAAAATATTTATTTAAAAAACTTCTTGGATAAAGAATATGTTTTTTTGGATTATCAAATTCAAGAACCTTTATTCCGCTTTTATCAGCCGAATAATTTATCAATTGAGCACAATAAAAACTTCCCTTCCCACCTGCAAAATCAAAATCATAAGGTTTCCCAATTTGTTCAATCGCACATTTTACAAAAGCATCCCTCTTTTTCTTTCCATTTTCTTGTAAAAAAGATTTGTGCCTCAAAATAACAATATCGTCATATTCGCAAAAAACCGCATGCAAACTATCAAATTCCACTCCATCTGCCACAGAGTGCACAAATTTTCTACCACCAACGTAAATCAAAGAATGAGTAAAAACATCGTCTATAAAAATTTTACTAAGCCTTCGAAGTCCACCAACCAAAACAACATCCCCTTTTTTTAAAATTTTATATGCACCCCTCAAATCCGCTTGGGTGAGCCAGTTTTCGCGAGGATGAATAATAATCGCGCTAAAAAAAACATCACATTGGCATAAATTTTTTTACACCAAGGATAATCTTTAGGGAAATTTTTTATAAAATGATGCTTATAATTCACGCTAAACTTATAACAAATTTTGCAAAAAAACTCCAGAAGATGATATTATAGAAAAAATATCTTCTAACCCTCAAAGATATGATGAATAAAATAAGAACCGGATGCGCCGTCGGCGGATTCTTGGCTCTTCTTCACGCAATTTGGGCAATTATGGTTGTCGCAAATTGGGCAAAACCTTCAATGGATTTTATTTTCAAATTGCACATGATGCAAAATCCATTAGTAATGAATCAATTTGATTTATTATTGTCAGTTTATCTAGTTCTCTTTACTGCAGTATTCGGATTCTTAGTGGGCTGGGTATTCGCATTTTTCCACAATTGGACACACATGGGAGCAAAGAAAAAGAAATAAACTTCTTCACGAAATATAAAATGTGATATATTGCGACCCCAAGTAAATCATGTGGAGGGCACGGCGAGGACACGGTCCGAGCGCGTAGCTAGCGAAGAATGTGGCTCTGCCACTTCTGAGCGAAGCGAAGCCTACAAAATAAGGAGGGGTCGCATAGTGGTCGAGTGCACCGTCTTGGAAAGGCGGCATCCGTCAAAAGCGGATCGGGGGTTCGAATCCCCCTCCCTCCGCCATATTATTAGCAGGGGGATGAGAAGTTTATGCCCCGTAGCGCAGCGAAGGGGTAAATCCCCCTCCCTCCGCCAGAACAAAACAATTATGAAAAAATCAACAATCGCAATCATTCTAATAATCGTTCTTTCATTCGCGGTAGGAATTTATTTTTATCCTCAAATGCCCGACATGATGATTTCGCATTGGGGTATAGAAGGTGAGCCAAACGGCCAAATGTCGAAATTCTGGGGACTGTTTTTGATGCCGATAATGTCAGTAATATTGGCGACAATATTAATTTTGGTTCCAAAAATCGATCCATTAAAAGAAAACATAAAAAACTTCGGAAAATATTTTGAAGGCTTTATCGTAATTTTTTTCTTATTTTTATTTTACATTTATTTGCTGACAATTTTTTGGAATCTTGGAATAAAATTTGATTTTATTTTTGCAATGGTGCCCGCCTTCACAATTTTATTTTATTACACAGGCGTTTTAATTGAGCACGCAGAGAAAAATTGGTCCATAGGAATAAGAACCCCTTGGACAATGAGCAGTGAAAAAGTTTGGAACAAAACGCACAAACTCGGCGGAAAACTTTTCAAACTCTCCGCCTTAATCGGCTTAATCGGATTATTTTTCAAAGACTATGCAATCTATTTCATAATAATTCCGATACTTGCCTCAAGCCTTTTCCTCTTTCTGTATTCCTATTTGGAATACAGAAAAGAGAAAGCGTGATTTATCAATCAAATGAAGAAAAACCCTCTTGAGGATCTTCAAGCCGAACAGCTTCCTTTGGCGCTGGTGTTTCAACAGGTTCAGCTTTTTTGAAACCACCACGAAAATCGTCTAGATGCGATCCCCCAACAAAAAGAGCGGCCTGCTCCTCCTTCCCCGTTTCAACAAATCTTTCACGACAAATATCCAGAACCTTTTCTTGCATATATCTGCTACGATTACGCGCCTCCGCCTCATCTGCTTTAAAAATGCCCATATCTCTAGACAAATTAAGCACTCTAGCCTTCGTATGAGTCACTAGTTTATCAACAAAATAACATTTCTTTCCATATTTTTCGCAAAGCTCTTGAATATACAAAAACTCATTGCCTTTTGACGTTTTAAACTCGGCCGACCCACCTCTTTTAAAAGCTTCTTGCGCTATCCTTTCTCTCCTTTCGGCATCATAGTTTTCCTGCAAAAAAGTATCCACAACACCTCTATACAAATGATCACCTTTAAGTTTTGTCCCCATAAAAGGCCTGAAATGAATGTGTTCCTTATATCCGCCGGGCAATCCTTTTGCCTGATTATCACGGATTTGATCCCATTCAATACATACAAAATCCGCATTCTTAACATACTCTTCAAGTTTCTGCATATATTCAGGCGTAAGATAATGGGGAATTCCCACAACCAAAACATTCTTCGAAAAATCCATAGTTTCGGCCACGCTTTCTCTTTCAGGATTTTTAGGATCTTCAGTAGACATTAAAAAAGATTTAACAAATAATTCAATACTTAATTATACCAAAAAAAAGGCTTTCAGTCGAGCCAAACGCAAATTCCTCTAAAAAACCTGAACCCCGAAAAAGCTCAAAAGCAAAACAACATTAAGCCCCGCAACAATTCCGCCAATCACATAAAGTAAAATTTTTGTGATTCCGGTATTTTTGTATTTTCCCATAACCCTGCTTGAAGAAGTCAGATAAATTTGCAAGAAAATCGTTATCGGAAGTTGCATACTCAAAATCATTTGCGAATAAATAAGCCCTTTAAACGGAGTTGAAAAAATCGAAACCGCGCAAAGAATAAGAAACGCGACAATCAAAGAAATTCCCACTCCAAACCGCGAATGATTATCTTTTATATCATATGGTTCTTTGAAAATTCCTGCAAAAATAGATCCGGCGGCAATTCCGGAAGTGATTGTAGAAGCAAGTCCGGCGAGAAGCAGTGTGATTGCAAAAACAATTCCTGCATTTTCACCAAGCAAAGGCGAAAGCAAAAGTTTGGCTTGAGAAAGATCCGTAATCGAAATGCCACTTTTAAAAAAAGTAGCCGCCGCCAACAAAATCATCGCACTGTTTATCGCCCAACCAATTCCCATTGAAAAAAGCGTATCCATAAAAGCAAACTTCATCTGTTTTTTCATGACGCTGTCGTCTTTCAAATTCCATTGTCGACTCTGAATTACTTCCGAATGCAAAAACAGATTGTGGGGCATCACAACGGCCCCAAGAACGCTCATTATAATTACAATAGACCCTGCAGGGAAAGAAGGAACAGTCCACGAATAAGCCGCCTGCGCAAAATTCACATCCGCAAGAAAAATTTCATAAATAAATCCGATTCCAATAATAGAAACAAATGCAATAATCCATCTTTCGATAAGCCTGTAAGTATTCGTATAAAGCATTATCAAAACAAAAATCAAAACCAAAAAAGCACCAACAATAAGCGGAATATCAAACAACATATTTAATGCAATCGCACCTCCGATAAGCTCCGCCAAAGAAGTTGAAACCGACGCCAACATTGCAGTAAATAAAATAATTTTGGAATACACCGGCTTCAAATATTTTGTTGTAGCCTCAGACAAACAAAGTCCCGTCGTAATTCCAAGCCGCGCGACATTATGCTGTAAAACAATCAACATAATCGTTGCAAGCGTAATCATCCAAAGCAACGCATAGCCATAATCCGCACCCGCCGCAAGATTTGCCGCCCAATTACCCGGATCAATAAATCCGACAGTCACAAGCAAACCGGGGCCGATATATTTCAAAAGATCTTTAATACCAAGAACCGGTTTATGTGAAACATTATCAAATTTTTTCGAAAAAACATTCATAAACAAAAAATAATAAAAAATATTAACCCCAAATATAATAACACAAAAAAAAGACCCTCCGATAAACAAAGAGCCTTTTTCAAATTGCTAAGCAAAAACTATTTTCGTTTTTTTGCTGTTTTCTTTTTTGCTACTTTTTTAACAGCTTTCTTTACAACTTTTTTAGCAACTTTCTTTTTTGCTTTTTTAACTGGCATTTTTTTATGAGGTTATAAAAATAAAATGCAATTAAAATATGCCTCATTACAGCCCAAAAGTCAAAATACACATACTTTTTAGGTAGATATAATATTAACCTGTTTTATAAGTCAATAAATTATGCGTGAATTATCGTCGGTTTTTTTGCCTTCATTTTTAGAACAACAATGAATGCAATAATTCCAACAACCGCAACGACAATCATTGCAACAAGGCTTTGCACTAACATCGAAACAATTATTGCGATAGCACTTAGAACCAAAGAAACAATAAATGTTAAGAGTCCGACAGCCCCACGACTGATAGATCCGAGCATCGGTACGACATCAAGAAATACGCTTATTGGCGCGAACAAAGAGCTTAGTCCAATCCACATCATCAAGAACCCTACAAGTCTTAAAATCCACAACCATGTTGTATATTCGCCATGCATTTGTTTGATTGCTTCATCAAATGTTCCATCAAAAAGTCTGTACAAAGATTCTTCTTTTTCTTGATCAACATAAGTTACAAGTTTTCCATTTTCAATTTTTCCAAAAGCGGTTCCATTCAAATTATTATTTACAGCTGAATAAGAAACTCTCAAATCTCCAACTTGTGGAGCCGCTGAATTTCCCTTTCCTACGTACACAACTCCATTTTCAAAAACACCTTTGCTCAAATTTAAATCTTCCTGTTTAAGTGTTAACTTTTCATAATTAGGCAATTCGATTTTTGACACATCGGCAATTTCGTATGCACCGATTTTCGCAGATTTAACGCGGAAAGATTCACCTTTTATTGTCATTTCAGGATTTGTATGTCCTGCGGCTTCTTTGAATTGAGCGCTTGATTGAGGCACAGAAGTCCATTCCATTGCATAAGTATATGTCGTTGTTGTTGTCTCTGAACCACCCATGTTTGTATCAGATTTTGATTGTGATTTTTCAACCCAAGCATACATTTCAACATTTCTTGAAACAGCAAGATAATCAGCAGGTTTCAAAAACATAGAGTCGCCAAGTTTTTCTGTAGAAACAACTGTTCCTGTAACAGAAACCAATTTTCCCTCGGCAGTAGTGTCAACACTTTCAGCGGAAATTTTTGTAGCGGTTTGTGCAATAGTGGAAACATCGACTTTTCCTTCATTGTAATAAATCACTGCAAACGAACCGAGAAAAAGAATAAGACCAAAAACGATGCCTTTAAAAGCATCTCCGATTCTTGAAAAGTACCCTTTTGTGGTAACTTGCGTATAATTTGCCATAGGTATGGATTAAAATTTAAAACCACGGTAGATTATATCACGACACGAGAACCAAAACGCAAATGAAAAAAACATCCGCAAAAAACAAGGAAGAAAATTTTTACGCAAAAAA
>Ga0172379_10000173_pt1 | contig 172538 bp, 169 predicted proteins | sample GrowelOW334metaG_FD_119756 | JGI IMG/M metagenome (GOLD analysis project Ga0172379, IMG submission 119756) | Groundwater microbial communities from an aquifer near a municipal landfill in Southern Ontario, Canada - Groundwater well OW334 metaG | ecosystem: Environmental > Aquatic > Deep...
AAAGACATTTTTACCCCATGGTTGTATACTTTTGGGCACATAACTTACGACAATTCTAAAATGTTGTACAATTCTGTTTTCGTATCACGAAAAATAAGATACACTTATTTCAGGACAAGGGGCGTCATGTCGACTAAAAAAATCGATCCAGAACTACTGTTGGTGTGGGCCCAAGCTGCACGTAAAGGTAACCTGCACGAGGCAGCTGATGCCTTGTTCATGAGTCAGCCTGCGGTATCCCAGCGACTCAAGCAGTTGCAGGATCGTATTGGACACACCTTATATCTACGCAATCACCGCGGGATAACCCCCACGCCAGCGGGGCTGTCCCTATTGCATATCGCTGAGCAGGTAGAGTCGGCCCTGGAAGCCATAAAGTATTTGGGTGATAACGAATCGGGCCGTCTTTACGGTAGCTTGGCTCTGATAGCCAGCCATAGTAATGCTGAAACACTTATTCCTAAAGCCGTTGCAGATTTCAGAAAATTGCATCCAGATGTCAGTTTTCGTCTCACGACAACAAACAGTCGGCAGGCCAAGCGCAATCGCAATCAGGCAGACCTTATTTTCGTGGAGGATGACAAGGCATTAGGCGATACTGGTGGGTGGATTCAGGAAACGCTTATAGAGACTGATATCAGAATTTTGGTACCGGAGAAACATCGCTGGATTGCGTATGGAAAAGCAATTCCGATAAGCTGGTTGAGTGAAGAAGCGTTAATTTGGAGGGAAGAAGGTTCAGGGATCCGTGAGCATGTCATTGATGCTATTTCAAAACATGGCGTACGCCCAGAAATTCGCTATGAGTTTAATGGTCTTGCAGCCATTCGTAATGCGGTAAGCTGTGGCTTGGGAGTGAGTTTTGTGTCTGGATTAAATGGGATTGACCCCAAATCAGGGGACTGTACACTCCCCATAGATCCGCCAATAAAACATGTGTTATCAGTTATATATAGCGGTGCAAAAAACCATGTTGCGTTGTCTTTTTTATCCCTGCTTAAAAGTCAGTTGGCCAACCGTGGGCCGGACCTGATCCTCTCTTGATGAGGTCGATGGCTTGCTTGTGTAGGGTGTCCAAATAAGATCGAGGTGTTCTCGAACCCTCGGAAATTTTTGCCCTGTGGAATACTTCGGCGCGGCACGGCGTCGGCCAAAACACGGGGTGCTCGTTACCAGGGTTGAGTAGATGCCCCGCCGGACCTCTTACCTGAGACGTATTGGAACTCATCCAGGACGTTACGCCAAGCGTCGGTAAAACCATCTCTTCACCCCTTCCACCGCCATCAGATACACGATGACCATGGCCATAAGTATCGCGAAGAAATCCAATGGCAACGTCACAAATCCCAGTGCGGCGCCTAGTGGGGTCGCAGGCAGTAGGGCCGCCACCGCGACCACGGCTAATGAGGTTCCCGCCAGCACGGGGTGCGGACGGCTGGTCAAGGGATTAAAGCGGGTACGAATGACAAATATTACCAGAACCTGGGTGGCGATGGATTCGATGAACCAGCCGGTGTGGAACATTTCCTCGCCAGCATGGAAAACATGCAACATGACATAAAAAGTGAGGAAGTCGAAAAGCGAACTGATCGGGCCGATCACCATCATGAAGTTGCGAATGAAGGCCATATCCCACTTGTGAGGATGTGATAAATAGCTCTCATCCACGTTGTCCAGCGGGATCGCAACCTCCGAGAGGTCGTAAAGGAAGTTGTTGAGCAGGATCTGTACTGGCAGCATGGGCAAAAAGGGGATGATCAGGGTGGCACCGGCCATACTGAACATGTTCCCAAAATTGGAGCTGGTACCCATCATGATGTACTTCAGCACGTTACCGAAGGTACGCCGCCCTTCTCGAATGCCTTCATACAACACATCGAGGTCGCGTTCGAGCAAGATCATGTCCGCCGCATCCTTGGCTACGTCCACCGCGCTGTCCACGGATATCCCCACATCTGCGGAATGGAGCGAGGGAGCGTCGTTGATGCCGTCGCCGAGAAAGCCCACGACGTGGCTGCGTGCTTTGAGGGCCAGGATGACGCGGTTTTTCTGCGCAGGAGTAACACGGCAAAATAGGTTCGCTTCCTCCACCACCGCCTGCAGGGCGAAGTCGTCCATCTTCTGGATCTCGGCGCCGGTCAGGACCCTGCTCACTGGCAGGCCGATCTGCGCGCAGACGTGGCGGGTGACCAGATCATTGTCACCGGTAACAATCTTCACCGTTACACCGCTTTGGGTCAAATCGCGAACCGCACGCGCGGCGGTTTCCTTTGGGGGATCCAGGAAAGCGGCGAAGCCCGCAAATACCAACTCGGTTTCATCGCTCACCACGGCGTGGGGATGGTCAAGCGGCACACTTCGCCAAGCGATACCCAGCACCCGAAAGCCTTTCTGTCCCAACTCGTCGCACAATGCCCCTGCCCGATCCCGTGTCGGTGTGTCGAATGGGGTTTGGACCCCCTCCACCTCATACGCCACGGCAAGTCGAAGTATGTCCTCGGGAGCGCCCTTCACTACCAAAAGTCGGCTATCGTTTTTTTCCACCAGCACGGAGACCCGCCGCCGCTCGAAGTCGAAGGGTACTTCATCAATTTTTCGCCAGGCACGGACGTTGATTTCCTGATGGGCGAGAATGGCGTCGTCCAGAGGGCTTTTCAGCCCGGTCTCGAAATGACTGTTGAGATAAGCTAATTCCAGCACCCTACCGCTCTCACGCCCCAAGGGATCCACGTGGCGCTCGAGCCGGATGTGCGCTTCGGTGAGCGTTCCCGTCTTGTCCGTGCAGAGCACGTCCATCGATCCCAGATTTTGCACCGACGCCAGGCGTTTGACGATCACCTTTTTCCTGGCCATCCGGATGGCGCCGCGCGCGAGGGTAACCGAAACGATCATCGGTAGGAGTTCCGGCGTGAGCCCCACCGCGAGTGCGACGGCGAACAGAAAGGACTCCAGCAGGGGGCGGTGAAACGCGGTGTTGACGAAAAGCGCGAATAAGGCCAGCAAAACCGTCAGGCGCATGATCAGCATGCCGAATTGGCGTGTGCCCCGTTCGAAGGAAGTCGGGGGTGGCTTGCTGGCCAGGCTGTCGGCGATCTCGCCGAGGGCAGTGCCCAGGCCGGTGCGGCAGACGAGGAGAGTCGCCTTGCCACTGATAACGGAGGTGCCCATGAAGGCCGCATTATCGGCGGTGTCCAGATCTGCTTCCCCGGAAAGCTCGGTCGCATGTTTTTCCACCGGGTACGGCTCACCGGTGAGGAGTGCCTGATTGACAAAAAAATCCCGTGCCTCGATTAGCCGCCCATCTGCGGGGACCGAATCGCCTGCGGTCAGCAGCACCACATCCCCTGGCACCAACTCGAAAATCGGAATGTCGCACGGGCGCCCATCGCGCAAGACGGTGGCGCGCACGGCGACGGATCGCTTGAGCCGCTCGGCCGCCTGCCCAGCGCGGTATTCCTGCACGGTGTCCAGGGCTACGCTCATCACCACCATGGCGCTGATGATCAGGAAACTGGCCTTGTCGCCCGTTACGGCAGAAATCGCGCTGGCGACCAGAAGGATAATGACCAGGGGATTGCGAAAACGGGAGAGAAACAGCCGGAAAAGCGCGCCGCGTCGCGCGGGCCGCAGCGCGTTCGGGCCGAAAGATGCCAGTCGCGAAGCGGTTTCTGCTGTGGTCAAGCCATGAGGGCGGCTATTGAGCGCATGAAAAAGGTTGGGCAAAGGCTGTCGCCAGAAGGCTGCTTCTACTTCCTTGGGCTCAGGCATGGTTCACTTCGCTTTAATTGGTCGGGGCGATAGGATTCGAACTTACGACATCCTGTTCAAAAAGCACCAGGTTAACCACCGTAACATTATGAAATAAAAAAAGAATATCAGATCTTTGCAGCCTCTACAATTTGGCAGTGTGTTGAGTATAACCAATTGTATTATAAATAGGCTATAAAACTGTTATAGAAAAAAACACGTATTTTTCTTCCGACTGGACCACCACCGCAGTACATTCATCTGGAATTGCGGTCGATATGGGGTTGTCGCCGGCAGCGTGCGCTGTGGGTATGGTTTGACGAGGACTGAGATGTGTTCAAATGATCCGGAGGGAACGAAACCTTGAGTCGCCAACATTCTTCGACTAAACCTATAAAGCGTCATTAGCTAACGAAGGAGTATCCCTATGCACAAGCAGGAATTGGTAAATCAGGTCGCTAAGGTGGCAGACGTTTCACAGCAGACGGCGGCGGCGGTCATCAATGCGGTTATTCATGCGGTAACGAACGCTATGGCTGCTGGCGAGAGTGTCAGTTTAGTAGGCTTCGGCTCATTCTCCGTGGCGGACCGCTCCGCGCGGCAGGGGCGCAATCCCGCAACAGGCGTGGCCATTGATATTCCCGCGCGAAAAAGCCCGTCGTTCAAGGCCGGCAAAGGGCTGAAGGACGCGGTTAGGGATAATCGTCTAAGCTCCCCACCTTCCTACTCGTAAGGCCTCCCGTCAACGCGAGAAGAGATTTTGATGCTCGAAAAATGCGTTCATGAAAGCGCCCTCGGGATCGAGCTTCTGGCGCAGCGTATTGAAGGCGCGCAGATTCTCCGCCGGATAAAGATCGTGCATCATTATCGTCGGCTGCACGTACTGCCAGTTCTTGGCCCAGTGCGGCCGCCCCTTGCCGTCCTTGATCCACTTCGGCACCACCTCCTCGATCATGGCCATGTGTGCTTTCATCGCGTGGGAACGCTTCCCCGGATCCGGTTCATCCTTGGGATATGCGCTCAGTATCTCGATCCAGCACACGCGGTCCTCCGGGTTGGCCGAGTACGCCGGAGACAGTAGAGACTGGCTCGCCTTGGTAAACCGCGCATGCAGGCAGGTCGTCAGCGGAAAGTTCCCCTGCTCCTTGTAGGCATAGTTCAACGCCGCATACCACGCTTCGACGACGTTACGAAGCTCCCACGTGCCGTCCGCCTTGACCGGGATCGGGATCGCCACCTCCAGATCAAGGATGGGAAACGCCTGGTCCGCATAGAAGAAGACGCGCGGCGCCTCCGCCACAAAGCCGTGCTTGTCTTCAATTGCCTTGCAGCGATCGCGGATCGTGTTCCAGGTCAGCGGAAGCAGGATGTTCCAGATGATCGGGTTCTCGGCGGTCCAGCTCATCACCGCCGACGCGTATTTGTCGATCCAACCGTCGGGCCGCAACGGAATGTCGCGCATCTCGGTATCCGTCCGGTTGAACTTCTTCACCCAGATGCTGCCGTCGAAGCCACTGCCGGGAAACCAGAACAGCTCGATGTACTCGTTGCCGACCAGCAACTTGTGCAGGTTTACGGTGCTGATCTCGCCGCCCGTCTTCGAAGGATTCGGCCCGACGATATTCTCCGTTGGCACCACAATCTCTTCGTCCAGCAGCTTGAAGACCGGCTCTACCCGCAGCGTCACCCGAGTGATAATGCCCAGCAGCCCCAGGCTCACCCGCGCCGCCGGCATGTCGTTGGGCGTGGTCGCGTCAGAGAACACGTGCACCTCACCGTCGGCAGCGACGAACTCGATCTCGGTGATGAAGTCTGACACCGTCTTCTCGTGCCACCCGGTGCCGTGACACCCCGCAGCCAGAAAGCCCACCGCGTTGATCGAGGCCAGTGCCCCTGTGCTCGGCATGTACATGCGCGGTAGTGGAGAGTCGCGCGTCATGAGCGCATCGCGCACCTCGCTCCATCGCGCCGACGGAAGGATGCTCACAAAGTCCTGCCCGTCCTTCTGCCACCGCCACGCCTTGCGTCCGCCCTCCATGTAGTTCGACAGGTCCACCAGCGTCTGCCCGTTGGCCACCACCAGCGGGCTGAAGGAGTGCCCCGTGCCGAAGCTACGGATCTTGTTGCCGTTGCGGTTGCGCACCAACTCCTGCACCTCTTTCAGGCTGACTGGTTTCAGAATCTCCTCGGGCAGTGACGATAGATTGCCAGCCCAGTTGCGCCACGTCGTACCGTCGCCGCCGTCGATATGGATTGAGTCACTCATGATGTACGCTCTCCTTGCCGGCTCCAGCAAGCCGAACCGTCCATGGAACCACTCGATTGCTACTACAAAACCGCCCGCGCCCGAGATCGCAGGGAAAAAACCCGAAGGTCAATCGACGTTGATCAGTCCCAGCGTATTGCTTAGCGTCGTGCCCGTGATCGTGTAGTTGGCCTTCACCTTGCTGCCCTGCTCGAAGATGAAGGACTGGCGAGCCTCGTTGTCCGTTCCCCAGACCACAAAGACGTATAGTGAGATTATCGATCCATTCGGAACGCCCAGGGCACCCGGATCAATGTCATTTGTTTGCCCTAGGAGAATGTCTCCCGTCGAGCCCGAAAGATGCTTCTCGCCGTTGTCGTCGATATACGCGACCTGCCCGCGAGCCACGAAGCCGCCGCCGTTGTGAAGGCTGAGTTTGCCAATTTTCTGAATTGCCATGTTCGATACTCCTCTTCTCGTGATGATTGACAGAAAAGCTACCGGCAGATCCGTTTCGATCCCCCGCTCCTCTCCGCTGACTCTACAGAGACGCGCCGAGTTCAGCCCTGTCGCAAAGACCGGCACGCATGGCTAAAAACGATCGCGAGTGCTTTGATTAACGCATTGAAGTTAATTAGAAATATGCTGCTATCGAAGGTAAAACAATTGCTGCCAGATGCGGCTCGATATCTCTTGAACTTATCCAGCACGTTTTGACTTGCGGGCTACTCCAGATCAATCCAGCATGCGAATGTCGGATGTCCACTTATAATCACTGGCGGACCCGCTCTGTGTGAATTGAAGCCAGATCGCAACAGCAGCCTTTCAATTCCTAGGGGAGATACAGTAATTAGCCGCTTTGCACCCTGGGCCACTGCGCAGGAAATTGACTCTTCCAGCAATTGCCTTGCGATTGGCGATGAAACCTGGCTTGACGACACGTTTCTTTTGTTGATATCGAGTGCCGCAAATCTTGAAAGTTCCCATACATCTGGTGAACATGGAGGATTAAGACCGTTGTACAGTTGCGGGAAAACCTCACCAAGGAGATAAGGTTTTGTGGTTGGAAGCAGCCTTGCGCACCCTACTATATGGCCATCATCTTCTTCTGCAACGATATAAATTGTGTCGTTGCGGTCAAACTGGTCCATTTCTAATCCGCTTTCCGATCTAAGGTCTTCCCATCCCAGACGCTCGACGAATACCTGATGGCGATATTCTGCCAGTCTTTTGTACTGATTTTGGAGAAAATTTTCGGACCAGTTAGATACAAGCCGCATATATCCTCGCAAACGTGCCTGAATTCGGATGAGAAAATAGCAGGCCCAGTGTTGAGGAAATACTGTCAGATCTTACAGGTAACGGTATCTTTCTGTAACATATTGATGCACTACGATTTTCCAATCTGTCACGTCAATTATTGATCCAAGTATTTCTCTTGTATCTCTTCTCCCAATGTCTATATAGTGGCTATTAATCATCATGATGTTGCTTCGCGCTTCACCTGTCCTCACATAACCCAGCCGTTCTGATATGACATCCAGCTCCCAGTCCCAACCCAGAGAAATATAAGGAATGTCATTGCTCACCCATTCAGTATATCCGGTAATACGGGTTCTACTTGTACCGCCATTCCTGCTTTCATTTTCCTCCTGATCTAGGCCGGATATCATATGTTTCAGCTGGACATCCACCATCGCCTCTGGTGTCAGACGGATATAGCCGTCCTGTGAAATCACCCTATTTTCACCTATCATCTGCTTCATCCCGTACTTTCCCTTGGAATACATTTGTTCTTCCATTTATTAAAAGTCAAGGTTATACAAATCACCCTGCTTGTGACAATGTCAACCATGACAGGAGGTTACAAAAGAGTTTCTGTTGTTTCCCGTTGGCGGCTAAGGAAATGGGGTAAGACTCTCCCCACTATCCAGTGTATGGTATCTGGAAAGGATACGGATGGGTGACAATTTGTACTGCTATCAAAACGGGTAACCCCATCGCTGGTAACGGCAGTCTCTACCGCGACCCGCTCACCTGAGGTCTTGAGTAATCCCTGATCTCACACCTGATCCAGAATGGGTCATGCAGTTTTTCAATAATCCTCTAATTAACCTTGGCAGCGGGGAGAGCCATAGCCCCAGACGGGATTGGCTTTGCGAAATTAGAATGTTAGGAAATTGTGCTATGAATTCTTTCTGGAAAAAGGACCTGCTGCAGGCGCTTGAGCAGGCTACTACCGAATCGCAGATCATGAAGGAACTCGTGCCCATCGCTCACGCACTGGGGTTTGATTACTGCGCCTATGGTTTATCTGCGCCGCTCCCGCTTACGCGGCCGAAAACCATGATCTTCAGCAACTATCCATCAGCCTGGCAGCAACAATATAAGCTAAAGAATTACTACTGTATTGATCCCACAGTACAGCGCGCGAAACGGACAGTTTCGCCGGTCATCTGGTCCGAAGAGGTTTTTGCGGCTACCCCGGAATTTTGGGAAGAGGCCCGTTCGTTCGGATTGGTAGCTGGCCTGGCGCAACCTTCCATCGGAGTAAACGGGATCGGAAGCCTCCTCACGCTTGCAAGATCCGGAGAAAATGTGTCTGCCATCGAATGGGAAAGCAAAGCCATGGAGATCATGTGGTTGTCGCAAATGGCACTGGGTGCCTTATCGCACGTCGCCTTGGAAAAATTCCAACCGGAGACGGAAATCCAGTTATCTGACCGGGAGGTAGAAGTGCTCCGCTGGACAGGTGATGGAAAGACCGCTGGTGAAGTTGCAGGCATATTAGGTATTACTGAACGGACAGTTAATTTCCATATAAGTAATGCTATAAGTAAGTTGCGGGTTAACAACAAGACTGTAGCGGTTCTACGTGCTGCCATGCTCGGTATTCTCTAAGGCTGAACCTTAGACATGCGAGCGCCGGGACCGGTCTACTGATGCGGTGCATTCTGACAGGAGTACTGAGGAAGATGCGACACAACCCCTGTCGTGCAGACATCTAAGATTGGTCGGGGCGATAGGATTCGAACCTACGACATCCTGCTCCCAAAGCAGGCGCGCTACCAAGCTGCGCTACGCCCCGTCGCCGCAGAGAATAGCCGCTCCCCCCGCCGCGGTCAATCTAAACGAGAAAGACGGCGCCGCAAACGGTCCAGTTCCCCACGCGCAAGACCAATACCATCATTCAAGCGTTGGCGCTCCCTGTCGCTGAGTTCCTTACCCTTCTGCACCAGCTCCTCGCTATAAATGGCGATGGTGTCGAGCAGTTCCTCAACCCGTTCATTCATCCGCTCGCGCGAGGCAACGACACGATCCCAGGCCCGATTAGCCTGATGCCGCAATTGTTCGCGGGTGCGATCACCCGTTTGTGGGGCAAAGAGCAAGGCGGTGACTGCGCCGGCCACCGCGCCTGCCACCAAGGCGATCCCCAGGGCGCTGTAGCCAATGCCATTATCGCTATCGCTTTCATAATTCATCATGATCGGACTCCTTCATCAGGTGATAACAGTGGGGGCCTTGCGACCCGTGAGGGTTTCTATTCGGGTGAGATTCCTGCCGAGCTGAATCAGGTCGCGCAAGGCGCGCTGCGGGTCTTGTTGCTGACGCTGCGGGTCCTTTTCCAGATGCTCGTGATAAATACGCAATGTGGCGCCTTCGGTTCCCGTGCCCGACAGGCGGAATATCAGCCGGGCGCCATCGGCAAAGAGCAGGCGCAGGCCCTGATGCGCACTGACACTGCCATCGATGGGATCCGCATAGGTAAAATCATCGGCAGTGAGTATCTCACGTCCCGCCAGTGCCTGACCGGGGAGCACCGGTAATTGGGCGGTCATGCTCTGCATGATTTGCTCGCCCGTTTCCGTCGGGAGCCCTTCGTAATCATGACGGGTGTAGTAATGACGCCCAAACCGCTGCCAATGCTGGGTGACGATGTCGGCCACGGATTGCCCGGTATGTGCGATCACTGAGAGCCAGGCCAGTATCGCCCAGAGTCCGTCCTTTTCACGGATATGGTCCGACCCGGTGCCGAAGCTCTCCTCACCACAAAAGGTGATTTTGCCCGCATCCAGCAGATGGCCAAAAAATTTCCAGCCGGTGGGCGTTTCATAGTGCGCAATACCCAGGGCCTCAGCGACCACATCCGCGGCCTGGCTGGTGGGCATGGAGCGCGCGACGCCCTTCAGTCCTTGGCGGTAGGCGGGGATCGCGGTGGCGTGGGCTGCGAGCACTGCCAGCGAATCACTAGGCGTCACAAAAAAGCGGCGTCCCAGGACCATGTTACGGTCGCCATCACCATCGGATGCAGCGCCAAAGTCGGGTGCGTTCTCCGCGAACAGGTGATCGGCCAGGGGCTTGGCATAAACCAGATTTGGATCGGGATGGCCGCCCCCAAAATCCATGAGCGGGATACCATTGACCACTGTGCCCACCGGTGCCCCCAGACGCTTTTCAAAAATCTCGTGGGCATAGGGACCGGTAATGGCGTGCATCGCATCAAAACGCATCTGGAAGGGCCCCTGCAAGAGCCGTCCCAGCGCGTCAAAATCAAAAATGCGGGCCATCAGTTCTGCATACTCGGCTACCGGGTCGCAGACTTCTACCTGCATCTCACCCAGCAAAAACTTCCCATCATGGTCGATATCGACATCCGTGCTCTCCAGAATCTGATAATCCTGGATGGATTTACTGGCAGCCCAGATGGCATCGGTGATCTTTTCCGACGCGGGTCCGCCGTTGGCTGTGTTGTACTTGATGCCAAAATCGTGGTCAGGCCCCCCGGCATTATGGGAGGCGCTGAGGATGATACCGCCGTGAGCGTTCCGCGCGCGGATGACTGTGGAAACGGCCGGTGTAGAGAAGAGCCCGCCCCGTCCGACAATGACTTTGCCCCAGCCATTCGCTGCAGCCATCCGGAGGATGATCTGTATGGCTTCACGGTTATAAAAACGTCCGTCGCCACCGAGAACAAGGGTTTCCCCAGCGCGATCAGGAATGGCATTGAAGATGGATTGAACAAAATTCTCGAGATAATGCGGCTGCTGGAAAACCTTGACCTTTTTACGCAACCCTGAGGTGCCGGGGCGTTGATCGGCGAAGGGCTGAGTTGCAATCTGCAATGCCGCCATGGCACACCTCAGGAGTCGAGTGGAACGTCAATAATAGTGGTTTCCCGACCAGCATCGGTACGAATCCAGACGGTATACCCGCTTACCTGCCAGGTACTGACGACCGCCCCGCCGTCGCGAATGGCCTTTTCACTGGCTTCAATTAAGTCTTCTTCCATAGCCTCACCCCACTCGCCCAGGACGTGATGACGGAGCAGTTCTTGCGGATCAATTTCTCCAGATTCGAAGATGGCTTGCGCGTCGGGGGAGACGAGGATAGTTCCAGGATGGAATCGCATTTTATTCTCCATAACTTTCAAACTATAGCAGGAAACGGCCGTTCACAAGGCAAAGCCTTGCGTACGCAGAAAATCGCGACTGGGTGCTGCACACTGATTCATAAGGTTAATACGATGTGGGTTGCGGCGCACGCGGCGCGCCCAAATCCGTGGATCGCTCAGCCCTGCCGCCGCATAGACCTGTTCGCTTGGAAAGAAACTGGTCCGCAAAAACTGGCGAAACACCTCGCGCAAAACCGGGCTGATGAAACGTTTTTTCGCGCGGCCCATGACCTGACTGCGCATCTGAATGGTGGTGCGGGCAAAAGCCATGTGACGCGCTTCCTCGCGCATATGGATGTGGGTAATGGCCAGCACCGCTGCGGGCAGATCCTTATGCGCAAAGATCAGCCGATTCATGCGGTCTGGCACATTCTCACCAATTAGAATGGTTGCCCAGAAAGCCGCGGAGCCTTCAGGTGCGTAACGGGCGAAAAGACGAGCCAGGGGCGGGCGCTTACTCAAGGGGGTCATAAATGGGAGTTGCGAGCGTTGCTGTAATTCCAGAAACATGAGGCTGTGTCCCACTTCTTCCCGCAGTTCATGAAGCTGATAATGGTAGCTGACCGGATCGCGGTACATCACCTGTAGCGAGTTGGCACCCAGGCGCTGGATAAAGAGGGCCTCCAGCCATAGACCCAGCTCGCAGAAGGAGACGAATTCGACCTGGGAAAGGCGGATACGTTCGTCCTGACTCAGTTGCGCATATTCGGGCAATCCGTACAGTGATAGCAATTCCTCCGGGAGCCAAGCCGCTTCCGCGTCGAGGCTCTCCCACGGAACCGTCTGGACGGGGTCCCGATAGTTACTGCTGTGCTGGCTAAGCCGATCGACCAAAGCATCATGATGACGCTGAATCTGAGCCGGCGCGGGGATACGTTGGGCGAAGTTCATGAGCCATTCTGCCACGGACGCTCACCCGCTCCAAGGGTGTATTGGGTCCAACCCACCGGCATCGCGTACCTGGGCGATGCTGTGGCGTACATCATAACGGGGGCGCCACCCGAGTGCCTTTTGGGCGTGGGTAATGTCGACAATAAGCGGGTTTTCCAGCACTTGCAGCCAGCCGGGATCGCCGAGGCCGGTACTAAAAGGGCGCAGCCAGGTATGTACGCGGTGCAGTTGCCTGGGGGAGAGCGGCAACTGCCAGCGGCGGGGAATGCTGGACCAGGGGATGGGATCGGGTGCCGCAATATTGAAGATACCACCCTGTCCATAGCTCAGTGCCGCCAGCAGAGCGGTGACCGCATCATCTTCGTGGAGACACTGAATGGGCATGTCCGGGTTGCGTAGACGCAATCCGTAAGGGCTCGTCGCAATATCATTCACCAATGCCTGCCCATGGGGACCGATGATGGCATGCAGGCGCAGGCGGGAGACAACGGTTTTCTTTTGGCTGGTCGTGAACGCATCCAGCCATTGCTCCAGTGCAGCCTTGTCTTCGCTGTAGGCGAACCCTGGCACAGGCCGACAAGGCTGGCTTTCGGCAATGGGGACCGGGTTGTCTGGCCATGCGCCATAAGCCGCCACACTACTGGAGTAGATGACTTGCGGTACACCGGCATTTGCCGCCGCACGGAACAGTTGCCGACTACCATCAAGGTTAATTTGGCGCATCTCCTCACGCCAGCGCCGATGCGGCCCGAGGCGCGGACTCAGCACGAGAAAGGCGAGATGAATCACACAATCCACGCCGGTCAGGTGCTCGACAAGCCGCGGATCGCGGATATCCAAAGGCAGGTAATGCAGGTGTGGATGCCGCATTGCGGGAGCCCGACGATCCAGTGCGATGACCCGGTGAATATCCGGGCGAATGAGTAGGGCGGGAAGCAGAGCCGCTGCCGTATGGCCTGCCGCGCCAGTGACCAGTACCTGCATCAGTGGGGGGATGTGCCGCGCAGGGCAGGTAACACCTCGGCGGCGAGCAAGCGCAACGAGCGCTGGGTGACGTGGCTGGGGACCATCCCAGCACCGACGGCCAAAATCAGGCGATCCACTCCGGCGCGGGCATAGCGGGCCAGTCGCTGGCGGCAGGTAGCCGGGTCGCCAACGACGACCATGCCCATGGTTTCCAGCAGCCGCAAATTGAGGCTACGACGCAGCAGTGGTTCGAGAAAACCAAGACGATGATAGTATTCATAGCTTTCTTTTAGTTGTGCGAGGACCGGCCGTGTTTGGTCCAGCAGCCGCTGGTAATACCAGGTGAAGCCCTCGGCCCAACGACGTGCCTCCGCCGCATCCTCCAGACACAGGCAGCCAATGGTCATGGCAAAACCCGCGTTTTGGCCGGCTCGCAAAGGACCTTCTCCGTGGTGTTGTCGCCAGTTCTTTTTATAGGCACGAAGATCTTGTTTGATGAGGAACCAGGGTTTAAACGGCCCGGAAAGCACGCCGATACCTTCCCGCGCTGCCCATTGGATAGTCGCCGGGCTCACGGCTGCCGTCCACAGCGGTGGATGGGGTTGCTGGAGGGGTTTGGGAAGAATATCCAGCGCATCGAAATGGTAGAGTTTCCCATGATGGCTGAAGGGTCCACCACCCGCCTGGCGAAGGATCTGCAGCCCTTCTTGCATGTGAAGCCTGCTGTCCGCCATTTGGCTGCCAAAAAGTTGATACTCTTTAGGGGAAAAGCCTCGACCGATGCCCATCTCCAGGCGTCCGTGGCTGAGGATATCCAGGGCGGCGGCGCGTTCCGCAACACGGACGGCATGGCTGTAGGGCAGCACGACGACAGCGTGGCCGAGACGCAGGTTCTTGGTGCGCTGGCTGGCCGCCGCGAGGAAGATTTCCGGGCTGCTGGAGTGGGAGTATTCGCGCATGAAATGGTGTTCCACGAGCCATGCGCCGTGGAAACCCAGGGTATCGGCGAGGCTGAATTCATCCAGGGTTTCATGATAAACCTGGGCCTCGCTACGGCCTAGATGGGCCGGGACGGCGAGTTCATAGAAGAGATCAATATCCACTGGCGCTGGCGCCTCCATGATGAGCACTGCATCCACCCCGCCCTAAATTGCTGAACGGCTGCAAATCGCCATCTTAACATTGGAGCAGGCGCGCCGGCACTGGGCCGACGTCGAAACCAGCACGCCCATCATGAGTGGTGATGCCTCTGGAACGGGAAGAAGCAGCAGATGGGTCTATTCAGTTTCTGTGTTTTCAGCCTCGGAGGTTGGTAAAGATGCTTGCGGGAAAAGCCGTTCGCGGTAGTAAGCGATTTCACCAATGGATTCGCGGATGTCGGCCAGTGCTTCGTGGCGCTCGGCTTTAGGGAATTTGGGCAGATGCGGATACCAGCGCGTGGCGAGCTCCTTGATGGTGCTCACATCAATCATCCGGTAGTGAAAGAAACGCTCCAGTCGCGGCATCAGGCGGGCTAAAAAGCGGCGATCCTGACATACGCTGCTACCGCAGATCGGTGAGGTGCCTGCCGTAACATGCTGGTGCAGAAAATCCAAGGTTTGTGTTTCTACTGCAGATGTATCCAGGCGACTATCGCGGACCCTTTGCAAGAGGCCGGAAGCGCCATGGGTACGCTGGTTCCAGTCATCCATAGTTGCGAGTACGAATTCCGGCTGATGCACGGCTAATACCGGACCTTCGCAGAGAATTCGCAGACTGTTGTCCGTGACCAGCGTGGCGATTTCCAGAATCTGATCCTGTTCCGGCCGCAGACCGGTCATTTCCAGGTCAATCCAGATGAGGCGGTGTGATTTGGGGTCCATGCGGCATCCTTGTTGGTCGGGTCGGGCTAGTATACCATCGCTTTCAGGCCAAAAAAAAAGACGGACCAGAGGTCCGTCTAATAGCCGCAAAACAACCGCTACAAAACCCTTTCTCACTAAGTGCCGTGACCTCTGGCTCTTGATGTGATAAACCCGTCGGGCGGTCTCCCCACATCAGAGATTTGGAGCCGCCCCCTCGTCATGGAACCAAGGCTACGCTGCTTTTGTTTCTGAAATATTTCCTGTTCAAAATAATTTTCGGGGTGAGGGTCGCTTCGATTCTGGTTGACGCCCAGGCCCGTGGGACAAAAAAAGACGGGCCGGAAGCCCGTCTAATAGCCGCAAAACAACCGCTACAAAACCTATGCTGCAACCCGCGCGCCTTGAATAGGCTGGTTGATACCGGGCTGCCTGATCTTTTCGCTCCACTCTATCTTTTGGTTTGGGTACCGCTACTGCCTATGGTGTTACAATGGACCCGTCATATTTCGAGTATATTTCCGGAGAACGCTTTTTTGCAGGTTCGATCTGTCTGCATGTAGCGGCAACTGTTTTCAGGATATTGCGAGGCTAGGATGGCGGTTGTTTTAATAGTGGATGATGATCAGCGGCTTGCGGCGATGTTACGGGAGTTTCTCCAGGCCCAGGGCTTCGCGGTGCTATTGGCGGCCAACGGGCAGCAGATGCGTCAGCAACTGGCGGCAGGGCCGGTGGATGTGATGGTGCTCGACTGGATGTTGCCGGGACAGGATGGCATCAGCCTCGCCAAGGATCTGCGCAGGAAGGATGGAGGGCCTCCGATTCTTATGCTCTCGGCCCGTGGCGAGGATGAAGAGCGTATTCTTGGGCTGGAAAGTGGTGTCGACGATTACCTGGCTAAGCCTTTTAATGCCCGGGAGTTGCTGGCGCGTCTCCGGGCCTTGTTACGCCGCAGCGGAAAAAATGAAGGCGGCGAAAAACTCTACTTTGGTGATTTTCATTTGCATATGGCCGAGCGACGGCTCTATCGCGGTGATGCGGAGGTTGATGTGAATCCCGCGGAAATGGACCTGCTGCTGGTCTTTGCGCAGCGCCCACGGCGCATCCTGAGTCGCGACCTATTGCTGCACTTATTAGGTGGTGAAGGGGACGGGCGTTTTGATCGGAGCATCGATGTACGGGTGACCCGTCTGCGCAAAATCATTGAAGAAAATCCCCGGCAACCGCGCTTTTTGCAGACAGAGCGTGGCGCTGGGTATCGGTTCATGCCTGTCCCATGAGTTTGTGGCGCGGACGCAGCCTGTTTTCACAAACGGCCTGGACCTTAGGGCTGGGCATTGTTGTTCTGCAAATTCTGACCTTGGTGATCATTGTAGCTACGGTGCTATATCCGCTGGCCGAGCGCTCGGCGGAGGACTTGGCAGGTTTGATTGTGATCAGTGCGAAAACCTATGCCGAACTGTCTCCGCAAGAGCGCCCCGCTTTTTTAGCCAGCCTGCGGGCTGATAATGGGGTAGAAATTGCCGCGCATCTCGATCGTTCTATAAAGCATACCCATGGACATATATACGGCTGGTTGCTTAGTCGTGCGCTGGCCAGACGCTTAGGAGAATCCGTGCGGGTGGATGTTTTGGGCGGGAGCGTGCGTACGTTTTGGGTGCCGGTTACTGTTTCTGGACAAACGGTTTGGGTACATTTTGACCGAGGGCGGTTGGCCTCGTCTCTGCCCATCGCGATGATTTTTGTGCTGGTTTTTTCAACACTCGCACTGTTGGTGCTGACGATGATTCTGGTACGCCGGGTATTACGGCCTCTCGGGGTGATTTCAGAGGCATTGCGTGGATCGTTAAAGGCACCGTTGCCGAGTTTGCCGCGTGGCGGTGCTTATGAATTCCAGAATATCCTCAATATTTTCGCTAACCTGCGGACCCGTTTGCAGGCGATGATTAATCATCAGTCGTTGTTGCTGACCGGGATTTCCCACGATCTGCGTTCACCGCTGGCGCGCCTGCGTATGGCTTGGGAGTTGTTGCCGGAGACTACGCCGCAGCGTCTTCGGGACGGCATGCTGCAGGATATGGAGCGGATGGATGAGCTGCTGGCCCAATCTCTTGCGCTGGGTCGCGGTATGGCAGCGAAGGTGGCGGATTTTGATCTGATGGTATTGCTGGCCGAAGTGGGCGCGGATTTCCAGCGGGAGGGCGGTCACTGGGAGGCCACATTACCGCGTCGTTATCCCTTCCGGGGAGACCGGGAGGCTTTGCGCCGTCTGTTGTCCAATCTGCTGGATAATGCCTTGCGCTATGGTGGCGGGAGGGTGACGGCAGAGTTTCAGAAAACACCGGGGCATTTCCTGTTACGTCTATGCGATGCGGGCTCGGGGATCCCGGAGGTAGATTTGGAGAAAGTTTTTGAACCGTTCATTCGTCTGGATGACGCGCGAGGGCATAGTGAGGGCAGTGGCCTTGGTCTGGCGATTGCCCGTCAGTTGGCAGAAGCGCAGGGGATGCGCCTGCGCCTATTCAATTCCGCAGGAGGCGGGCTGTGTGCGGAGTTGTCCTGGGCCGCGTAGTGTTCCGCAAGTACTTGGGTCGGTACCGTAATGTGCTCCTGAAGATGGTCTATACTGTGAACGGTGGCGATGCTGCGGGAGGGGGCAATGAACATATTGAAGGCATTGACGGCTGTGATTGTGGCGATAGTCTTGGGGGGGTGCGAAACAGTTACGCCGGTGAGTGGGCAGTTTCCGCCCATTACGCCGCATCAGGCGCAGGCAGGTGCAGAAGGCGGAAAGCTGGTGCGCTGGGGGGGGACGCTGATTCAGGCCCAGCCAAAGGCTCAGGAGACGTGTTTTACAGTAATGGCGCTACCACTGCGTCAGGATGGGCGGCCCTATCTTGGTCAGAAAAGGTTCGATGAAGGGCGATTTATTGCTTGTGCTCCAGGGTTCTACGACCCCGTGCTCTACGCGGCGGGACGAGAGATTACCTTTGTGGGTACAGTGACAGGGGTGCATGTGGAAAAGATTGGAGGATACGAGTATCCCTACCCAAATCTGCAAGCCAGCACCGTGTATTTGTGGCCGGTGGAAGAACCTGAACCAACCACGAGTACGGTCTTTATCAACGGAGGCTGGTATGGCGGACCTTGGGGGCCTTGGGGTTGGTGGGGGGGGCCGGGCTGGGGATGGCGTTAATCCCTGATGGTCTGCCCGGTCTTGCTTAGGGCGGGCAGATTACTTATTATGCTTTCTGGTATTTTGCCGGGATGGCGGAACTGGTAGACGCGCCGGACTCAAAATCCGGTGGTGGTGACATCGTGTCGGTTCGAGTCCGACTCTCGGTACCAAAAAACTGAAGAAGCCCGGTTCTGCCGGGTTTTTTTGTAGCCGTTTTCTTTCACGGAGCTAGGGGGTTGGCATGGCGATGCGGCGGCGGTTGACGTGGTTGGCGGTGGCGGCAAGTGCGGTGGTGACGCTGCCGCTTGGCGGATGTGTGGCGCTCGTTGCAGCTGGAGCTGGTGGCGGGGCGGTAGCTTATGTGGAGAACGGCGGGGTTGCCAATTTCTACGCGTTTTACCCGACCTCGGCGAATCAGGTCAGTGCGGCGTCACGGGCGGCATTCAGGGAAATGGGCATTCGCTATAACGGTGAAATCCGCAAGCGTCCTTCTGAGTATTTGATAGAAGGTACTACCCAGGAGGGACAGACGGTCAAGGTGACGCTGACGTCGATGGCGACGGATGTTACCAAGGCCAATATCCGCATTGGGACTTTTGGCGACAAGCCAATGTCTTTGCAATTCCAAAAACTTCTTTCGCAGCGGTTGGGGATGACTGCCAGTGCTGAAGCTCCGGCGGGAGCGGTGTTGCCCCCAACCGGCAGCCAGTCGACGGCACCGCAGCAGCCTCAACAACAAACCATTCCACTGCAGTGACCCCCTTGGGGTGGGCCCGCTTTTCCGGGGCACTTATTCTGATTTTGGCGGAAGCATCGAATGGGCTTGCTCGGCGGTGTGCATCCAGATCGGACTTTGCGCCGGAAAGGCGGGAGCTGTGGAGTATCTATAAACGTGCATGGGTTTGATTGTCGCCTGAGCTTGCCTTAGAAAAATGCCATTCATGTAAAATTGTCATAAAAGGTTCATAAAACTGTCACATTGATTTGCTATGGTAGCCTCTTCGTTATGAAGAGGGACTTCCATGAACCTGCAATATCTCATTCATCTCGCCAACTATTCAGATGGCGTTCTTTACATACTTGGTATTCTGCTGCTGGTTGAGCTGGCGGTGATGGTAGACCGCTTCTGGTACCTGCGGCGCACCATTCTGCGCGGATTGGTGTTCGTACAGGAGCTGGGCAGCCACGGTCGATTGGATCGTGAAACGCTTAATAAAATGACTGAAAGTGCCGGTGATCTGCCAGAAGCTACTTTGCTGCGAATGGCCGCCTCCCATCATGGTCAGGTCAAGGGTGAGGCCCTTGCCAGCCGTCTCGAAGAAAGCGTGCTGGTGTTGGCGCCGCAACTGGATCGCCGCCTGTGGTTGCTGGACACGATCATCACTTTGGCGCCACTGCTGGGTTTGTTCGGCACGATCATCGGTATGTTCCACGCCTTTTCGGTTCTGGCCGCGCCGGGGCACGCGCCTACGGCGGTCACCGGTGGTGTGGCTGACGCGCTGGTCGCTACGGCAACGGGCCTGTTTATTGCCATGCTCGGTCTAGTGGCCTTCAATGCCTTCAACAATCAAGTGCGGCAGATTCTCCTGCAACTGGATTCCGTAAAAACCATGCTGCTCAATCGGATGGACGGTCAACCCATGATGACGCCGGACAACAGTGACAAGCAGCGCAGTGAAGTGTTGTCCGTGGCGAGGGCCAGTTGATGGAGCGCCGTTACTTCGAGCAGAAGAAGGGGCGGGTGGAGATCATCCCAATGATCGACATCATGCTCTTCCTGCTGGTGTTTTTTATCATGATCACGCTGCAAATGATCCCCGATAAGGGGCTGAATTTGCAGCTTCCTGCCTCCAGTCAGGCGCAGCAGCTTCCGCGTCCGCACTACACCATCAATATTGATAAGGATGGATCGGTGAATGTGAAAGGTCATCACTATGATCTCGATGACCTGCAGAAAATGCTCGCCGCTGATGGGGATCCCAGTAAGACCCAGATCACCATCGCTGCCGACAAGGGGGTGCCCTTTCAAGACTTCGTCCATGTGATGGACCGTTGTCAGAAGGCTGGGGTGAGTGATATCGGGATTGCCGCGAAGGCAAGTAGTTAGAAAAAATACCTATTATATCGCATAAGCAACTAGACTGATCGGCGTAAAAAAACTGATTATGAGGGGGTCTTCTCAAAAGATCCCTTTTTCGCACTGGCCGAATTTTTGTCAGGGTTGAACGTCGAAACGTAATTTGATGAGGAAGATAATCGTTGAATACAATTGTCAGTGATCCGTCCTGGGCGCCGCAACGTCCGAAAAAGCCGGAGGGGTACTTCGGGCGCGCCTTGCTGGTCGGCGCTGTGCTGGAGGTGTTGTTAGTGGGTGGATTGATCTGGGTAAGTGGTAATACGCCACCACCTAGGCCGATGGTAAAGAAGATCATCGCCATTCATATGATGCAACCGGCGCCTCCTAAACCCAAGCCGGTGCCACCGAAGCCGGTAGTGCATCCGAAGCCTGTGCCTAAGCCGATACCTCGTCCCATTCCGCAGCCGAGGCCGGTAGTGCATCACACGCCTGCGCCCAAGCCGTTGATGGCCAAAACACCGCTGCCTACGGCACCGGTGGTGCCGCCGAGTCTGCCGGTAACCACGCCTCCACCACCACCGCCCCCTCCTGCGCCGAACATGGCTGCACGTGAGGCGGCCGTAGATCAGTACGCTGGTATGGTGCGCGCCCGGGTCCAGGCTGATGCCCATGTACCGGAGGCCGTCCGGCTGATGCATTTGAGTGGCACAGCCGTGATTGCCTTCCGATTGGCGCCGTCGGGTCAACTGCTGTGGGCGAAAATTGCCCAATCCAGTGGTGTGAGGCCAATTGATAAGGCGGCGTTGAAATCGGTAGAAGAGGGTGCTTATCCGCCTTTTACCAAGAATATGCCGAAACATGCCACCAATTTTAATGTGGAAGTGCATTTGTCAAGCCACTCCTCGTAGTGCTGGCGTGGTAGTTTCTGGGTGTTTGCGATGAAGGAGTCTGGGGTGACTGATCATAGTTGGTGGACGAGATGGTTCTTGCCGATGTTGGGCCTGGCTTTTATGGCAATGCCGACAGTTGCTCTGGCCTACACCCAGACTCCGTCTCATACCCGTGATCTCACCGGACCTATTCAGGTCAGTGCAGACAACAGAAGTCTGGTTACCCATGTCCTGCCGACAGGACGCATCGTCAGTCCGGTGGGGTTAGTAAATGGCGCAGCGAATTTTGTGACCCAGGTGCTGCCCATGGCGGATCATATCGCCGCCATGGCGAATGGTGCCACCCATGCCCAGACCATCACCGTGTATGCACAGAATGATTTGCGCAAGATTTCACGAGTCGCGGCCTATGAAAAAGAGGTGGATCCCCGACAGATTGTCGCGAATGAGGTCAGTGATCAACAAGGTGATAGCATTGCGCACCAGGATTTTTTTCAGGGGATGGCGGTAGGGCCCGATCAAACGCTTTACGCCGCGGGGGGGCAAACGGATGATGTTGCTGCTTTCGTGTTCAAGGATGGCAAGCTGAGCTTGTTGCACCGTTATCCTCTGGCATGGCAAGCGTTTCCTAAAGATCAATACCCCTATCAGTATCAAGGCGAGCATGATGAGCAAACGCGTCATTATTATCCTGACGCGGTTGTTGTCGGGCCGCACGGAAAACACCTTTACGTTACGGGAATGCTTGCCAACAGTTTGGCACGAGTGGATATTCGGACAGGTGAAACGCGCTATCTGAACGTTGGATCTTATCCTTATGCCCTGACCTTTGCGGGCGAGAACCAACGTCTTGTGGTGAGTTTATGGGGTGGCAATGCCGTCGCGGTAGTCGATCCCAATACGATGCACATGCTGGGCACCGTGCGCGTCGGTCCGCCCACAGGTCCCGACAACACACAGGCGGGTGTACATCCTACCGCCCTGGCTGCTGTACCCCATTCCCCCGATGTTTTTGTCGCGCTGGCCAATGTCGATCGTGTGGCTGAAGTGGATACAGCTAGACTGGCCGTGAAGGGATTCATCAACGATAGCCCTTATCCCGATGCCCCTCCAGGAAGTTACCCGGACGGATTGACCGTGGTTGACGGCAAGTTGTTCGTGGCCAATGCCGGCAATAATGATGTAGCGGTTTATGACGTACAGACTGGAAAAGGACTGGGCCTGATTCCGACGGGCTGGTATCCGACCGCTATTACCCATACGGGCAAAGCCCTCTATGTGGTTGCCGCAAAGGGTTTGGGTTCGGGGCCGAACGCACAGCATCAGTGGGTCGGCGATATGATGGACGGCCTGGTGCAAAAAATTGATCTGAGTGATTTGTCGCGGTATTTGTCGCTATGGACGCAGCAGAGCCTGGAAAATAATGGCTTTACCAGCGCCCAGCGCGCGGCACGACATGCGGAAGATGTGAAAGCGACACAATTCCTGCATAGCCATATCCATTATGTGGTTTTTATTCTGCGTGAGAACAAAACCTTTGATGAGGATTTCGGTGATTATAAACCGGCGGGAGTCTGGGCGGACCCGCAACTGGATCTCTATGGCCCGAAGGAACTCCCCAACCTCTACCATTTAGCGAGTCGATATACCCTTTTCGTCCATTTCATGGCCGACGGTGAGGTCACTGCCCAAGGCCATCAATGGACCACCGCGGCATCAGACTCGGACTTTGTGCAGCGGACTTGGCCGGAATACTATTCAAGACGTGGTATTGTTCCCAATCCGGGTTGGACACAGTCTCTCATACCCGGAAAAGCTACGGGTACCGGCGGCATACCGCTGGGCGTCGATAATCCCTATGCGATTTATGAAAACCTTTCGGCATTAGGTAAATGGTCGAATCCCTGGATTAGTTATCCTGAGCGCCTGTTTCTGTTCAATGACTTGCTGGATCATAAAATATCTTTTGAAGACTTTGGGGAATTCGTCTCCCGTTCTCAGGCAGGGAATATCTCCACGGCGATGAAAAAACATCTGGCTACAGGTTTTCCGGGCTGGGACCGGATGATGCTCGATAGCTATCGAGAAAAGGTGGCAGAACAGTGGTTGAAAGCCCATCCGGGTACGCAATTCCCTCACTTCATATATATCTGGCTGCCCGATGATCATACGGCAGGGCGCTCACCCTGCTATTACACACCGAATTATTATGTGGCCGATAACGATTATGCTACGGCAAAGTTCGTTCATTATCTGTCGACGACACCGCAATGGAAGCACATGGTGGTTTTTCTGACAGAAGATGACGCACAGTCGGGGGCGGATCACATTGATGCCCATCGGACTTTTGCCCTGGCCATCGGACCTTGGATCAAAAAAGGCCATCTGGAAACCCATCGATATTCTCAGGTGAATATTCTCAAAACTACAGAGGCGATTTTTGGTTTGCCCCCCATGTCGCAGTGGGACGAGAATGCCAGCATCTTTTCGGGCATGTGGACATCGCATCCGGACGATGCAGAGGCGAAAGTGCTGCCGTTGCAGGTGCCGCTGGCCTTTAACGCGGGACAATGCGCCGACTATACCCTGCTGCGTAGAGAGGCTGGTGCTGCAGGGCATAATCTCAATGAAGCCTGGTTTATGCAGCATCAGACCAAGAATGGTGCGGGAATAGCGCCGCCCGCCAAATCCGAGGCGTATGCACCGACAACGCTGCTGAAGGTGCCTGGTCCGGAGCAGATGAAGCAGGAATGGATTGCTGCCAAGGGAATTAAATCCTGGCATCGGGAAATGCAGTATCTTGATATTTACGCAAGAAAACAGCATGCGCCCGTGGCTGCCTACCAGGCTGGTGAGGTGGACTGAGACGAAGAGGACCCGCCAAAGGGTATGCGAGGACTCGCGGATGTCTCTTCCATAACTCAGCACTTTGAAAGTGAATTTTAGAGCCATGGTGCCAGCGAGGCGTACCGTTCTGCCGCAGATATCAGAATAGCAGATCATTACTCATAATCAATAAACGAGGGTGTTTTCTATGGGACAACAGAATCGTCGGCAGTTTTTGAAGCAGTTGGGACTGGGAAGCAGCGCAGTTATTGCCGCTCCGCATCTGCTGGGTGTGGCACGTGCTGCGGGGGTCAGCGAGGAAAGTCTCCTGCGTCAGAAGATTGAGCATGTGGTGGTGATCTTTCAGGAAAACCGGAGTTTTGATCATTACTTCGGTACCTTCCAGCCGAAAAACGGGCAACAAATTATCAATTTGCTAGATGCACAGGGACAGTTGGACCGTCGTTTTCTCGGCATGCAGAAAAATCCGGCAGGTATCGCTTATGGTAACCTGCCGTTACCTACGGATATTCCGGGCTTTCAGAACGTGCAATTGCCTAATCAGCCTTTCCACATGGCACCCTATATTCCCGCTAAAGGCAATGTACATTGGGATCCACAACATCGATTTTTCCGTATGATGGCGGAGATTAATAACGGTAAGATGGATCGTTTCGTAGCCCTGGCAGGCGGCAGAAAAACCCTTTTGGCGCGGGACGACTTCCAAAAAATGGGCCAGGACCAGATCGCCTTTGACCTGGCTCGTCCCAGTGGTCCGGTGCTGGGGTATTATACCGGCGAAGATCTGCCCTTCTATCATCATGTCGCGCACCGGTACACGCTCTTTGATCATTTCTTTCAGGCCATGAGTGGCGGCAGTACCGGTAACGCGCTTTATCTGACGGCTGCTCGTTCCTGTGTTTATCCCAATGCACCCAAGGAGGTGTGCGCACCCTTCGATCCGAAAGAGGCCGGTCTGGAACATGGCTTCTTTGATTTGCCCTATGACCACAAAAAAGTCTTGGTCAACGATCTGCCGCCGGTGCAGGGACCGACCGATGCGGATGCAATGAAGGCCCTGAAGATATCCCCACCCCCGGAGGCACAGACCTACGACAATATCGGGGACCGTCTGGATGGCGCCAAAGTATCCTGGGCCTGGTATAACGAAAACTGGAGTCGGGTAAAGCCGTGGGCGCTCAAGACCGCTTTTGGTCCAGGCGATGGCTCGGCGGTAATTGACACGGGTCAGTTGTATGTGGCCCACCATAATCCCTTCCAGTACTACCCGCGTTGGCCAGAATATGTGAAGAACGGCCGTATGCGCGACAGTGACGATTTTCTTGCCGACGCCCGTGCCGGCAAACTGCCCGGTGTCTCCTTCGTCAGGGCCAGTGCCGCCCATGACGAACATCCAGCCGACTGCGCACCTGTTTATGGCATGGAATGGGTCGAGCAACTGGTGCGCGCTGCCGCGGATGGGCCAGCCTGGGACAAAACCGCCATCTTCATTACCTATGATGAAGGCGGTGGCTTCTGGGATTCGTTGCCGCCTAAAGTGGTGGACGACTATGGGTTTGGCACCCGTACTCCGGCCTTACTTATCAGTCCTTGGGCGCGCCAGGGTTTAGTGGATCATCACCTGGCCAGCACCGCCAGCATCCTCAAATTCATCGAAACCCGTTTTGGCCTGCAGGCCCTCAACCACCGTGACCGGGATGCCTACGATATGATGGGTGCCTTTGACTGGGATCAGAAACCTGAGGACTTCAACATCTGACGGATCAGGCCGGCAATGTCAATGCCTTCTCCATGGCGAGAAGGCAGAGTCCGGCAACCTTGGGTATGCCATAACGACTATCTTCCGGGAAGGGTAGGGTGGTGCCGATCAGCTGATATCCTCGCCGCTGATAATAAGCAGTCAGTTCAGGCCGCTGTTTGATAACCCACAGACGCATACGCTGGGCCTCCCAGGTGTCTCGCGCATATTCCTCTGCAGTATGTAACAATAGGCTAGCCACGCCGAGATTTTGCTAAGTCGGCGTCACCGAAAGCATTCCGCATTCGGCTACTTCTGTTTCGACAAGTTGTAAATAACAGCAGGCGACTATTTCCTCTGTATTGCAGAGGACCAGAAAACCGCTATTCGGTTTTGCTACCAGATCTTTGAGCATCATCAGGTCACAACGCTGACCGTCCAGTAGATCCGCTTCTGTAGTCCATCCATCTTTGGCAGTTTCGCCTCGATACACACTATTGACGAGCGCGCAAAGGGCAACCATTTCTGTTTCTTGCGCCATGCGGCAAGAATACAACGACTGTACATGTACCATCTTGATTTTCTTGCCTGGTGATTCTGCTGTCATCTGTTCCCCCTCCCAACACAAGTGCCATTTGTCAGAATTTGGTCATTGAATCGTCATAATAATGTCATGTTGTGTGGCTAGAATGCTGCACTGTTGTAGATGATTTATAACAAGTTTTCTCCTGATGAGGATATTATCATGGTATATTGCCCAACTTTGCGCACTGCGGTAATCATGTCACTTTGTGCCCTACCCATTCTCGCTCACGCCGATGCGACGGCCCCTACCGTCAGCGGTGCCGAGACGGCTACGGCTGTCCCCACTGGTGGCAATGCTCCGGTGACCATTGGTGAAGTAGAGAAAGAAGCGCCGCCGGAGCGTGGCACTGGCTCCCTGAGTAAAGAACTGGTGACGCATGCCAGCCCAAATGAAAACTTTCAGAGTGTGTTGCGCAACGTGCCGGGCTTTACCGTAACCAGCACTGGACCCGGTAACCTGACCACCGGTGACAGCACCTTTACCTACCAGGGTTTCAACAGCGATCAGATTGGCGTGAATCTGGACGGTGTACCTCTGATTAACACTTTTCGCGGTGGTACGAACGGTCAGGGTGATGACCACGCTCTCACACCCATTGGTATCGGTCAATTTTCGGGAGTCTCGGTGTACAGCGGTGCCAACACCCCTTCTGAGACAGGCATCAATGCGTTGGGTGCGACGTTGAATTATAAGCCGCGTATGCCCACTTCAAAATTCTATGCCGAGGTTTCGGGTAGTGGCGGACTTTACTCCGGTGGCGTTGGTGACAGTGCCGCCGGTGGGTTTAGTGTCAACTCGGGCGTTTTGCCGTATACGGGAACCAAACTGTACGCCAACTACTATTACAGTCCTTTCCACAGCTTTATCAACCATGTTTTCTCCACCAACAACAACTACTACTTTGCGGCAGTACAGCCTTACAACCACGGCATGTCCCAGCTCTCACTGATTACGATCTACAATCATGAGATTGCTCAACAGCCATCCACGGTGCCCTTGCCTTTGTTACAAAAATACGGCCGCAGCTTTCAGTGGGCTCCCAACATCTGGAATGATCGAACCACTACAAGTTCGTACACCACCATCTTGGGCTGGAAATCCATCCTGAATCAGTACATACTGGCCAAATCAAAGTTTTTCATAACCCAGAATAACAACGACCGCACGGCCTATGCCAACGCGGCTTATAAAGCTGGATATGATGGTTACCCGTTGCCAACAGCACTAAAAAGCTACGCCAATCCCAGCAAGACGGGCCGACCAAGTAATACCTATAATCCGACGGCGTTATTCGGAAACAGCTATAATGGTACACAGTATCAGCGCTATGTCGACAATTTCGGTAATGCAGGCTTGATGCCATCGCTGACCTTCCTCTTGCCGAATAATACCGTCACGCTCGGTGGACTGTATATGTTCAGTAGGGACCATTCGGCAGAGTACTGGTATGGCCAGCCCGCAGTTCCGATGATCAATGGTTACAATGACGCATGGGATGAGCATGATACCCGTAATTATGGGGATGTCTATCTACAAGATCGTATTACTTTGTTCAATCATCGTTTGATCCTCACTCCGGGTGCCAAGTATTACCTGGTCGATACGACAAGTAACGATGTTGAGGGGTATTATTACAACTACGGGGGTAGCGTCAGTAATACCTTTAACTACTGGGAGCCGTCTTTTGGGGTAAGTTTCCTCGCTACCAAGAATGCGGATTTGTACTTCCATTATGGCCGGGTCTATAAAGTACCAAATATCAGTGCTTATTATTCGGTTATAGGCTCTACACCAACGCCGGGGCCAATGTTGGTCAAACCGGAGTACGTGGATAGTATCGATACGGGTATCCGCTATAACTTCGGTGATATCAAAACGTCACTGGCCTATTTTCGCCGGATGTTCAGCAATAAATTCGGTTATTTCTATGATAACCAGACCGGGCAGACCTTCCAGTATAATGTGGGTAGCGCGCTGTATCAGGGGGTCACTGCTTCGGTGGATGCTAAATTACCCGACCATATGAATGCGTTCATCAACTATAGTTTGACCGATGCGAAATATACGTCGAACTTTGATGCTGCCGATGGTGCATCTGTCAGCAATGGGGAATACGTCGGCGATGTCCCCATGTACAATCTTAACTTTGGTCTGGGTTATCACTACGCCGGATTCAGTGCACGGGTTACCGACCATGTTGTCGGTTCCCAGTATATCAACACCAATAAGGGTGCGCCTGCGGGAGTTTCCTTGCATCCCTACAATATCACCAATCTTAATCTGGGTTATGCGTGGCGGCCAAGTGGTTTGGGGGTGAAAAAGGTTACTGTTGACTTGTATGTGGATAACATCTTTAACACCAATTACATCCCGTATGAATACGAACAGTTGCGGAGTGCAAAATATGGCGGAAACTTCATTTCCGCGCAGGCGAGTGCACCGGCTTTTGTCGGTGCCAGCGTGGCGGCGAAGTTCTAAAGTCTGATTGGTATCCGCCGGTTGGCGGCGGGTTTCCAAAAGTCCTCTATCCGGTGGCCTTGCGGTCACCGGATTTTTGCTATTTTGATCTCACTGGGAACCGTTCGGATGCTGTAGCGGAGCGGATATCAGGTGGCACTACCCCGGGCATGCGCAAGATCGGGATAACCATCCTTTAACCACAGCTCCGGCAACGCTTCCAGAATCTCCCGCACCAGTTCCGGTCCCCGAAAAATCAGCCCGCTATAGACCTGCAGTAGACTGGCTCCCGCTCGGACCTTGGCATAGGCATCTGCCGCACTGAGGATACCACCAACGCCAATGATGGGTACCTGTCCCTGGGTCGCACGATAGAGTTGGGCGATGACGGCGTTGGATTGCTCCAACAATGGTGCACCGCTCAAGCCCCCGCTTTCGGAGAGCACAGGCTGGGAGACCGGGCGTTCTACAGTGGTATTGGTGGCGATAAAGCCATCTACCAGAGGTTTTGTGCCTAAGGCCAGACCACCGAGAGCATGAATATCCTCATTCTCCAGATCTGGAGCGATCTTCAGGAGCAGAGGCAGCGGGGGACGCTGATGCTGCACGGCCAGACGTTGATTGGCTGCAGCAACGGCACTGAGCAGTCCCCGTAAGGCTTCCTCCCCCTGCAGCAGTCGCAGTCCCGGTGTGTTGGGTGAGCTGACATTGATGCAGAGATAGTCGCCATAGTGAAAAAGCAACTCCAGCGCGGCGACATAGTCGTCCGGCGCCCGCTCCAGCGGGGTGTCCTTGTTTTTGCCGAGATTGATGCCGATAGGCACCGGATGGCCAGGTAATGCCGCCAGTCTTCGGGCAACTGCCGCCGCCCCTTCCCCAGGGAAACCCATGCGGTTGATGACCGCCTGTTGTGCCGGATAACGAAAGACCCGGGGGCGTGGATTACCCGGCTGTGGGCGCGGGGTCACGGTGCCGATTTCGATGAAGCCGAAGCCGAGGGCAGGGAGAACGGCGGCAGCGCGGGCGTCTTTGTCATAGCCAGCAGCGAGGCCGACGGGGTTGGGAAAATGCAGCCCCCAAAAGTCCTGCGCCAGGCGCGGATCGGTGACGCCATAGTGCTTTGTCAGGTAGGCCATGCTCTGTGGCATGTGCCCCAGTGCTTCCAGTGCAGCGATACTCAGGGTGTGAGCGCGCTCCGGGTCCAGTGTAAAAAGCAGGGGACGCAGCAGGCCGTAGCTCATGCCCAATCCCTGGGCGTGAGGAAGTCTTCTTTGAGGCGGGCTTCGGGGCTCCCGGCTTCGCCCTGCCAGTCGTAGGTCCAGGCCGCCAGGGGCGGCAAGGACATGAGGATGCTTTCGATGCGCCCGCCGGACTGCAGGCCGAAGAGGGTGCCGCGGTCATGGACGAGGTTGAATTCCACATAGCGCCCCCGGCGCAGGAGTTGAAATTGCCGCTCGCGTTCACCGTAGGGCAGGTCCCGGCGCCGGGCGACGATGGGCAGATAGCTGTCGAGGAAGCTGTTGGCCATGTCCTCCCAGAAGGCCTGCAGAAGCGCGCCATCGCCATGGAGATCGTCGAAAAAGATGCCGCCGACCCCGCGCATTTCCTGACGGTGCCTGATGGTGAAGTAGTCATCGCACCAGGCTTTGAAGCGCGGATAAAAGCCCGCGTCATGGCGATCACAAGCGGTTTTGAGCGTGCCATGGAAATGCCGGGCGTCTTCCTCAAAGCCGTAGATGGGTGTCAGGTCGGCGCCGCCGCCGAACCACCACGCCGGTCCTGCCGAAAAAAAGCGGTAGTTCATGTGGACGATGGGGACGTAGGGGTTGCGGGCATGCAATACCAAGGAGACGCCAAGGGCGGTGAAGGCCTGTCCCGCCCGTTCGGGGCAATGCGCGGTAGCCGCGGGGGGAAGTTGGTCGCCATGGACCTTGGAGAAGTTGACCCCGCCTTTTTCCAGCAAAGCGCCTTCGGCAATAACCCGGGTGCGACCACCGCCGCCGCCGGGCCGTTCCCAAAGATCCTCGCGGAATTTCGCGGTGCCGTCTGCTGCCTCCAAGGCGTCGCAGATGCGATTTTGCAGGCCGCGGAGAAAAGTTTCCATTGCATCCAAGGATGGTTGTTGCATGTTTTCACTCCCGTAAGACGTGGCCACTGCGAGCATCGACCATGCGGCTGGGGCGGCGTTGACCACCTAGTCGGGCCGGTAGTACCCACAGGGAACGACCAAAATAGCGGTACAAGGTGCGCAGGTCGCGGGCCGGTTGGTACCCTGCTGGATTGGCACTGGTGGAGACTATGGCGCCGCCAAAGACCCGCGACAACACCACGATAGCCGGGTGGGTACTGATCCGCACCGCAACGCTTTCATGGCGTCCACGTATCCAGAAGGGGGCTGTCGGTGCGGCGGGAAGCACCAGTGTCGTTCCGGGCCAGAGTTGTGCCAGCAGAGCCGGGTCTATTCCCTGCGCAGACCAGTAGTGTCGGGTTTCTGCCGTCCGACCGGCCACCAGAAGAACGCCTTTATGTTGTGGCCGTCCTTTCAGCGCCAGAATCCGGCGCAGGGCGCGGCGCTGGCGCGGGTCACAGCCCAGTCCCCAGACCCCTTCCGTAGGATAGGCGATGACCCCACCGCGCCGTAAATGCGCAACCCCCCGGCGAACGTCCTGACGGTGTGGATGGCGGGGCAGCATCGGCCGAAAACGCGATCAGGTGCGCCGCAGGCCGCGGTAGCCGATGTCCTGCCGATACTGCAGGCCAGGCCAACGAATATCGGCGGCGGCGGCATAAGCCCGCTGTTGCGCGATCGCCAGGCTTTCCCCCAGCGCTGTGACGCCGAGCACCCGACCACCAGCCGTGACGACGGTGTCGTCGTCTGCCGCAGTTCCGGCATGGAAAATTTTGACCGTATTCTCCTGCGTCTTATTGAGACCGAGAATTGGGTCACCGACCTGCGGATGATCCGGATAACCGGCAGTCGCCAGCACGACGCAGAGCGCAGCGCGATGGTCCCAGTCGAGCGCCTTCGGCAGTGGATCGCCGCGGGCCGCAGTCAGCAAAAGCGTATAGAGGTCGGAGCGCAAACGCATCATCAGCGGCTGCGTCTCGGGATCGCCCAATCGGCAGTTAAACTCCAGCACCTTGGGTCCGGTGGCGCCGATCATCAGGCCGGCGTAGAGAAAGCCGCGGTAGGGTGTGCGATCTGTCATCAACCCTTGTGCCGCGGGGCGCATCACCTCGCGCAACACCCGCTCGCTCATGGCGGTGTCGAGGACGGGGGTGGGGGAATAGGCACCCATGCCGCCGGTATTGGGGCCCTGATCGCCGTCCCGCAGGCGCTTGTGGTCCTGTGATCCCGCCAGCGGCAGGACTTGACCATCCACCACGATGGCGATGAAGCTGGCTTCCTCCCCCGCAAGAAACTCTTCGATGATGATGGGGCCCCATTGCAGGAACTGGCGCACGGCGGCTTCGGCTTCTGTTTGCTCGAAAGCTACGACGACCCCCTTGCCAGCGGCCAGGCCATCGGCTTTGACCACTACCGGCAACGGGTGGTCACGCAGATAGCCGAGGGCCGCGCCAGCCTCGGTAAAATGTCCGTAATGGGCGGTAGGAAGACCGTGCCGCTCCATGAACGCTTTGGCGTGGGTTTTGCTGCCCTCCAGCATCGCTCCGGCGGCATTGGGGCCGAAGACCGGAATGCCGGCCCGGCGCAGGGCATCACCCACGCCCGCTACCAATGGGGCTTCGGGGCCAATGACGACCAGGGCGATGCCCAACGCATGGGCGGCCGCGACCACCTGATCGGCATCCGTCGGCTTCAGGGCCAGGTTATGGACTTTGGCCTCCGCCGCCGTACCGGGATTACCGGGCACGCAGTAGATCTCCGCCACCTCGGCCGACTGGGCCAGCTTCCAGGCGATGGCATGTTCGCGTCCGCCACCGCCGAGGACCATGACTTTCGCACCCATTTGCGTTTTCTCCTCAACCATGCCGGAAATGGCGTACGCCGGTGAAGACCATGGCGATGCCGTGTTCATTGGCACTGGCGATGACTTCTTCATCACGAATGGAACCGCCGGGTTGGATAATCGCCTTTACGCCCGCCGCCGCCGCCGCATCGACCCCATCGCGGAAAGGAAAGAAGGCGTCAGAAGCCAGCGCCGCACCGTGTAAGTCGAAACCCAGTTCCAGGGCCTTGGCCGCACCGCATTTGGCGGCATCCACCCGGCTCATCTGTCCCGCACCGATGCCGACGGTCTGGCCTTCGCGGCCATAGACAATGGCGTTGGAGCGCACGTATTTGCCGACCCGCCAGACAAAGGCGAGGTCACGGGCTTCCTGTGCCGTCGGTGCGCGTTCTGAGACCACTGCCCAGTCTGCTTCCGCTTCCATGACCTGGTCAAAGTCCTGCACCAGCAGGCCGCCGCGCACGCGCTTGTAATCCCAGCCAGCCCGCCGCCAAGCGCAGCCATCGTCAAAGGCCAGCACCCGCAGGTTTTTCTTTTTGGCCAGAATGGGCCGGGCGTCGGGCAAAATGGCAGGGGCCAGTACCATCTCGATGAACTGGCTGCTCATGAGTTCGGCAGTCTGGGCGTCCAGTGGTCGGTTACAGGCGATGATACTGCCAAAGGCGGATACCGGATCGCCGGCCCACGCGCGCTGATAGGCGCTGAGCAGATCCGGTCCCACGGCCACGCCGCAGGGATTGCCGTGCTTCACCACGCAACAAGCGGGTCCGGCAAACTCCATCACCAGCGCGACGGCGGCATCACCGTCCCCGATATTGTTGTAAGACAGTTCCTTACCCTGCAACTGGTGGGCGTCCGCCAGTCCGCCGCCGCTGCCATCGCGGTAGAAGGCGGCGGCCTGATGGGGGTTTTCGCCGTAGCGCAGTTCTTGCGCTTTTTCAAATTGCAAGGACAGGGTCTGCGGGAAGGTGGTCCGGCTGCCATCGGCACTGAGGCTGGAGAGATAGTTGGCGATAGCACCGTCATATTGCGTGGTGTGGGCGAAGACCTTGGTGGCCAGACGGAAGCGGGTGCTGGCGCCGACGCCGCCGTAACTCTGTTCCATTTCCTGCAGCACGGCGGCATAGTCATCGGGGTCGACGAGGACGGTGACGCCTTCCCAGTTCTTCGCTGCCGCACGGAGCATGGTCGGGCCGCCTATATCAATATGTTCGATGGCTTCTTCCAGTGTGCAATCGGCGCTGGCGATGGTCTCGGCGAAGGGATAAAGATTGACGCAGAGGAGATCGATGGCGGGGATGCCGTGCTCGATCATCTGCCGGGTGTGACTACTGTTGTCGCGCTTCGCCAGCAGTCCGCCGTGGATTTTGGGGTGCAGGGTCTTGAGGCGGCCCTCCAGCAGTTCCGGGAAACCGGTGTAGTCGCCCACTTCCTGCACCGCGACACCGTCGGCCATCAAGACTTTGGCGGTGCCGCCGGTAGAGAGTATCTCCACCCCAAAATCCCGCAACCGCCGGGCAAATTCCACTACGCCCCGCTTGTCGGAAACGCTGATGAGCGCCCTCGTAATCTCTCCCATAAATCCCACGGCCTCCGAAAAAGTGGCAGTTCAAAATAAAAAAGGTACGATCAGGAGACCTGTCGTACCCAAACCTCCTGATGGAGGGAGCGTTCTGATTCGCGCTGCGCTGATTCAGCCCAACTGAATACGCTCATTGTAAAAGAGGCGTCGCCGCTACGCAAGCGCGACCCAAGGCACAGGCGTCGGTACCAAGCTCGACAGGTCCAGTCCCATTCCCCCAGGATTCCCAATGGCCAGAATGCTTAGTAAGGGGCAGTGACCGGTCACTATTGGGGTACCGGTGCAGGAAATTCTGGTGCCCGCAGCGATGCGACATATCGCGCATGCAGCGCGAGGTTGAGTTTCATCACATTGACCACGGGTTCACCGATGAATCCCAGCAAGGGTTCTGTCGTATTCTCCCTGATCAGCTGGTGTAATGTTACGATACGGACACCACCAGCCTGCGCAATGCGCGGGACCTGATAGAGCGCCGCCGCGATGCTGATATCCGGGTCAAGCCCGCTCGCCGATGAAGTCACGAGATCCACCGGGACCGGCCCCTTTTCCGCGGGATCGGCGGCTTTAAGGGCTTTGATTCGTGCCGCCACGTGCTGCGCCAGAACAGGATTGTTCGGACCCAGGTTGGAGGCGCTGGACCCCGCCCCGTTGTATGGCACCGGTGCAGTCGCCGAAGGGCGGCTCCAGAAGTACTGCGGTTCGCGGAAATATTGACCAATGAGGCTGGAACCCACGACCCGCCCATGCTGGCGAATGAGAGAGCCGTTGGCCTGATGGGGAAACACCACCTGCCCGATACCCGTCATGGTCAGGGGGTAAATCAGACCGGTCATCACGGCCAGAATCAGGAACAGCAACAGCGCGGTTTTGATGTCTTTGATCATGGTGTCATCCTCCTACAGTACAACCAGCAGCATGTCGATCAACTTGATAAAGATAAATGGCGCAATAATGCCGCCCAATCCGTAGATCCACACGTTGCGGCGCAGGACGTGTTGCGCCGAGTCGGCACGGAACCTGATGCCTTTGAGGGCCAGGGGGATCAGAAAGGGGATGATGAGCGCGTTGAAAATGACAGCGGCCATGATGGCGTGGGTGGGTGAACTCAAGCCCATGACGTTCAGTGCCTCCAGTTGGGGGTAAGTCGATACAAACGCCGCCGGGATGATGGCGAAGTATTTGGCCACGTCGTTCGCCACACTGAAGGTGGTGAGGGCGCCGCGGGTCATCAGCAGTTGCTTGCCGATCTGGACGATCTCCAGCAGCTTGGTGGGGTTGGAGTCCAAGTCGACCATGTTGGAGGCTTCGCGCGCCGCCTGGGTACCACTGGCCATGCAGAGACCAACGTCGGCCTGGGCCAGTGCCGGCGAGTCATTGGTGCCATCTCCGGTCATTGCCACCATATAGCCCTCATTCTGATACGCGCGGATGCGGGCGAGTTTGGTTTCGGGCTTGGCCTCCGCGAGATAATCGTCAACCCCGGCCTCGGCGGCAATGGCGGCGGCCGTCAACGGATTGTCGCCGGTCACCATGACCGTGCGGATACCCATCTCCCGCAATTCGGCAAAGCGCGATTTGATGTCGGCTTTGACAATGTCCCGCAACTCGATGGCCCCCAACACCCCGGCGCCAGAGCAGACCACCAGGGGTGTTGCACCACCACCCGCGATTTCCTGCACTATGCCGTCCAGCTCTGTAGGCCAGGCGCCCCCCAACGACTGGACCCACGCCTTCATGGCGTCGGGAGATCCCTTACGCAATTGCTGCCCATTCCAGTCCACCCCACTCATGCGGGTTTCGGCACTGAAAGGAATCAATTGCGCTTCAGGTGGTAAGGTTTCCCGGCTTTGCGGGTAATGTTTCTCGGCAAGGGTCACGATACTTTTGCCCTCCGGCGTCTCGTCGGCCAAAGAGGCGCGGCGGGCCGCCTGCGCGAGGGTTTCCTGGGTAACCGCCAACACGGGGTAAAACGCCGCTGCGGATCGGTTGCCATAGGTAATGGTGCCGGTTTTGTCGAGAAGTAGCACGTCCACGTCGCCCGCCGCCTCGATGGCGCGCCCGGAAGTCGCCACCACATTGGATTGCAACAACCGCACGATGCCCGCGATGCCGATAGCGGGTAACAGCGCTCCGATCGTGGTGGGAATCAGGCAGACCAGCAAGGCGACCAGCACCGTCAGGCTGATCACTGATCCGGAGTGGCCAGCGTAATGCACGCTATACCAGGAAAATGGAAACAGGGTGACGGTGACCACGAGAAAGACCAGCGTCAACACGACCAGCAGGATGCTCAGGGCGATTTCGTTGGGGGTTTTGCGCCGCGACGCCCCCTCCACCATGGCGATCATTTTGTCGAGGAAGGTGTGTCCGGCCTCCTGTGTCACCCGGATGATGAGCCAATCCGAGATCACCCGGGTACCGCCGGTGACCGCGCTACGATCACCACCGCTTTCGCGGATGACCGGCGCGCTCTCGCCCGTGATGGCGCTCTCATCGACGGCCGCGACTCCCGCCACCGCCTCACCGTCCGTAGGGACGAGGTCGCCCGCTTCTATCAGGACAAAGTCGCCGCTGCGCAGGCTGGCGCCGGGAACCTCCTTATAGCCCGCCTCGCGCACCGCTTTGGGCAGTTTTTTGGCCGTAACTTCCTGGCGGCTCTGCCGCAAACTGTTGGCTTGGGCCTCGCCCTGACGCTCGGCCAGCGCTTCGGCAAAATTGGCAAAAATCAGTGTGAGCCAGAGCCAGAGGTCGATCACGCCGGTAAAAGGCGCCTCACCGTTATGCACGATCAGATCGTGAAAAAAGAGGGCCAGCAGCAGCCAGGAGCCGACGTAGACGACGAACATCACCGGATTGCGCAACTGGCGACGCGGGGAGAGCATGCTGAAGCTGTCCCACAGGGCGCCCCGGCTCTGATCTTTCCAGTGGATCGGAGATGCCGCATGTGTATGATGGGTAGATTCCATGGATATGATTCCTCAATGAGTCAGGGTGGCAAGGGGCGCCAGTTGCTCTGCAATCGGACCCAGTGCCAGCGCCGGAAAGAAGTTGAGCGCGCCGACCAGAAGAATGACGCCAACCGTCAGGCCAATGAAAATAGGCGTGTAAGTCGTCAGCGTTCCCGATCCTGCGGGAATTTTCTTTTTTTCGACCAGGGCACCCGCCAGTGCCAGCAACGGCAAATAGCTCCAGTACCGGCCCAGCAGCATGCACATGCCGGTGAGCAGGTTGTAGAACCGGGTGTTGCTGCTCAGGCCGCCAAATGCGCTGCCATTGTTGTTGGCCGGACTCGTCACGGCATAGAGCATTTCGCTGAAACCGTGCGCCCCGGGATTGAATACACCGGCCCGCCCCGCCACCGTGGTGACGGCAAGGGCAGTACCAATCAACACCAGCAACGGCATGACCAGTATGGAGAGAGAGGTCATTTTTATTTCAAAGGACTCGATCTTCTTGCCGAGAAACTCCGGCGTGCGTCCCACCATGAGACCACCGAGAAAAACCGCAAAAATCATGAAGGCGAGGAAAGTCGCGAGCCCTGAACCGACGCCGCCAAACACGACCTCACCCAATTGCATCAGGAAAAGATTTACCCCCCCGGACAACGGCATGAGGGAATCGTAGGCGCCGTTGGCCGCCCCCGTAGAGGTCGCGGTGGCCACCGTGGCAAAGAGCGCGGTCGCGCCAGCACCGATGCGGTCTTCCACTCCCTCCATATTGCCACCACCGGCAAGACTCGCGGTGTTGGCCTGGGAGATCCCCAACGGGGTAAGCACAGGGTTCCCGGCCAGTTGATAGTGCTGACTTACGAGCGTCAGGGGGATAAAGAGCACCAGCATGGAAATCAGGATGGCCCATGCCGTGCGCTTGGCGTTAGCCATATGCCCAAACAGGAACACGAGTGCGGAGGGGATGAGAATCATGGCCAGGTTTTCTAGAAAGTTGGTAAGAGCGGTGGGATTTTCGAAAGGGTGGGCATCGTTCATATTGAAGAAACCGCCCCCATTGTTGCCGAGCATCATGATGGCCTCTTGAGAGGCTACCGGTCCCACATGCATTATCTGATGAAGAATGGTCTTGCCGCCGGATACAAAGGGTGCAATAAGATCTGCCCGCACCGCACCGGTGAGGGTTTGGACCACGCCCTGTTCCATGAGAATCAATGCAAAGAGCGCGGAGAGGGGAAGCAGCACGTATAAAACGGTGCGGGTCATGTCGACCCAGAAATTTCCGAGGTCCTTGGTTCTATGACGGGCGATAGCGCGAATGATGGGCAGGACGATGGTGATACCCGTCGCCGCCGAAAGGAAATTCTGCACGGTCAGGCCCAGCATCTGCGAGAGATAACTCATGGTCGAGCCGCCAGCGTAATCCTGCCAGTTGGTATTGGTGAGAAAGCTCACTGCAGTATTGAATGCGGAGCCACCCTGGACGCCACCGAAGTGTAAAGGATTTAGGGGCAGCGCACCTTGCGCCAACAACAAGGTATAGAGAAAAACGCCACCGATCAGGTTAAAGATCAACAGAGCGATGGCGTAGCGCTTCCAACCCATTTCCTCGCTCGCCGAAACGCCAGTGACGCGGTACAGTCCCCGTTCCACGGGACCCATCAGACGTGTCGCCCAGAATCGATCGCCCGCATAGATGCGATGCATATAGCGTCCCAGAGGTAAGGCCAGCAGAATGGTCAACAACAAAACCGCGGCTGTCAGTATGGTAGTGGATATCATAGGAACCGCTCCGGATTAATCAAAAATACCAGAAGATAGATGAAGAGCATGGCGCCCAATCCGAGGCCTATCCACACGAACGCGTTCATTTTATGCTCCTCAGGCGATCCAATAGCTCAACAACGCCTATGGATGCCAGGAAAAAGCCGATAATAATAAATAAGTACACAAATTCCATGCCAACCTCCTGCGTGAGCACGGGCCAACATCCCGCACCCAATCATAAAATGCTCGCATGAAAGTCTAGCAAGGCTTCATCTATAAATCCCATATAAAGCATCTATAAATTCTATATAAATGGTGCTTTTTTGGGGTACACCTTACTCGTTGCAGATAACTTTGGCGTGAACCCGCTTGGTAATGGCCGGGCTTTGGCCTATGCTCAAGCGCGGGCAGGCGTGGCAACGAGGGAGCGTTATGGACGGTGGTATCCGGTACCTGGTAATAACCGATGGCTACTAAAGATCGCAAAGATGGGCGACCTGATCCGGATGCCCTGCTGGCACAGGTGCAGCAAGAGGAGCAGGCGCGCCAGCGCGGCCGCCTCAAGATTTTCTTTGGTGCCGCCCCGGGTGTTGGGAAGACCTACGCCATGCTGCGCTACGGGCAGCAAGAGATGGCCAAAGGGGTGGATGTTTTGGTGGGTATCGTCGAAACCCACCAGCGCAGTGAAACCCAAGCCTTGGCCGATGCCCTGCCGGTATTACCGCGCGTGCATATTCCTTATAAAAATGTGGTGCTTGAAGAGTTTGACCTGGATGCGGCCCTTGCTCGCCGCCCCGGACTGCTTCTGCTGGACGAGCTTGCCCACAGCAACGCCCCTGGCTCACGTCACAAGAAGCGCTGGCAGGACCTGGAGGAACTACTGGACGCGGGCCTTTCCGTGGCGACCACCGTGAATGTTCAGCACCTGGAGAGCGTTCACGAAGTCGTCCAGCAGATTACCGGGATACAGGTTCAGGAGACCCTGCCGGATCAGATCATCCAGCAGGCCGATGAAGTGATTCTGGTAGATATCACTGACGAGGATCTCTTGCAACGGCTTAAAGAAGGTAAGGTGTACCTGGGCGAACGCGGTCAGCGCGCGATGACGCATTTTTTTCGTAAAGGTAACCTGATCGCCCTGAGGCAGTTGGCATTGCGACTGGCAGCGGACCGGGTTGATCTGGAGTTGCGACAGTTTCATCAACAGAATCCGGAAGAGGGGCGACGCAGCGGTAGCCGGGATCGTTTGCTGGTCGCCGTGAGTGGCCGCCCGGAAGATGAGCATCTGGTGCGCGCGGCCTATCATCTGGCGACCGCTCAACGGGCCGACTGGCTGGTGATTCATGTGGACACCCCACGCGGCCTGCTGCAGAAACCTCAGACCCAGGCGTGGATATGGAATCACCTGCATCTTGCGGAAAGTCTGGGCGCGGAAACCTCACGTCTGACCGGAGTAAATGTCGGCGCGGAAGTGTTGGCTTATGCGCGACTGCGCGACGTCACCCAGATTGTACTGGGACAGACGCAGGGTTTGCGCAAATTTCTTTGGTGGTGGCCCGGTTCTTTGACGGCGCACCTGTTGAACAGCGAGCGCGGTATTGATGTAGTGATTCATCCGTTGCCGGTAAAAAAATTTATTTCGGAAGATCGACGCCTGCGAAATCAACAGTACCTTGGCATCGTGGACACGTCCCTGCGACGCCGCACCCGGAATCGCGCTTTTGTGATCAGCGGGGCGTTAGGCCTCGCTTTAAGTGGTTTGGCCTGGTCTCTGGGGATTTACCTGGGTTTTGCCGGAGTCTTCATGCTCTACATGCTGGGTGCGGTGGGCACCGCCCTGATGTACGGCCGCTGGCCCTCCCTCATCACATTCATTGCCGCCGTGGTCAGTTATTACTCGTTTGGGTTGGATCGTGGTTTGCCAACGACGGTGGGCTCGCTTGCTTACTTTACGCTGATCCTCTCTTTGATCCTGCTCATCAGCCAACTGGTGGCGCGATCCCGCGATCAGGAGCTCATGGCCCGGACCCGCGAGCGGCGCGCGCGCAATCTCTATCAACTGGTTCAGGCGCTCAGCGGCGCCCGTGGTGTCGAAGGGATTCTCAACGCCAGCATCGAGAATTTGCATCAGACCCTGGGTATCGCGACCGCATTCTGGCTGCCACCGGCGGACAATGCGGATAGTCCGTTGCAGATGTTTCCAGCGTCCACCGAACTGGAAGCGCCAGAACGCAACCTGCGGGCTGCCGCCCGGTGGAGTTTCCTCAATAAAAAGAACGCCGGAATGAGCACCGACACGCTGGCGGATATCCCGGCGCTGTTTATGCCCATGCTGTCCGGCGAGCGTGCGCTGGGGGTCATGATGCTGTCCGATCTCGACCTGCGTCGCGCCCCTGCAGACTGGTTGCGTTTTCTCGAAACGGTGGCGCGACTCATCGCGGTGGCTCTGGATTCAGCGCAAGCATCCCTGCAACGTACGGAAGCGGATGTCCGTTTGCGGGTCGAGCGATTACAAAATGCGCTCTTGGGCGCCGTTTCCCATGACCTCCGGACGCCCTTGGCTGGCGTACTGGGTACAGCGACGACACTGCAACGCAATGCGCAGGGCCTGACGGCCGATGAGCACGATCTCCTGGAGAATATCCGCGAGCAAACCCAAAAGATGGAACACACCGTGGATCGCATTCTGCACATGGCCGCATTGCAGTCCGGGCGACTCCATATCAGAAAAGAATGGGTTCCTCTGGAAGATCTGTTGGTCATAGCGCGCGATCAGGTTAAGGCCGCATGCACCGATCGCCCTTTTCAGGCGCGGATATCCAAAGACTTGCCACTGCTCCTCGTGGATCCGCAACTCATGGTGCAAGTGCTCGCTAATCTCCTGGAAAATGCTTGCAGATATAGCCCGCAGGGCCGCGCTATCGAATTAGAGGCCTATGCGAACGATGCGGAGATTACCGTTTGCGTCATCGACCACGGCTTTGGCGTGCCGCCCGGTCGCGAAGAGGAAATATTCACCCGTTTCAGCCAGATTAAACCCCCTGTCGGATTGGGTGGAAGCGGACTCGGTTTAGCGATTTGCGCTGCGATTATTGAGCTGCATGGAGGACGCATTTGGGTGCGTAACCGGGTCGTCGTGCGCGGCGCGGTGTTTTGTTTTACCGTACCTCGGGAGACTGAACCGCCTATGCCACCGGACGGAGACTAAGCCATGACGACCACGCACGAAGGCGATCTCGATATCCTGCTGGTGGAGGATGACCCGAGTATTGGCGGGTTTCTACAGGCAGCGATGGACCGCGAACCAGGGTATCGCTTGCACTGGGTAACCACGCTGAAACACGCCTGGAAGGCTTGGGAAAAACGACAAATCCAGGAAGGTCGGCCGTACGCCCTGATTCTGCTGGACCTTGGTTTACCGGATGGGGATGGACAGGGACTAATCCATCGAATACGCGAGCAGGAAGGGGAGCAGGCATTCATCATCGTCATCTCTGCGCGCGGAAGCGAGGCTGACAAGGTACAAGCCCTCGATAGTGGCGCCGACGATTATCTCACCAAGCCGTTTACCATTGGCGAGCTGCTCGCACGTCTGCGCGCGCATTTGCGGCGACGACCAGCAGGTTCATCCGTCGAATCATTCCATTGGGCCATTGGCGTCTTGGAGCTGGATGATCTCACCCATACCGTTCGCAAGGACGGGGTGACCATTCCGATGACGCCCAAGGAATATCAACTGTTTCACCTTTTTGTGATGAATCAGGGGCGGACATTGTCCTATCGACGAATTCTCAATGCCGTGTGGGGAGAGCACAGTGGCGGTCAGGCCCACTATGTCCGGTTATATATCAAACGCCTGCGGGAAAAGATTGAGGATGATCCCGGAATGCCGCAGTATCTGGTGACCGAAAAAGGGGTTGGGTACCGATTCGGCGCTCCGGAGATGTCAAGATGACACCACTCAAGGGCCTGATGGCACGCGCTCTTACGGCGGGATAAAACCGTAATCAGTCATCGCCGTCTGCATGTTTTTGTGCCAGAAAGCCGACGCCATCCAGCACTTGATAAAAGTCACGCGCATAATAATCCGGCGCTACGTCGTTATAGGATTTGCTGCCCTGATTGGAGTCCACAAAGATGGTTTTCATCCCCGCCTGTTGGGCGCCATAAATATCGCGATACATGTCATTGCCGACATAAATGGCCTCATGGGGGGCCACTTCCAATTGTTCTGCGGCCATGGCGAATAACCGGGAGTCGGGTTTGCGATAACCATAGTCACCGGAAATAATCTGTACATCAAAATATTTCTTAATACCCATCGCGCGCATTTCGGGGAGGGCGAAGCAGCGTTGTGCGTCAGAAATGGTGGCCAGGCGGTAGGTTTCCTGCAGGCTTTTCAGTGTGCGTTTGATGCCATCGTAACGCTCCAGGCGAGTGCGGGAGAGGCCACGGTGCAGGCGTGCCAACTCTTTGGCCAGTCTTTCCCGGCCCTTGACCGGTTTGCTGTTCTCCTGGGTGAGCAAGGTGTGCCAGATCGCCTCGACGTCTATTTCCGGGTATCGTTCAGCAGATTGACGTTTTCTCTCCTTCATGATGGCGAAGTAGCGTTCCCGGACCTCTCGCCGGTTCATAAAGACCCGGTGATAAGTGAGATAATGGGAGATGCCACGATAAATATCTTCCATTTCCTCATTGGTTTCAATGTTGATCATGGTGCCATAAAGATCTATGCAAACGGCGCGTATGGACATGGTGCTACCTCCGCAGAATGTGAACGGCTTCGTGGACCAGGGCTTGGCTGTAACGCCAGTCAAGCCAGGAATTACGGGCGATGCGTAACAGGGTCATACCCATATAAAAGGGAATTCGCTCGGTAATCGATGCAAAAGCCGCATGGCGGTCCGGAAAATGAGTGCTGTATTCCCAGAGAAAATGGCCGATAAATGGTTCGGCATGTTCCCCATGATGGGTGGTGCGCATGAAATGATGTTTTATTTCTCCGGCAATCATGCCGAGATCATACGCGCGATCTGCAAATTGCATACGTTCCAGATCAATGGCAGTGGTACGCCGATGGGTTGCGAAGAGAAAATTGGAGGGTGTGGCATCGCCATGGATCAAGACTTGCCGGTCCGCCCACATACTGCCCATCTGTTGCCAGAGTTCCCGGTAATGGTAGAACTCACTGGTTTGATGGCTGGATATCCGGTGGCGTCTTTGCAGACGCGCGATGATCTTGTCGAAATAGGCAAAGTGCGCATCAAAGCGCACGGTTTCAGAGCGCGCTGTCCAGTTATGTAATTTGGCAAGGAAATAGGCGAGGTCCGTCAGGCGTGCATATAATAATTTTGCATCATTGCGCTCAATGCTCTCCGCAATGACTCCGGAAAGGGATTGTCCCGGACAGAATTCCTCTATGATGACATTGTTTATATCCCATGAAATTCCCAGGGGTTGCGGAATATACAATCGCCCGGTTTTGAAGCCCAGGTCGCGCAACGTATGCATATATTGCCATTCGTTATGGGCCCGCTCCCAGGCCTGTTGCGGATCCTTCCCGATCCGGTTGAAGAATTTACCGATGACTTTATGCTGTGAATGGGTTTCCTCGTAGAGAAAAACCGCATTGGATGCCGGAAACTGGAATACCCGGAATTGATGGGGGGGCTGTTTGGTGAGCAATTGTGGGAATATCTGCTCTTGCAGATACGCGTGGAATGGATCGTGGGGATTCAGGCGGCCCAGATATTTCATTAGGGTGGAGATTGCAGCGCCGGGTGCAGCTGTATCCCGATGATTTTCCAGCCCGGTTCCGCGCCCTTCAGCAGCGGCGCAATGTTTTGTAGAATTTGTTGCTCCAGTGCGGACTGGGCGGAGATGGAAGTGGTGATGCCAGCCAAGTCCGGAAAAGCCATGAAGGGGTTGGCGATACGCGCGTCCAGTTGTCCCTGCAGGGGCTGAAGCTTCTTCCAGGGGCCATTGCCCTGCATGATCGCCACCGGATGAATAGTCAGCGCTTGGATTTTTCCGGCATGATTCGTGACGGTGACGCCATAAGACCCCAGATCGACGGCACGTTGAACGGGCGCTGACACCGTCCGCTCCGGTGTCGCTACGGGCGCGCTGATTTTGCGCAAATGAATCGGCAGGTTAAGCGCAATGCCCGCAGCGGCGGCTGCGCACAGGACCGTCAGGACGCCGAAAATCACCCATCGGCCACGAGCGGGTTTGACCTGCTTTTTTTTGCGGGCTGCCAATCTCCATTTCTCCTTTGTCGGGTAAGCCATATCTGCTTGAGCGATATCCTCTCTGATTCGCAGGGATATCGTCAACGTACTCAATAGACGGCCTGCGCCATGGGCGAGACCGGGAAAACCAACTGATGCAGTGTTGTGATGCGCAAGGTTGCATTACACTCCCCACTCAGTTCTGCTATTTACACAGGCCATAAACGAGGAAATATGCCATGGCGGCGGGTCATCTGCGGCGAGAAGGGGGGCTGATCGGGCTGCTTTACGCGAGTCTGGGAGCCATAGTGGGTTCCGGTTGGCTGTTTGGGCCGCTGCATGCGGCGCAGCAGGCAGGGCCGCTGAGCCTGGGCTCCTGGGCGGTGGGGGCGACAGCCATTTTACTACTGGCGCTGGTTTACGCCGAATTGGGGCCAATGATTCCGCGCAGCGGTTCTATCGTCCATATCAGTCACCTGGGTAATGGCCCGTTGTTAGGCCGCATCTGGAGTTGGATCCTCTTTTTTTCTTATGTCTCCATTGCGCCGGTCGAAGTGACGGCGGTGCTCACCTATGCGAATAATTATCTGCCGGGTTTTCTTTCTGGTGAGGCGGGCGTGCTCAGTGGCCGGGGTTTTGGCGCCGCTATTCTGCTGCTGGGCGTTTTTGTGCTGCTTAATTTTCTGGTGATTCGCTGGGTGCTGTTGCTGAATAGCGCCGCGACCTGGTGGAAGCTGATTATTCCGGCTGCCACTATTTTCGTCTTGTTGAGTTTGTCCTGGCACCCCGAGAACCTGCAATTGCATCATTCCCAGGGGGAGCTGGAGGGCATGTTCACTGCCGTGGCCAGTGCCGGGATTATTTTTTCCTTTTTCGGGTTTCGGCAGGCGATTGATCTGGCGGGAGAAAGCCGGAATCCGGGGCGTAGCATCCCCATAGCGGTCATCGGTTCGGTGCTGATTGGCACCTTGCTGTATGAAGGGTTGCAATTCGCGTTTCTGGTGGCTGTGGATCCGGCCGGTCTGGCGCACGGGGGCTGGTCACACCTGACTTTTACCGGGCTCACTGGCCCCTTTGCGGCGTTGGCCGCAGCCGTGGGCGCCACCTGGTGGGGCGTCATCCTCTATGTGGATGCCCTGGTGTCGCCAGCGGGGACCGCCTTCATTTACACGACCTCATCGGCACGCGTTACCATGGCGGCAGGGGAGATGGGCAGTGCACCGCAAGGGCTGGCGCGGATTAACCGCAGTGGCGTGCCGTGGATCGCTCTGTTGGTGGTATATGCGGTTGGCGCGCTCTTTTTTTTCCCCTTTCCTTCCTGGCAGAAACTGGTGGGCTATATTTCTTCGGTAACCGTGCTCTCCTACAGTTTGGGGCCGATTGTGCTGTTGCAATTGCGCCGCGCCATGCCCGATGCGGCACGTCCTTTTCGTCTCCGGGGCGCGGAAGTGATCGCTCCGGCGGCCTTTGTGGTGGCCAATTGGATTATCTTCTGGGCCGGGCTCGCCACCTTGAGCTTTACCTTTGTCGCCCTGGCCATGCTGATGGTGATTTTTCTGATTTACCATTATGTTCTGGTCAAAGAGCGCCGTGCGGAGGGTTTGGGATGGCGTTATGCGTGGTGGGTATTACCCTATTTTGCCGGTCTATGGATCTGCAGCTATCTGGGCCCGCAAAATCTCGGCGGCAAAGGCCTCGTGCCTTTCTTCTGGGATATGGGAATCATTGCTCTATTTAGTCTCGTTATACTTTTTGTGGCATTGCGCACCAGGGTGGCCGATCAGGTGATGAGAGATTATGTGGAAAGTCTGAACGAAGTACCGGAGGCGGCGCCATAGCCACCCGCCGATCCCCGCTTTTTCTTTAGAAAAGGTTCTTGATGGTGTTAATCAATTTGTCGCCAAGACTATCCCCAGCACCACTTTCCGTGGAAGCTGTGGAAGCCGCAACCGGTGGATACCCGGCGAGATAATCACTGACACCAATGACGTTACTACCGCCACTGATGGTGGGGCCGGTCACCGAAGGCGGCCGGAAGAAGCCGGTGGCCGGGCTGCCTGCCATGGCCGTTCGCATAAAGTGAATCCAGATAGGCAGTGCCTCGCGCGCCCCCGCAGCCCAACGGCCCATGGTGCGGTTGTCATCATAACCCACCCAGACACTGGTGGTGATATGCGGACTGAACCCATTGAACCACGCATTATCTTCGTGGTTGGTCGTGCCGGTTTTGCCCGCAATGTCATTGCGCCCCAGACTTTGTGCCGCGACGCCCGTTCCGATCTTGATCACCTGCTGCATCATCTCCGTCAGCAAATAGGCTACGCCCGGAGGTATGGCCGTCTGTTGGGCGGGCGGGGTATAGCCCATGGGACAATTGAGCAAGGAAATTTGCGTACCGCGGCTATTCACAATTTTGGTGATGAGATAGGGATTGGGCAGAAAACCGCCGCTGGAGAAGACCGCATAGGCGCGGGCGAGCTGTAAGGGGCTGTAATCTCCCGCGCCAAGCACCATGGAGGGGACTTGCGGTACTTGCTTGGCCGGAAAACCAAAGCGTTGCACATACTGCGCCGCATAGGGGATGCCGATATCCATGAGGATGCGAACACTGGGTACGTTATGAGAGTAAGCCAGATTCGACCACACCGGGATCGGTATATTGGAAAACTGATTGCTATAGTTGGTTGGCGCATAGACCTGTCCGGTGGGCAGGGTAATGGACAGGGGGGTATCTGGAATCGGCGTCTGTGGCGTCATATAACTGCTCTTGCCTGAAGCCAGCAGCGCTGGCGCATCCATGGCCGCGGCGTAAACGAAGGGCTTGAAGCCCGAGCCCGGCTGCCGATAAGCAAAAACGGCGCGATCAAAATGGCTGAGTTCATAGCTGAAGCCACCCACCAGGGCGTGGATAGCCCCGGTACGGCTGTCCAGACTCACCAAAGCGCCTTGTACCTGAGGAATCTGTGAAAGCTGCCAGCCCGCATCCTTGCCGGCAGAGGACCAGACATTGGCACCCCATTCCTGACCCGCCCCCGCTGTAACCGAATGTACATAAGGGCGCAGCCAGACCAAGTCACCGCTGTGCAGAACCGCATTCACCGAACGTGGCTTGGGGGCGCCGTAACGGGGGCGTGCCCAACTCACGTCGCGCAAGGTGAGAATGACGTTTTTCTTGCCCTCCAGAGAGACCGTGGCGCTTTTGGCATCGGCGCTGACCACTACGCCCCAGCGCAGGTTGGCAGGGTCATGGGGTGGCAGCACATCGGGCCGCTTACCCGCGAGTGCGGCCTGCAGCGTGTCCCCGCTGAGATGCGCGATGGGGCCGCGGTAGCTTTTGGGGTCCATACTGGATAGCCCCATATCGTAGTTTTCCAGCCCCACGGCAACCGCTTCATTCGCCGCCTCCTGATCCTGTGGCAGGATGGTGGTATACACCTTGAGTCCGGAACGGTAGGTGAAATCGCTGCCGAATTGCTGGGTAAGCCAACTGGCGATCCAGTCGGTGACATACGGTGCACCGTTGCTGGCAGCCGCATGATACCGCGAAAGAATGGGTTCCGCGTTGGCCTTCGCCTCTTCATCCGCAGAAATGTAACCGCGCCTTTCCATGCGTTTGAGCACATAAGCACGCCGTTTTTTGGCGAGATCGGGATTCACGACAGGGTTTAAAACGGAAGGTGCCGGCGGTAGTCCCGCAATGGTTGCCATCTCCCCTAAAGTCAGATGACTGACGCCTTTTCCAAAGTAGGTCCGGGCCGCAGCTTGCACACCGTAGGCACCCTGACCGAGATAAATCTTGTTCAGATAAAGCTCAAGAATCTGTTTGTGCGTAAAGTGATTGGCGAGTTTGTAGGCCAGAAGGATTTCCGCGATCTTGCGGGAAATGGTTTTTTGCGGAGTCAGGTAAAAGTTGCGCGCTACCTGCTCCGGGATAGTGCTGGCGCCCTGGACCGGTGCCATGTGAATAACGTCCACTATCGCGGCCCGCAGAATCCCAGGGTAGCTGACCGGGTAGTTAAGGGGGTTGTCGCTGTAGAAGCGGGCGTTTTCGGCGGATATGAAGGCTTCCTGCAACTTGACCGGGATCTGGTCGATGGGCAGGGCATAACGCATCTGCGGACCGACCTCCTGGAGTAGTGCGCCATTCGCGGCATAAATGCGCAGAGGCTCGTCGGGACGCCATTCCTTGAGCTCGTGGATGGGCGGCAGGGTCTGCCAGATGCGGTAGACGTAGATACCGACACCAATCCCGATATTAATCAGAATCAACAGGATAATCAGTAAAATCCAGCGTCCGTAATGGTGGCGCTTAGGTTGCTTAGAGCGCGTGCGCGGGGTATTAGCTTGAGCCATTCCGTTTCTTCCGTGTGTATGAGTACTTCGCAAAGTGCATTCGAGTCTGCACTTTGCGAAGTATCCTGTCCCGGCTTTTGCATTGCGACGCGGCCGATGGCGCAATACTATACCACCATGAATCTAAAGAGTCGCTTCGCACCCAGCCCCACCGGTTACCTGCACCTTGGCAACGCCCGCACAGCTCTTTTCGCCTGGCTGGCGGCGCGTGGCGCGGGTGGAACATTCATTTTACGTCTTGAAGACACGGATCAGCAGCGCTCTCCCGAAATTTATGAGAAGGCCTTGCTGGAAGACCTGCGGTGGTTCGGTATCGACTGGGACGAAGGCCCGGACCGGGGTGGTGATCACGGTCCATACCGGCAGATGGAGCGTCTGGCCATTTATGACCAGTACTATGCCCGTTTGCAGGCCAGTGGACAGGCCTATCCCTGCTATTGCAGCGCCGACGACCTGGCCGCTGAGCGCGCCGTACAGCGTTCCGCGGGTAAGGCACCACGCTATGGTGGACATTGTCGGCATCTTCATGCCGAGGTGCGGGCTGAACGGGAGGCGGCGGGCATCCGGCCCACGCTGCGTTTCCGGGTGCCGGATCAGGGCACCCTCCCGGTATCGGATTTGGTCTGGGGCGAGCGCCAGTATGCGTTGGCTGATCTGGGGGACTTCGTCATCCGCCGCAGTGACGGCAGCCCGGCATTTTTCTTTGCCAACGCGGTCGACGATGCGCTGATGGGGGTGAATCTGGTCTTGCGTGGCGAGGACCACCTGACCAATACCCCCCGCCAAATCCTGATCTTGCAGGCGCTGGGGTTGCCGGTTCCCGATTATGGTCATCTGCCTTTGTTACTCGGTGCCGACGGTCAACCTCTGTCCAAGCGATACGGGGCAGTCAGCTTGCGCGGTCTGCGCGAGACCGGTTATCTGGCCCCGGCGGTGCTTAACTACCTCGCCCGTCTGGGTCATCATTACAGCGCGACGGGCTTTCTGGATAGCAGCGCACTGGCGCAGGGCTTTGCGCTGGCCCAGATCAGCCGGGCGCCCAGCCATTTTGATATGGTGCAGTTGCAGCATTGGCAGCACGAAGCGGTACAGTCGCTGGACGATGCCGCCGTCTGGAACTGGTTGGCACCCCATCTGCAGGACAAGGTGCCGCCAGGGCAGGAAATGCATTTTGTGGCGGCGGTGCGTGCCAATATTCGGCTGCCCGTCGACGCACTGGATTGGGCTGAACGCTGTTTTGCCTCCCCCACCGTCGATGCCGAGGCGGTCGGGGCCATCACCGGAGCCAGCCCTGAGTTCTGGTCCATCGCCCAGGCGACGCTGCAGGCGTCGGGTGGCGACTACCGGCTCTGGACCAAAGCCTTGCAGCACGCCAGCGGGCAGCGCGGCAAGACGCTGTTCATGCCCCTGCGCGCCGCGCTTACCGGGCTCACCCACGGACCGGAACTGGCGGCGCTCCTCCCCCTCATCGGTGAAGCGCGCGCGTTAACGCGTCTTCATGCCGCCGCCCAACGCTCCTGAACGCTTGTCGAGGCTAAAAATATGACCACCCTGCCGGTACTGACCCTCTATGACACCCTGCGCCGCCGTAAAACGCCGCTGGAGCTGCTGCGCCCCAATCAGGTGGGACTCTACGTCTGCGGGATGACCGTATACGACTTCTGTCATCTCGGCCATGCCCGGGTCATGGTCACCTTCGATACGGTGGCGCGCTATCTGCGTGAACGCGGCTACGAGGTGACTTACGTCCGCAATATCACCGATATCGACGACAAAATCATTCGTCGGGCGTTGGAGCGTGGCGAATCGATCCAGTCTCTCACGGCACGCTTCATCGACGCCATGCACGAAGACGAGGCGGCGTTGCTCTGCCAGCGCCCTGATCAGGAACCGCGGGCGACGGAGCATGTGGGCGCCATGCAGACCCTGATCGGCGAACTCATCCACAGAGGGCACGCCTATGCGGCGGCCAATGGCGATGTGTATTACGCGGTGCGCAGCTTCCCGGAGTACGGGCGCCTGTCCGGCAAATCCATTGACGAATTGACGTCGGGCGCACGGGTGGATATTGGCGAAGACAAGCGTGATCCTCTGGACTTTGCCCTGTGGAAGGCGGCCAAGCCCGGCGAGCCGTCCTGGGCCTCCCCCTGGGGAGAAGGACGGCCCGGATGGCATATCGAATGTTCCGCCATGTCCGCCGACGCTCTGGGCTGCGCCTTTGATATTCATGGTGGTGGTGCGGATCTGCAGTTCCCGCATCATGAGAATGAAATCGCTCAGTCACAGGGCGCGGGCTGCGCTTTTGCCCATTACTGGATGCACAACGGCTTTGTCCGCATCAACGACGAGAAAATGTCCAAATCGCTGAATAATTTCTTCACGGTACGGGAACTCTTACCCCGCTATTCGGGCGAGGTGCTGCGTTTTTTTATCCTGTCCAGCCATTACCGCAGCCCACTGAATTATGCGGAAGAGGCGCTGGAGCAAGCCAAGGCGGGCCTCACCCGGCTCTATACCGCCCTGCGCGGGATGCCCAAGCGCAAAATCGTGGCGGAGCTGGGCAGCGAGTGGCGGGAACGTTTCCATGCCGCCATGAGCGACGACTTTCATACGCCAGCAGCCCTTGCCGTGCTCTTTGATTTGGCCCGCGAGATAAATCGCCTGCGGGATGAAGGCAGCGAAGTAGCCGCGCCGCTCGCCACTTTGCTGCGTGAACTGGCGGGTGTGCTGGGCTTGTTGGGACAAGAAGCAGAAGATTTTCTCCGCGGCAATGCGACCGATGCGCGCTGGATCGAGGAGCGTATCGCCGCGCGCGCCGCAGCGCGGCAGGCGCGCGACTTTGCGGGTGCCGATGGGATCCGGCAGGAATTAACCGCCGCGGGAGTCATCCTCGAAGATGGCCCCGGCGGCACCATGTGGCGGCGGGAATGAGGCACTACTTACCCGGTTTGAGCGATAAGTAGCCGTTTCTCAGCGCTCGTCCAGCGGGAAAGACTGCTGCTCGGTTTCACCGGGGATCGCCTCCACGGCCAGTAAGTCACCCTGTACGGGTTCCTGGGCGGTCTCCTCCTGATGCACCGCACTTGGAGTCAGCGCCTTGGCGGGGACCAGCATCTGGTGCCAGTCGGCGGCGGCGGGTACCGTGCCGGGATAGACGAGTGCTTCCGCGACATGGGTGTCTTCCTCGGGACCCGCCAGCAGATCGTTCTCCTGGAACCCCCCTGTCGTGTAGGTATTCTTCTCAGAGACCTCCTCATCTGCAGAAGGTGATTCTGCGCCATTCTCTCCGCCCTGAATGGAGCGCCGTGCACGGGCCCGGCGTCCACCGCGGCGCCGGCGCCGGCTGCTGCGGCCTTCGCCGTCGTTTTCCTGATCCTCGGTGCTCGTCTCGCTGACGGGCTCCGTGCTTGTCGGCAGCTCCGTGCCACTGGTTTCCGCCAGGAAAGTCGCCGCGTCAACGGGCACATAACGGGATACCAGAGCCCGCACCAGCCGGGCCAGAATACCTTCTTCCGGCGGAACGGCCTTGGCGGGCGCTTTCGCCTTCGGGCCGCTAGGTGCTGGTGGTGTGCGTAATGGCGGTAACACTTCGGGCGGCGGCGGCGCGGTCAATGGACTCAGCGCCGCTGATTCGCTCGTCGGACGGCTGGGGCGTGCGGGCAGCGTGTTGCTGTCACCGTTGGGCACCGGCGTCGGCCGGCTGCTGCCGCCCTCCACGCGCGTCCGTTGAATCTGATAATGGGGCGTAACCATGTCCGGCGTGGGAATGATCAGGATGCGGGTATCGGTCTTGGCCTCCAATTCCAGAATCGGGCGGCGCTTTTCGTTGAGCAGATACACCGCCACATCCACCGGCACCTGACATTCCACCTCGGCGGCGCCGGGTTTCATGCACTCCTCATGGAGCAGGCGCAGGACGTGCATGCTGGTGGCTTCGCAGCCCCGTATCTGACCGGTACCGTTACAGCGCGGGCAGGGCTCAGAAGACGATTCCTCCAGGCTGGCGCCGAGACGCTGCCGGGACATTTCCATGAGGCCAAAGCGGGAGATGCGCCCCAACTGCACCCGGGCCCGATCCAGCTTGAGGGCCTCCTTGAGCTTGTTCTCCACTTCGCGCTGGTGCTTGGGGGATTCCATATCGATGAAGTCGACCACGATGAGCCCGCCCAAATCGCGCAGACGAATCTGCCGAGCGATCTCCTCAGCGGCTTCCAGGTTCGTCTGAAACGCGGTCTCCGCGATGTCCTGGCCCTTGGTGGCGCGGCCCGAGTTCACATCGACGGCCACCAGCGCTTCGGTATGATCGATGACGATGGCGCCCCCCGACTCCAGGCGCACTTCGCGGCTGAATGCGGACTCGATCTGCTGTTCAATCTGATAGCGAGAGAAGAGGGGTACGTCGTTGTCGTAATACTTCAGACGATGCACCATCTTCGGCATCATGGAGCCCATGAACTGCACCGCAGCATTGTAGGCTGCCTCGTCGTCGATCAGCACCTCCCCGAAATCTTCGGAGAAATGATCGCGCAGCGCGCGGACCACGACATTACCCTCCTGATAAATCAGGAAAGGAGCGGCACGCGGTGCCGCCGTATCGACGATGGCCTGCCAGATCTGTTTGAGATACTCCAGATCGCGCTGCAAGGCCTCCAGCTCCTGACCGATCCCCGCCGTGCGGGCGATGACCCCCATGTTTTCGGGAATGTCCAGAAGTTGCAGGTGCTGGCGGATCTGGGTGCGGTCCTCGCCTTCAATGCGCCGGGAGACGCCACCGGCACGCGGGTTGTTTGGCATCAGCACCAGATAGCGTCCGGCCAGACTGACGAAGGTGGTGAGCGCCGCACCTTTGCTGGAGCGCTCTTCCTTGTCCACCTGAACGATGACTTCCTGACCTTCCCGCACCAGATCCTGGATGCGTTTGCGGCCCTGTTCCTGTTGCAGGAAGTATTCCCGGGCGATTTCCTTGAGGGGCAGAAAGCCGTGCCGCTCGGCACCGTAATCGACGAAGGCGGCTTCGAGGCTGGGCTCCACACGGGTGATGCGGCCCTTGTATATGTTGCTTTTTTTCTGCTCCCGGTAAGCGCGTTCAATGTCCAGATCGAGGAGTTTTTGACCGTCTACCAAAGCCACCCGCAACTCCTCTGCGTGGGTAGCGTTAATCAACATCCGTTTCATAAGTTCTTCTTTCTCCGGCGCTCAACCCGCAAGCCCGAAAGGACCCGTCAGGGAGCGCAGCGTTTGTAATTGGGACCGCCGGGATTTACCAGGCGATGCTGAAATTGGGGCCGCGCTCCGAGAAGCGCAGCGTCCCAGGTCGAAATATATGCCATAAAAGAATAGAATCGCAAATGAAAAGCGCAAGGGTAAGGAAAAATGGCAGACAATGGGGTGCGACAATGGCAGGTAACCGACGCGGAGGCGGGGCAACGGCTGGATAACTTCCTCCTGCGGGTGATGAAAGGCGTGCCGCGCTCCCATATCTACAAAATCCTGCGCAGTGGTGAAGTGCGGGTAAACAAGGGGCGGGCGCGGCCGCACTACCATCTGGCCGAGGGCGACGTATTGCGTCTGCCGCCGGTACGGATGGCGGCGCCCAGCGATCCCGCCGTACTGCCCGCCTCTTTGCAGAGTCAGTTGGAAGCCGCTGTCCTTTACGAAGACAGCCATCTGCTGGTGCTGGACAAGCCCAGCGGGCTGGCCGTGCACGGGGGATCGGGCCTGAGTTGGGGCGTCATTGAGGCGTTGCGCCAGTTGCGGCCCGCTGCCCGCGAACTGGAGCTGGTACATCGCCTGGACCGCGATACCTCCGGCTGTCTGATACTCAGCAAAAAACGCTCGGCGCTGCGCGCGCTCCATGAAGCCCTGCGGGAAGGCCTTATGGAGAAGCGCTATCTGGCGCTGGCGGCCGGTGACTGGCAGGGAAAGGCGCGTTCCGTGCGTCTGGCCCTGCGCAAGAACACCCTGCAGTCCGGTGAGCGCATGGTGCGGGTGGACCCGGTGGAGGGTAAGGCCGCACATACGCGTTTTCTGCCACTGGAACATTTCCCCGGCGCGGTGCTGCTGCAGGCTGATCTCGATACCGGGCGCACGCACCAGATTCGGGTTCACCTGCAAGCGATCGGGCATGCGGTGGCGGGCGATGAGAAATACGGCGATGCGGCCTTCAACCAGCGTCTGCGCGCCCTGGGTCTGCGGCGACTTTTTTTGCACGCGGCCCTGGTGGCCTTCCGCCACCCGCAGGATGGCCGGCCCATGCGCATTGAGGCCCCGCTGCCTGCTGATCTGCAAGCCATTCTCACCCCACTGCGTAAGGAGTCTGCCGGATGATTTTGCCCCCTGATGATTGCCGACTGATCATTTTCGATTGGGACGGCACCCTCATGGACAGCATCTCTACCATCTGCGGCTGTATGGCCCATGCTTTTGCCTCTGCAGGACTGGCGGACCGTGGTGCACGGCAGTACCAGGAAATCATCGGATTGGGGCTGGAAAGCGCCCTATCAGTCCTCGCCCCGGATGCGGATAAGCTTACCCGGGAACGGATTCTGAAGGGTTACCGGGAGTGCTTTTTCGGCACGCCGGTTCGTGAAATGCCCCTCTTTCCGGGGGTGGAAGACGCGGTGGTGCAACTCGCCGACGCCGGCTATGAGATCGCCGTGGCCACCGGCAAAGCCCGCCGCGGGCTGGATCGGGTGCTGGGCGAACATCCCCGTCTCGCCGCTTGCATCAGCGCCAGTCGCTGTGCCGATGAAAGCCGCTCCAAACCGGATCCCCTGATGCTCCATGAACTGCTGCAGCACTACGACCTGCCCCCAGCCGCGGCCATCATGGTGGGCGACACCGTGCATGACATGGAAATGGCCATTGCCGCCGGGGTCTTGCCGGTGGGGGTGCTCTGCGGCGTACACAGCGCGGAACGCTTGGACGCCAGTGGTGCCGCCACGTGTTTTGGCGACCCCACCGCGCTGACCGGATGGCTCAGTTTATAGGCCCCATCCGGCTCTCGCAAATAGCGATCCAGCGGCTCCGAACCGCTGTTAAACACGGCGTGGTCAGGAGAAGTGGCGAGGCAACGGATAGAGGAGCGTGGTGCTGTCGAGTTCGGATTCCAGAAATCCCTGTTTCAGATAAAACTGTTTGGACTGTTCACTCATGGCGTGGCTGAGGTAGCCTGGCGATAGTAGACAGTCCCGTTGTGTGATGGACAGGAATCTGACCGGTATCGCATCAAAGCGTTTCGGCGCAGAAAGTGGCCGGGGTGACGATGCGTGCGCGACTGGCGCTGCCCAGTTGCAGCAACCCGGCACGGCGGTCCCCGGTCACGAGGTAGTCCGCTTCGTCGGTCAAAGCCATCGTGAACAGGAAAGCGTCATCAGGATCATTCACATCGATACCATCCGGCTGATTCGGCAGGTGTTCCAGCACGATGGCACGCTGCATGTTGTTTACCATCGCACCGACGCGATGAGCCGGAAGAAAGGCTTTGAGCTTCGGGTAACGGCTCACGCGACGCAGTTCGTCGAGTTGTACTGTAGATGTCACCAGTTCGAATCGTGGGGCCCGCCAGGCGTTATAGATGGCGTCGGGTGCTCCGTGGGGCGAAATCAATGCACTGAGCAAAACGTTGGTGTCCAGAACGACCCGCATCAGTGCTTACGTGCCCATTGCACCGCCTCATCAATCAGGTCCGTCATTTCCGTCTCGCTCACGCCGGAGGTGGCCGCTTTGGCCTGTTCGACGGCGCGCTCCAGAATGTACGAACGCACGGCCTCCTCGATGAAGCGCGACAAGTCGCCTTTGCGACCGCCTCCCTGTGCGGCGATGAACATACGCACGGACTGATCCGTTTCCGGCGACACAGCGATGTTCCAGCGAACTGAATCCATGATTACTCCAGTGTTTGAGTGCTTAGGTGTTTATATGCCGTTTTGAGTGATCATGCAAGATGGTTTTCTTGGCAGCCTTTTCAAGCTGCGGGCAGGTGGAGCAAAGCCAGCCGACCTCTTGCCAATTTTGGATGACGTGGCCGCGCCCGGAACCTAAGAGTGTCCGACCACCTGACCCACCTTTTCGCGGGGAACGGTCTGCGGCTTGTCCACCATGATTTGGGACGGCTTGTGCAATCCGGTTTCCGGCGAAGCCTCGATGCCAATGCGGTAAAGCGGCGCGTCCCGGAGATCGCTGGTAATAGGGAGAATCGTCACGGAAGGCAACGTCGAGAACATGTCGGACTGGACGACCAGCGCGGGGCCGGGCTTGCCATCGTCCCCCTGCAAGGCGACAACGACCACGGCGCCTCGATTCACTCCCAGCCCTCCGTATCCGCCGCCGCTTCAAGCCAGTCCATGATCTCCTTCTCCTGCGGATCATTTCGCACGACAAGGCACTGGCGGCGGCATTCCTCCGCAAAGCCGGGGCGGCGGGTGTCTGGCACCCAAATTTGAATGGGGCGCAGCCCGGCGGCGCGCAAGGCATCCCGGTGCTTTTGAACGCGTGCGTTCACGTGTGCAGTGGTCATACACCACCTCCTTTATCAGGTTACATGAAACACTGTAGATGGCGATAGCGTTACATGCAATAGCAGCATGAAAGAACGGCGCTTTTCGTGGAATGCCAAGTGTGTCAACTCACCCATAACGGAACGGTGGTTATTTCAGAATATGCGTGCGTACCAGTAACAGACGCGGGTCTACTTGGGCAATTTGCTCGAAATCGCGATCGTCGTGCAAGAGTGGTACACCGTGCTCAATGGCTGTCTGTGCGATCAGGCAGTCGTGCGGGCTGCGCGGCGTGATTCCATTCCAGCGACAACGGGCATAGAGGGCGCCGGCGGCGACATGCGTGGCCACTGCATCTTTTGATATCAGGATCGGCAGGCGCAAAAAGTGCGCACGCAGCTTTTCCATCTGCTCTGGCGAAGCAGCCCCCTGCAACAATTCCTGGAGGATTACCGGCGACACCAGCGCCTCACCATCCAGCAAGAGCTGGCGTAATTGCTCGACTTGGGCGTTGGCGTGGCCGCGTAGCAACGCAATCCAGATGGTCGTATCAACCAGAACCACGGTTCATCCTTGCGCGCACAGTGCGGACATCGTATTCAGGATCCAGCAGAGGTTCACCGACCAGATCCAGAATCTGGCGTTGGCGGCGTCTGGCCACAAACTCGCGCAACGCCCGATCCACTATCTCTTTTTTCGTTTTTACCCCGGCCAGATGCATCGCTTCGTCGACAATCTGGTCGTCCATAACGATATTGGTTCTCATGGCATACACCTCCTGATGTGTATGCTAATCCACAACAAAACCATAAACAAGAGCAACTCGGCTGGAGTCGGGTTTTTCCACTCTGCTATGGCGCAATTTGACGGCTGCGAGGAAAGCCAATTTTATCACATGCACTCTGGTCAAAATTAGACGTTTGACAATCGCCCTTCACCGCAAGCGGGCGGCGGCAAAATGGCCGATGCATCCGGGTGGCATCCCGCGAGGAAAGCCATCATTTCGCTGGCGTCCTTCGACAGGTAAAAGCGCACCATCTTTTCGTTGAATGCTTGTGCTTTGGCCGCGGGCACGCTGATGGCGTCCATCCCATGCGACATGAGTACGCCGTTCATCATGAAGCGCCCTGTCCGCATGTTGCCGTCGAAGAAGAACTGCTGCAAGGCAGCGAACAGAAAGAAGGCCATTGCCCGTTCAAACGGTTCGCGCTCTTGCAGTGCCGCCACCCCTTCACGGAACACCCGGTTGAGTTCCGGCGCACCGGGTAGCGTCGGCAGCGGGGTATAGCGCCCATGCTCACCAAGACCTACATCCGGGGTGTAGTTCGTTTCCTGACCTTCGCCACGGAACACCCCCCATTCCAACGCTTCCTTGCGGGCGACGATGCGGTTTAGTTCTGTGAACACCGGCTTGGAGAGTTTAAACTGGCCGCCCTTGACCATCGCCAAAAGCCGCTTGGCGCTTTCTGCGAGATTCATTTCAATGGACCGATTCGCTCCGTACACGGGCTCTTCCGTTGCGGCAAGCTGGAAAAGGAGCACAGTTCGTGCTGCGGAATCAAGGTGAGAGTCACTGAACAGACAACTGAACGTGCTTGCCTGTTCTCGCCAGCATGTCCACCAATGCGTCAATGGTGAATTTGACCTGTGGGCATGTATTGCCTACTATGCAATATATGAAAGCGATCCGTGTATTCTACAAGAAGGAAGTCCGGCCAGATGACGTCATCGTGGAGGCAGTGATCTGGCAACTTCCGGAGCCTTCACCGGAGCGGCCGCACGGCTTCAAATACCGTTTCTACTGCGGCAAAAACGGGCAATGCCTGGTGCGGTATGACAACGAAACGGGCAAAGGGGACCACCGGCATTATGGTGACATGGAAGAATCCTATGTTTTCTCATCGCTGTCTGCCCTGGTGGACGATTTCGAGAGGGATGTGCAAAGATTGACAGGAGAACCCCATGACTAAAGCCATTATCAGCATCACATCCACCAGCACGCTATTCAGCGACATGCGGGAGATTGCCAAAAAACTGGACCGGGGAGAGATTCTGCCGGAAGCGGATTATCATCTGAGTTTTTCCGATTCCGCACAGCTTTTTCGTGAGTTGACGCCGGCGCGGTTGGCGCTGCTCGAACATCTCAAAAAGGATGGGCCACAGTCCATTTACGCGCTCGCCAAGCAACTCGGCAGAAACTACAGTAATGTGCATGCGGACGTGCGGAAACTCATGGAACACCATCTTATCGACAAGACGGAAGACCAGCAGGTTTTCGTGCCTTGGGATGACGTGGAAATTCACCTGTCCTTGAGTGCGGTAGCATAAACATAAATAAATCAGTACATTGGTGTCGAATCGTCCGCATAAGCGTGTCTGTAGCCGTTCATTGGTGTGGAAGACTTGCGGGTTGCCTCTTCCACGATACACCTGGTAGCCGCGCTCACTCGAAGAGCGTGGCGACCTTCGCCAGCACCTCGTCCATGATCGAGGCCGGCAGAGTGTCCACTTTGCGGGCATGTCGGGCGGCCAAGTCAATCACGCGTGGCTGATCGCAACGCACGACGCCGGTGGTTTTGATGCCGGTCACTGGCACTGCGAAGCCAAGGCGGCGGGCGAAATCGCCGCCGTTGGTGATCGGCAGGATCACCGGCAGCCTAGTGGCTTCGTTGAACTCGGCGGGCGACACGATCAGGACGGGACGGCTACCGCTTTGCTCGTGTCCCGCAGTTGGGTCGAGCGACACCAGGAAAATATCGCCGCGCCTCATAGCAGCTCGCCACCTACGGCGGGCGCATCGACCCATTCACGTTCCTCGGCTGGTTGCGGCTGCGAATAGTCGGACGCGGCCAGCAACTCCGCGAGCGTGTAGCGCGGCCGTGGGTTGGGGTTAACCACCAGACAGCCATGATCGACGACCAAGCCGACCGTCGCACCGGCTTGCAGGTGCAGTTGTTCAAGGAATGCGGGCGGGACGGCTAACATGATCGAGCCGCCGACCTTGCGCAGATTGGTTGTATGCACGATGCACCTCCAATGCGTTAAGTTATATCAAAGTATAACTTCTGTTGATCTGGACTGCAAGCTGTAAGTTTAGACCCCGTTCACCCGGCCATGTCCGCCGTGGGTGGCGACCGGAATGTCACAGGCAACATTCTGGCCCTGTCCGACGGCACGATGTTTGAACCGCCAATCACCGCCTACCGGGATCTGCAAAAGCGACTCGCCAAAGAACAAAAGAAACTCGCGCATAAAGTGAAGTTCTCGGCCAACTGGAAAAAGCAGAAGGCCAAAATCACGCGGTAGTGGTACTTGAAGATCTGAAAGTGCAGAACATGACGGCGTCCGCAAAGGGCACCATGGAAGCACCCGGGCGCAACGTCCGGCAAAAGGCGGGGCTGAACAAATCCATTCTCGATCAGGGATGGGGCATACTCAAACGGATGCTGGGCTACAAGCTCCAGTGGTCCGGCGGCATGTTGTTATTGGTGGACCCGGCGTACACCTCGCAAGCTTGCGCGGTGTGCGGTGCTGTGGACGCAGGGAACCTCTCCAGAGAGAATCACCGCCGGTGGGAGTTCGCACTGGTCGTTGCGGGCAAAGACCCCTACAGGGGGGTTGTCGAATTATATAAATATTTGTATATTTGCCCGGTGACGCACCCCAAACCTATCGTCTTCCGGGGATTATCTCTGGAGGATCTCCGCACCTTTCCTCTGTCGGCCAGACGCGAGGCAGGACACCAGTTGGATCAGGTGCAGAAAGGTCGACAACCAGACGACTGGAAGCCGATGCATAGCGTGGGTCAAGGTGTTCAGGAAATTCGGATACGGGATGTAACAGGCATCTACCGGGTCATGTTTGTGGCGAAGTTTGCCGAAGCTGTTTATGTGCTGCACTGTTTTCAGAAGAAGACCCAGAAGACTCGCAAGGCGGATCTGGATCTTGCGGGGCAACGGTACCGGGATTTATTGAAGGAAATGCAATCATGAGTGAAGAACGATTTGCGAGTGTATGGGATGCGATTGAGGACACGCGAGCGGGGGCGGAGAACATGAAGCTACGTTCTCAATTGATGATGTCCCTCAAGAGTCATATTACCCGTACCAAGATAAACCAGGCACGGGCGGCCGAGCTTTTTGGGGTGACACAGCCGCGTGTTTCCGATCTGATGCGCGGCAAGATTGATCTGTTTAGTCTGGACGTGCTGGTGAATATGGCGACAGCAGTCGGGCTGCACATAGAGCTGCGGGTGCTGGATGCAGCCTGATGCTTGATGCCGCGCTGGTACCGGCACCCAAGCAACATTTTTCCAAAGATGACCAGGCCTCCGGGACATCAATTGACGAGTTTCCATCCCGTGGGGCCGCCCAAGGGTAAACCAGCACCGAAGCCCGTGGGGAATGTTTTTGACGGTCCGGTGTTACTAGCCGCGCCCTGCAACAAAGTGCGACCATTGAAGCTGGTGACGGTGGGCGTGAAGGCCGTTCCGTAACCCACAAAAAGCGCGGTAGTAATGGCTGTCCCGCTGCTATCGGTGAAGGTGCCGCTGGGGAAAATGCCATTGTTGAGGGCATAGAGGTAATAGTAAGCATCGCCATTTCCACAGGAGTTTGCGGATGGCGGCACGGTAACGGGTAGAATGACGGCACCGCTGTTAATTAACGCGGGTGCGGAAACGACGGACCCCGCTGGCAAAGCCGTGATGGGTGGATTGGCACCAGAGGTCTGCGTAGTAAAGGCCCCGCTGCTCCAGGTGCCGGCGCCGCCAGCGTAGGCGGTCCATACTGGTGACCAAGTGCCATTTAGCTGAGAAAAAATAGTGATACCATTGGGTCCTTGTACACGCAGATAGTTTTTACCTTGATAGTAACTACCACCGATATACTGCACTTCACCCGGATTGCTGCCACTGAGGCTCCCAGACCATACCGACGAATAGTTGCCAATGGCGGTTTTATTAACAAAGTCATTAGCAAGCGTGAGGGTCGCGGTGCCGGGTGTCAGTAAGCCTGGCAATGTAGCAGAGGATATTTCGTATACGTTACCGGTATTGTCGCCCAGATAGAGATTCCCAGAGGCGTCGATATAGGGGGTGGCGGTGTTATTAAAGGGGAGGGTGTCCTGAAAACTTTGGCCGGTGCCCACATTGACCCCTATCAGATAACTGGTGCTGCTGGTAGCGCTGACGGCCTGGTTTACGGCCCATAGCGCCCAGGTCTGGCCAAAGTTCGTGGTTCCCGGTGCCTGATATTGATAAAAGACCGGGTCGCTAGGCTGCGGTTGGCTATAATTGCCACCTAGATCATCCTCCCACACCGTTTGCTTCAGATTTGGCTCCGTGGTCCCGGTCAACTGGAGATCGTAGAGAATGCCACCATTGGCCGCACTACCTGCGACGTAAGTATGCCACGGGGCTGAGTTCGTCCCGTTTGTGGCATCGATTGTTTGGAATCCACCCTGCATACTGGTGCCTTGCCAGAAGGTGTTGTAATTCTGGAGTTGCGGCAGCAAGCCCTGAGGCATCCATCCCCAAAGGAGCGTCGGGCTGCCGGTGTTGTTGTAGCCCATCGCGTACAGGAAGCCGTCATTATCGCTAAAGAGGACCGCATTCTGGCGGTTGAAGTGCGTGTCTGCGAAGGTCAGGTAACTATTGGTGATACCGCCTGCACCCAGCAGTTGTCCGTTGTTGGGCGCAGTGAGCACCTGCGGCGGCGTGGAGGTGGGTAACCCCATATACCAGCCACTTTGACGCCCGCCGAGATAGGCGCCGCCGCTGGCAGATGGATTTATGGTGTAGGCGGCAATGGTGCCTGCGGTCAAGCTTGTGGGCAGGGTGCCGAATGCGCTGGGCGTGTTTGTGGCGACACTGGTCAGCGAGCTCTCTATTCCTGCTCCGTTCGTGCCCCCGGGCGTGGTGGTATAGAGGGCGCTGGAGCGATTGCCGGTGCTCATGAAGCTGTTGGCGTCCCAGGACGGGCTGGCGCTCGGTGTACCATTACTCTGTAGCGCATAGGCGTAGAGGTCGCCTTGTCCAGTGATCGGATTAATATTCTTGAGCAAAAACTCCAAAGACCCCACGGTTGCGGAGGGCGGTGCGCCGTAAGACGCGGAAACGCTTTTGCCGAGAATGTTGGCGATGATGCTGTTCATGGCGGATTGCACATCGGAGGCAGACGTTGCGGCATAGAAGTTGGTGGTGCCACCCGCCTGCGCCATGGCGGTGAGCACGGCCTGACCCTGCAGGGCTACGGCCTGATCAGCAGCAGATGCACCCGGCACGTTGGGGTTGACCGCGGAGCCCACCCCTAATACATAGGTCTTGATGCCCACTGTATCATATAGTGTCTGGATTTTCTGAATGGTTTCCACTACGGCATTATTTGGATCTGATGTGGATGAACCCGCATTGCTGGCTGTAATGGAGGTAGAACCGTAAAACATCTGTGCGGAGGCGCTGCCCAAGGGCGGATATACATTACCTCCCGTGCCTTGGGTGGGCTGCCCATCGGTGATGAAGATGACATACCTGCTGCCGCAGGTGTGTGGTGGTCCCCCATAATTAGGCTTTTTTCCATAATAGCTCAGTGCCGTACTGAAGGCGCCAGCCACGGGGGAATAGCCAGCGGAGGCGGTTATCGGGCCTTTTGTTGCATAGTTAATGGAGTTGTCGGTTCGGAAAACTTCCGGGAGTATGGCGTTGGCGATATTGGTCGCATTGGTGCTATTGGTTGCGGATATGGGGCTGACAATGTTGCCCGCATTGTAGGAAGTGCTTGCATTGAAGGCGTAACCGCGTTGAGACTCCCACACTTGCTGAGATAGAGGGAAATAACCGGCACTGGTTGGTGTCATCCCCGATGCCAATCCATTTGAATAGTTGCTAAAATTGACGCCAGAATTACCCGTCATGTAATTTTGCAGATTTAATCCGTATGGGTTTGGCCCCCAACCGACTGCATTGGTGGCATCTGGTTGCCATTGAGCGGCGATGGCGTAAAGCACGTCATTGATTACGGGGGCATCACTGCTGGCCTGAACATACAAGTACGGATCGCTAATACTTCCATTGCCTTGGCCAAATACGGTTTGCTGCAAATTAATACATGAATTACTGCCTGATTGGTAACAGGGATTCGCCACTGTTGCATCTCCAGTGGGGGCTCCCGTGGCGCTATTTCCAAAAGAAAATCCACTGTTGTCGCTCATATAATATACCCAAGTATTATAAAGCGATACTTTGCCAGACAAGGCATAATCCATCAGGCCGAACTGAATGTTGTTGCTATATTCCGGTGTATTGATAATCGTGCCGATGGCCTGTTCCGCCACGTTGAGCATGGATTGTGAGTTGTCGATATAGGCGCTGGAGGACCCGGAGGCCCCCACGGATGTACAGGCGCTTTGGGCGGCGGCGGTAATGCCGGACGTATTGCAGGGGACGGAGTAGGGTACGCTGGTTCCGGACGACCCCAGCGCCGGAGGCGTGAAGCCGCTGGCGGTGTAGTTTGCTGGTGAGGACGAATTGGCATTCTCCGGCACGGTGCCGGAGCCGGTCATTATGGCGCCGGAGAGGCCGGTGGGGCCTTGTAGCACACCCGCCATGCCTTGTGAGTTATCCAGCAATATCATTACCTGCGGCTGGTTGGCAGGCAGGATATTGATGGTATTGTTGGCCTGGGCGAAGTTGCTCCAGCTCGCTAGCGGAGCGGCGGTCATGGACAGGCAGACGGCAGTGGCGATGAGTTTCTGACGAGCGTTCTCATTCATGGTTGTATTAGCACCTCCCTCAAAATAGCCTGCACCGTGACTCCAAGGCCGCCGCCACTGGCCCTGGATGTGTGCACATAAACGACGTAATAACGGATGATCGGTACAGCTTGTCCGCCGCTTTGAGCTTGTTCGTAGCCCGGTACTTGGGTGGCAGGGACACCGGCAGGATACATCACGTATTGCACGTTAAAATTAAAGTTGCCGTACTGTACAGGGATGGAGGCACAGGCTGTCCCGGTGCAAGTGGACCAAAAACTGGCAGTGGGAGGGGTTGGACGTGTAGAGTTGGTCAGCAATGGGTGATACCAATACCCGGGAGAGACAACTTCCGGGTATTGGGGCGGCGTGTCCGATGCCAACATCTGTAAAGCGGCATTCGCAGCGGTCACGCCCTGATCCGTCGCTTCCTGCGCGGCGCTCTGCACCGCCATATTGGAAGAAATGAGGACATCGTTACGGGTGAGGTACATGAGCGCGAGGACGGCAATGGTAACTACCAGCACGAGGACGAGGGTGATGACGAGAATCGCGCCGCCCTCCTGCTTATTGATCTCTGATTCCTTCGCGGATTGCACCCGCTTTGCTTGCTCAATCATGGTCCACCCCAGATATTATTCCGAACCGGCACCACGCTCTCGAAAAGATGGTAGGCATAGTGACGACAATCACCTTGCAGGCAGCCGGGACCATTGGTTGTGGGCACGGTGTAGGTTCGCCCACCGGGCATGGTGAAGGTGGCAGGACTGGTTTCATGGGGCATATAGCGGGTGCTTCGGGCCAGCATGCCAATTTTGACGGCAAGAATCTGCAGTGTTTGGGAAGGGGTATAATTTTCAGGATAGACCCACTGGGTGATAGCACCGTTAGTGCCCAAACCATACTGCATTTGTAGATCCACTACCCCACGCGCCAAGGCTTGTGGAGTGGGAGTGCTGGACTGATTGGCTGTATATTGCGTCAGGTAAAGCGTGGGGGTGCCTATGGACTGGTTGGTCCCTGGCGGAATATCCATTATTTGAAATTGATTGACGACAAAATGATTGTTGCCTAAATCGTACAGTGGCGCTCCTGTAAAGTCGGCACTACTCAGTTGCGAAGATAACAAAGATGAATCGGTGGCAAAGATTTGATTGGGGTTAAACTGGTAACATGCTGAACCACTCGAGTTCATTACAATGGTATTCCCACCGCCACCTTGCCCGCCTGAAACAGTACAAGGCGAGGAACCGCTAGAGTTGAGTGTTCCTTTGCCCGATACGTTGGTGATTTGGCCGAGAAGGCAGGCCCCGGAAGAGGGGATACTGATAATCGCCATGTCGCCGGGATTGAGAAGGGTAGAATCATTTACTTGTAAAGAGCTGGCGTTAAGGTTGGGCAGGCTTGCTATTGTTGTGGCCGGAGCGCTGCCAAAACTACTGCTTCCGGAAATAGTGGTAAATGAATAAGTATTGATCAGTGAGAGTGCAGTGGGATCATAGCTCGGTGTCTGTTGTACCAATGCAGTGATAGCCGCAAGCGCTAACGGAGAGGTTTGGCCCGATGTTGCGTAGTCTGTAACCCCATTGGGGCAAACGGACATGGACGGCAACCCAAACCCCGCCGACTCCACCGCCTGGCGCACTAACGCCAGCGCGTTACGTCCCCGCTGCCACATATCCGTGGTGCTGCTCTGGTTGGTGATGATCTGGCTGCTATTCAGGAAGAACGAAAACACCGCGGTCATCAGCAACGTGCCGATGACCAATGTCACCAATAATTCGGTGAGGGTGAAGCCTGCTTCAACTCGGTCAGTGCGGCGCATGGTCAGTATCCCACGATGGTTTGCACGGAGTATGTTTCCGGGGTGCCGTTCAGTAGCCAGGAAACGGAAACGGTAGCCGCGCAGGGGCACACCCCGTTGCCTTGCTGGGAAAGAACCGTGATGTTGCCAGAGGCGGAGGGGAGGGCGGGAGGGAGACCCGGAGGATACAGCATGTTTTTCCAAGTGTTGATCGCTTGCGTAACAATGGTGTTGGCACTGCCAGGAACGGTGACGTTGCCTGTTGTTGATATGGCGGCGCCGTTGAACTGCAGGGCGTTGCTGCCATTGGCGCGGATCAGGCCGAGGGCGTTTTGGGCAATCTGATAGCCGCCCGTGAGATTGTTGCCCTCGGCGCTGGTGCTGAAACCGGTCATGAGGATGGCCAGGATACCCAGCGAGCCAATGGCAAAAATCGCCAGGGCGATCATGGTCTCGATGAGGGTGAAGCCCTGCTCCGGCTGCTGTGGTGAGTGCATGGCGAGGTGCCTCATTTTAGGTTGCATACCGTGCTGGTGGCGGAAGCCGTGGCGCAGGAGCGCACGTCCCCGGCACCGCTGACTTGTACCAGCCAGTAACCGTAGGTGGCCGGCTGCTGGCTGGCGGCCTGGAAAACGATAGCGGCGCTGGTAACGGCGTTGTTGGTGTCGTACACCATACCCGTGGGTGTGACGTTGAAGACAGCGCCGCTCAGGACCTTGCAAGGGGTATTCTCGTATTCGTTAGCGTACTGCGTTGTGTTCATCTGGGGGACGTTCTGCAGAGTCGTGTTGACGGGCTGCGGCGTGATGGTCCAATGGCAGGCATTACCGCCGCCCCCAATGCTCACGTTCACCGGATAGCCGCTACGGATCGCATAGCCCTTGGCCCAGTTGATATCCTGCTGGAGGTTCCCGGCGGCGGCCTGTATGCGCGCCCGCACCATCCAGATCGAGACATCCGGGATGGCGACGGCGAGGATAATGGCGAGCACCGCAATGGTGATCATCAGTTCGATCAGGGTGAATCCGACGGCGCCCGTCAGAGAGAGGGCGCGCTCGTCCCCCTCACCCCCCATGCGTCACCACCGCGCCCATCTTGAAGATCGGCATGTACATGGCGACGACCAGGGTGCCGACGATGACGCCGAGCACGACCATGATCATGGGCTCCATGAGGGTGGAGAGGCGGTTGACCGCCTCTTCGACCTCGCTTTCGTAAAAATCGGCGACCTTGCCGGCCATGGTTTCGATGGCACCGGTTTCCTCACCGATGGCGAGCATCTGGGTGGCCATGATGGGGAAGACGCCGTCGGCTTTGAGGCGGGTGGTGATGCGTCCGCCGCTGGCGACGTCGTCACGGGCCGCCAGGACGCTACGTTCGATGATGACGTTGCCGGAGACTTTGGAAAGGGTGCCCAGCGCTTCCATGATGGGCACGCCCGCCGCCTGCATGGTGGACAGGGTGCGCATAAAGCGCGCTACGGCGCCTTTGAGCAGGATGTCGCCGAGCACCGGGATTTTCAGGGAGAAGCGGTCTATGACGGTCTTAATGGACAGGTTGTGCTTGTAGGCGTAAACAAAGAGCCACACCGCGGCGATGGGCGAGAGCACCACAATATACCAGTGGCTTTTCATCCAGTTGGAGATATTGATGACGATCTGCGTCAGCAGCGGCAAGGTGGCACCGAAGCTGCTGAAGAGTTGCGAGAACACCGGGATGACGAAAATCATCAGGATGACCACGACCACGACCATCACGGTGATGATGGCCGCCGGATAGAACATGGCCGACTTCACCTTTTTATTGAGTGCGAGGGTCTTTTCGCGGTACTCGGCCAGACGCAGCAGGATGGTGTCGAGAATGCCGCCCTGCTCACCGGCGGCGATCAGGGACACAAAAAGGCGGTCGAAGTATTTGGGAAAGTGGGCCATGGACTGCGACAGCGATTCGCCTTCCTTGAGGTGTTTGAGAATGCCCTTGAGCAGTTTTTTCATGCCCGCGCCGGAGGTGGCGGAGATGAGCAGTTCAAAGGCCTGCACAATGGGCACGCCGGCGTTGATCATGGTCGAAAGCTGACGGACCATCACCACCAGTTGCGCTTCCTTGACGCCCTTTTCCCCGAACAGGGGCTGCGGCACCTTACGCACCACGGTCGGCATCATGCCCATGCGGCGCAGGTTGGAGCGCACGGCATTGGCGGAGACGGCGTTCATCTCGCCCTTTTTCTTTTCGCTCCCACCGGGTGCGGTCGCCTCCCAGGTAAAGTCGTAGGTCTTCGCCTCGCGGATTGCGGATTTCTTGTCTTTACTCAGGACTGATGCCATGTTGCCCCTCCCCGTTGCTCTACATAATTAGCATAGATCCGAAAAAATGCCACGCGCGGAAGGGCTACGTTTCATTTTGGGCTGGTGAGACGCGCCCTCAGGTCACTGGAGGGGCCGGAGGATGTGGAAAAGATGAAAATACCATATACTATTAAGTGGTTATATTGAGGATCGGAGAGATGCTATGCGCCCATCGCTCGGCGCATCCCCCCAAACGGCCCCATTGCAGTGACGCCAGGGGGTGGCTGAACTTATGGAGAATTGGGAGCTATGCACACACAACCAGTCACTCAAAAAAATTCATCCGCTACCTTAGTACCGCCCATCTACCCGAAAGCACCATGGCGCGTGGCTTCCGTGCGCGCGCTCGACGGATACCGACTGCATGTCCGCTTTGTGGATGGTACAGAGGGCGAGGTCTGGATGGATGCCCTGATTCATAGCCCAGGTGCGGGCGTTTTTGGATGCCTCTCAGAGCCCAAGGTGTTCAGCGCCGTAGGTCTGGAACATGGGGTGGTGACGTGGCCAGAGGAAATAGACCTGGCACCAGACGCTATGTATGACGCCATTAAAGCGCATGGAAAGTGGGTATTGGGTGGCTGACATTATCTTTTTGTCGCATGTGAGCGCCGTGTAGGGGGAGGAGGCATCCATGCCATCTATGACGGGACCAGCTGCCAGCGCACGCGCCAGCTTGCCGACCACAAACCTGAGCGGCCACACGACCCCTTGTCTGGGGTCTTTGTTGCTCAGGCAGGAGCCGTGGATTTTGGGGATGAGCCTATTTGGCGTCTAGTCGCTGAATACCGCTCAGGCGATCTGTGCGCGGTTGGCTCTGACTCTGGGCATTGGTGTCTGTTGCATCTCTCGTCCGGCTTCATACAGGGCCTGCAACTCGCTGCGCACCACGTTGAGTTCCATGTCGATCGAAGCGAGTGGCGCGCCCCGCTTGTCGCGTTGTTGGAGCAGGGCATGGCGATGGTTCTGGAGCTGACGAATGCGGGCTTGGCGGTCACTGTCGTTCATCGCGTGTTTCTCCTTTGGGGTTGGTGCGTCTGTCTATGCCATGGGGAAAAACGCCGCTTTCGACGTTCGTCCTTCTATTAAAATACCCGCGTTTTCGCATGAAAATACCAAATCGATTCAGCACGACCGCCGCTATCAGCGCCTCCAGAGGCACCAGGAACAGCGCATCCCGGAACCCAGCGCCACCGACGCCGAAGAACCAGCCGCCAGACCAGTCGGCGGCCATTCCGGCGCCATAGAGGTCCGGGATCAGGGTGCCGATAAAAGTCAACGGATAGGCCAAGGGCCAGGGGAGGCGGTCCCCCAGGATCAGAACGAGCAGGGGCCAGATCACGAAGCCCCCGGTCAACAGATGCAAGCCGGTGATGCCCCAATACTGCGTGAATAAACCCATGGTCACGGCAAAGAACAGAAAACCCAGAATGATTTGCTGGTCTTTGACTTGACGCCAGTACTTCAGGAGAAGCCCGGTGCTGAGGAGTACGGGGAGTAGCACTGTACCTATCAACGCCTCTGGATGGCTGAAATGCATGGCTGGCAGCGACCCTAGAAAATTCAGCAAGAGTGAAGAAGCCATTTTATTCCACCATATAAATGGTATGCAGGGGGATAACTCCTATATCGCTCGCGTTAGTTGATTGCATATTGACGCTGATGGGTGTTCTGGCCGTTATTGGCGGCGTAAACATGAGCTATGGCTATGGATGAGGTTTTGCATAATCGAGGGCACCGGAACTAGATGCCCTCTGTTATGCATCACTGGTTAGCGATGGGTTTCTTTCTGGCTATTATTTAGCCGTTGGTTACTGTGCCTTCAGGGCTAATGTTCACAACACAGTCGGCTGGAGTTGTAAACGGCAGCGTCTTCGGAGCGGTGCCTCCGCTGCAAGCACCAGGAAAGTCTTGGTTAATCGCGCCCATTGCCGCTAACGCTGCATTCAAACCCTTACCTGGTGTGGCGCCAGATAAATTAGCGGTAATTTTTTCATTTGTGCCTGTGGGCATATTTGATGTGTTCACAATAGGCACTGATAAAGCTACGGTGCCAGTAGTTGCCGCGTTGCTCCCACCTGCACTATAAGCGTATGTGGTACCAGCACCAGGAAACGGATTTGGGGCCGTGGTGCTAAGTACAGGGGTCTGGCCAGCAGCCGGTGTTGAGCCACCTGTTGCCGCGACTATCGTGGACTGACCCGCTTGCATTGCAGAAACTGCCGCCGTTGCGGCAGTGACTGCCGCGTGAAAGTTGGTGGCAATATCCGTGCCCTGCGAGGTAGCAATATACTTCTCATACTGCGGAATAGCGATAGCCGCCAGAATGCCGATGATGGCAATGACGATCATCAATTCAATAAGGGTGAAACCGGCTTCGGCGCGGGCCTGTGCCTTTTCTACGAATTTGCTCATGAGTAAATCTCCTTAGGTGGAGTGAAGCGCTACCCAGGCAACGTGCGTGGGTTGTCGTAGATTAGGCATGAATTGTGCCAAGGTGGTTACCGGCGGCGTGGAATATGGTGTAACATCGCGTAATGACGGTGTATTTATATTCTCCATGCGCCATGCGGGCCGGCATGGCTGGAAACAAGCGCAGGCTATTTCCACAGGATAACGTGGAAATGCCCTATGGTTTTTCATGAGTTTTCCACGATACTATGTGGAAATGCTACACGGATTTCCACGTAATGCCGTGGAAATACATGATTAAAGGAGATACTGATGGGCATGTCCGGGGGATCAGCGGTAGACGTCGGCACCCAAACCGCAGCCATATTGACCGGCCGATCCGTGCGCACCATCAACAACTGGCTGGAGACCGGGGCCATAACCGGCAGTCGGGTGCAGTCCGAGCGTGGACCTGGCGGCCTGATGTGGAAAATAGACTTGCCCAGTATGGCCGCGTACATCCCCATGGAACTGACCGCCGACAGCATGGCCGAAATCGGGCGTGCGGATGCGGGTGATGTCGACGGCATGAACAACGTCGGGACCTGTTTTTACCAGTCCAAGGAATTCAAGATCGCCGTGGAGTGGTTTGCGTTCGCCGCCAAAAAGGGGCACGCGGACGCCATGGAGTGGCTCTCAATCTGCTACCTCAACGGGATTGGCGTCGAGAAAGACCACGCGCTCGGTATCCAGTGGCTCGGAAAGGCGGCGTCCCTTGGGCATGGCATTGCCAAGGTCAAACTGCAGGCCCTGGGTTTCGAGGCTTGAGTCATGGCCCAACAACGCTGGGTGACCAAATCTGCCAATCAGGCACTCGCGGATCGTCGCCACTTCGTGCTCAACGAGGAGCAATTAACTCCTTCCGGGATCACTTATCCATTTATATGCTCAAGAGACGGCGGCATCCGCCGCCGGGGATGAACCTGCAATCATGCGGATATGGCCTCATCCTTCACGGCCTCATCCAGCACCGCTTGAGGAACCCCGCGCTTTCTCAGGGCAGCAATCAGCCGAGCGGTAGCCCCGAAGGTGTACCGCGCTTCATCCTTCCGTAGCCCTTCGCTCACATACGCCTTGAGCAATGGCTGATAACCTGAAAATCCGCGCTGTGGTGCGATCTCTTTCAGGGATTCCACCACGTCCACCGGTACCCGCAGCGTAACCGTGGTCATGGCGCGCTCCTTGTTCAGACGGGTTTTGATACGTTCAGGAATGCTCATAATCTTGCCTCTCATCATTTGTCAGTTTGCGGGCCGAAATAATGCGGATGGATTCGCCCTCAATCTCAATATGTACTACGAACAGCAGGTGCCCCGCCGCGCTGGAGCCAATGGCCGCATCTCTGGCCTCATGATCGCTACTGGCGTTCATCAGGCGAAAGAACGGATCGAAAAACACCGTAGCCCCTTCCTCGAACGTCACCCCGTCATGTTTTCTGGGATTGCTGGCGGCTTTCCTGTCGTCCCAGACAAAAGAAAGTCCGTTCAGTTCGTAATGAATGTCCATAATGGTCAGCATAGGGCAGAAGGACTCACCCTGGAGATGGCGGCCTCGACCGCCAGCGCGCGGGCTAGTCAGCCAGTTCCAGGCGCCGCTCAATCCGGTCCAGGCGCTCCCGGATGCGGTCAATAGCGTGCCGGTCCTGGATGATTTCCGCGTAGTTGCCTGCTTCATCCCTGGCGATGCGGGTAAGTCCGGTCTCTATGCCGCTCAACCGCGCCATGATCTCGTGATCGCGTTCGCGAGCCGCATCCTGTTCCGCCCGAATCTTCCTGAGTTGTTCCAACACCAGATGGTCTTCCACCATGTCTGAACCTCTTCGCCATTCCGCAGTTCTGGATATTCACGGTCAGTATGGACGCCATAACCGGAAAGAACAACTCTCACGAATTTGGCACCCGCAGAATAGATGACATCTCAAGCTTAGACACTCAGCCCGGCTCCTCCGCCGGGTTTTTTATCGCCTTTCTTCCGGCGAAGGCTCCTCGAACGTGAGTCCTTGTGCGCACACCGGCACCGGCCATGGCCCAGGTACGATGGCTTCTGGCGGCCTTGCCGCAGCACCTGTGCCCAGCACCGGCAACACTATCCGCGCGCCATTGGTCAGCCAGCACCTGGTGACCACGGGGCGGAACGCCCGCGTAGTTAAGGCAGCACAGGAGACCGCCCAGCGCTTCGGTGAAGAAATGGTCAAGGAAGCCCTACAGATGGCGAATTTGTTTATGTCAGAATAGCGGAAGTGAGAGCGTCCAGGCGTGTATCCATGCGGGAAAACCCTTCTTCCATGCGTTCGGTTAGGTGATCCACGCGGGCATTGATACTTGTGCCCAAGGTGTCGATACGAGCGTCCAGCCGTGAAAAGCCTTCTTCCATTCTTCCAGTAAGGCGATCCACGCGGGCATCAAGACGGTCGATGCCCTGACCATTCTCCCGGATATCCTTTTCCAGCGCATCGAGTCGCAGGCGCAAAGACTCCACGCCGGGAGCGATGACGCTTTCCAGCACCTTGCGCAGACTGTCTATGGTTTCCTGAATATCCATAGCGGAAAGTATAAGCCACCCCCGCCTTCCTCACAAACCCCACCGCCTTGTGGACGGCTCCCGTTATGCGCTCATTCTGGCCAGCGCGTCGTGCAGCCGGTGCTCAGCGCTGTCCGAAAGTGTAAGTTATTGGTGCGAAAGGGGGGATTCGAACCCCCACGGCCGTAACCGCTGGAACCTAAATCCAGTGCGTCTACCAATTCCGCCACTCTCGCAATCGCGCTATCTTATGCGGAATACCGTTTGCGGACAATGACCGGGGTGCAAAGATGGCCAAGTTACGGCAACAGTCCCGTTTGCGGCGCTTGTTGGCGGTGGAGTCGGCGCGGATCATGGCCGATGAGGGGGTGGCCGACTTTCGGGTGGCCAAGGAAAAGGCGGCGCGCCGTTTGGGCGCTGGCGGCGACGCCCAGCAGGGCTGGCCGAGCAATGCGGAGATCGAAGAAGAGCTCCAGTCGCGCCTGCAGCTCTTTCATGGTGAGGCGCATAGTGCGGAGTTGCGCCAGCTCCGCGAGCAGGCGGCGCAGGCTATGCACTGGCTCGCGGAGTTTCAGCCGCGCCTGACCGGACCGGTACTGAGCGGGACCGCGACGCGCCACGCAGCCATCACGCTCCATCTTTTTGCCGATACGCCGGAGAGTGTGATCTTTTTTCTGATGGATCAGCGGGTGGCGTATGAAGAGGTCTGGCAGCGACTCCATTATGGGGATGCGCCAGCCCGCGACTATCCTTCCTTGAAGTTGAATTATGCCAGCGCGGATTTGCGTCTGATCCTCTTTGATCTGGACGAGGATCGGCGCAGCCCCGCATCACCCGTGGATGGTAAGCCCTTGCGCCGGGCGACACTGGCGCAGTTGCAGAAACTGCTGGCGGAGCCGATCTCGAATGCCATCTGAAGCGGGTTTTTTAGGGGCGTGGTTTGGCGCGATCGTACTGTACGGGCCAGGTGAGGTCTACGCCCAGTTTCTGTGCTGCATGCAAAGGCCAGTAGGGATTGCGCAGCAGTTCACGCGCCAAGGCCACCGCATCCGCCTGCTCGGTAACGAGGAGGTGTTCCGCCTGTATGGCCTCGGTGATGAGGCCGACGGCGACGGTGGGTATGCCCACCTTCTGCCGGATCGCGCTGGCGAAGGGCGTCTGGAAGCCGGGACCGGCGGGAATGACCGCATCCGGCGTCATGCCGCCGCTGCTGCAGTCGATGACGTCCACACCACGGTCCTTCAGTGCTTTTGAGAGGACGACAGACTGCTCCAGGTCCCAGCCACCGGGTACCCAGTCGGTGGCGGAAATTCTCACCCAGAGGGGCAGGTCTTCGGGCCAGACCGCGCGCACGGCAGCGGTGATTTCCAGCGCCAGACGCATACGGTTTTCCAGGCTGCCGCCGTAATTGTCGGTCCGCTGGTTGCTGACGGGAGAAAGAAAGCTGTGCAGCAGATAGCCGTGGGCCATGTGCAGTTCCAGGACCTGGAATCCCGCCGTCAGCGCACGCTGCGCCGCGGTCACAAAGTCTTTGCGCACTTTCTCCAAGTCCTGAGCGTCCATGGCGTGGGGCGGCGTGTGGCTATGGCTGAAGGGTAGGGCGCTGGGTCCCAGAGGTTTCCAGCCGCCCTCGGCATCGGGTGCAATGGGGTGGCCACCGAGGAAGGGCGGCTGGGTGGATGCCTTTCGTCCTGCATGGGCGATCTGGATGGCGGCGACCGCCCCCTGCGCCTTCATGAACGCGACGATGGGGGCCAGCGCCTGCGCCTGTGCATCCGTCCAGATGCCGAGGTCGCGGGGGGAAATGCGACCCTCTGGGCTGATGGACGCCGCTTCGACCATGACCAGCCCGGCGCCACCGACGGCACGGCTGCCGAGGTGCACCATGTGCCAGTCCCCAGCGACGCCATCGGGTGTGGAATACTGGCACATGGGCGCCACGCAGATGCGGTTGGGCAGGGTGACGCTACGCAAGGTCCAGGGCGAGAACAGCTTGTGGGTCATGCCGACGCTCCGAGATAACGGGTGAAGTGGTCAAGGGTCAGGCGCCAGCCTTCCTTCGCGGCCTCGGGACGGAAGCTGTCCCGGGGATCGGCAAAGAAGCCGTGGGGCGCGCCCGGAAACACCGTCAGGGTATAGCGCTTTTGGGCGGTGCTGAGCGCGGTGGCAATGCGGCCGTGTTCTTCGGGGGTGATGGACTGGTCTTCGGTACCATAGAGCAGCAGCAGCGGCGCCTGCATCTGATCCACCAGATGCAGCACCGGGTTGCGTCCGACGGAATCCTGGTCGGGAGCAATACCGCCGCCGTAAAAGGCGACCGTGGCGCGAAGCTGGTCTGCATGGACGGCATTGGCCATGAAGGCGTAGCGCCCGCCCATACAGAACCCCAGCGCGCCGATGGCGTCCTTCCGCACCTCGGCGCGCTGCTGTAGTGCTTGGATGGCCAGGCCCGCCTCCTGCATGGCCAGCTCGTCGTTCAGCGTTTTGAGATGGCCGATGGCGTTGGCGAAATCGGAATATTCATAGGTCTTGCCGTGATACAGGTCGGGCACTATGGCGCAATAACCGGCTTGGGCGAGACGTTCGGCCACGTCCTGAAAGTGTGCGTTGACGCCGAAGGCTTCGATGAAGACCAGTACGGCCGGGTGTGGACCCGCGTCGGTGGGGCGGGCATACCAGGCCCGCGGGCCGTTTTCCAGTTGAATCCATTCAGATGAGATCTGCGACATGATATCTCCTTGCTACAGTCAGGAAGCGGAAAATGATGCGGTGTCGAATAGTAAGCCGATGTTCACGGCCCGATACGAGGTACCCTTCAGGCGGCCAGTGATCGGACGTAAAGTTGCAGCTGTCGCAGGCAGCGCTGATAGGCTTCGACGGATTGCGCATTTTTGCCTAGGCCGACGCAGCCTTCAATCGCGGCAACGATGAAGAGTGCGGCCTCTTTGGGTTCGATGTCGGCGCGGACCTTGCGGGCAAGTTGCCCTTCGGTCAGGGCGGTGGCCATGACCTCTACCCAGCGTTCCAGGATCTGTTGCAGACCGTGGCGGAATGCTTCATCAAGGGGGCTCATTTCCTGAATGAGATTATTGAGGGGGCAGCCACAACGGATGACCGATTCGTCGGCGGTGTTGATTTTTTCTTCGAGAATACGCTGGAGACTGGCCAGCGGGTCGTCATGCTCGGCAAAAGGGGCGAACCAGCGCAGCGCAAGCTGCGGCGCAATCACTTCTTCAACCACGGCAAGACCGAGTTCGCGTTTGGTGCCGAAGTGATGGTAAAGGGCACCTTTGCTTACCGAAGTGTTGGCAAGAATGCGTTCCAGGCTGGCCGCCTGAAAGCCGGATTCCAGAATCTCGGCGTAGGCGGCACTCAGTAGATCGCTGCGCGTCTGCTCGGGATTGCGGGTTTTTCGTAGGGCTTGTGTCATCATGGACTTGGAAGATACCGACCAATCGGTATCCTGTCAAGGAATTTGCCCGCTTCCCGCCAGGATGCGGGAGGCGGGTGCTGCGTTGGCTGCCAGGATCAATGGCGCTACACTGGCCGGTAGGGGCAAATGGAGAGAAGGACATGCAGGCATCGGCAGATTTTCAGCGGCATGGCGACAAGCAGAATTCGGCCTTTTTTGAAGAATGGTTGGGCCGGTTGCTGGCGGACCGCGATCGTCAGGGCCTGAGCGAAAATATCGGCCGCATCGACAGTCTGATGATGACGGTGGAGCCTGGGCATTCGGCAGCCTATGTGGGTGAACTCTGTCTGATGACGCCCTATAACTATCTGGTCACCCTGGAAACGGAACAGCACTCGACCCATATCCTGCGTATCGACATGAATGCGCCCGACGTGCTGGTGCGTGAAGTGAAAGATCCCAACCTGCACGGTATCTTTCGCAGCCTCAATGAGGTCTACCCCATCGGGGCGCAGCGGCCGAACTCCCGGTACATGGGTGAAATCTTTCAGGTTAAAAATCTGCACGAGGTGGTGGAGACGCAGAAGGCTCGGGAAATCCGCTTCTTTAATCAGGAGCAGATCCGGCAGTTGGAGTTACCCGGGAATATGGCCATCGTCAAGCCTTCTCCTTATACCCATAATATTGTCGGTTACTGGGAGCGCCCAGATGATCATATCCGTGTCTACTCGCTGGGTGTGTCGTCCATTCGGGAGGATATGCAGGCGGCTTTTGAACGGGCCAAGGCATTGCGTGAAACCCTCGGTCTCGACCTGCTGCTCCTGCCCATCGACCATCTGGCAACACGGGTATACAGCCAGAACCGCGAGGTGGCCATTCTCGAATATCTGACGCTGTCCAGTTATTACTATTGGGGTTCCTACGATATTTCTGAGCAGAACTCGTCCACGAATGTGACCAAGAGTGTGCATTTTGCCAGCGAACTCCATAGCCCCGCCAAGGTTTTTACCGCAGCCAACCAGCCGTATTTCTGTAGCCACCTGATCGGCAGGCCGTCGCCCACCGAGGCTTTCGTGCGCAATTTTGGGCCGCGTTTGCATCATCTGGCGGTGGCGGTGCGGGACGGACGCACCGGAGATCAGATCAATATCGACTACGTGGTGAGCGCCTTGCAGAATTGCGGGCAGAAATTTCTGCTGGAGGTCATTGGCTCAGAGCAGGAAGGGTTGAAGCAGATTTTCTCCAGCGCCTCGGAGCATTCCTCACTGATTGTGGAGTATGTACAGCGCTTCGGAGATTTTCAGGGCTTCTTTACCAAAGAAAATGTCGCCGACCTGACCGCTGCGGCAGGTGCGGATGAGACCCTGCGCAGCCTGGACGCGGCGGCTCGTGCCTGAGCAGAACGCTCAGAGGTAGCGCAGCGACAGGTCCAGGCTGTGCAGATGGCGGGTGAGGCTGCCGACGGAAATGAAATCCACGCCGGTGGCTGCCACCTCGGCGATATTGTGCAGGCCCATATTCCCCGAAGCCTCCAGGGGCAGACGCCCGGCGACCCGCTGCACGGCATGGCGCAAATCCTCCAGGGAGAAATTGTCGAGGAGGATCATGTCGGCGCCCGCGCTCAGCGCTTCTTCCAGCTGGCTCAGATTTTCTACTTCAATTTCTATGCGGGTCAGCGCCGGGGCGATTTGCCATGCTGCCGTCAGCGCTGCGGTGATGCCCCCGCAGGCGGCGATATGGTTTTCCTTGATGAGGATGCCGTCGTAAAGACCCAGCCGGTGATTATGACCGCCACCGATGCGTACTGCATATTTCTGGGCCTGACGCAGGCCGGGGATGGTCTTGCGGGTATCCAGGAGCCGCGTTTTATGGCCGCTCAGCGCGTTGGCACAGGCGCGAACCTGGGTCGCGGTACCGGAGAGGGTTTGCAGAAAATTCAGTGCCGTGCGTTCTCCGGAAAGTACAGCGCGCGCGGGACCTTCCAGGGTGCAGAGGACTTGATCGGGGGCAACATGTGCACCCTCGGCGACTTGCCAGGTGATCCGGATTGTTGGCGAGAGAGCGGCAAAGGTGGCCTCCGCATACGCCTGTCCGCAGAGAACCCCCTTTTCGCGACTGATGATACGGGCACTGAGACGATTGGCGGCAGGGATGAGTGCCGCAGTCAGGTCGCCGCTGCCCATATCTTCGGAAAGGGCGTGTTGTACGGTGCGTGATAAATCAGCAGGAATCATGCGGGAACCTCGTTGCGACCGACCCAGAAGAGCCAGGTCAGACCGATAATGGCGGCGATCAGGGAGGCGAGGAGAATGCCTAGCTTGGCTTCTTCTTGCAGATGATGGTCAGTGAAGGCCAGTTGGCTGATAAATAACGACATGGTGAAGCCGACTCCGCCCAGCCAGGCGGCGCCGAGCAGGTGTCGCCATTGTACGCCGTGGGGCAGGCGCGCGATTTTGAAACGTACCGCTATCCAGCTACTGAGACTGATTCCGATAAATTTGCCCAGTACCAGACCCAGACAGGTGCCCAGGGTGACCGTACTCAACAGCATTCCGGTGGACACCTGCGCAAAGTTGATGCCCGCGTTGGCCAGGGCAAAAATGGGGATAACGCCGAAGGTGACCCAGGGTTGAACCGCATGTTCGAGGCGTTGTTGGGGTGCGAGGGCGGCGGCGCTGCTGTGTTGCAAGCTCTGGATGATGCCGGCGAGCTGGTCGTTCACCAGAGGGTCAAGGCGCCTGCTGTGAATGATGACATCCCGCAGATTTTGCCCGCGGGCACTCAGGGTGTCGGCCAGCTCGTCGGGCCGTATGCGGCCGCGTGCCGGAATGGTGAAAGCCAGCAGTATCCCGGCGACCGTGGCATGTATACCCGACAGCAAGACGAAATACCAAAAGGGCAGTCCTACCAGCAGATAAGGCAGGGCGTTACGGATGCCGCCCTGATTGAAGAGAATCAGCACGAGCAATAAAATTCCGGCGACGATCAAGGCGGTCACGTTGAGTGCGGGTGTGTAATAAATGGCAATGACGAGCACTGCGCCGAGGTCGTCGGCAATGGCCAGGGCGGTGAGGAAAATAATCAGGTTACGGGGAATGCGCCAGGCCAGCAGTACAAGAATACCGATGGCGAAAGCAATATCCGTCGCCATGGGAATACCCCAGCCGTCTGCAGCGGAGCCGCCGGGATTAAACTGGTGATAAATCAGTGCCGGGACAATCATTCCCCCCAGGGCCGCAATGACGGGCAGGGCGGCATCGCGCAGGGAGGAGAGTTCCCCCACCAGAAATTCCCGCTTCAGCTCCAGCCCGACGACAAAAAAGAACAGCGCCATCAGGCCGTCGTTGATCCAGTGATGGAGGCTTTGATCCAGGCCCCAGGCACCCCAATGCAGCCCTAAGTGCTCTTCCCAAAAGGCGTGGTAGGGTACATGCCAGACGGAGTTGCTGAGCATCAGGGTCAGGATCGTGGCAGCGATGAGGACGATGCCGCCTGCCGTCGCCCGCCGCAGAAACTGCTCGAAGGGCGACAGCATGCGCCCGAATAAAGGCTCGAGCAGATAAACCGGGCGGTCAGCCATGCAGACCCCGCTGCCCGGTCACAAATGCTCCAGTCGCTGTGCCTGTTCGCTGAGTTGTAGCAGGGCGGCGTCTATTTCGCGCAGACGCTCTTCTTCCTTGGCGACGACCTCGGCGGGGGCGCGGCTGCGGAAGCTTTCCTGGGCCAGCTTGGCGGCGGTTTTAGCGCGATCCTGCTCAAGACGTTGCTGTTCTTTCGCCAGACGGGCCTGCTCGGCCACCACGTCAATGACTCCGGCGAGGGGGACGAGGACGCGCAGATCCCCGACCAGTTGCAAGGCGGCGGGCGGCGCTTCTTCTGCGGTGCCCAGCCATTCCAGACTGGCGAGGCGACTGAGAGCGAAGAGCCAGGGAGCATATTGTTGCGCACGCTGGCGGTCGCTGGCATCGCCCCCCTGCAGCAGCAGCGGCAGTGCCTTGCTGGGCGCAATATCCATTTCACCACGCACCGAGCGGATGGCGCGGATGACCGCAATCAGCCATTCCGTATCGCCATCCGCCTGGACGTCGATACGGGAGAGGTCCGCCACCGGATAAGGGGCGAGGGCAATGCTGTCGCCTGCTTTGCCGATGATCGGGGCTATCCGTTGCCAGAGTTCCTCGGTGAGGAAAGGCATCACCGGATGCATCAGACGCAGGCCAGCCTCCAATACCCGCAGCAGGGTATTGCGGGTGCCGCACTGTTGCGCCGAGGTGAACGGGCTGTCACTGCGCAGGATCGGCTTGGTCAGCTCGATATACCAGTCGCAGTAGTCATTCCAGAAAAATTGGTACAGCGCATGGGCGGCGTCGGCAAAGCGATACTGGTCGATGGCGCTGTTGACGGCCGCTTCGCAGTGCTGCAGACGACCGATAATCCAGCGTTCCGGCGCCAACAGTTCACGCTCGCCTTCCAGATCGGCCGGATTTTGTATCTGCATCAGGGCAAAACGCGAGGCGTTCCAGAGCTTGTTGCAGAAATTGCGATTTCCCTCCACCCGCTTGAGGTCAAACTTGATGTCGCGGCCCTGGGTGGCCAGGGCCGCGAAGGTGAAGCGCAGGGCGTCGGTGCCGAAGGCGGGAATGCCGTCGGCGAACTCTTTACGGGTGGCCTTTTCGATTTTGGCCGCCATCTGCGGTTGCATGAGGCCCTTGGTACGCTTGGCGACGAGGTCTTCCAGGCTGATCCCGTCGATGAGGTCGATGGGGTCGAGGACATTGCCCTTGGACTTGCTCATCTTCTGGCCCTCCGCATCGCGCACCAGACCGTGGACATAGACTTCATGGAAAGGCACGTCGTCCATGAAGCGCAGGCCCATCATGATCATCCGCGCCACCCAGAAGAAAATGATGTCGAAGCCGGTGACCAGCACGCTGGTGGGGTAGAATTGGGCGAGATCCGGTGTTTTTTCCGGCCAGCCCAGGGTGGTGAAGGGCCACAGCGCCGAACTGAACCAGGTGTCGAGCACGTCCGGGTCGCGTTCCAGAACCACCGGCACGCCGTAATGGCGCGCGGCTTCCGCCTGTGCTTCCTCTTCATGACGGGCGACAAAGATTTTACCGTCGGGGCCGTACCAGGCGGGAATCTGGTGCCCCCACCAGAGCTGGCGGGAGATGCACCAGTCCTCGATGCGCTGCATCCAGTCGAAGTAGGTTTTGCTCCAGTTTTCCGGTACGAAGCGGATGCGGCCCTCTTCCACCGCGCGGATGGCGGGTTCGGCCAGTGGCGCGACCTTCACGTACCATTGATCGGTCAGGTAGGGCTCGATGACGGCCTGGGAGCGGTCGCCACGGGGCACCATGAGCTGGTGTTCGTCGGTGCGTTCCAGCAGATTTTCCGCTTCCAGCAGGGCCAGAATCTGCTTGCGGGCGGCATAACGGTCCAGTCCGCGCAGGGGCTCGGGAATCTCTCCGGCGACGATGTTGTCGCCGAAGACTTCGATACGGTCCCGGATACGGGCATCGGGGGTAAAGACGTTGAGCAGGGCCAGACCGTGCCGCTGCCCCACCTGATAATCGTTGAAATCGTGGGCCGGGGTGATTTTGACGCAGCCCGAGCCGAATTCTGGTTCGACATAAGTGTCCGCGATGATGGGGATCTCGCGGTTCATGATCGGCAGGCGCAGGGTCTTGCCGATGAGGTCGGCGTAGCGCGGATCATCGGGGTGAACCGCCACCGCCACGTCGCCCAGCAGGGTTTCCGGGCGGGTGGTGGCGACCACGAGGGCACCATTGCCGTCACTGAGGGGATAACGGATGTGCCAGAGGGCGCCTTGCTCCGCTTCGCTGACGACTTCCAGATCAGAAACAGCGGTGCGCAGGACCGGGTCCCAGTTCACCAGCCGCTTGCCGCGATAAATCAGACCTTCGTCATGCAGGCGGACAAAGACCTCGGTGACGGCATGGGAAAGCCCGCTGTCCAGCGTAAAACGCTCGCGCGACCAGTCACAGGAGGCCCCCAACCGTCGCATTTGCCGGGTGATATGGCCGCCTGATTCCTGGCGCCACTGCCAGACCCGCTCCAGAAAGGCACCGCGGCCCATTTGGTGGCGGTCACCGCCTTCCTGCGCCAGTTGTCGTTCCACCAGCATCTGGGTGGCGATGCCCGCATGGTCGGTGCCCGGCTGCCAGAGGGTACGCTCGCCGCGCATCCGGTGGACGCGGGTGAGGATGTCCATCAGGGTATCCTGAAAGGCATGGCCCATGTGCAGGGTGCCGGTGACGTTGGGTGGCGGCAGCATGATGCAGTAGGGCGCGCCGTCGCCTGCTGGTTGGAACAGGCCATGGGCCTCCCAGCGCACATAGCACTGGGTTTCGATTGCGGCGGGGGCGAAGGGGCGATCCAGGGTGTCAGTCATAGTAGGGTACGTTACTCAATTTCCGAGGTGTTGATCTGGTCCAGACCGTCGTGCAGGACGCGCTGCAGTATTTCCGGAAGCGACTGGCGGATATCTCCAGCCAGGCCTTCGCGCAACTTGATGCCCTCCAGCGCAAGGGTTCGCATGATAGTCAGACTGACCTGCTCTTTCCAGACGGTTTGCAGGCGCTGTGTCACCAGATCTTCTATCTCATTGATGATTCGTCGTTCAACCTCCTGGAAAAGCAGATTCTCGAAGTCTTTGAGAAAGTCGAGATCTACGGGAGGTGGCGGGACGGTGGACTGAACAGGCTGGCGAGCATCGGCCATTGCGGCCCCTTGCATGGGCAGCGGTTCTGATGCAGCTGGAGGAACGGGGGCGGACTGTTCCAGTGCTATCGCATCGGCGATCTTCTCAGAAGTGGCCTCAATGGGTGAGGTCGCAACCGTGTCGTTCCCTGCAGTGGACTCGGCTGCTTCACGAATCCGCGCCAGGACTACATCCAGTTCATGCTTTTCAATATCTTTGTTGGCTGTGATGGGGGATGCGGCCGCAACCGTGTCCAGCCAGTGTGGCTCTGCTTGTGCGTATTCCGTATGCGCCGCCGCAGCACTTTTGGGCGCTGCGACCGTAGCCTCCTCCCAGCGCATCGAAAAAACGGCGGGACTCTCGGGCACCGCCACCGATTCGGGAGGGAGTGATGAGAGATGATCTGGCAACGCCTCTGCCGCCTCTGCTGCCGGATAGGTTATGGCTTCCGGCGTCGCGTCGTCCGTATGCCGCCAAAGTTGTGGCGGCAGTCCCTGACGCAAAAGGTGGGTGAGTAGCAATGGGCCGCCGCCATCATCGGCGTCCCTTTGCTCTTCAAGAACGGGTTCTTTACGTGTCGGTATGCTTGCCATGGGTGCGTCTCCAGTCAGGCTTCCAGGGGATGCACCTGCATGGTGTATCCCGCGTTCTTTAATTGTTTGTATCGTTCTCTGGCGAGGCTGCGGGGCTGCTCTGCGACAGGAATGAAGTCGATGAGCCGTTCGCATGCAGGGACAGGTGTCGGCAATGCGTCCAGCCCGCAGAGCACCAAGGCCTTACTCTGTGGGGGCCAGGCGCCGCCATCATGGATGCGTATGGATTCTCCTGCACCCCGGACATGGGGCACGAAAGCACCAGCCTGGAAAGTCCACAGAAGATCATCCATGATCTGCCCCATCTCTACATCCGGGCACAGGATATCTGCTTCTCCTACGACCTGCCAGACTTTGGCAATTACCCGGCATATACCGCGCTGCTGCTCGTGCGGGGTGAGCAACGTCGGCGGCAACGCATAGAACGAGGCGATGGGCAAGCGGTGGTCCTCTCAAGCCAACTGCCGCGCCCGTTGTAGCAAATACTCTACCAACAACGGCACCGGGCGGCCCGTCGCACCTTTGTTCTCGCCGCTCTTCCATGCTACCCCGGCAATATCGAGATGCGCCCAATGATAGTTTTCAGTGAAGCGTGAGAGAAAACAGGCGGCGGTGATAGTCCCTGCTGGTCGGCCACCGACGTTGGAGAGGTCAGCGAAGGGGCTCTTCAATTGCTCCTGATATTCGTCGAAGAGCGGCAGCTCCCAGGCCCGATCCATGTTTTCCTTGCCCGCAGCAATCAGTTCATGGACGAGTCCCTCATGATTGCCGAGCACGGCCGCAGTCTGGTGCCCCAGAGCGATGACGCAGGCGCCGGTAAGGGTGGCGATATCGATCACTACGTCGGGTTCGAAGCGCTCAACATAGGTTAAGGCGTCCGCGAGGATCAACCGTCCCTCGGCATCGGTGTTCACAATCTCCACGCTCAGGCCTTTCATGCTCTTATGGATGTCACCAGGCTTGGTGGCTTGCCCGTCGGGCAGATTTTCTGAAGCGGGTACCACGGTAATAACGTTCAGCGGGAGTTTAAGTTCCGCTGCCGCCTGAATAGCCGCCAACGCTGAAGCTCCGCCGCACATGTCATATTTCATCTCCTCCATCTTGTCAGCGGGCTTCAGGGAGATTCCACCGGCGTCAAAGGTGAGCCCCTTGCCGACCAGCACGATCGGTGCCTGATCCTCGGCGCCACCCCAATATTCAAGAATGATCAGCCGGGGCGGCTGTCGGGATCCGTTGGCGACGCCGAGGAGCAAATGCATTCCCAGGGCTTCCATGGCGTCCGGACCGAGGATGGTGCTTTTGATGCCTAAACGCTGGGCCATGGCCTCCGCTTGCCCGGCGAGCCAGGCAGGAGTACAGACATTTCCCGGCTCGTTGGCCATATCCTTGGCCCATGCGACGGCCCGTGCTGTCGCATGGGCTTCTGCTGCGGCACGCTGAACTTCTGCCAGTTCGGCCATGTTGCCTTCGGAAACGATGAGCTGCATGGCGCCAAAGGCCCGTTGCGGCTTATCTGCAGGCTTTTTATGCTGGTCAAAGTGGTAATCGACTTCCGCCATCGCCTGAACCAAAATTTTTGCGAGTGCAGGTGCGGAACGGCGGATCACCGGGGTGTCCAGCAGGTGTAAGCTGACGCGGCTGATGCGGGCATTCTGCAAAGCGTGCGCGGCGGCGAGTGCGGCTTTGCGAAATTGACTATCCTTGACCTTGCCATGGGTACCGAGGCCCAGGACAAGCACTCGCGCAGCGGCAATTTTCGGAACCTGATAGAGCATCTGCGTCTCGCCACAGGCGCCGCTAAAATCTCCGGTATCGAGGAGGGCCTGGAGGGCGCCGCCACTGGCCAGATCAATCAGCGTGGCGGCGGGACTCAGCGTGCCGCCTTCATACACTCCGACGACTACACAGTCATTGTTGTCGGCGGTTGGGTTCTGGCACTGTACGGCTATCTCCACGGCGGTTCTCCTGATAATCTGTAAGCGAGGAATTCGAGATGACGTCAAAGATGGAAAATAAGCCCCAGAGGCACCGGGAATCAAGTCTTGTGAGTAATCTTCAGGGGTTGCCCGCTTGACGCGCATCCGTATGCAGCTCGTGCGAAATATCACGACCTCTTTTCTGCTGACCTGCCTGGTGGTGCTTGCCATCCTGGCTATCGGTCAGGCGACCCAATTGTTGAGGCAAGTCGCTTCCGGGCAGTTGCCGTTATCGATTGTACTACAGTTGCTCGGCCTGGCAGTACCTACACTGTTGGTCATGGTATTGCCTCTGGCCTTTTTCTTCGCGGTTTATCTGGTGTTCAGCAATCTCTATCGTTCCAATGAGATGGTGGCCATTCGCAGTACCGGTACCGGGCTGTCGGGACTTCTGCCATCTGTTGCGGCGGTTGCGGCAGGTGTCTTTTGTCTGGAATTGTTATTGTCTCTTTCCTGGGCGCCCGGTGCGCAGCGTCAGTTACAATCCGACTCTGTGCGCCTGGCCAATGCCGCGGCCGAAGCTATGCTGCAGCCTGGCAGTTTCACGAATTTACCCGGCGGTCGGGTGATTTATGTGGGGCAGCCCGTGGGTAAAGACAGTCACCGCTTCCGCGAGATATTTTTGTCCATTGCCCAAGGTGATCAACTGGATTTGGCGACCGCGACTTACGGGGAGATCAAACCCCGTCAGGATGGCGCCCTGACGCTGGTGCTGGTGGATGGCCAACGTTATCTGGGACGGCCCGGGCAAAACGGGTTCAAAGTTCTTTCCTTCGCGCGCTATCGAGTGTTGCTGGGTAGCCCGGTCACCAGCGCTGCCCAGCCGGGCGGCATCAACTGGGGTAGCGTGTCTCTGTCTCAGCTTGGGCGTGACCTGCACGGCACCGAGATGCGCTTCGCCGTAACCGAACTGGAGTGGCGTCTGCTCTGGCCGCTCGCGCTGCCTCTATTGGCTTTGCTGGCTATCCCTCTGGCCTACAGCGAGCCCCGGGGGGGAGGGCGGGCGGCAGGCATGCTGGTAGGCATACTGTTTTTGCTGGCCATCAATAACATCGTTATTTATCTCAAAGAGCACATGATGAGTGGCAAGATGTCGGTTTTCCCCGGATTATTTTGGGTGCTCCTGCTGATTTTGGTGGTGGCCGCGTACACTTTTTTCAGGCGCAGTCGCGATCTGCCGATTTTACCCGCCTGGCCGGGGCGGCGCGCATTATGAAACGCGCAGATCGGTTGCTGTTTCGTGGCATGTTGCTCTATAGCAGCCTCGTGTTGGTTATGCTTCTGGCGTTGGTTTACATCGCCCAACTCGTCGCCAAATCCTCCGGACCGGGGCATGGAGTCTGGTCCATGACGCGGCTGCTTTCTTACGCCGCTCTGCAGTTGCCTGATGTGGCTTATGATGTGATTCCACTGGCGTTACTGCTCGGTGCGCTGGTCTGGGTGAGTATTCTGAGTGGACATTCTGAGGTAATCGCTTTACGCATGTCGGGGTGGTCGGTCTGGCGTTTGGAGCAGCCGCTCCTGCTGGTCGGGCTGTTCGGTGCTGGCCTTATGTTTGCCTTGGGAGAATGGGTGATACCGGTCACCGCACCCGCCGCCGAGACCATGTGGGCCAATACCGGTGAACCGGGGACCCACCTCCATAATATGGGGTCGCAAGGACTATGGTTGCGCTATGGTGCACAGATTATCCAGATTGGTGCGGTGGGCGATGACGGGAAGATTTTGCAGGATCTGCATATCGTGCGGATACGCCAGGGTATGGTGGGAGTAAGCGCCATCACAACGGCGAGTGAGGCGGCATTCAAAGAGGGGCATTGGAGCATGCACAATGTCCAGCTTTTCGAAATTACACCCGATCAGATACAGGTGACACGTGTTGCGGAGATGCCGTGGTCAGTGGCGCTGCATCCGGCCACTTTGCGTAGCTTTGCTCATCCGACACGAACCATGACGCTGCCTGCCCTGTGGCAAAGTTACCAGGCTTTGCAGAGCGGCGCGCTGAATATGAACCGCGTCGCCCTCGCTTTCTGGCGCAGGGTGAGTTATCCATGGGTGGGTCTGGTGATGATTTTGCTGGCGGTACCTTTTGTGACGCGCAATCCGCGTGGCGGTGGTCTGGCAGCGCGGATTATGGCGGGGTTGGTGTTGGGGTTGGGATTCCATTTCCTCACGGAGATGTCGGGATATATCAGTGTCTCCGGTGGAATACCCCCTTTAGCCGCCACTTTCTTACCTATTGCGCTCTTTGCAGCTATTGCCGGGCTTTTGCATCGTTTCAACTGAAGGTGGCATTTTGTGCTTCTTCGCTTAAAACAGGCTGCGTTGTAGTGATGCCGATGTATATTATAATGGTACGCTAGGCGTGGGCGATGGAGCGCGGTGCTGGATAGTTCCGCTATAGAATGGGGGATGCGATGATGAAATTGCCCTTGCTGGTTGAACAGTTGCGTGAATATCACCAGCGGCGTCGCAATATTGCCAAAGCAGTCCATCAAATGGCGCAGCTTTCGGTGGAGCTCGAACTGTTGCCCAGTGGAACTATGCTGCGGATGGAGAATCTTTCGCAGGAAATCGCCCATGATCAACTGCGCATTTCCTTTTTCGGTGAGTTCGCCCGTGGCAAATCAGAGTTGATTAACGCATTGTTTTTTTCTGACTTGGGCGCGCGTTTAATGCCCTCCGGACCTGGGCAGACGACCATGTGTCCTGTGGAAATTCGTCACTGTCATCTGGCCCCTTCTCTCCAGCTATTACCTATCCGCAGTTATACGCTCAGTGATTCTATGGAAAAGCTGAAGCGATCCAGGGATCTTTGGTCTGTTTCTCCGCTCAATTCGGAGGATCACAATGCCTGTACGGAGAGTATGGCTCAGCTTACAGAAACACTTTGTGTGACTTTGGAAGAGGCGCGCGGCTATGGCCTTTGCCCTCCATTGAAGGGAGCAGGCAATAGTGGGCGAATCAGTAATTGTCCCTCTTGTGGTGAGGGAAAAGTGCGTATTTCACGCTGGCGTTATGCGTTGCTGCAATGGGCGCACCCGGTGTTGGAAGCTGGGCTGGTGATTCTCGATACACCCGGTCTGAACTCCCTCGGCAGCGAGGCCGATCTGGGTCTGGAAGCCGCGCGCGAAGCCGATGCCCTGATTTTCGTGCTGAGTGCGGATACCGGGGTTACGCAAAGCGATCTGGAGATCTGGGAGCAACTTCTTGGCCGTCGCGCCTTACAGAACCAGTTGGTGGTACTCAACAAAGTGGACATGCTTTGGGATGATCTGCGCGACACCGATCAGGAAGCCGCGGCGATCCTCACTCAGCGGGAAATCACGGCGCAGCGACTGAATCTCAACTTGGATCAGGTGGTGGCGGCTTCGGCGCAGAAGGGCCTGTTGGGCCGTATCCGCAAGGATGAGGCGTTGTGCGCGCGAAGCGGTTTGGACCTTCTTGAAAAAGCCATCGGCGAAATTCTTATTCCGGGCAGGCGTAACGCCATGCTCGAAAATGCCCATCGCCTGCTCAACCGGGTGGTGCTTGATCAAAGAGTGTTGCTGGATGAGCAGATTCAGAATCTGGCCGGGGAAATCGAAAGTATGGAACGCCTGCAGGCGCAAACGGGCGAGCAGTTGCCGCGCCTTTTGGATCGTCAGCAAAAACTGGTGCGGACTTTTGCCAGGGATCGTGATGCCTTTGGGGTGAAGGAAAAAGAATTTATAGATTCAGCGAATACCTGGCTGCTACAAGCGCTGTCCCTGGAGCGGTTCGACCAGATTATCGAATCCGCACGCGCCGAATTGCTGGCGGCGTGGACGACGGTAGGTATTTACGATCGCTTTTCGCAGTTTTTTGTCGAAACACTGGTGCAATTTGATGCCGCGCTTGAACGTGCGAATCGGCTTTCGGCACTGATGCTTGATGCCTATCGCGTTCTGGAGCAGCAATATGGGTTGCCGAAGCTCGATACCATCCCCTACGCTATTTTGCCGCGTCGGGCCGAGTTGCTGGCCATGATGGAGCGCTACGAACGATTTGGTAAGCGTCTGGAAATCGCAGCGACCACGCAAGGTGCGGTCGTGCGTAAGGCTTTTCTATCGCTCGCTAATCAGGTGCAGGATTTTGTCGAGGAAACCCGCCGCGAATTGCAGGCATGGGTCAAGGAGTTGCTCGAAATGATGAACCGACAGATGGACTTGTATGCGTCTCAGTCTATGGAAAAACTCGAAGCGCTGGGATCCATTGTTGAATCATCGGCAAACATTCAGCCACGCATTCGTGTATTGAGCGAGCACCGACAGAAGAAAACGAAACAACTTGAGACTCTGAATAATGCCTATGCCGGATTCGCAGACTTGTTTCAGATCGACACCGAGAACAATCTACCACAACAGTGCTCCATTATTCCTGGTCATAATCCGGCTGGCTAATAAAAATCGCCATTGTTCAGGCGAGGTGTTGGGTGCGCTTCTCGGTCAACCATCGGGATATCGCCGACCCCGATCAGACAGAAGCAGGCTGACCCGTCTGCCTGCCTCTGTAAAAATAGGTTCAGGAGGCATTCTCGTTACGCTGGCGAATCAATTCCTGGTCAAATGCATGGTCGATCTCCTGTGAGAGTTTGAGCACTTTGCGGAAGATGGTGGGGTCTGAATCGTCGGCCTGGCTGCGCAGACGCAGGCGGGCAAGGCCATCAAAGCTGTGCGCACGATCCACGGGAGCATTGGCCGCGTTACACTGATTGCCCAGATAGAGGGCGGTCAGCACCTCAGAGGTCAGCGCATCGTTGAGCTTGCCTTGCTGCGCCGCACTCAGCGCCGCATCCGGAGCCATGTCCTGCAGGAAAGGGTATCCCAAATGCTGGTCGAGAAATTCTATAAGTTCTTGATAGGTCATGGTGGACTCCAGGATTAAAGAAAATGAGTCATGCCGTCGTTGAAGTAAACATCTGCACTTCGGCGACACGTTGAAAATGAGCAACTATTCACAGGGGATATCGCTATCCCGTCGCGGGCTGACTGAAAAGATGGGGCCAGGGCCTGCAACAGGTCGGTGCCTTGCTTGCATAAGGTGTCCAGATAAGATTGAATCGTACAGAAGGTCGTAGCCCCGTCGAAAGTGCGGAGGCCACGAAAGACCTTTTGCTTGACCTTGGGCATACGCCTTGTGGTTCCTGAGCGAAAGAGTACACCTATCCACCGTCTAAACAAAATGTCTGCGCCCCCAAAATTGCTGCCCTGCGAGATTGCGCTTCCGCCCCCATAGGGACGAGCCATGTGGATCGCCCTTTTCCCCTTGAAATACCCATCGCTGCGAATCACTTCTCCCAGCTAATCCACAATCATCTCCTGCTTCGTCACCGCGCCACGTTTAGGCGAGCGAATAATCAGCAGCAGTGGAAAAACCACCAGCGTCATCACCAGCATCAGCCAGAAATCATCAATGTACGCGATCATCGTCGCCTGCCGGGTAATTTCCGCGTTGAGCAGGCTCTGGCCCAAAGCATCATGGGGATTATAGAGCCTGGCCACGGCCGGATTCTGAAAAGCCGGATTACGGTCATCAATGTGGGCGGTCAGCGCCGCGTGAGCAATTTGCGTGTTACGGGTCAGCAACGTCTCCACCAGAGAAATCCCGATACTGCTGCCGACATTACGCACCAGACTGTAAATCGCCGTGCCGTTAGCCCGCATTTCCGGGCTCAGGGTCGCAAAGGTGGCGGCACTCAAAGGCACAAAAACCAGACCAATCCCCAGCCCCTGCCAGACGCCCGGCCAAATCACATCACCCTCACTGATCACCAGACCATAGCTTTGCATTTGCCAGAGGGAAAAAGCCGTGATACCGAAACCGATGGCGAGCAGCAGCTGCAGATTGACCTTGCCTACCAGGCGCCCGACGAAAAGCATGGCGAACATGGTGCCTAGACCACTCGGTGCCGTTACCCAACCTGCTGCTGTTGCGGTGTAGCCCATCAGATCCTGCAGCATGGTGGGGATCAGCGCCCGCGATGCAAAGAGCACCAGTCCGACAATAAAGATGAAAAGCAGGCCGGTAACGTAGTTGCGGTCGAAAATCAGCCGGTAATCAAAGAAGGAACGGTCAAAGGGGGTGTGCCAGGTATGATAGATAAAATATAAGGCTGCGAACCCTGCAATATAGGCTTCTATCCAGATTTCCACCGAAGCGAACCAGCTCTGCTCTTGTCCGCGATCCAGCAACAACTGCAAGGCCCCGATGGCCAGACTCAGGCTGACGAATCCTGCCATGTCAAAGTGCATCCGCCGCAGCGCCGAATCCTTGGGGAAGGATTTCCAGATTCCCATAAACGCCATGATCCCCACCGGCACGTTCACAAAAAATACCCAACGCCAGTCCATCGTATCCGTCAGCCACCCGCCCAACGTCGGCCCGATGATGGGCCCAATCATTACCCCCATCCCCCACACGGCCATGGCGGAACCCTGCTTTTCCTGAGGGTTGATGTCGAGCAGGACGGTTTGCGAAAGCGGCACTAGCGCTGCTCCGAAGATACCCTGCAGCGCCCGCGCAACGACAATTTCCCCCAGCGAAGTAGAAATGCCGCACCACATGGAGGCCAGCGTGAACCCCAGTACCGAGGCCAGCAAGATGGTACGCTGACCAAAGCGGTCACAGAGCCAGCCGGTCAGTGGTGTGGCAATGGCCGTCGCTACAATATATGAGGTCAGCACCCAGCCGATTTGGTTCAGAGACGCAGACAGGCTGCCTTGCATATGCGGCAGGGCCACGTTGGCGATGGTGCTGTCCAGGGTCTGCATGATGGTAGCCAGCATGATGGACAGGGTAATGAGGGGTCGATTCAGCCCCTCTGTGCGGACTGCGGTGCTCTCCACGGTCATCGGGAGGATTCTTCGGTAAAGCGCTGCAAACGCTGCAGGATATTCGTTGCTTGTTGTAACGCAGTAGCATCCAGGCCATCCAGCATTTCGCGGCGGAAGTCGCCGGCGACACGCTTCACCTCCGCATACACGGTCTGCCCCGCGGGCGTCAGCAACACCCGTCGGATACGCCGGTCTTCCGGAGCGATCTCGCGGCGTACCAATCCAGCGCGCTGTAACCGGTCCACCATGGCTACCACCGTCGGCCCTTCCACCGAGAGACGATGCGCCAGTTCGGTCTGGGTGAGGGGGGGGTCCGCCCGCGCCAGAAAAGCGATACCCATCCAACTCGCCTGGCTCAGTCCGAGATCCTTCAGGCGACGATCCAGCGCGTGGCGCCAGGCCCGGGCGCTGTCATGCAGGGCCCGGGCAAACGCTTCCTGCAACAGCTCTTTGCTCATGATTCCCTCCGGTATTTTTAGCCGCCCAGATTATTAGGGTACTTATACTTAGTGCTCTATCTATTTACAAGAGAAGTCACGCACCCAAAAATAACCCCTGAAAACCCAGTCGACATGCCTAAGCCCACGACATCACCTTGACAGAAGCGCAGGGCTCCGCCATGGTGGCCTAAATTTACGAGGACCCTCATGCTGCATTTTCCGGATATCAACACCGTCGGGTTCCAGCTTGGCCCTGTCACCATTCACTGGTACGGTCTGCTGGAAATCATCAGCTTTGTTATCGCCACCGTCTGGCTCATCCGGCGCGGTCGCATGGCGCACTGGAACTGGCGCAAAGAGCAGGTCGTCGACCTGGAATTTTATGTGGCCGTCGGCGCCATACTGGGTGGCCGGGTGGGTTACGTGCTCTGGTACAACCTTCCCTATTATCTCGCCAATCCCGGGAAAATGCTGGCCATCTGGGATGGCGGTATGTCCTTTCACGGTGGCCTGTTGGGGGTTGTCATCGCCTGCTGGGTATTTGCACGGTTCCATCAGCAACATACCTTTCTGCCTACGCTGGATTTCATCGCGCCAGCCGTGCCCATCGGGTTGGGTTTGGGGCGACTGGCCAATTTTATCAACGACCAGCTTTTCGGCCGTGTCAGTCACCTGCCCTGGGCCATGGTCTTTCCCGCCGGTGGTCCGCAATCCAGGCAACCCTCGCAACTCTATGAGTTTCTGCTGGAGGGCGTTCTGCTCTTGCTGATTCTGGCCATCTACAGTCGCAAAGCGCGTCCTGCCGGTGCCGTTGGCGGTATGTTTGTCCTCTTTTATGGCATTTTCCGTTTCATCGCGGAATACGCGCGCCAGCCGGATATTCAGTTGGGCTTTGTCTTCGGTCACTACACCATGGGCCAGGTCCTATCCGTGCCCATGATTATTCTCGGCCCGCTGGTGATCTGGTGGGCCTATAAGGGCGGATTCTCCGAATCGCCCCAAACCACATTGGCAGCCGATCATTAACTGCTGCACGTTGCATCCGCATGACGCCCATGGCTGATGAGCTCAACCCACCACAGCAGGAAGCCGTAAAACACATCCACGGCCCCTTGCTGGTGCTGGCCGGGGCCGGATCGGGCAAGACCCGGGTCATCACCCGGAAAATCGTTCATCTTATCCGCGAGCAGCAGGTTGCCCCCAAACACATTTGCGCCGTGACCTTCACCAATAAGGCCGCACGCGAGATGAAAAGCCGCGTCGCTGAGGCTTTGCGGGGCCATAACAGCCGCGGCCTGATGGTCTCCACCTTCCATCATCTCGGCCTGCAAATCCTGCGCAAAGACATCGAGCGCCTGGGCTATCGCGGTAACTTCAGCGTCATTGACCCGGGCGACAGCTTGGGGATGGTCCGTAACCTGCTCCGCGAGGCCAACGGCCCCAGCGATCTCGCCGAAGCCATCCAGGCCCGTATCTCCCGTTTCAAGAATGACGGTTTCTTCCCCGAGGAAGCGCATGCGGATGACCGCTTCGGTCAGGAGGCCGCCAATATCTATACGTCATATCAGCGCTCTCTCAGTGCCTGCAACGCCGTGGATCTGGATGATCTCATCCTCCTGCCCACCCGCCTGCTGCAAGACCACGCAGAGGCCCGCCACGCCTGGCAGGATCGTATCCGCTACCTGCTGGTGGATGAATATCAGGACAGCAACGGCGCACAGTACCGCCTGGTGCAGAGTCTGCTGGGCACCCGTCACAACCTGACGGCGGTGGGTGACGACGACCAGAGCATCTACTCCTGGCGGGGTGCGGCCGCCGACAACCTGCATCGGCTGGCGCAGGATTTCCCCAACCTCAAAGTCGTTAAACTGGAGCAGAACTACCGTTCCACCGGTCGCATTCTCCAGGCCGCCAATGCGGTCATTGCGCAAAATCCCCACCTCTTTGAAAAGCGCTTGTGGAGCACGCTGGGCGATGGCCACGGTATCCGCGCCCTGCGCTGCGCCAACGAGGCCGACGAGGCGGAGCAAGTGGTCAATGCCATTCTCCGCGACCGCTTTCAGCGGCAGGGTGAATACCGCGATTACGCCATTCTGTACCGCAGCAACCATCAGGCCCGCCCCTTTGAAGCGGCCCTGCGCAATGCCCGGATTCCATACCAGATATCCGGCGGGCTCTCCTTCTTTGAACGCAGTGAAATCAAGGATTTTTTGTCCTACCTGCGGCTACTGGTCAACTCCGACGATGATCCCGCTTTCCTGCGTGCGGTCAACACGCCACGTCGGGGCATCGGCAGCGGCACCCTGGAACGCCTGGGCGCCTTCGCCAAGGAGCGAAATCTCTCGCTGTTCGCCGCGCTTTGGGAAGACGCGCTGGAGTTGCCTGAAAAGGCGCGCACCGCTCTGCGTAGCTTCGCTGGCTGGGTGAATCTCAAGGCTGGTGAGGTGGACAAAGCCGAACTGATCCCAGCCCTGCAGCGCCTACCCGAGGAAATCGGCTATCTGCAGTATCTACAGAGTGAAGGTGACGAAAAAGAGGCGGGGCGCCGCTGGGAGAATATTCAGGAACTCCTCAACTGGATGCAGCGCCTGCAGGAACAGGACGAAGGCCCGCAAACCCTCGCGGAGATTCTCAACCGCCTGATGCTCTTCAACGTGCTGGAGCGCGAAGAGGACGACGAACGCGATGTGCTGCGCCTGTCCACCCTGCACGCCGCTAAAGGGCTGGAATTCCCGCAGGTGTTTCTGGTTGGTGCCGAGGAAGAACTGCTACCCCACCGCAACAGCGAAACCTCGGAGCAGATTGAAGAAGAACGTCGCCTCTTCTATGTGGGCATGACCCGCGCCCGCTTCCGCCTGACCCTGAGTCTCTGTCGTAAGCGTCGCCGCTACGGCCAAGAGGTCCATCCAGAACCCTCCCGCTTCCTCCGGGAGATCCCTAAAGAGCACCTGGACTGGCAGGGCGACCAGAATCCGGAAGAAGAAATGGACCCCACTGCCGCTTTCGCCCGCCTCCGGGAGATGCTCGGCAAAACCTGATAAGTGCGTTCGCCACGCATAAAATCAGAGAGGCGATCCGGTTGTGTGGATCGCCTCTTCTGCTCGGCATCCCACTCGGACTGCGGGATGCGCTTACCTGCCTTTACTGAGCGACGTTACCCATCGCTTTGACGCGGGCCGAGAGCCGGCTTTTGGTGCGGGCCGCCATGTTGCGGTGTGCCACACCCTTGCCAACCGTCTTGTCGATGACCGACTCCGCAGCGCGGAGCGCGCTGCGGGCCTGCTCCTGGTCACCAAGGTGTACGGCCTTCAGCACACCCTTTACATAGGTGCGCAAGCGCGAGCGCAGACTGGCATTGTGCAAGCGCCGCTTTTCATTTTGTAATACGCGCTTGCGCGCCTGAGCTGTATTGGCCAACTTTGTACTCTCCATATCTACAATCCCGCGTTTGCGGGAAATGAAGTCGCGTATTCTGGCGCCATCGCCCAACCCTGTCAATATCAATGGATTGCAAAAACCATCGGGCACTACGAAAATGGGGACCCCTGGCCCGTTTTACCCTTGCATCACATGGACATGCTCTGGTACCACCTGCACCCACAGCTCGGTGCCTGGCGCCAGAGACCTGCCTTCGCACTGCAAGCGCGGTAACAGCATATCCAAAGATAAAGCCCCTTCCATTCTGACACGCAAGGCAACACCCTCCTCCCGGAGGCTCAAGACCCGCAGTTTCAGGGCATTCGGCGCTGAGCCGTCCGGGGTATGGTCCGGCACGATATCCTCGGAACGAATGGCCACGGTTACCGCCATCCCCGGACGCATGCCGTGCTGCAAGCCGGTACGCAGGCGCCAGTCGGCTTTTGCTCCTGCCACCACCATTCCGGCTCTCTCTATTTCCTCAATACGCCCCGCCAGGAAATTACGAAACCCCAGCAAACGCGCCACTCCCGTAGTGGCGGGTCGCGCAAACACCGCACGGGGAGACCCTTCTTGCGCAACACGTCCATCCAGCAGCACCGCCATGTGATCTGCGCGCATCGCCAAGTGCGGATCATGACTCACCGCCAGCACCGGCACCCCAAATTCGTGGACCTCACGGATGAGTTCGTCCAGAATTTCGTCGCGGGTGGCCATGTCCAGCGCCGAGGTAGGCTCGTCCAGCAGCAGCAGCTTAGGACGCCGGGCCAGAGCGCGGGCGAGCGCCACCCGCTGACGTTGCCCGCCGGAGAGGGCCGCCGGATAACGCTCTGCCAGATCGACAAGCCCCACGCGCGTTAGCAAATCCATAGCCTGCGCGCGGCGGCCTGCGCCCCTGGGCAGCGGAAAGGCGACGTTTTCCCAAGCCCGCAGGTGCGGAAAAAGCGCATAACCCTGAGGCAAATAACCGATAGGGCGCTGCTCGGCAGCAAGGTCGCCGAAAGGATGCCCACGCGCCGGAATCAAGCCAGCGATGGCCTTGAGCAGCATCGTCTTGCCCTCTCCGGAATGACCGAGCAGGACGGTGAAATCCCGCACTCCCATCTGAATATCCAGCGTGACCGGCTTTTCCAACAGATAGCGAATTTCCATAAATTTCAGTGCAATGCCATCAGAATATCCCCTGTCGGCGCGAACGCAGCCCCAGCCACAAAGGTAAGGGCACCGCGACGAGAAAGAATACCCAGAGCAGGGGGTAAACCGCACTCAGCCCGATATCCTGCAGGTTAACCCAAAGTTTGACCGGAATACCCTGCGGGAAATACGCCACGATGAGCACAATGCCGAACTCCCCCATGGCGCGCACCCAGGCCAGCGCCACTCCGGCAGTCAGCCCCAGGCGCGCCAGAGGCAGTGTCACCCGCCAGAAGGTCTGCCAGCGGTTGCGTCCCAGGGTGCGACTAATCTGCTCCAACTCTTCAGGCACGCCCTCGAAGGCCGCTCGCGCTGCCAGCACATAGTAGGGCATGGCCCCGTAGATCTGTGCCAGCACAAAGGCTGGTGCGGTATTCGTCAGATAGAACCCCGCCTGACCGAACAAGCCGCCCACCGGTGAATAGGGTCCGTAGAGAGCGCTCAGCAAAATACCCATGGCCAGGGGCGGCGTCAGCAGCGGTAGCAACAGCAGCGCGTCCACCAGCCATTTGCCGCGGTAATGATAATGCGCCAGCCACCAGGCGAGTGGCGTGCCCGCCAGCACCACCAGCATGAGCGCCAGACCGCTATAACACAGAGAAACCCGAATGGCGCCGAGATCACCTGGAGCGAACTGGAAATCATGCCAGTCTGTCGCAAAGACCAGTGCCGCAAAGGGCGCTATCAGAAATACCAGCACAGCGGCCGCCATGAGCGTCGCCAGCCCGCGTGCGGGTGGCTGGCGTGGCGCGACAATCGCCAAGGTCGCCGCGTCACTCAAATGGCGTTTCCATCTGGTCTACCCTAGGCGAGTTAACAAATACCCGGACCAGACACCACGCCATAAACAGCACGTTCCGCAGCATGGTCGCATCGTTATTCTCCATTGGATATCCCCAGAACCGATTTATATCGGTGACTACGACAAGGGTCAAGCGGCCCAGGGGGCCATGCAGGCATGATATCCTTCGGGACATTTTTATGCTAAACTTTCAATCTAGACAGCGAGGGCAGGAGCGTTGGCTTGAGGCTTCTGAACGAGCCATAGATAGTATAGAGCGTACAGATCATGCATTGGACCATTCTTATCAAATCCCATCCGGACGCTGGCGGCAATTCCGTTCTCCAAGGCCTGCGTATGGCGGCGGCCGCCCTCGCCGATGACATTGATGTCAGTATATTTCTTGCCGAAGAAGCCGCATCACTAGCGTTACACTCGGAAAATCTGGGAGGGAGGCAGCGTGTCCACCACGACCTCATCGCAGAGGTTCAAGAGTTGGGTGCCGAAATTCATGTGATTGGTCTCGAGTGGCTGCATCTAGCCAAAAATCGGACCTTGATTCCCGGTATTAAAGTAGCGAGCATGAAAACCCTGGTTCGCCAGATGAAGCGTTCTGATCAGGTCGTCACGCTTTAAAATATGACCGCCATCTACGCCATGGGCGACCTGCAAGGTTGCTATGCGCCCTTTAGTTCTCTATTGGAGCAAATTGGTTTCGCGCCGCAAACAGATCGGCTTTGGCTGGCGGGCGACCTCGTTAACCGGGGGCCGGACAGTCACGCTGTCATTAACCGGCTTTACACCTGGCGCGACCGAGTGCAGATCGTCCTCGGCAATCATGATCTGTACGCGCTCGCCCGCTGGGCGGGCGTCATCCCTGCAAAAAAAAATGACACGCTCGCCCCTTTGTTAGTCGATCCCCGGGCAGACGAATGGATGGACTGGTTGCGCAGTAGCCCGTTGCTGCATACGGATTCGCAACTGGGCTGGAGCATGGTCCACGCTGCCATCCATCCTGACTGGGATATGGCAACAGCGCGCGGACATGCTGATGCCGTCGAGGATGCGCTGCACGATCGTCGCTGGCGACGTTTTATGAAATCCCTCTGGGTAGCCCCGGCACCCAACCGCTGGCAAGATTGCCGCAACGAAGAGGACGCGCAGCGCTTCCGGGTTGCGGTGTTCACCCGCGCCCGCTATGTGACCGCCAAGGGCGTTTTTAGCTGGTCTAACACGCCGCCCAAGGACACTGCCCACGAGTTTGCACCCTGGCACCAGCGGTTTTTTGAAAGGCAGACCTCTGGCGCCATCATCTGCGGCCACTGGGCCACCCAGGGTTTGCTGGTGCAACCGCGTATGCTCGCACTGGACAGCGGCTGTGTCTGGGGCCGCCAACTCAGTGCCGCGCGCCTTGATGGTGCAGAACCCGTGATTTATCAGATATCCTGCCCGATGTTTGCGCAACCGAGTAACGGCTAAAAAAGCAGCATACATCGACCACGCAGGGTCAGAATTTTCACCTATACTGTGGGCACTCCCTACTTCCCTACTGCGCAGCCTGTGAATAAAGAAGCCCCTACCAGGAGATTCCACCATGCCAGATGCCCCCCTCGTTCCCGGCCAACCCAGCTATCGCAGTGCGATTGTCGGTGGCTGGCAACTATTGCGACAGCAGTTCAAGTCCCTCGCCGGAGCCCTCATTATTTTTATGATCCTCCTCATGGTCGGATTCATTGCCGGTGACCTTCTCGATGTTGTCAGCCCAGGCCATGCCGATCTGTGGCACCTCCCCATGTATCTTTGGATGTATGTCGTCAGTATGGGCTACTACCACCTGCTCGCCAAGGTCATTGCCGGGCAGGACTGGGCCATGGGGGACTTGTTGTGGGGGATTGGACGGGCCCAGGCCTGGGCCCTGTCCCTGCTACCCGCGGCACTTGTCTCGATACTTATGGCATTTTCCGGGCTGTCAGTGACGCCTGGGCATCCCCTGCCACCGGACACCCTTACCCGACCTGACTTCTGGATTGGAATGCTGGTGTCTACCCTGATCGGCACTTTTTTCGGATATGTGTTTATGCTCTATGCCGCTTATGGTGCGACACCCAAATCGGCACTAAAAAGTGCGCTACCTATTTTTGGTAGCCGTCTGATTTGGCTCATTTTTCCCTTCGTAATTACGCTGATCATGGTGCTCGTGCTGGTAGTCGCCGCTATCCCTGTCGGGCTCTTCCTTGGCCTCATCGGGGTTTTGCTGAAATTGCTGGCGATGCCGCTCGTTGCGAAGTTCGTAGTAGGGGTAGTATTTTCAGTCATTCTCGTTGTACTGATAATGGCGATGCTGATCTGGGTTTATGGCAGCCTGATCATTGCCAGCGGCGCACTCGCCCAGCCAGAGGAGCAAGAAGGACGGCTGATCACCTGATTAGGTCCAGACAGCCTTTGCCGTTATCCTGAGTCACCATGCCAATCGCCAGCACACAGCAGCCATTAAAAATACTCCGCCACACCTTCGGCTATGATGCGTTCCGGGCGCCGCAGGAAGAGGTGATCCAGACCCTTATGGGGGCCAGAGATGCGCTGGTGCTCATGCCTACGGGGGGCGGCAAGTCCTTGTGCTATCAGATTCCCGCCATCGCCCTAGCAGGAACAGGGGTGGTGGTTTCGCCGCTGATCGCCCTCATGGAAGATCAGGTCAACGCCTTGCGCCAAGCCGGGGTCGCTGCCGCTGCCCTGAACTCCAGCGCCAGTCCCGCGGAAGTGCGCGCCACTGAGGACGCGTTATTGCAAGGCACCATTGATCTGCTTTACATCGCCCCGGAACGATTGCTCCAGGAACGTACCATCAACCTGCTGCAACGGGCCACTATCAACCTCTTCGCCATTGACGAAGCCCACTGCGTATCCCAATGGGGCCACGACTTTCGTCCAGAATACCTGCAACTGCGGGTGCTGCATGAGCGTTTTCCCCAGGTGCCACGCATCGCCCTGACAGCCACTGCCGACCCGAGAACCCGCGCAGAAATCATCGAACGACTGGCGCTGCAGAAGGCCGCTGTTTTTACCCGATCTTTCGATCGTCCTAATATCCGCTACCACATCCATAGCGGCAGCCAGGGCGCCCGCAACGCCTTGCTGCGCTTCATCCACGATCGCCACGCTGGCGAGGCAGGCATCGTTTACTGCCTGTCCCGCAAGCGCGTGGAAGAAATTGCCGCATGGCTGCAAGGCGAGGGACTCGATGCCTTGCCTTACCATGCCGGCCTGAGCGGCGACGAACGGCGCCGCAATCAGCAGCGCTTTCAGCGCGATGAAGGAGTGATCATCGTCGCCACCATTGCTTTTGGTATGGGCATCGACAAGCCCAATGTCCGGTTCGTCGGCCATCTGAATCTGCCCAAGAGCATTGAAGCCTATTATCAGGAAACCGGCCGTGCCGGGCGCGATGGCCTGCTCGCCGAGGCATGGATGCACTATGGCCTGCAGGATGTGGTGCAGCTACGGCAGATGATTCAGCAATCGGAAGCCGACCTGCCGCGTAAGCAGATGGAAGGGCAGAAACTGGACGCCATGCTTGCCCTTTGCGAAACCACGGATTGCCGTCGCCAGACCCTGCTCGGCTACTTTGGCGAAATTCTCGCCCAGCCTTGTGGCCACTGTGACAACTGCCTGCAGCCCCCAGCCACCTGGGATGCCACCGTCGCTGCCCAAAAGGCCCTCTCTGCCGTCCACCGGACTGGCCAGCGCTTCGGGGTGCAGTATCTGGTCGACGTACTTCTGGCCCGCGAAGAACCGCGCATCCAACAATGGGGCCATGAGCAATTGAGCGTCTACGGCATTGGCAAGGAACTCTCCGCCAATGCCTGGCGCGCCCTTTTTCGCCATCTTTTATTGCGTGGGCTGGTGGAGGTCGATGCTCAAGGGCACGGTGGCCTGCGCCTCAGCCCGAGCAGTCGTCCGCTTCTGCGCGGCGAGGAAAAACTCACCCTACGCCAGCAGGAAAGCACGACACCGAAGCAGCGCGACAAGCGCCCGGAGATCGCGCTCCAGGACGCTGGCCTCTGGGAAGCCCTGCGCCAGCACCGCCGCGAACTCGCCCTGGCACAGGGCGTGCCTCCCTACGTGATTTTCCACGACGCCACCCTTATGGAAATGCTGCAACGTCGCCCGCGCGACCTGCGGGCGCTGGCCACCGTCCCCGGTATCGGCGAACGCAAACTGGAGGCTTACGGGGAGTCGTTCCTGAAGATACTGCATGATGATCCGCGTCCATAAAGCTTTCCTACAAAGTCGGTACGTGGACGCGGGCTTGCCCTGCTGCCCGGCAGGCGTCATTATAGAGCGGTGATCCAGGATAGCCCTATGAACCCACAAAGCTTTGCCGTCACCGTCGAAAATACGCTCAATGATCTGCTCAACCGGATAGAGACCAGTGCTCCAGAAGTGGAAAGCGATCTCGTGGACAACGTGCTTACCTTGCTTTTGCCCGATGACAGTCAGATCATCCTCAACCGTCAGGAAGCGGTGCAACAGATTTGGCTGGCCTGCAGCGATGGTCCGGCACGATTTTCACCGCAAGACGGCGCATGGCGGGATAGCCAGAGTGGGGAATCTCTGGAACATGCCATCGGTCGGCTGCTGAGTCTGCGTCTCGACCATCCCGTGTCACTGGATTGACGGCGTGGCTTACTGGTTAATGAAGACCGAGCCGGACGCCTTCTCATTGCAGGACTTGCAGCAGCGCGGACAGGAACCCTGGGACGGTATCCGTAATTATCAGGCCCGCAACTTCCTGCGCAGCATGCAGATAGGCGACGGAGTCTTCATTTATCACTCGCGCGTACCCGTCCCCGGCATCGTCGGGACCGCCGAAGTAGCCAGCACCGCGCATCCAGACCCCACCCAGTTCGACCCGCAGAGCAAATATTACGACCCTGCATCGCGTCTTGATCAACCCCGCTGGGACCTGGTCGATGTGGCTTATCGTCAGACTTTTGCGCACAATATTGCCTTGGATAGCCTGCGCGCCATGCCAGAATTTTCTGACAGCCTGCTGGTTCGCAAAGGGAATCGCCTGTCCATCCTACCCATTACCGCAGGCCAGTGGAATCACATCCTGCATTGGGTCGGATCAACTGACGCATGACTGAAAATACGACCTAGCCGGCGCTCCGCCACCACGGCTCCTCGGCATCAAAGGCCAGCACTGAAACGATCATCCCTGCACCCTGCGCGATTATTAGGCGCCTGCGCTCGTCCTGCCAGACCAATCCTGCTGCGACGACTGCGCGAACACCGCGAAGAGGTGCTTCGACTTCTTTCGGACCCGGACGTGCTATTCACCAATAACTTGCGGAACAAGCTGTGCGGACGCCCAAGGTGGGGTGGCGATACCCCTTGTGAATAGTTACACTTTGCGAGACACCGACAGGAGTATCGAAAAAATTTCCTCCAAATCTGCACCCAACTTGCCGTGGCGGCCTATTTCTGATCGATTCCGAGGCTTCCTGGCCAGCGCATCTGAACGATTTCTGTCCCAGCCCGGACAGCGTATGCTGCGGTGGAGTAACGCTTTTTTTGTGGCGTTGGCCGCAACGTTTGTCGGGCTTGCCTTTTGGCAAGCCGCCGTGCTGGTGCAGGTCATACAGGCGGGCTTTTCCACCCATCCCAACATTGTTCTGCTCACCAATCCACAAGGGCAGGTGATTTCCTCCTTGAAAGATGGTCATTGGGCATCGCCGGGGTCCCATTTGTCTGTGGGCGTCGGCATGCTAGGCATACCCGTTCCCGGATATCTCGGGACTCTGCATATGCAATGGACCTCATCGTCGGTACGCCAGGCATTCTGGCGGGCGGAACGGGGAAGGCTGCCCATTTTATTGTTCGTCTTGTTGTTGATTGGCGGGGTCGGCTGGTTTACCCAAAATCTGCTTCGCCAATTGATACGCCTGCGCCAATATCAGGCCGTCACCTTGCTGGTTCAGCGGGATCTCCTGAGCCAGGATAACCTTCAGGCCATGTACCAACGGTTGGTGGATAATGTGGTAGTGCAGACGGAGGCAATTGGGGCCTACGTCATTACCAGAGCATTGGAAGGCGCGTTTTTGACCATACAGGCGATGGCAGATACGGACGACGATCCGTTGTCCGATAGAGTCGTACCTTTACGATATCCAGTGCAAGGAATATGCCCCACTATAGTGGCTGGTGAGGTGTTCCGTACGGGGCTTCAGCAAGGCCCGCTGAATCCAAGTTCATCGGCCCTGACGCAAGATGTCAACGATGACCGTAGTGTGTTTGACCGGGTCCGCAGTGTTATGGCCATTCCGGTGTTTGTGGGTGGAGGGGAAATCCCATTTGCTGTGCTGGTGATCGAGAGCGAAGAAATTCAGCACTTCACGCGGTCACTACAGGAAACATTGAAACAGCTAGCTACCAGCTTGGGGTTGGGGCTGAGCCGATATTATGAACAGCGCGAGTTGGAACAGGCAAAAGCAGAAATCGAAAACCTGGCACGCCATGATATGCTGACGCATTTGCCAAACCGCCGGTTTCTGGAAGAACAACTGGAGCAAGCCATGACCCGTGCAGAGCGGCACGGCAAGCTGCTGGCGGTATGCATGCTGGATCTGGACGGCTTTAAACCGGTGAACGACGCCTATGGCCACGAAGCGGGTGACGAAGTGCTCGTGACCCTGGGGAAGCGATTGCCGGAGGCATTGCGTAAATCGGACTTTGTGGCTCGCCTGGGAGGTGATGAGTTTGTGCTTCTAGTGGAAGACCTCTCTGGGCCGAATGATCTCACCCCGATCCTCGCCAAGGTAGAAGAAGCCATGAATACCCCTATCCCACTGAACAATGGTGAGATCGTCCAGATCAGTGGGAGTATGGGGATCGCCCTGTATCCCTTCGGGAAAGAAGAAACGGGTGACCAACTGCTGCGCAGCGCCGACCATGCCCTCTATGAGAGCAAGTCCCATAAGGCGGATAGAGCGTATTTTTGGGTGATCCAGGGAGACTGAAGTTTCACCGAATTTCGCATTATTCCGGCAGAGGATGCTGTGTCAACGCTTGTTTTCGAGCTGCAAACTCAAATATGTAGTCAGCTAGACACGGTGCGATGATCGTGTTGTGCGTCGAACAACGAATGATCGCCGCCAAACATCATAGCTATTCCTACCGTGAGCATAGCTGGCAAAAGTACGCCATAACTTCCGGTCATTTCGGTGATCATAACGATGGTAGACAAGGGAGCATTCGCCGCTACGGAAAAGACCGCCATCATTCCGACCACCACGAACATGGCAATGGGTATATTAAGGTCGGGGGAAACGGTCTTTGCAAGATGCCAAAATAGAGCGCCTGAAAGACCACCGATGACTACCGTCGGACTAAAGGCACCGCCGGATGCGCCAGAGCCGGCAATCAGTGACATGGCCAGAATGACGCACACTATACCAAGGGCTAGCTCGGTCAACCCCGGAGAGATTTTGTGGTCCATGATCAATTGCAACCATCCATAGCCGTTTCCTATGGCATAAGATGATAACAGGCCAACGCAGCCAGCCAAGACGCCACCTATCATGGCGCGGAGATAGATCGGCCGCTTCATCTTCTTGCATAAAGCCGAGATATAATAAAACACCCACAGCAAAAAACGGGCAATCAGACCGGCAAAAACACCAAAAATGGAAAACCACAGAAGATATTTCAACTCGAAGTTGTGCACCGGTAGAAGGCCGATATGGAACAAGGGCGAAAATCCCTCCTTGGTGGCCACCACTAGGTAAGCCGCCGCCGAGGCGGCAAAAGCAGGGATGATCGTTTCGATATCGAAATCGTGCTTGAAAAATATTTCACTGCTGGCGATGGCGCCCGCCAAAGGGGCCTTGAACATGGCCCCCAGTCCTGCGCCAACCCCTATGGCCAAGGCCTCGCGCACTTCGTGCGGCTTTTGCTTGAGCAGTTTGGCGATAGACACACCGACGCTCCCCCCCACCATACTCATCGCACCCTCGCGGCCGGAAGGTCCGCCGGAACCCAGCACCATCGCCGAGGTAAAAAGCGTGGTGAAAGACTCCCCCAGGGTGAGCGATTCCGGATTTTCATGGTAGGCGCGAATCGCCTTATTGGCGCCCAGGCTGCTGGGGTTTTTAAGAACGAGATGGGATAGTACCCCAGAAATGAACCCAGCCGCTCCCTCAACGATGGGTATCATGAACGGGTAGCCCGGAGTGGGTGTATAAGACGTCTGAACTCCGCCACCGAAACCGGATGAACGCGGCGGGATGAAATGGGAGAGGGTCCCCAAGGAGAACTGGGTAAAAAAATCCATTATCTCGATGAACACCAGAGACAACGTCCCGGTAATAAGCCCGATGATAATGGGAGTAATAAAATAGCGCGCCTTGTTTTTGCCTTTTGCCGGTGGCGACAGTATATCTCTCCAACTGTGATTGATTATGTTCTCATCAATAGCCCCGGTGGAATTCGCGACTAATTTTTCGTTTCCCATTGATTATTCCGTCTGATATTGGTTAATCCATAGCCTGCCCGGTGATCTTTTTGGTTTTACCAAACCGTCTGTCATTAGCCAAGGATGACACCCGCTTGCTCGATGACGTTTACCGAGACGGAAAGGTCGGTACAAAGGTGTAGATCAACGGCGGCGCCTTTGAGTGCCCACGTATTCCGGCCGTTCATATTCCGGGATATGTTGTATATTTATTATCCTATGACTTCGTATGAAGAGTTTCTGCGGTCGTCTCCCTCATGTGCTCAAGCGGCTGGGTCGCAGCGTCTGCGACTTCTGATGAGGGTAGTTGCTTTTCTTCCTTCATGGCCTGCCGAAAACTTTTTATGGCAGAGCCTAAATCTGCTCCTGTATTTTTGATTTTGGATGTCCCAAAAAGCGCCATAACAATTAATAACAAAATAATCAAATGCGGAAGACTGAATATATCCATGATCATATCCTCACTGGTTGATCCATATCTCATCCCGATTTATCCGGCCTGTACCTGAAGGAAGTAGCCCCTCCCGTAACAGGACAACCCATGCGTAAGGCCAGATTAAATAGCGGTCCTTTCATGAGACGCGCTTAAGCTAGCGCCCGTTATACACACTGATCTATAATCAAGCCCAAAATAAATCATTCACCGACGCGAACGCTTGATTGATGGCCGTTCTAAAAATTAAGCATATGGTGCACTGGATTTCATATTTAACGATATTTTATATGCTGGTGGTCCGGTCAAACGTCAGTTGGTGCATCGGCGGGAGCGGGTGCGTAAGACGGAACGAACTCCAGAAGAAAAATAAAAAGGATCCGGATGATATGATCAGAAAAGTTGTACGTAAATAATTCAATATCAAATCGCATAATTTTTTCAGCAAAGTCCGAGTATACTAATGTTGCAGAGGCTGGGCAAGGATTCCAACGCGCTATTATTGAGGTAGAGGGATTTGTGGTATGGCGAAGCCGCGGCTGTTTCACCGCAAACGCGGCGTAGCCGGATGACAGGAATGCGTTCATTGAACCACCGTGTATGGTCCCATATGCACGGTGGTGTGGGATGGGTAAGATGGTGAGGTTTTCCCCTGTTCCGATGAGATTTGGATGCCCGATTTCACAACGTGTTATCATGCTCTCGACGCGCTACTCACCCGTGTTCGCCATTGCGAACGTTGTGCCGAGCACCTGCCGTTTGGTGCGCGTCCGGTGCTGCAGATGGATTCGCGCGCGCATATTTTGATTGCTGCGCAAGCACCGGGCAGGAGGGTGCATGAAACAGGTATTCCCTTTAACGATGCCAGCGGTGATAGGCTTCGTGCGTGGCTGGGTATCTCCCGGGAGATATTCTACGACGCCCGACAGGTGGCGATCGTGCCCATGGGTTTCTGCTACCCGGGCACTGGAACGTCTGGAGACTTGCCGCCGCGATCAGAGTGCGCTCGTGCCTGGCATGGGGAATTAATGCCGCATTTGCGGCATCTGCAGCTCACCCTGGTCATCGGCCAATATGCTCGGGCTTATCACCTTCCAGCCGAAAGCGGGACACTGACGCAGGTGGTTCATGCATGGCGGAAAGGCTGGCCCTACCTGATCCCGCTGCCGCATCCCAGCCCGCGTAATAATCTGTGGCTAAAGCGCAATCCGTGGTTCGAGGAAGAACTTATCCCGGTGCTTCAGGCGCGCGTAGCCGAGGTGCTTGGGCATGACCGTTAACATGGCATTCAGGAGTGCGTTATCCTCGGATGTGCATGGCAGCCATGCGGCCGCGCCCCAGTGATCGCTACGTTCCGCAAAACGTCTTGAACGGCCCGAAACTCTCGGGGGCGGGCTGAGTATAGCTCTCCAGCCCCGGACGCTCCGTGAAGGGCTGTTCCAGCACGGCGAGCAGCGCTTTAAACAGGCTGAGGTCCTGGTCCTGTGTGGCGGCGGCCAAGGCTTCCTCGACTTTGTGGTTGCGGGGTATGTAGAGCGGATTGACCTGATCCATAGCTGCGGCGCGCGCCTCCGCGGTGGTGCTTTCGCGCGCCAGCCGGGCCTGCCATTGCGCTAACCAGAGATCAAACGGCGCCGGCTTGGCAAAGTGGGCGCGGACCTGCGCCGGATCACCGCGCACTGCCGCTGATAAACCGCGGAAGACCTGTGTGTAGTCGGCATTCTGGCCTTCCATGGCGGACAAAAGAGCTTGCGCCAGCGCGAGATCGCCGTCCTCTGCCGTGGTCAGGCCCATCTTGGCGCGCATGCCATCGAGCCAGTGGCGGGTGTAGAGCGTAGGAAACTCGTTGATCTGCTCGGTCAGTAAGCGCACGGCTGCATCGGCGTCGGGGTGAACCAGATCAATCAGCGTTTCGGCGAAGCGCGTGAGGTTCCATTGTGCGATCAACGGCTGGTGGGCATAGGCATAACGGCCCTGCGCGTCGATGGAGCTGAAAACCGTCTCCGGATCATAGGCATCCATGAAGGCGCAGGGGCCATAGTCGATGGTTTCGCCGGCGATGCTCATGTTGTCCGTATTCATCACACCGTGAATGAAACCGACCAGCATCCAGCGTGCGATCAGTGCGGCCTGTGCGGCGGACGCTGCCGCAAACAGCTCCAGGTAGGGATTGTCCGCACTTTTCAGAGCGGGGTAGTGGCGGGCAATGGTGTAATCAGCCAGTTGTTTGACCCTGGCATTTTCGTTGCGTGCAGCAAAGAACTGAAAGGTGCCGACGCGAATATGGCTGGCGGCGATGCGGGTGAGGATGGCGCCGGGGAGCGATGTTTCCCGACGGACGGTTTCCCCTGTCGTGACGGCGGCCAGGGCGCGGGTCGTGGGGATGCCCAGCGCATGCATGGCTTCACCGATGACATATTCGCGCAGCACCGGCCCCAGTGCCGCCTTGCCATCGCCGCCCCGCGAAAAGGGCGTGCGACCAGAGCCTTTCAGTTGTATATCCCGGCGCCGACCATGGCGATCGATCAGCTCGCCGAGCAGGAGGGCGCGGCCATCGCCCAGTTGCGGAGAGAAATGGCCGAATTGATGGCCAGCATAGGCCTGGGCCAGAGGCTGCGCGCCTTCCGGGACCTGATTTCCTGAAAAAATGGCGGCACCCAGATCGCGGTCTAGCACAGCACTGTCGAGCCCCAGCTCCTCCGCCAGTGCCTGGTTCAACAGCAGCAGTCGGGGTGCTGGTGCCGTGGCCGCCTGCCAGGGAGCGTAAAACCCCTCTAACTCGCGCGCATAAGTATTGTCAAATGTGATGATGTCTTATCCGTCCGTCAGTCTTGATGCACCGGCTCCGGTATGGCCAGTTTTACCTCGCCATTTTCCAGCCGCGCTGTAATCCGTGTGCCTTTAGGTAGCTCGCCGAAAAGGATATGCTCCGCCAGCGGCTTCTTCAGGTGCTCCTGAATAATCCGCGTCATCGGCCGTGCGCCCATCTGCGGGTCGTAGCCCTTGTCCGCCAGCCATTGCCGTAGTTCAGCGCTGATTTCCAGGCTATAGCCCTTTTGCAGCAACTGCTCGTCCAGCTCCATGACGAACTTGTCCACCACGTGCAGCACCGTCTCCTTGGAAAGTGGTGTGAAGGGTACGACGGCATCCAGGCGATTGCGGAACTCTGGCGCGAAGACCCGGCGGATGGTCTCCATTTCCTGTCCGCCATCACTCTGGGGGACGTTCATGAAACCAATATTCGTTTTGCCACGTGACTCGGCGCCCGCATTGGTGGTCATAATGAGCACTACATTGCGGAAGTCTACTGTGCGGCCGCCGGCATCCGTCAGTTTGCCGTGATCCATCACTTGCAGGAGGACATTGAAGATATCCGGGTGTGCCTTCTCAATTTCATCCAACAACAGCACCGCATGTGGATTACGGCTCACCGCCTCCGTCAGTTGTCCAGCCTGATCATGCCCGACATATCCTGGCGGTGCACCGATGAGCCGTGACACCGTGTGCCGTTCCATGTATTCACTCATGTCGAAGCGCAGTAACGGAATGCCGAGCAGGCTGGCCAATTGCCGGCTGAGTTCGGTTTTGCCCACGCCGGTCGGGCCGGAGAAGAGAAAACTTCCCACCGGCTTTTCATGGTGACGCAGACCTGCCCGCGCCATTTTGATAGCCGCGGAGAGTTCGTGGATGGCCTTTTCCTGACCATAGATGACGAATCCCAGATCCCGCTCCAGATTCTTCAGCGCCTGACGATCATCGGTAGAAACACTCTTACCCGGAATACGGGCCACCCGGGCGACCATTTCTTCAATGTCGTGAACACCGATGCTCTTTTTACGTCGGGATGCGGGTAAAAGTGCTTGCGCGGCGCCCACCTCGTCGATGAGGTCAATGGCCTTGTCGGGCAGATGGCGATCATGGATGTGCTTGACGGAAAGCTCTACTGCCGCGCGCAGGGCGGTGTCGGTATAACGCAGGCCATGATGCTGCTCAAACTGCCCCTTCAGTCCGCGCAAAATCTGCACGGACTCTTCCTGAGAGGGCTCCGGCACGTCAATTTTCTGGAAGCGGCGGGTTAGCGCGCGATCTTTCTCAAAATACTGGCGGAACTCCTGATAGGTGGTCGCCCCAATGCACTTCAGTTCGCCGGAGGCGAGGGCTGGCTTCAGCAGATTGGAGGCATCCATGGCGCCGCCCGAAGCGGCTCCGGCGCCGATCAGGGTATGAATCTCGTCAATGAAGAGGATGCTGTTGGGTTTTTTGCGCAGAGCCTTCAGCACACCCTTCAGGCGTTCTTCAAAGTCACCCCGATAGCGGGATCCGGCGATCAAGGCCCCCAAATCCAAGGCATAAATCGTCGCATCTTCCAGCATCTCCGGCACCTTGCCGGCGACAATGGCGTGCGCAAGGCCTTCGACGATAGCGGTTTTCCCGACCCCCGGTTCACCGACGAAAAGGGGGTTGTTTTTTCGGCGCCGCGCCAGCACCTGCAGCGCCCGTATCAACTCCTCTTGGCGTCCGATCAGCGGGTCCAGCCGCCCGGCCCGCGCCAAGGCATTGAGGTTGCGCGCATAGGCGGTCAGTGGGTCCTTACTGTTTCCCTTCTTTTCCGTGGTGCCTTCGACTTCCTCTTCTTCCTCATCCATGACTTCATCCTTGCGCATGCCATGCGCCAGAAAATTGACCACATCGAGTCGTGTCACGTGCTCCTTTTGCAGGAAATAAACGGCGTGGGAGTCTCTCTCGGCGAAGATGGCGACAATGACATTCGCTCCCGAGACCGCTTCCTTACCCGCCGACTGCACATGGTAAAGGGCACGCTGAATGACCCGCTGAAAACCTACGGATGGTTGGGTGTTGACCGTTCCTGCAGGACCCATGGCAGGTATCTTGCGTTCCAGAAACCTCTGCAGTTCCGCAGACAGATGGGTGCGATCGGCACCGCAAGCGCTGAGCACATCCATGCCGTCAGGGTTATCCAGAAGGGCAAGCAGGAGATGTTCCACGGATGCATATTCATGTCCGTACTGACGGGCCATCTGGAAGGCCTGATTGATGGACTGTTCCAGAGATTTATCGATCATGGGTCACTCCTTTTCCATGATACAGCGCAGTGGGTGCTGGTGTTGCCGGGCATCAACGGTGACCAGAGCGACCTTGGTTTCCGCCAGATCATAGGGAAAAATCCCGCATAATCCCTTACCCTGCTGATGTACCGCCATCATCACCGCGACTGCCTCCTCATGGGGCTTGTGAAAATACGCTTCAAGAATATGCACGACATAGTCCATGGGAGTGAAATCATCATTTACCAGCAGCACCCGGTACATGCGGGGTTCCTGTACCTGCGGCTCGCGCTCCAGGATGGTGCTGCGACGGTGCGGTGTTCTACCCATGACCTACACTCCATAGTATTTAACATCCGCTGTCATTGTGGCGCCTGCCCGCCACTCTGGCAAGGTGGTCCACCAGCAAAATCCGCATACCCTTCGCCTTTCGAAGATGGGGTTGCTGGTGGCAAAAAAAAAGCGCCGGAGGCTTCCCCCGGCGCTTCTGCTCAAACGATACCGAAATTACTTGGTGATATCGATTTTCGCCTGGCTGCGCAAATCGGCGACGAACTTGGCGGCCTCCTGCTGCTGCAACTGCATCTTGATACGATCCTTCATGGCACTCAGTGGCGGAGGGGTCAGGGCACGAGTCGCCTGTACCTCAATCACGTGATAACCGAACTGGGTCTGCACCGGGCCAACGGGCTTGTCGATAGGGGCTGTCTCGATGGCCTGAGCGAAGGGTGGAACGACCATGCCGGGGACAATCCAGCCCAGTTCGCCACCGTGGGCGGCACTGGCCTTGTCAATGGAGTCTTTCTCCGCCAGGGTAGAGAACTTTTTGCCAGCCTTGAGCTCAGCCACAACCTTGTCGGCTTCGGCCTTGGTCTTCACCAGGATGTGACGCACTTCAAATTCCTTCTTACCCATGGCCTGGACGAACCGGTTGTAGGCATTCTGGATGTCGGTTTCAGGAACCGGATGATCTTTTACATACTGGTCCACCGCCGCATCGGCCAGGATCTGACGCTTGGCTATGGCCAAGCGTTGCTTGACATCAGAGGACTGTCCCAGCTTGTGATTGATGGCATACTGCGAAAGTACTTCCATGTTTACCAGATTCTGCACCACCTGCTCGCGGGCATTGGGCTCTTTGGCAAGCGCCGGGCTCATGGACATGATGGCCTGCACCTGGCTGTTGTCGATGGCGGTACCATTGACGGTGGCGACAGGGGCAGCAAAAGCAGGTACTGCAAAAGCGCTGACTGTGGCAGCAAGAATGACCGCGCGAAGTTTCATAAATTTTCCTTCAGGTTAAGTGACGCTGGCCCTATTATCCATAGTGGCGGACAAAGGGGAAGTATCAGGAGGTACTACGTTGCAGTGGCGCCTCTGTTTCCCGACGTTTTTCGGGGCCGAGGAGGAGTTCCACCAAGGTAAGAGCAAAATCCATAGCAGTACCAGGTCCCCGTGAAGTAACCAGGGGGCCATCAACCACTACGGCACTCTCTTGATAGGTGTAGTCCGAGCTCTGCGGGTCGAGGGTGCCTGGATAGGCGGTGACTTGGCGCCCGTCGAGCAGATGATGGGTGACCAGCATGCCGGGTGCCGCACAAATGGCGGCAATAATCTGCCCTCGCCGGTGCCTTTCCTGCAGAAGCTGAATAAGCGGTGGGTGCGCTGCCAAGCGCTGCACGCCCTCATTGCCGCCAGGGAGCAGGATCACATCAATATCAACGCTGAGCACATCGGCTAACAGTGCGTCGGGTTGCAGACGCAACCCGCGCCCGCCGGTGACCAATCCTGCATCGAGCCCAGCGAGGATAACCTTTAAACCCGCCCGCCGAAGAATGTCGCAGGAGTTCACCACCTCCATATCCTCGAAGCCGTCCGCCACGGGGATAAGTACCTGTATTGCCGAGGTCACCATGGCCCTGTTCCTCTTAGAATAAATGTAAGATATTTACCATTCGGGCAGCCCGAACAGCCACCTTTGGTTCGACCGCGCGCGTGCGAAATTTATCCATGATCAGCGCATGACAAAGCAAAATATTTCTGGCCGGATCATTGTCCCACGGCTTTCGGAAGGGGAATTACGGTGTCGACGGTATGCCCCTTCTTCCGTACCGGGACGACCTTGCCTTCCAGAATGGCGAGTGCTTCGCGCAGCGGGTAATCCTTAGCCAGGTCTGGCCTCAGGACACTGCTGGCGGCCATGGGCTCCTCTTCCTTCGTGGACCGGGTGGCTGCGGTGGCTGGCAGGGCGATGGTGTACTGGGGGGTGACCTTGCTGCATTCGTCCGGCGCTTTCAGTACACCGTGTAATTCCGACTCTTTCAGGAGGTCGGCATCCAGGGCACGCAGCTGTGCATTGGCTGGCTGCACCTGGATGTTGGGGATAATACCCTGGCTTTGGATGGAGCAGCCCGCCGGGGTGTAATAGAGTGCCGTAGTCAGTTTGAGGGCACCGCCATTGCTCAGCGGCATCACCGTTTGCACCGATCCTTTGCCAAAGCTGCGCTGGCCCATGACCAGAGCACGGCGGTCATCCTTGAGGGCGCCGGTGACAATTTCGGCCGCCGAGGCGGAGCCGCCATTGATGAGCACAATCATGGGCGCGCCGTGGAGATAGTCTGGTCCATGGGCGGAGAAACGCATGTCGCTGTTGGTGGTACGGCCTTTGGTGTAGACGATCAGTCCTTTGTTCAGGAAGATGTCCGCCGTCTCGACCCCCGCCCCGAGCACTCCACCCGGATTATTGCGCAGGTCGAGGATCAAGCCTTTGAGGTGCCCGTTAGCCTCCTGCTCCAGATGCTCTACGGCCTTGCGGGTCGCACTGCCCGTGTTGTCCTGGAACTGACTGATACGGATGTAGCCAATACCGGGTGCGAGCATCGCGGCGCGCACACTCTGCACCTTGATGATGGCGCGGGTCAGGGTGAAGTGCAGGGGCTGGGCCTGATGGGGTCGTAAAATGGTCAGGGTTACCTGCGTGCCTGGTTTGCCTCGCATCATATCCACGGTCTTTTGCAGGCCGATGCCCTGCAGGGCCTTGCCGTCAATTTTGACGATGAGGTCGCCTGATTCGATGCCCGCCTTTGCTGCCGGGGTACCGTCGATGGGGGCAACCACTTTAAGTACCCCATGATCACCCGTTACCTCGATACCCAGCCCTCCAAACTTACCATTGGTGAGCACTTGCATCTCTTTGAATTCTTTTGGCGTCAGATAGGCAGAGTGGGGGTCCAGGGCGCTGACCATGCCATTGATGGCGCCATCCATCAGTTTCTTGTCGGAAGTGGGATCGACGTAATTGGATTTGACGATCTCGAAGACCTGACTGAGGGTCTGGATTTGTTCCAGAGGGATGTTATCCTGATCCTTAGCCGCATAAACGGTGACCGCAAAACTGACGCTGACGCCCAGAACGAGCCCGATGCCGACGCCCAGCAAAGTACTGCGGCATGGTTTAGGGAAGCAGAAAGCGGACATGGATGAAGTCTCCGATGGTGCAACGGCACCCCGTGAATATTTGCGGTAAAAGGAAGGCGACCGGCAACATGGTGCATCTCATAAAGGTCAAGTCATTCCTCAATTGTGAATGTAGTCCAATGGGTTAACAGGATGTCCGGCGTTACGCATCTCAAAATAGAGGCCATCGTTCCCCAATTCCCCACCGCTGCCGACACTGCCTACCGGGCGACCTGCAGAGATCTGTTGTCCGACGTGGACATTAGTAACGCCCAAGTGCCCATATATGGCCAATAAGCTATGTGCGATTTGCACGATGACAATCTGTCCATAGCCCCGTAAAGGTCCCGCGTAAAGTACCATGCCTGGTGCAATGGCGCGAACTGGTGTCCCTACTGCGGCCTGGAAGGTAATGCCCTGCCAGTTGAGTCCGCCAGTCACCCGCGGCGCCCCAAAACGGGCGCTGACAGGCCCGCTTACTGGCGCGGGGTAGTTACCGTGACCGACGATGGGTGTGGCAGGCAATGCGGGTGGGGGCGCCGCCGCTATCACTGGCGGATGCACGACGGTGCTGGGCAGCTGCTTTGGCGCATTTGCCGCACGTTGAACCTGTTGTGCCCGCGCTGTTTCCTGCGCTCGCCGCACGCGCCGTTCTGCCTGTTTCTCCTGGGCCAGACGATGTTGCTCATCGGCCTGCCGTCGTGCGGCGATTGCCGCTGCACGACGGGCCGCCGCTTCGGCTTCGACCTTGCGTTGCGCTTCGGCGGCAGCCGCAGCCGCCTTGGCGCGGGCGACCTCTTCCTGGTGGCGGAACTGTACGAGCAGACGGCCCACTAGTCCATCGAGAATATTGGCGTTTGCCTGCAGTTCGGAAATCTTCGATTTGTCGGCGGCAATGCGGCTTGCCAGTTGATTTTCCAGCGCGGCTTGATGCCGGCGCTGTTGCTGGAGAGTTTGCTCTTGAGCACCGACCTGCCGCGCCAATTGGGCGAGGTGCATTTCGTGGGTTTGCACTTCGTGCTTAGTCTTCAGTATTTGTTGAGCGGTGCCTTGCGTTTTGATAATGAGTGTACTGCGCGTCCCGGCCAGGGACTCATAAAAGACGTTCATACGCCCCAGTTCTCCCGGACGTTCTGTTTGCAGCCAGACGGCGAGCGGCGTGACACCACCCAACGTATAGGCGGCACGTAACTGTTGGGCGAGAATGCCTTTTTGCTGAGCCAGTTCAGCCTGAAGTGCATTGATTTTTGCCCGCAGCTCAGCGATCTGCGTTTGTGCCTGGTGCTGCCGCTGCTGAATCCCGGCCAGTTTTCTCTGCGTCGAAACAATCCGCTGATTAATGGTGATTATTTCTCCGCGCAGCTGTGCCTGGGTTTTCTGCCCCGCTAAAAGGTGCGCCTGCATTTGCCCCAAATTCTCGTGGATATGCTCCAGCTTTTGCCGGCTGTGTTGTATTTTTTCCTGCAACGTTGCTGCTTCTCCTCCCACTGGGAGGAGAAGGGTCAAAGCAAGCAGTGCGCTGATGCGGGGATGGGACAAAAGCGACATAGTCTTAGTAGGTCTGAACCAAGTTTTTCCCGCCCATCTCAGGAGGCACCGGTAGATCCATGAGCTGAAGCAGAGTGGGGGCCAGATCTTCCAGCGCACCCCCGGACAGAATGTCAGCAGAACGCCCTATATATAGCAGGGGCACGGGATTGTGGGTATGGGAGGTGTGTGCCTGGCCGCTCTCGACGTCCAGCATTTGTTCAACGTTGCCATGATCGGCAGTGATGAGCACTTCGCCGCCTGCGGCGCGCACGGCGCTGACGATACGGCCCAGGCTACGGTCTACCGCTTCCACTGCAGCAATGGCGGCAGCCAGTTTGCCACTGTGGCCGACCATGTCAGGATTGGCGATATTACAGATGATGGCATCGTACTGGCGACTTTCAATACGGGTGACCAGCGTATCGGTCAGTTCGTTCACGCTCATTTCCGGCTGCAGATCGTATGTGGTGACCTTGGGGGAGGGAATCAACACCCGATCTTCACCGGGGAAGACCTTTTCGTTGCCGCCATTTAAAAAGAAAGTGACGTGGGCGTATTTTTCGGTTTCGGCGATGCGTAACTGATGCAAGCCGAATTGCGATACCCATTCGCCAAAGGTGTTTTTTAGACGGGTGGGGGGGTAGGCGACATGCACGTCAAAGCGCTCGCTGTATTCTGTGAGGGTAACGAAGTCTGCGAGATGGGGTATCACTTGCCGCGTAAAGCCGTCGAAATCCGCTTCGATAAAGGGGCGGGTGATCTGCCGGGCGCGATCGGAGCGAAAGTTCATGAATAACACGGCATCGTGATTACTGATGCACGCCGGGGTGGCACCAATCCGGGAGGCCGTGACAAATTCGTCGCTTTCGCCACGTGTATAGGCGGCAGCGAGCGCCTCGACACCCGTAGCATAGTGCTCACCCTTGCCGAGGGTAAGTAGATCATAGGTCTGCTGTACCCGGTCCCAGCGATGATCACGATCCATGGCATAAAAACGGCCAATTACTGAAGCCAGAGTACCTCCGTGGGTCTTTATCTCTGCGTCCAGCCTTTCTAGAGAGGCCTCCGCACAGCGTGGCAAGGTATCACGGCCATCCAGAAAAGCGTGCACGTAAACCCGCTCGGCGCCCCGATCTCGCGCCAGGCGCAATGCCGCGAAAATGTGTTCTTCGTGGGAATGCACCCCGCCTGCCGAAAGCAGACCAAGAATATGTACAGCTCCGCCCTGTGCCTTGGCGGCATCCACCGCCGCACAGAGGGCGTTGTTAGAATAAAAGCTGCCATCGGCGATGGCACGATTGATACGTTCGTACTCCTGATATACCACACGACCGGCACCAATATTGATGTGCCCAACTTCACTGTTGCCCATCTGCCCGCTTGGAAGTCCTACAGAGGCCCCGGACGCATTGATGAGGCCATGGGGATAACTCTGCCACCAACTATCCCAGTTCGGCGTGCGTGCCTGGGCAATGGCATTATCCTCTGGTTCTTCACGATAACCCCAGCCGTCAAGGATCAGGAGTAACATCGGACGTGGTTTATGGGTCATCAGTTTCCTCTGTGTGGCGAACGCACCCCGTTAGTGGGGGCATTAAAACAGATCAGGCGAATTCTGTCATGGGGCCATGACCAGAGGTTTTAGGTGCCAGATGTCCGTGTTGTACTGAGCGATGGTCCGATCACTGGAAAAAACCCCGCTGGCCGCGGTGTTGAGGATGCTGAGACGCTGCCATTCGGTCTGATCATGCCAGAGTTCCGCCGCTTCCCGTTGCTTGAGCTTGTAGCTGGTGAAGTCGGCGAGCACCATCCACGGGTCATGGGGGTGGGTGATGGAGTGGATGATGGGATCGAAAATACCTGGTTCGAAAGCGTTGAAATAGCCGCTTTGCAGCAGGTCCATGACCCGCGCCAAATCGCGGTCCGTCTGAATATATATCTCTGGATTGTAGTGTCCGCGCAGTTGTCTGACCTCTTGAGCATTGAGCCCGAAGAGGAAAAAGTGCTCCGCACCGACCGCTTCGCGAATTTCGATATTGGCCCCATCCAGAGTGCCGATGGTCAGGGCACCATTCATCATGAATTTCATGTTGCCGGTACCGGAGGCCTCCTTACCCGCGGTGGATATCTGCTCGGAGAGGTCAGTCGCTGCGCAGATATGCTCCATGAGGGAGACCCGGTAGTCGGGTAGGAAACTCACGCGCAGCAAGCCTTCCGTATCTGGATCATGATTGATGATATTGGCAATGTTGTTGATGAATTTGATGGTGCGCTTGGCCATAAAGTAGCCGGGCGCCGCCTTGCCGGCGAACAGAACATTGCGGGGAGTCACCTCGGCAGCTTCGCCGCGCTTGATACGATCGTAGAGGTGAACGACGTGCAGGGCGTTGAGCAGTTGCCGCTTGTATTCGTGAATGCGCTTTACCTGCACGTCCACCAAGGCATCGGAGATGAAGGTGACGCCGGTATGCTGATGTACGAGTGCTGCCAACCGTTTCTTGTTAACGCGACGTACCTCTGCCCAGCGCTCGCGGAACGCTGCATCATCCGCTGCCGGTGCCAGGTCCCGCAAATGTTCCAGGTCGTACTTCCAGTCGGCGCCGATGCGCTCGGTGAGGAGGTCACGCAGCCCTGGGTTGGCCCATTGCAGCCAGCGCCGCGGTGTCACCCCATTGGTTTTATTGTTAAATTTCTTTGGCCAGAGACGGTGAAAATCGGCGAAAAGCTCATCACAGAGGAGTTGGGTGTGCAGTGCCGCAACCCCATTGACCGAAAAGCTGCCCACCACGGCGAGGTGTGCCATGCGCACCATCTGCTCGCCGCCTTCTTCGATAATAGACAGCCGCCGCAGTAAGCCGGTGTCGCCCGGTGCGCACCGGGCTACCTCTTGCAGGAAACGTCCATTGATTTCCAGGATGATTTCCAGCAGGCGTGGCAGGAGCTGCCGGAATAAACGCACCGACCACCGCTCTAATGCTTCGGGCAATAACGTGTGATTGGTATAAGCCATGGTGTGGCTGGTGATGTCCCATGCGTCTTGCCAGTTCAGGCCATGCTCATCCATCAGCAGGCGCATCAGTTCTGGCACGGCGCAACTGGGATGGGTATCGTTGAGTTGGAAGCAGTGATATTTGGCAAAATCGCGAAAATTTTCGCCATGCACGGCGACCCAGTCCGCGACCACATCCTGAAGACTGGCGGAGGCCAGAAAGTACTGCTGGCGCAAGCGCAATTCTTTGCCGTTTTCGCTACTATCGTTGGGATAAAGCACCATGCTGATGTGCTCTGCGTTATTTTTTGCCGCGACCGCCTCGGGGTAAGCGCCCGCGTTGAATTCGCCGAGATCAAAAATGTCGGTGGACGCCGCTCGCCAGAGGCGCAGGGTATTGACCACTTCATTGCGATAGCCCGGAATGGGGACATCGTAAGGTACGGCGAGCACATCGTGGGTGTCGACCCAACGCCAATGCATTTTTCCTTGAGCATCATGATAGGTGTCGCTATGCCCAAAAAAATGGACCCGGCGCACGCGCGCTGGCCGTTTCAGTTCCCAGGGATAGCCGTTCTTCAACCAGTGATCAGGTTCCTCCACCTGCTCGCCACCACGAATTTCCTGACGGAACATGCCGTAATCGTAGCGGATACCATAACCCGTGACCGGCAAACCCAAAGAGGCGCAGCTATCCAGAAAGCATGCCGCAAGACGGCCCAGGCCACCATTACCCAGGCCAGCGTCAGGCTCCACTTCGATGACGTCCGTCAGTTCACGATGCTCCTGGGTCAGTACATCGCGTGCAGCGTCTTCCAAACCCAGATTCAGCAGGGTATTGCCCATAGTCCGCCCGAGCAGGAACTCCAGGGATAGATAAAAGGTGCGCTTGTTATTCTCGGCGGCCATTTTTTTTTGGGTGTTTTTCCAGCGTTCGACCAAGCGGTCACGCAGGCTCATGGCCAGGGCTGTATAAACGCTGCTCCCCGAGTTTGCCGTTTCTTCGGCACCCAGAGTGCGCAGCAGATAATGACGAGTATCCATGCACAGACTGGAGGCATCCATGCCCAAAGGGGGCAGGGGGCACGCGGTTTTGCTCAGGCTCGGGGCAGGCATGGTAAGACTCCTCAAAAGGCGGGTGATGGACAATCTCATCATAGAATGATGTTACGGCCCAGGAAAGGAGAGTTTATTGCTTGTTTTTTGTCATTGCCGCATCCATCTATAGGAGGGATCAAGCAATAAAGGAGAATACCGGATGGCTACTGTAACTTGGGTGTTGGTGAGTAATGCCGCGGAAGCGCGCCTCTTTAAAAATGAAGGTTGCGACACAGGCCTGCATCTCTTGCAGGATTGGACCCACCCCGACAGCCGCAAACATCAGGACGATCTGGTGACGGATGCGGGAGGGCGCGTTCAGCAGAGCTTCGCCGCCGGGGCACGACCTGGCATCGAGTGGCAAACCAGTCCTAAAGAGACGGAAATGTTGCACTTCGCCAGTGAATTGGCGACCTATTTAAGTGAGGCACGAAAGCAGAATGCTTTCCAACACCTGGTGCTTGTCGCTTCTCCGCATATTCTGGGTTTGCTGCGCGAAAGACTGGACGCACCTACCAGCGCAGTGATTTCAGGCACCTTGAACAAGGATTATACTTATGTCGGTGTGGAGGAGCTCAGTAAGCATCTCGCCCAGGTCATGTGTCCTTGAGGGCTTGTAGGTTTTGTTGCAGGAGGGAGGAAGAGTGAGCAAATCACTGGCAGATTTTATACGGAATGCGCGCGGTCAAATTCGCGAAATAGACTGCGACACGCTGGAGGACTGGCTGCGCAGCCGCGATGGTGTGCTGGTGGTGGATGTCCGGGAGTCCGGCGCCTTCATGGAGGGGCATTTGCCCAATGCTATCCATGTGCCCCGCGGCTATCTGGAGGCTATGGCCGATCCGGAGTATGCCCATTGTCATCCAGAGTTGGCCTTGGCGCGCGATCGGGTCGTTGTCCTTTACTGTGACAGCGGAACGCGCTCCGCACTGGCAGCGGTGACTTTGCAGGAGATGGGCTTTGCCGAAGTTTATAACCTCGGCGGCGGCATCAATGTCTGGGATGCCGAGGATAAGCCCATCGTTTCTTAAGTGGCTCGAAACCTAGCCGATATTCTCGCCAAAGTTTTCATGGTAGCGCGCCTGAAATTCCGGCCAGGTAAAACGGTGGTTCTGGGTGCCTGCACTTTCAATCTTATAGGCGCCCATCAACGAGGCGACCTTGCCGGTCGTTTCCCAGCCAAGGTCGCGCTCCAGTCCATATAGCAGCCCGGCCCGATAGGCATCACCGCATCCGGTAGGATCCAAAACGGCTTTGGGTTTGGCGGCTGGAATGATCGTCTCCTCGCCATCATGGTAAATCACCGAGCCATGCTCGCCGCGGGTGACGATCAGGGCTTTCAGACGCTGGCAGAGCTCGTCGACGCGGAGACCCGTGCGTGCCTGTACCATCTGGCACTCATAATCATTGACGGTGAGGTAGTCCGCACGATCAATAAGATGCGTCAAGGTTGCCGCATCAAAGAGGGGCAAGCCCTGACCGGGATCAAACAGCGTGGGGATGCCAGCATTCGTAAGGTCTTCCAAATGCTGCACCATGGCGCCGAGGCCATCGGGTGAAACAATGGCCCAATGCACATCTTCGGGAATACGGCCGGCCAGATGATTTTCCTGGGCCTGAAACATGGCGCCGGGGTGAAAGGCAGTGATTTGATTGTCGTCCAGCTCAGTGGTAATGAAGGCCTGTGCGGTGTAATGGTCCGGGAGAATCCGCAGTAGTCTGGTGTCTAACTCTTGTGCCTCTAGGTGATCGAGGTAGGGGGTGAAGTCCTGGCCAGCGGTGCCGACAATCAGTGGATTGCCACCTAACAATTTTAGATTGTAGGCGATGTTGCCGGCACAGCCGCCAAAGTCGCGCCGCATTTCCGGGACGGTGAAGGAGACGTTCAGCATGTGTACCTGATCGGGCAGAATGTGTGCCTTGAAGCGGTCCTGAAAAACCATGATGGTATCAAAGGCCAGAGAGCCGCAGACGAGAGTGGACATGAAAACTCCTTGTTGGTTTTTTGTCAAAGTGGACTAAATGGTGTGGTATATTCATCTAAATCAGGCTATGATTGTAACAGGTTTCAGTTTGTAGTGCTGCCATATACGAGGTGCATTAGGCCATGAAGTGGGGGGTGCGCGCTTTGCTGGTGTTCTCCGGGCTTCTCCTCGCCATGCCGGCTTGGGGAGAGGGCCAAGCTGCGCATGATGAGACTTACATCAATCTCTTTGGTGGCAGCACCTTCTTTGATGCATCCAGCGGACTGGGTGGCGGAGGTAATGCTGGCGTGGTTGGTTTGCGTCTAGGGCATCGTGTGGACGCCCATGTGGGGGTTGAAGCGCAAGTGGCGGCAGCCTTTGCTCAGTTACAAAGTCCCGCGCATGCTAACGCCGCCAATCAATACAGTGGTGCGGTCCTCGGTAATCTTTACGTTTTTGATAGTTCTGATACTCCTTATCTTTCTTTGGGTTTGGGGGCATCCAGCAACCTGTTTAATAACCAGCTTGGGCGGAGCACCTCGTTGATGGGTGTCTTCGGGGTGGGATATCAGTATCTACTGAACGATCAGATTGGTTTGCGTCTGGGTGTGCAGGACCAGTTGCTCTTTAGTGCTCCTACGCCCAGCGGCGCTAACCTCAATGATGTACAGGTGACAGGTGGTATTTCTTATTTCTGGGGCGGTGGCAAAAAATCCTCTTTTCCGGTGGTCGGTCCGGCGCATCCTTAAGCCGTATACCCGCCCTGCTTGAGCAATTTTTGCCTTTGCGGTGAGCGTGTTTCACTTCGCTTGTGCTGTGTTCCTTTGATATAGTGCGCGCTGTCCCTGTCGACTGTGACAGTCGGCCTAGCCAGCGAGGAGCCTAGCGCACATGTCCAAAAGTCATCTTTTCACCTCTGAATCTGTTTCCGAAGGTCACCCCGATAAGGTGGCAGATCAGATTTCCGATGCCATTCTTGACGCGATTCTGGCTCAGGATTCCCGTGGTCGTGTGGCGGCAGAGACGCTGATCACTACCGGCCTGATCGTGCTTGCGGGGGAAATTACCACCTCAGCAGTGGTGGATTATGCGGATGTAGCGCGCCAGACCGTGCGCCGGATCGGTTATAATTCCTCGGACATGGGTTTCGACTGGGCCTCCTGTGCGGTGGTGCAGACCCTGGATAAGCAATCCCCTGATATCGCTCAGGGTGTGGACGAGGGGGCCGGCATTGACCTCGATCAGGGCGCTGGTGACCAGGGCCTGATGTTCGGCTTTGCCTGTGACGAGACAGATGTGCTGATGCCGACCCCCATCTATTTTGCCCACCGTCTGACCGAGCGGCAGGCGATGGTGCGCAAAGATGGTCGCCTGCCCTGGCTGCGACCTGATGCCAAAAGTCAGGTGACGGTACGCTATGAGGATGGTCGCCCAGTCGCCATCGATACGGTTGTGCTTTCCACCCAGCATAGCCCGGAGATCAGCCATGCAGATCTCGTCGAAGCCGTGCGCGAGGAAATCATCAAGCCTGTCCTGCCGCCTGAGATGATTCATAGGGATACGAAATACCTGATCAACCCCACCGGCCGTTTTGTGATCGGCGGACCTGTGGGCGACTGTGGTTTGACCGGGCGCAAAATCATTGTGGACACCTACGGTGGTCAGGGTAGTCATGGCGGCGGTGCATTCTCCGGTAAGGATCCTTCCAAGGTCGATCGTTCCTCTTCCTACGCCGGACGCTATGTGGCCAAAAACATCGTGGCCGCTGGCTTGGCCAGGCGTTGCGAAGTGCAGGTGGCCTATGCCATCGGTGTTTCCCAGCCGGTAAGTCTGATGGTGGACACTTTTGGTACCGGAGTGATCGACGACGATCGCATCGCCGCTCTGGTGCGTGAGCACTTTGACCTGCGCCCCAAGGGCATCATCCAGATGCTCGACCTGTTGCGGCCGATCTATGCCAAAACGGCTGCCTATGGTCACTTTGGTCGCGAAGAGCCTGAGTTCACCTGGGAGCGTACTGACAAGGCGGCTGTCTTGCGTGACGCTGCCGGACTGCGGTAAAAATGCCTTAGTGGGGGTTCCCCCTGCTGGAAGATCAGGTCGAGGGGCGCTGCAGTCGTCATGCCTCACTTTGCCGATCCGGCTGGATGCTTCTCTGGCTGGAATGGTGGTGGGGTTACGATCAGGCTCGACCTATGCTTCCCATCTGTAAAACTGCGCTCGCTTTCATGCTCAAGGAATGACTTACATGAATGCTGTGCTCAAAAGTTCTGCTGATTATAAAGTCGCCGATATTTCCCTCGCCGATTGGGGGCGTAAAGAAACCCGCATTGCTGAAACAGAAATGCCGGCTTTGATGACCATTCGCCGCAAATACCAGACGCAGCAGCCCCTCAAAGGTGCGCGTATTGCCGGCTGTATCCACATGACCATCCAGACCGCGGTACTCATCGAAACGCTGGTAGCGCTCGGTGCGGAAGTGCGTTGGTCGTCCTGTAACATTTTCTCCACCCAGGATCAGGCGGCGGCGGCCATCGCGGCGGCGGGTATTCCGGTTTTTGCCTGGAAAGGTGAGACGGAAGACGAGTATTGGTGGTGTGTCGAGCAGACCATCACCGGCCCGGATGGCTGGCGCCCGAACATGCTGCTGGATGACGGTGGAGACCTTACCGGCCTGTTGCACGAGAAATATCCGGAGCTGCTGGCCGGTATCCATGGCGTCTCCGAGGAAACCACTACCGGTGTGCATCGCCTCTGGGAAATGGCCCGCGAAGGCAGCCTGAAAATTCCTGCCATCAACGTCAACGACTCCGTGACTAAGAGCAAGAACGACAACAAGTATGGTTGCCGTCACTCGCTCAGTGATGCGATCAAACGGGCTACCGACCATCTGCTTTCCGGCAAGCGCGCACTGGTGCTGGGCTATGGCGATGTGGGCAAGGGCTCGGCGGCTTCCCTGCGTCAGGAGGGGATGATTGTGCGCGTTACTGAGGTGGATCCCATTTGCGCCATGCAGGCCTGCATGGACGGTTATGAAGTCGTGTCACCCTATAAAAACGGCATCAACGACGGTACAGATGCCAGCATTGATCGTGATCTTCTGGGCCAGATGGATTTGCTGGTGACTGCGACCGGTAACTTCAACGTCTGTGACGCCGGTATGCTCAAGGCCATCAAGAAGGGGGCCGTGGTTTGTAACATCGGTCATTTTGATAACGAAATTGATACTGCTTTCATGCGCAAAACCTGGGCCTGGGACGAAGTGAAGGCGCAGGTCCACAAGGTCTACCGCGATACGGTTACCGGTAAGGCCTTTGATCCCGATAGTGACGACTACCTGATCCTGCTCTCCGAAGGGCGTTTGGTGAACTTGGGCAATGCGACGGGTCACCCCAGCCGAATCATGGATGGTTCTTTCGCCAACCAGGTGCTGGCGCAGATGCATCTGTACGGTGAGCGTTTTGCCGATCTGCCTGCCTCGGAAAAGGCCGCTCACATCTCTGTTACCGTCCTGCCGAAGGCTCTGGATGAAGAAGTGGCCCGCTATATGGTGGAGGGCTTCGCGGGAGTATTGACCCGTCTGACTGACGCGCAGTCCAAGTACCTTGGCGTGTCCGTTGATGGCCCCTTCAAAGCGGATGCGTACCGCTACTGATGGCACATTCCGTCGAGTTCTTTCCCCCCAAAAATGCCGCGGGTGAGGAACGTCTGCGGGAGGCGATCACCGCGCTTCTCCCCTTGGGTCCCGAGTATGCCTCGGTGACCTTCGGGGCGGGTGGGTCCACCCGCGAGCGGACCTTTGCTACCGTGACCATGATCCGTCAGGATTATGATCTGGAGGCGGTGCCGCATCTTTCGTGCATCGGGTCTACGGAAGCCGGGATTCGGGAGATTCTCGAAGATTACCAGAAGCAGGGCATACGGCGTATCGTGGCCCTGCGTGGTGATTTGCCGGAAGGTATGGAGAATCCTGGCCATTTTCAGCATGCCGCAGATTTGGTTGCATTTATCCGTCATTTTGGTGGTTTTGACGTGTATGTGGCGGGTTATCCGGAGATTCATCCCAGAGCGACTTCGGCTCGTGATGATGTGGCGCATCTCGTGGCCAAGGTACGGGCCGGAGCGGATGCGATTATCACCCAATATTTTTTCAATCCCGATGCTTACCTGCAGTTGCGCGATGAGTTGCAACAACAGGGAGTTGAAGTGCCGGTGGTGGTCGGTGTCATGCCCATCACTCACTTTGAGCAAATATCCCGTTTTTCTGCCATGTGCGGAGCAGATATTCCGCAGTATGTGCGACGACGGATGGATGCCTATGCAGATGATCCACAATCTCAGTATCAACTTGGAATCGACTTGTTGAGCCGACAGTGTCAGTTGCTGCTGCGGGAAGGTGCGCCGAGCCTGCATTTTTATACCTTGAATCAGGCTGAGGCGACGACAGCGATCTGGTACAATCTCGGTCTATAGTCATCATTGATGTTATCGTCTGGCCAGCGCGCAGGGTCTGTGGCGGCTTTTATATTGACCAGCGGACGCCCTTTGCTAAACTGGCCAAAAGCATGCCAGTTCGCAGAGCGGACGCCCTGCAGGTTTTATTCACCAAAGAGGTTATATTTCCATGTCTAAGAAACATCCCGTCGTTGCCGTGACCGGTTCCTCAGGGGCGGGTACTACCACCGTCAAGCATGCCTTCCACGATATTTTTCGGCGCTTGAAAATTGATCCGGTCGTCATTGAAGGTGACAGCTTCCATCGTTACAACCGGACGGAGATGCGCGAAGCCATTGCCAAGGCTGCGGCTGAGGGTAAAACTATCAGCCATTTCGGCCCGGAGGGCAACGATTTTGAAGCGTTGGAGCGTCTGTTCCGCGAGTATGGTGAGAGCGGTCATGGACAGATGCGTTACTACGTCCACGACGAGCCCGAGGCAGAGTTGCGTGGCAGCGCACCCGGTACTTTCACCCCCTGGCAGGACATCCCCTCTGGTACTGATCTGCTGTTTTATGAAGGGCTGCATGGTGGTGTGAAGACAGACGATGTGGATGTGACCAATTACGTTGACTTGTTAGTTGGTGTGGTGCCAGTGGTCAATCTGGAATGGATTCAGAAGATTCACCGTGACAATGCCCAGCGCGGCTACTCTGCCGAGGCGATCGTGGATACCATCCTACGTCGTATGCCGGATTACATCCACCACATTACCCCGCAGTTCTCACGTGCCCACATCAATTTTCAGCGGGTGCCGCTGGTGGATACGTCCAATCCCTTCATTGCCCGCGATATTCCGACACCGGACGAGAGCATGGTGGTCATCCGTTTCCGGGACCATAAGGAAGAGAATTTCCCCGCTCTCCTGCAGATGTTGCCGGGTAGTTTTATGTCTCGCTCCAATACCCTGGTGATCCCGGGGACCAAGATGGGCTTTGCGATGGAAATCATTCTCGGCCCGCGTATTGAACGGATGCTGGAGGATATGCATCACACGATCTGAGGGTGCGCAGGCTAAGCCTGTGACAGATGATCCCGTGGTGGCGGCAGCCGCCGCGGGATTGCTGCTTTTGGCAGGGGAATATTTGGTGCCCCGAGCGCGAATCGAACGCGCGACCTACCGCTTAGGAGGCGGTTGCTCTATCCACTGAGCTACCGGGGCTACGGCTCATATTCTAGCAAAAGGCACCAGCGTGCGGCGAGTACCTTTCGGGTGGTCAGGTAAGGGCGAAAAAGTAAGCCCCGTAACAGGCTCCATTGAAAAGAAAATGATAGGGCCGCAGGGTGACGCCGCGGCGCACCAGAAAATAAGTGTATCCCCCGGCCAGCAGCGTCAGCCCTGCGCCCAGCAGAACGGGGGGGGAGGGCGACCAAGGGGTTAACAGTACCCCAATAGCGGGTAGCAGACTTCCCTGAAAGACCAGCGCCCCGGTGATGTTACCAAAAGCCAGTGTATCCTTGCCGCGGCGAATCCAGAGGATGCTGTTGATCTTTTCCGGCAACTCCGTGGCGATGGGCACCACCAGCAAAGACAGGATCAGTGCAGAAATACTGAGCCAGTGCGAGAGCCCCTCAATCCCATCGACAAAGAGGTTGGCACCGAAGACAATCATGCCTAGCCCTATGGCAAGCTGGATCAAGATGACCGGCATCTTCGTGGGCAGGCCAGTCTTGCTCAAGTACAAGGCATGCCCTGCTTCGGTGCCGTGCCCCTCGGCGACCAGCGCCGCAGAGGCGCGCAAGGTCACCATCACATACAGAAAGTACAGCGTGACCAGTCCCAGGCCGATGCTAATACGCGCCAGAGTGATGTGGTGGGGCACAAAGAGGGCAACGGCGGACAGACCAAAGGCGCACAGAAACCAGCCAAGATCGCGACGCAAGCCCGTAGGTTCTGGATTTAACGCTCCGCGCCAGCCGCGTTGTGGCGATACAAACAGCGCCATCATAAACAACGTCAGCGTGGACAGCATCATGGGGGCGCCCAGAATGGCGCCCACCCCCACCTCTTCCCCCAGGTGCGCCGGTTGCCCGCTGGTCGCAGCGAAAACTGCAACAATAGGCACCATAGCCTCGGGAAGCGCCGTGCCCACCGCCGCAAAAATGGAACCGGTAACGCCCTCGGAAATACCCAGACGGTCGCCCAGGTGCTCCAGCGCGTTGGTGAACGCCTCGGCACCGGCGAGGATGATGATGAGGGCTGCGACCAGCAGGAGGATGTTCATGGGGGCATTATGCCACAGACTCTGCACCCCGCAATGCACTGTGGGATGAGTTCCAGTGCAGATTGCGGTTATACTCGCGGGATACACCCAGCCGGGCATTAGGAGAAGGACGATGCAGAAGCTGTGCAGCTTTTTTGATCGGGACATTTACCATGTGGAAGGCGGACAGGGAAGCCCCGCCGTCTATTTCATGGCGGATAAAGATGCGGGCGGTATTCTCATTAACGCGCCGCGCTTTCGCCCTGATCTGCAAGCCGAACTGAGCGCCATCGCCCCCTTGCGGGTGCTTTTCCTGCCCAGTCGCTTTGGGGCGCAGGATGTCGCGCAATGGCAGGCGGCGGGCTGCAAGCTGGTGGCCCAGCCGGCGGAAGGTAAGGTGCTGGGCGTTCCTATTGATGTGCCACTGGATAGCAAGCTGCGCCTGACCCGCACCATCGATTTTCTGCCTATGTCTGGACGTACGGCTGGGAGTTGCGCCATGCGCTTGCGTAACAAGCCGGGTGCCATCTTTTTTGGGCCGATCCTGGAAAGCAAAACGGCGGAGCAGTGGCCGACTCTGGTGCCACATGCTGACGATGTCTCCTGGGAGATGCGTCTCTTCGGTAGTCTGGGCTTGCAGGATGTTCGCTATGCCTATGCCTTCACCGATACTTTTACGCCGGACCGGACCCCTATCGGGCCAGATGCCGACGCGGCCATCCAAACGCAGTTGCAGACGGTGCTGGATACTGACTGAGTTCAGTCATTTGTCGACGTAGCCAAAAATCGCTGCAAGTTATCTATAATTGGCGTATAGTGCGGACGCTGAATTCCCTTCGTTGTCCAGGTGTGCTCATGTCTCAAGAATCCGATCTCCGCTTTATTGATTTTGCCCTCGCTGAACCGATCCAAAAAGCGGTGACAGAGATCGGCTACGAACAGCCATCGCCCATTCAAGCGCAGAGTATCCCGCCGCTGCTGGAGGGGCGCGACGTTATCGGTCTGGCGCAGACTGGTACCGGCAAGACGGCGGCATTTGCTTTGCCGCTGTTAAGCCGTGTCGATCTTGGTCTGCGCGTGCCGCAGTTGCTGGTGCTGGCACCGACCCGGGAACTCGCCATACAAGTAGCTGAGGCCATGCAAAGTTATGCTAAGTTCCTCCCCGGGTTCCATGTGCTGCCCATCTATGGCGGACAGTCCATGACCTTGCAGCTCAAGCAGTTGCAGCGAGGTGTGCAGGTTGTAGTGGGTACGCCCGGGCGCATTCAGGATCACCTGCGCCGCAAAACCCTGCGTCTGGACCAGTTGCAGGCCGTGGTGCTGGATGAGGCCGACGAAATGCTGCGCATGGGTTTCATTGACGCGGTGGAGGATATTCTCAAACACACGCCCGATGGTCGGCAGGTGGCACTCTTCTCCGCGACTATGCCGGATGCCATCCGCCGCATTGCTAAAACCTATTTGCACGATCCCCTGGAAATCCGTGTTAAATCGGCGACGACTACGGTGGCCGCCATTCGTCAGCGCTATTGGCAGGTCAGCGGTACCCACAAGTTGGATGCTCTTACTCGTATTTTGGAAGTAGAGGAGAGCAACGCCTGGCTGGTTTTTGTGCGCACCAAAACGGCGACGGTAGAGTTGGCGGAGCGCCTGGAAGCGCGCGGTTATGCCTGTGGCGCCCTCAATGGCGATCTCAGTCAAGCCTTGCGCGAACAGACCATTGAGCGCCTGAAGGCGGGGACGTTGGATATTGTCGTTGCGACCGATGTAGCGGCCCGTGGCTTGGATGTCGAACGGATCACCCATGTGATCAACTACGATATTCCGAACGACACCGAAGCCTATGTTCACCGCATTGGACGCACGGGACGTGCCGGACGTGCCGGGGACGCTATTCTCTTTGTTGCGCCGCGCGAACGTCACTTGCTGCGTGCCATCGAGCGGGCGACGGGTCAGACAATCACGGCCATGCATCTGCCCAGCATGGAAGATGTCGCAGATCGGCGGATGAGCCAGTTCAAGGATCAGTTGTCGGACGTATTGAATAGTCAGGATCTGGCGGTTTTTGAATCCCTCATTGCGGATTATCAGCAGGAAAACGATGTGGGTTTGGGAGAAATCGCTGCGGCGCTGGCTTACATGGTGCAGAAAGAGCGGCCCTTGATTCCCATTGAGGCCGCAGTATCCAAGCCGATGCGCAGCGACTCCGTCAGTTCGGGTCGGCCGCCCTCATCACGTCGTCGCTCTGAAGACGATCGGGGCGCACGGCCGCCGCGCGGTGGTGCCACATTGGGAGGGGAGGATGTGCCTATGCGTCGCTTCCGTCTGGACGTGGGTGAAAGCCATGGTGCGCAAGTCAAAAATATTGTGGGTGCGATCGCCAATGAGGCAGGGATACCCAGCCGCAATATTCGCAAGGTACAGATTAACGCGGAGCATACCACTGTTGAGCTTCCCGCAGATATACAGCCGTCGGTTTTACAGCATCTGCAAAAGGTGTGGGTCGCTGGACGGCCTTTGCAGATCGCCCCGACCGATGCTGGTGTGCCTGTGGGGCGTGCGCCTGCCAAGCCGCGTCCAGCCGCGCGTGAAGAGCAGCGGGTACCGCGCAAGATACTTTCGGCTAAACCGGCAAAAAGTGAGTATAAATCGAAGGATCGTAGCGCTGGTGCAGCAAAGCGAAAGAAGCCCGCGCGCTAGCCGAACGAAAGAAAACCGGAATCGCGAAAGCCAGACCGGTAAAGTTACTTTTCCCCGCAGGGGGGGACGGATGGCTGAGAATGCTGCCACCCGTTGGACTTAAATTAAGCCCGGCGGACCTTCTCGGCCTGCAAACCCTTCGGGCCACGAGTCACTTCAAAATTGACGCGCTCGCCTTCGGCCAGGGTCTTGAACCCCGTACCTTCAATAGCGGAGTGATGCACAAAGACATCTTCCTTGCCATCTTCCGGCGTAATGAACCCAAACCCCTTGCTGTCATTGAACCACTTCACTGTACCAACCGCCATTTTACACCCCAAATTAATCAAAGATGGCCCAACTGGCCGTTGCCAAGGATAACATATCTACAGTCCGGTGCAAGTTTATATGCCTGACCAGGTCTTTAGTATTCAGGTAATCAGTAAGGGGTCCACATCAAGCATCCAGCGCACCTTTCTGGCGGAGTGAAGCTCGGCAAATTGTGGCAGCCAGAGTTTAAGCGCTTTTTGCATTTGGGCCCGACTTGGTGCTTGTATCCAGAGCTCTGCACGCTCGAATCCAGCACGACGCTCCATGAGCGACGGCGTCGGACCGCTGATCTCCACCAGAGTGGGCGGTGCGCATTGGCAGGCGGCCCTCAGGAATTCGTCTACCCGGCACCGTTGGTGCGCCTCGGCACGCAGCAGGGTAAGGGCTCCAACGGGCGGTAGCCCCGCCGCCCGGCGTTCATCCAGGAGAGCCTGGGCCGGAGGGCGGTAGTCGCCCTGAGCGAGGCTTTGCAGTAAAGGATGTTCGGGTAGATGGGTCTGCAGTAGTACCTGGCCGGGTCGCTCTTCACGACCTGCGCGACCTGCGACTTGTAGAACGGTCTGCAGCAGTCGTTCAGGAGCCCGAAAATCAGCGCTGAACAGACCCTGGTCAGTATTGATAATACCGACTAGGGTGACGGCCGGGAAGTGGTGTCCCTTAGCCAGCATTTGGGTACCCACGAGGATGGCAGCACGATTCTGGCGAATGTCGGCGACCACCGTAGTGAGGGCATCGCGACCCTGTAGTGCGTCGCGGTCGATACGCCAAATGGGGGTCTGAGGAAAGCGCTGGCGAAGTACCTCCTCCAGTTGCTCCGTGCCTTGGCCTGCGGTGATTAGCGCCGCACTGCGGCAGGCGGGGCAGACTTGCGGCCAGCGTGATACGTGATTGCAATGATGACAGCGGAGGCGTTCCTGTTGACGATGCCAGGTCATGGGCGCGCTGCAACGAGGGCAGTGCACCACATGACCACAATCGTGGCAGAGCACTGCTGGGGCATAGCCGCGACGATTCAGGAACAGTAATACCTGGTTGCCTGCTTCCAGGGTTTCCTTACACGCCGTTAACAGCGTAGAGGAAATGCCACCCTGCAGGTTCTCGCGGCGCACTGGTACGATGGTCATCTTCGGCAATTCCGCTGAAGTGGCGCGCTGGCGCAGCTCCAAGTGTCGATAACGGCCCTTTTGCGCGTTGTAGAGACTTTCCAGAGAAGGGGTGGCAGAGCCGAGCACAATGGGAATGTTTTCCAGGCGCGCGCGCTGAATCGCAAGATCCCGCGCCGAATAATGCCAGCCGTTCTGCTGCTTGAAAGAGGGATCATGTTCTTCATCGACAACAATCATGGCAAGACGGGGCAGGGGTACGAAAAGTGCCGAGCGGGTGCCAACGATGACCTGAATCTGTCCCGCTGCCGCCGCTGCCCAGATGCGCAAACGTTCGGCGTCGCCTTGTGCAGAGTGCAAGGCGGCTACGCGATGCTCGCCAAAACGCGTTTGGCAGCGTTCTACGAGTTGGGGGGCGAGGCCGATCTCCGGGACCAGAATGAGGACCTGTGCCCCAGATGCCAGATGCGGTCGGATTGCTTCCAGATACACTTCTGTTTTACCGCTGCCGGTTACTCCCTCTAGTAACCACGCGTGGAAGCTTCCGGCCATGCGTAATTGCAATACGGCGCTTTCTTGCTCCGCGTTTAGGTCATATGGAGAGGGCGCCGCCTGTTCTGGTGAGATAACTTCCGTCACCGCTTCTATCCAACCACGCCGGATGGCCTGCCGTAAAATGTGGCGTAATTCTTTGGGAATTTCTGCATCAGGCACAACACTCGTGGTGCCGAGCAATTCCCGGAGCGTTTGTTGCAATTTTCCGGGTTGGCGTGGTGCCGTCTGGGCCTCGATAGCACTGAGGCGGTAACCCCAGGGAGCCGGTTTTGGTAGCGGCCGTCCTTGACGCAGCAGGGTCGGCAAGGCGGTGGCCCAGGCATCGCCGAGCGGGTGATGGTAGTATGCCGCCCCGAACTCTATCAATTGCTGCAAGGCAATGGGTAAAATGGGATGCGCATCCAGAACCCGCTCGATGGTCTTTAGCGTTACATCGGGCGGGCAACTGGCGTAACCGAGAATGATGCCTACCCGACTGTTTTTGCCGAAAGGTACCCGCACCCGCATACCCGGCTGCAGATGGCCCTCCGACGGCGGGGCGTAAGAAAATATGCGGCGGAGCGGTACCATGACGGCGACCTGAATGCATCTGGTTTCAGCGCTCATGGAGTTGCCCACAACTTCTGTGGATAAGTCTGTGTATGAACATCTTGAAAAGTCCCAGACTCCCTGTTCTTCAACGCGTTAGAGTAGACGCCTAAAAAAGGTGCAAAATAAAAGATAATAAAAAACAATATGTTAATAATTTACACCAAAAACATAGTGGGACCACCCCAGCTTGTCCCCGTGTATGAGTAAATTGTGTATAAGTTTGTCAACGGTTGCTTTCAAAGTGCTCTGGGTATGCACGGATGGCCAAAAAATGGTCAATCTTCTATAGTGCCGTCGGTAGAATGGGTACCCCGCACGGAGCCAGCCCGGCAACAATCCCCCAGAAGAGCAGCAAACCGATCCAGTTATTATGCAAAAAAGCGCGGAATGCCTGATCCCGGTCGCCGCCGAGCAGCGACTGCTCGTAGGCCGCGAGAACGGTGGCACCTGCCAAGGCGATCCAATAAGGCCAATGCATGCCCTGCTCAACGCCGATCCCGAAAAAAGTCATGAGCATGACGGCTTGCAGGCCAGCAACGGCGTGACGGTCAAAACGTCCAAAAAGAATGGCCGTCGACTTGATTCCGGCCTTGAGGTCGTCTGGACGGTCGGCCATAGCGTAGGCCGTGTCATAGGCGACGACCCAGCAGGCATTGGCCAGCATCAGCCACCAGGCGAGTGCCGGAACTTGCCCGAGGGTCGCGGCAAACGCCATGGGTATACCGAAGGAAAAGGCGATACCCAGATAAGCTTGCGGGAGGTGCGTGAAGCGCTTGAATAGCGGGTAGGTAACAGTAATGAGCACGGCGCCCGCCGCTAACCATATGGTCAGCCAGTTGAGAAAGGGCAAGAGCGCTGCGGCTAGCAGGCAGAGAATAACGAACAGGCGCAGTGCTGCCCGCGAGGTGATCAGGCCTGTCGCCAGGGGGCGCTGGCAGGTACGGGCGACCTGACGGTCGAAATCGCGGTCAAAGTAATCATTGATCACACAGCCCGCTGAGCGCATCAACCAGGTGCCAACGGTGAAAATCAGGAAGTGATCGAGTGACGGAGTACCCCTAGCGGCCAGCCAGAGTCCCCAGTAGGTGGGCCAGAGCAGGAGCAGGGTGCCAATGGGACGATCCATGCGCATCAGGGCCACATAGGCGCGTAGGCGTTGGCGGAGTGGCGCCGGAGTCGCTTGCATCAGCGTCGTCCTCGACCCGCCCAGCTTGGCAGGTCCGGCAGGAAATGCTCTTCGACCAGGACCCCGGTAGCACCGCGACGCAATACGGACCGCCTCTGCCAGCGGCGCTGGCCGAATCGTGGTTGGCTCTCGGCTTGAATCGGGGAGCGCCGCAAACGGCGGTGACGGAATAGGGTATTACCGATGGGGCGCGTGCCATGGCGGGTCAGCGGTAACAGACCGTGACGCAGTCCGCACAAAGGAATGGTCGTGCGCGCCCAGAGCGCCGGACGCATTGGGTCGCCACCGTGCAAGAGGACCTCGCGCCAAAAAATCTGCTCTCCGCGATGTAGGCGCAATATGCGGCGCTCGACCGGTGCAGGATTCGCGCGCCCGCTACCCAGCAGCAGCGCCTGCACCACATGCGGCTTTCCGTAAGCCCGTTGTAGCGCTGCAGTGAGAGAGGCTGGCAAGGTTAGCCAAGGCCATAGCGCACGAGGGGCATGGCGCAGGGGGGGCGGATTTTTGGTGATCATTTTGGAACAGGGCAGGGACCCATTGTCTGACGCGGCACTCTGTGTCTTTCGGTCATGCCTCATCATTCTCGCCCCTTTTTTTGTCAACGCGACCAAATCAGCACTGCTGGGGGGCGTGATAAATGAAGGCGTCTACCCGAGCCGGTGGCACATTGCGCCAGACCACGGCGACGCGTCGGCGGCGGAACTCCGGTGGCAAGCCCCGGCAGGAACTGCGGAAGTGGTAGGTAAACTGGATGAAGACCGTGCCGTGATGACTGATCCCCGGAAGTTGCTGAAAGATGCGCTCGACGACTGCTTTGGGAATGCTGCGCAGCGGCAGACTGGACACCACGGCGCGGACCGGACCGCGATGCGCCACCAGGTGTTGAAGGTGCGCTGCGTCTCCTTCAATGACCTCCACCTCGGGATAATGCTGGCGCAGGTGGCGGACCATGGCTGGCGCCTGCTCGACAAGAACCAGATCCCGCGGTGGAATGCCGCTTTCCAGCAAGGCCTTGGTGACCGGTCCCATGCCCGGCCCCAACTCCACCACCAGGCCGGGGCTGTGGGGCACCATGGCGGCCATACGGCGGGCGAGGAAGGGCGAACTGGGTAGCACCGCTCCAATGGCATGAGGGTCGCGTAAAAACTCGCGGGTAAAGTGCCAAGGCTGGGACATCGGCCCGGAAGATCGGGACATGGGCTTTCTCCACCGGTGGAGGCAAAACGCTGGTCATCGCGTCGCCGAATGAATGGCGCGTATGGTAGCACGATGCTGCGGATGGCGTCATGCCGGACTACTTTTGGGTTATACTGGCGCCATGGGAAACTGATCTTCCGGGTTTAATGAGGATGAATATGAATAAGAACAAGCGATTGTTTCTGATCATCATGACGATACTATCCCCAACCTTGCTCAGCGCCTGTAGCACGGAGGATGGGGGTGGGCCGCTGGCGGCCGTCTATACCGGCCAGGACACGCACTACTACCCGACGGCATTTCAGCCTACCCGTGCGGCAGCCACGCAGGTGCTGGGGCAAATGCATTGTGTCATTCTCAGTACCGAAAGTGCGGGCACTTCCTCCCAAGGCAGTGTTATTCATGCGCGTAGCGGGCACATGCTGGTGGATGTAACGATCACGCCGAAGGGGCCGCAGGTCACTGCGGTGGCCACCCGTTTTGGTCTGCTGGGTAGTGTTCAGGACGATCAGCGCTTTCACTACCTGCTGAAATCAGCGCTGGGTTTGGGGTGATTCCGTAATCGGCGACCGCCCCTTGTCAATCCTTCGGGGTGGCCCTATCATCATCCATAAAGTCCTCACTTTTTTGGGAATGCATTGCAGAACCTGTATATCAAGACTTACGGCTGTCAGATGAATGAGTATGACTCTGAGCGCATGGCTGATTTGCTTGCGGTCAGTCATGGGTTGCATCTGGTGGACGATCCGGCGCTTGCCGATGTGCTCCTGCTCAACACCTGCTCCATCCGTGAAAAGGCCGAAGACAAGGTCTTTACTCAGCTCGGCTTTTGGCGCCCTTTCAAGGAACGGCGCCCGGAGGTGGTGATCGGTGTAGGGGGCTGTGTAGCCAGCCAGGAAGGAGAGCGATTGAGGCGGCGCGCTTCTTACGTGGATCTGGTGTTCGGACCGCAGACGCTGCACCGTCTGCCGGATTTACTGGATGCCTGTTTGGCCGAGCGCCGCCCGCAGGTGGATGTCGCCTTCCCGATGTTGGAAAAGTTTGATCATTTGCCGCAGCGGCCGGGCCGCGACGGAGCGACTGCTTTTGTCACCATTCAGGAAGGCTGCGATAAATTCTGTACCTTCTGTGTGGTACCCCATACCCGGGGACGGGAATATAGCCGCACCATGCCCGATATCCTGCGTGAGGTGCGTGCGTTGGCAGAGCAGGGCGTGCGTGAGATCACCCTGCTGGGGCAGAACGTCAACGCCTACCGGGGTGCGACGGGGCTGGTGGGTGAGGGCAGCCTGGCCGATCTACTGGAACGTCTGGCGCGAATTCCCGGTATACTGCGCCTGCGTTATACCACTTCCCATCCCAGTAACCTTGACGATGAATTGATTGCGGCGCACGGCAGTATCGATATTCTCGCACCGCATTTGCATCTGCCGGTGCAAAGTGGCTCTGACCGCATTTTGCGGCGTATGCACCGTAAACACACGGTCGAGCAATATCTGGATAAGATTGATCGCCTGCGTGCCGCCCGTCCAGGCATCCAGATTTCTTCGGATTTCATCGTGGGATTTCCGGGTGAAACCGATGCGGATTTTGCCGCGACCATGGAATTGATCGATGCGGTGCGCTTCGATCAGTCTTTTTCCTTCAAATATAGCCAACGCCCTAATACACCGGCGCTGAAGCTGAAAGACAGCGTGCCCGAGACCCTCAAGGATGAGCGTCTGGCGGTATTGCAGGGGCGCATCAACGGGCTGGCGCAGGGCTATGCGCAAGCCCTGGTGGGCACGCGGCAGGCGGTACTGATGACTGGACCGTCGCGCCGTGATCCGCAGCAACTGACGGGCAAGACCGCTTGCAATCGCTCGGTCAATATGGCGGGGCCCATGGATTGGGTCGGACAGATGCTGGATGTCGAAATTACGGCAGCGCTGCCCAATAGTCTGCGCGGGCGTGTGGTGCATACGGCACCCGCGAGCCAGCGCCTTGCCATATAGTCCCATGGAGCCTCCCGGTAAGACGCTGAGTGTCAGCCACAGTGATTTCATTGCTGAACACGCCAGTGCGGCGATGCTCTCCGAGCTGTCCGGTGAGTTGGATAGTCATATCAAACAGATCGAGTCGCGCTTGGGAGTGGTTATCCTGCCCCGTGGCACACGCTTTCATATCACCGGGACAGCCGCTTCTGTGCAGGCAGCGCAGGAAGTACTCTCCAAGTTATATGCTCAAGTACGCCAGGGTCGGTCCTTGTCCAGTCATTGGGTACATCACAGCATCCAGAATGTGCAACTGGAGGCGGAGGCGGGTGCTACGGCGGTGGAATCTTCCGGCATACAGACCCTCAAAGGGCTGATTCGTGGTCGTGGGCAACGGCAGCGCCATTATCTGGAGTCTATCCGCCATAATGATCTCACCTTCGGTATCGGCCCAGCTGGTACCGGTAAGACCTATCTGGCCGTTGCAGCGGCGGTGGAGCAGATGGATAGTAATCAAGTGCGACGCTTGGTGCTGGTTCGTCCTGCCGTAGAAGCGGGCGAGCGCCTGGGTTTTCTGCCGGGATCCCTGAGTGAAAAGGTCGATCCATACCTTCGCCCACTTTACGATGCGCTCCATGAAATGCTGGGTTATGAGAAAGTAGCCAAGCTGATGGAACGGCAGGTGATTGAAGTGGCGCCCCTCGCCTACATGCGCGGACGTACCCTCAACGACGCCTTCATCATCCTCGATGAGGCGCAGAATACCACCCCGGAGCAGATGAAAATGTTCCTGACCCGGATGGGTTTCGGTGCCAAAGTCGTGGTAACCGGTGATGTGACTCAGGTGGATTTGCCTCGCGGACAGCTTTCCGGGCTGGTGCAGGCCATGGATGTGCTGGGGAACATGCCGGGTATCGATATGGTGTTTTTTGAAAGTGCCGATGTGGTGCGTCATCCGCTGGTGGCACGGATTGTGGAAGCCTATGACCGCTTCGGAGAAAAGGCATGAGTCGTCTTTATCTGCGCATGGCCGTGGACGATGCCGCCGTGACCTTGCCACTGCCGTCTCGTGCGGAGGCGCGCCGGGTGATTCTGCGAGCGCTCTCCGCCCCTTCGGCGCGGGCATCCGCCGATGACCGGATATGCGAACTGTCCCTGACGTTTGTGGCCGATGCGGAAATAGCGGCACTGAATGCGGGGTATCGGGGTAAGGCTAAGCCGACCAACTGCCTGTCCTTTCCGCAGGATAGGCTACCAGCGATGTTCCGCCGTGATCTGCTGGGCGATATCGTTATCGCCCCGGCGGTAGTCATGCGCGAAGCCGCCGAGCAGGGCAAGCGCCTGCGTGACCATTATCGTCATTTGCTCATTCACAGTACCCTCCACCTCCTCGGATACGACCATGAAGTGGTTGCCGAGGCACAGGAGATGGAGGCGCTGGAAATCCGATTACTGGCTGAAATGGGTGTGGCCGACCCTTACCTGAACCAAATGCATGAGTGAAGATCGAAGTGGCCAGGAACGACCTCGGAGCTGGTGGGAACGATTTACCCAGTCCTTGCGTGGCAATGTGGAAGATCAGGATACCCTGCTGGAACTGGTCCGTGAAGCAGGTGAACGGCAGATCATCGACGCCGAAGCAGCGCGGATGGTGGATGGAATCTTCCGCATGGGCGAGCTTACGGTGCGGGACGTGATGATTCCTCGGCCACAGATGGAAGTGATTGAACTGGATATGCCTTTATCGGAGATTATTGCCCGGGTGTCTGAGGTGGGGCACTCGCGTTTTCCGGTGGTGGGGGATGACCGCGATGATGTGCGCGGCATTCTCCTGGCCAAAGATCTGTTGCGAGGCTGTCGGGGCGACATTCCAACGCCGCGGTTGACGGAGTTGCTCCGCCCTGCGACCTTCATTCCCGAGAGCAAACACCTGGATCACTTGCTCTACGAGTTCCGCACGGGTCGACATCACATGGCCGTGGTAGTAGACGAGTACGGTGGTGTCGCCGGCCTGATCACCATCGAGGACGTGCTGGAAATCATCGTCGGGGCAATCGAGGACGAATACGATATTGACGAGGATATGATGATCGCGCCGCGCGAGGATGGCGATTTTCTGGTGAATGCCCTGATTCCACTGGAAGAATTCAACGCGCATTTTGTGGCGCACCTGGCGGATGGCCATGCCGACACGCTGGGTGGCTGGGTGGCGACGCGCTTGGGTCATGTGCCGCGTATGGGGGAAGTCGTAGAGGAGGAGGATTTGCGGCTGGAGGTATTGCGGGCGGATCGTAAACGGGTGCAGATTCTGCGGGTGACGCCGCCGCGCAGTGCATCCCTGCCGGAGACGGCGACCCAGGATGGTCTATGAAGGGTGATGTGCTGAGAACATCATCCTTTCCTGTGCGGCTTCTGGCCGCATTCATTTTGGGTGCGGCCTGGCCTTTGGCCTTTGCGCCGTTTGCTTTGTGGCCGCTGGCCATCACTCTGCTGTTTGGCCTGTTTTGGCTGGCGACTACAGAGGAGCGCCCGCGTCGTGTGGCCGCCCTGGGCACTGTTTTCGGTTTTGCGGCCTTTGCGGCGGGAACAAGTTGGATCGCCATTACCCTGCATAATTTTGCCAATATGGACTGGGTATTGGCGGGCGCCGCCGTCGCTGTGCTGGCTGCTTGCTGTTCCATCTATGCGGCGCTGGCCTTATGGCTGGCTGGCCGTTTTTTTGTCGGAAATGCCCGGCTGTTGGCCCTGCCGGTGTTGTGGATTTTGGGGGAATGGGCGCGGGCCCATCTCTTTACGGGCTTCCCCTGGCTGGCGACGGGATATACCCAGACCCATGCCTTCCTCGGCGGTTTCGCGCCCTGGCTGGGGCAGTATGGAGTGGGATTGGCGACCGCCGGAGTGGCGGCCATCCTGGTCTATATGCTGCAACGACGGCAGTCCCGTCATGTACTGATGGGGGGCGTCGCCTCGCTCCTTGTGATTTTCGGCGTGGCCATGGCGGCGGCTTCGGTGTCCTTCACCCATCCCGCAGGCAAACTGCTGCGGGTGACTTTGCTGCAGGGTAATATTCCCATCACTGAGAAGTGGAATGCCGGCAAAGTCAACGCCATCCTGCATCACTATGTAAACCTGATTTTACAGACACCGCCCGATACCCAGTTGATCGTCCTGCCGGAGACCGCTTTCCCCATTTTCCAGACGGAACTGCCTGGTCTGATTGAGCAATTGCAGCAATGGTCAGCGATGCACCATAAAATCCTGCTCATCGGCATTCCCGAGGAGACCGGCCGCAAATATTACAATGCGGCCATGGAAATCGACGGGAAGGCACCCGTGCGCTGGTATCAGAAAGAGCATCTGGTGCCCTTTGGGGAGTACATCCCTATGCCCAGCCTGTTCGGGCCGCTGGTGCATCATTTTTTACCGGGGCTCGGTAGTTTCTCTGCCGGGCATGGGCCTTATGCCTTGCCTGTAGATGGACAAAAAGCCGGTACAACCATCTGCTATGAAGAGTCCTTCTCCCGCGATGTGCGCAAGGGCGTGAAGGACGGGGCCACCTTTCTTTTGAATATCAGTGATTATGCCTGGTACGGCCATAGCATCGCCGCCGCACAGAGCCTGCAAATGGCGGCCATGCAGTCCCTGCAGGAGCAAAAACCCGATGTTCGTGCGACCAACACGGGCATTACCGCGCTGATCTCGCCGCATGGACGCGTGATTTCGCAATTACCCCAGTTTGTGGTGGGCACCCTGAATGGGGCCATACAGCCGATGGCCGGAAAAACACCCTTCGGACGCTGGGGCGGTCTCCCCTATCTGTTGTTGAGCCTGATTCTTCTGCTGCTGGCCGTCGTCCTCACTCACCGGCAATCATCATCTCGTCAATGAGGATGGAGGGGCAGCCGGTGTTGCCGTGAATGAGCAAGTCGTTGCCCACGGCGCTCATGCCCTGGAACATATCCTGTAAGGCTCCGGCAATGGTGATCTCTTCGACGGGATACTGAATCTCCCCATGCTCTACCCAGAAACCGGCGGCGCCCCGTGAATAATCACCGGTTACCATGTTGATGCCGAAGCCGATGAGTTCGGTGACCAACAGGCCGCGTCCCATCTCGCGGAGCAGATCCTCCAGAGAGGCGTCTCCAGGTTGCAGGGTGAGATTGTGGGCCCCGCCAGCATTACCGGTGCTCTGCATGTTCAACTTGCGGGCGCTGTAACTATCGAGGATGTAACCCTCCAGCACGCCATCAGCGATGATGTCGCGATTGTGGGTGGCGACCCCCTCGCCATCGAAACTGCTGCTACCTAATCCTCGCCGCCGTAGTGGTTCTTCATAAATGCGGATGTGTTCCGGGAAGAGCTGTTTGCCAAGGCTGTCCAGTAGAAAAGAGCTTTTGCGATACAGGCTGCCGCCGCTGATGGCGCTGGCGAGGTGGCCGATAAGGCTGGACGCAACTTGGTTTTCAAAGATCACCGGGGCCTTGGAGGTGGCCACCTTGCGGGCATCCAGACGGCGCAGGGCGCGTTGCGCGGCTATCTTACCGATGGCCTCCGGCGTTGCCAGGGCGTCGGCGGCACGGGCCACATCGTACCAGTAGTCTCGTTGCATGCCGCCTTTGCTGTCTTCGGCAATCACCGAGCAGGATAGGCTGTGTCGTGAGGAACGGCTGTTGCCCATGAAACCCAGGCTATTGCCATAGACCGACGTGCCCTCGCCAGTGCCGAGGCTGCCGCCTTCAGAGTTGTGAATGCGCGGATCACTGTCGCGAGCGGCCGCTTCACAGCGGCGTGCCAGATCAGCGGCGGCGTCAGCATCTATGGACCAGGGATGATAGAGGTCCAGATCGGGAAACTCTTTGGCGAGCAGTTCGGGATCGGCGAGCCCGGCAAAAGGGTCTGCTGCCGTATGCCGGGCAATGGTGAGCGCCGCTGAAACCGTCTCTGACAAGGCCTTGCGGGAAAAGTCCGAGGTGGAGGCGCTGCCTTTGGACTGGCCCAGATAGACGGTGACCCCCAACCCCTTGTCCTGATGGTATTCGATGGATTCTACTTCCCCCAGGCGCACTGTTACCGACAAGCCTCTGCCGGTGCTGGCGGAAGCCTCTGCCGCACTGGCGCCCTGCTCGCGGGCAAGGCTGAGCATGTCGCCAACGATCTGGGTCAGGGTGCTGGTATCGAGGGTGGAGTGGGGGGCTTGGCTCATGAGGTGTTTTCCCGCAGGTGATGGAACAATCGTTTCATCTTACCCCCAAGCTTCAGGGCAGGGGAAGCTTGGCGCATGAATTCGGTCTGCGCTACGGCGGGAAGCCAACGCCGGGCTGTTGCGGCGCCAGATGAAGGATGCGCATTATTTGTTGTATGGATGAGGAGTAGTCTATTCCTCTCTTCTTGAATGTACGCTTGACATGGAATAGGTCTTTCGCTAAATTGCAACAAAGTTGCATTATGAAAATAATGATCATCTCGCATAGCCCTTTACTGCTGCTTCTGGGGTTTTGAAAATGCTTAAATTCAAGAAGAACGCCTCTACGTTTTCAATGACCGGCCGCCGCCCGCACGGCTGGAGTCCCGCCCTGCGCACCATTCCGTTGTCTTTGCTCGTCTTGTGTGCCGGGCTGGGCATGGCGCGGGTAGCCGCTGCGGCGACCATTCATGCTGTAGGTATAGAGAGTCAATATGCCAATGTGGTCGGCCAGATTGGTGGAGAATATGTCACTGTTACTGCCATCGAAAGCAATCCCAATACGGACCCGCATACCTTTGAAGCGAGCCCTGCCGTGGCCCGAGAGATCACTGCCGCGCAGATCGTGGTGCGTAATGGCGTCGGCTATGACGGTTGGGCCGAGAAGATCCTCATGGCGGACCCCGGCGCCCAGCGCAAGGTGATCGTCGTTCAGGATCTACTCCATCTGCCGAAAAGCACCAAAAATCCACATCTCTGGTACCTGCCGGAAACGATGCCTGCCGTGGCCAAGGCCGTTGCCCAGAGTCTGACGGAACTGGACCCCGCCCATGCCGCCTATTTTATGGCCAACGTGCGTCAGTTTGATGCCTCCTTGAAGCCCTGGTATCGGGCAATTGCCAGCTTCAAGGCCCAATTCGGTGGAACGCCGGTGGCAGTGACGGAGCCCGTCGCTGATTACCTGTTGCAGGCTGCGGGATGCGACATCAAAACGCCGTGGAAACTACAGGCGGCTATCATGAATGGTACCGACCCGGCGCCGCAGGATGTGAGTATCCAGGATCAACTCATTAAGCAGCATCAGGTCAAGGTGTTCCTTTATAACCAGCAGGTGACCAATGCGCTGACAGCGTCATTTCTAAGTAAGGCGAAAGCAGCGAATATCCCTGTGATCGGTGTCTATGAAAGCATGCCAGCAGGCTATAGCTATCAGTCCTGGATGCTGGCGGAGGTGAATGCGCTGCGTAATGCGGTGAAGCATGGCACTTCAACGACTGTGCTGAAGTAATACGACATTGGGAATGCCTGATCCAATACTTTCGGTTGCGCGACTCTCTGTGGATTTGGGCGGTCGCCGCATTTTGCGGGATGTCAGTTTTGAGCTCTATCCCGGCCAGCTTTGTGCCCTGATCGGTGAGAATGGTGCGGGCAAGACGACCCTGCTGCGCAGTCTGTTGGGTCTGACGCCAGTCCGCGCGGGGCAGGCCTTGATTGATGGCGCGCCCGCTGGTCAGCGTCGTGCCCTGATCGGCTATGTCCCCCAGAAAATCGCTTTTGATGCGGATATTCCCCTGCGGACCCGCGATCTGGTGCAGTTGGGGCTGGATGGCCATCGCCTGGGTCTGCCGCTGTTTTCCGGCCGCAAAAAAGCCGTGGTAGATCAAGCGTTGCATGCGGTCGGGGCAGAGGCCTTTGCGGATCAGCGGGTTGGGGAACTCTCCGGTGGCCAGCAACAGCGGGCGGTTATCGCCCATGCCCTGGTGCGTCAGCCGCGTCTGCTCATTCTTGATGAGCCCTTGGCTAATCTGGATTTCGGCAGCGCCAATGCGCTGGTGGCGTTGCTTGGTACGTTGACTCGCACCCAGCAGATTGCCGTATTGGTGACTGCCCATGATATGAACCCACTCTTACCGGTCATGGACCGTCTGGTCTATCTGGTGGGCGGCCAGGCCGCCACCGGCAGTGTGGAGGAGGTGGTGCAGCCTGAGGTGTTGAGTAAGCTCTATGGTTACCCGGTAACGGTATTGCGGCATGGGCGGCGGATACTCGTGCTACCCGATGTCACCGCTGAAGATGCCGAGGCGGGCACGGCAGCGCATATACCGCATCCAGAAAAGGCCGATTAACGCCATGTGGAATCTTTGGATGCTTTTGGGAAATTCCAGTTTCTTCAGTAGTGAGCCGGTGCAAACCGCGCTGATTGTGGGGACTTGCGCAGCGCTGGTCAGCGCGGTGATCGGTGTGTTTACCATATTGCGCGGCAACGCCTTTGCCGGACATGCCCTGGCCGACGTGAGCAGCGCCGGTGGGGCGGCCTCCTTCCTGCTGGGCATCAATCCCTTGCTGGGCTTTCTGGGCATGGCCTGGATTGCGGCCTTCGGCATGGCGTTTCTTGGTGTACGCAAGGTGCGGGAGCGCGATCTTGCCACGGGCATCGTTCTGGGGGCGGGATTGGGTCTGTCGGCGCTCTTTCTTTATCTGGATGTGACGACTACCAGCACTACGGGCGCAGCGGTATCGGTGATGTTTGGTTCCATGTTTGCGATTCCGCAGAGCCTTATCGGCCCTGCGTTGGCGGCCTCCGCTGGGGTGTATTTGCTGACGGGTCTGCTCTACCGGCCGATGCTGCTGACGGCGGTGGACCCTGATCTGGCGGCCGCACGAGGTATCTCCCTGCGTTGGATCGGTTTGCTGCAACTGCTAGCCCTGGGGCTGGCGGTGGCGGTCTGCGCTCTGGCCATCGGCGCGGTGCTGGCGACCGCATTGCTCATTGGTCCGGCGGGGGCGGCGATTCGTCTGAGCCGACGTCCGGCGCAGGCGATCTGCGGGGCCATTGCTATTGGTTTGACGGCGGTCTGGGGTGGTATCTGGATGGCCTATGAGAGTTACTACTGGTTTTCCGGTAATGCCTGGCCAGTGAGCTTTTTTGTCGTGACGCTGGTGTTCGTGTTTTATCTGGCGGTGGTGCTGGTGGCTAAGATGACGGGCTTGTCGGCGCGTCCAAAGCCGGTCATCTGGCCGCACTGCGAGGTATAAGGCATGTTCTCCAGCTTCATGAGCAATACTTGGATTGCCGCCAGCGCCGTTGCTTTTGTCGCGGCTTTCGTCGGATTTTTTGTGGTGGCCAGACGTTCGGCCTTTGCCGCCCATGCCTTACCACTGGGTGCCTTTCCGGGGGCGGCGGCGGCCAGCCTGCTAGGGATCAATCCGCTGATCGGGCTGCTGGTTTTTGTTGGAATAGGGGTTTTACTCCTGCGCCAACTGGTGCGCGTGGGGCGTCGCGATGTGGGCACGGGTCTGCTGCTGGTGCTGTTTCTGGGGGTGGGGGCGTTGTTGCTCAGCATGACCAGTGAGTATGCGCCTGCGGTGTTTTCTTTACTTTTCGGCGAGGTGCTAGGGGTCAGCGACGCCGATTTGTGGCCCATACTGGGCATCTGCGCGCTGGTGGTCGTGGGCATCGCCCTGTATTTTCGGCCCCTCTTGCTGGATTCGACTTTCCCCGATCTGGCTGCCTTGCAGGGGATCCGCGCATCACGCATGGATCTGGTGTTCCTGACCCTGCTGGCCCTGGTGACGGCCACGGCCTTGCCGGTAGTGGGGGCCTTCCTGGTGTTCACCCTGCTGGTCGGCCCGCCGGCTGCCGCCCAGGCGTTGAGTGGCAATCCCATGCGCGTGCTGGCGCTATCCGTGATTTTTGCAGAGGGCTGCATCTGGAGTGCCATCGCGCTCTCTTACTGGACCAACTGGCCCATCGGTTTTTTTGTCGGGACCATGGGCGCGGGCTTGTTTACGGTGGCGCGTTCTTACCGGCACTGGAATCAGCGGCAGCGCAATTTCGTGACGGTATAAATACGCAAGGAACGGTGTATGAATCCGTCTGTGCATCTCTAGTGGCTCATCCTGAATTTTGAGGGGACGCTATCTCGAGTGGCAGCAGGATGACTAGCTTGAGATCGGTGCTGGTCGCTGGCAACAGCGTGCTCTGCTCATAGATCACCTGCCCGTGCTGTGGATGCTGAAAAACCCGTCTGCCGCCCTCCCGTTCGACGACATCCTGTGCAGCCCAGAGCTGAGAAAAGATTGCACTCTTTTCCTGAAGATGCTCGATTTGGCGGGCCATTTGCGGATCGTCCAGGTGCTTGCCCACATCCGCACGAAATTCCGCGATGACCCGCCGGGTACGGCCTTCCCAGTCGGCGACAAAACTGCGCGCCGAGGGATTCAGCAGGAGGAATTCGAGCAGATTAGGGGGCGGGCTGCCCGGTGTCGGGGGTTGGTCCATCCAGCCGACAAAATGCGCCGCCGCGGCCGTGTTCCAGGCGATGGCATTCCAATAGCGATCCAGTACATAGGCGGGTGTGTCCAGGGCGTGCACAATCCGCAGTACCGCATGCGGGGGCTGGGTATGGGCTTTGTCGGCAGTGGGATCAGCACGGCCGGCCAGATCGAACAGGTAGGCGCGTTCAGCTTCGGAGAGTTGCAGTGTTTGACTCAGACGGTCCAGTACGGCAGTGGAGGGCTGTACGGGGCGGCCCTGCTCTATCCAGGTAATCCAGGTGCTGCTGATTCCACAGAGGAGGGCCAACTCCTCACGACGCAGACCCTGGGTGCGTCGTCGTCCTTGTATGCTGAGGCCCGCCTGCTGCGGCGTGACTTTTTCGCGGTGACGGCGGATGAAATCGCCGAGAAGGGATGCGTTGCCGGTCATGGGTAGACAGTCAGCAAATGCCCAGCGCTTATTCGATCATCGATCATGACTTCTCCGCCGTGCTTCAGCGGATCAAAGCGATCCAGGTGTTCGCTGCGCGTCAGGTGGTCTGCGGGAACCGGCGCGACGATGGCCCGGCCCGCCTCGACCCGCAGCGTCACCTCCTGACCCGCATGCAGGTTGGTTTTGAGGGTAATGGCGGGAGGCGGTCTGGTTTCCATGTTTTTTCTCCGGGATGCAATACAAGTCCTCATGGTAAAATTTATACTAGTATACATTGTCATATTGTACCAGTTTAATAAGGCGTATACGATGCATGCACATCGTTAAAAAGGACAGCGTAAGGATTGATCATGGACCAGCAAAAATTGGTAGATGCACAGTTTGGTGTCGCCGCGATGGATTACCTGCAGAGCCCTACGCATGCGCAGGGGGCTGATCTGGAGCGGCTACGCGCGTTGGCCGATGGTCAGCGGGATTGGCGGGTACTGGACCTCGGCTGTGGTGCCGGACACGCGAGCTTTGCGCTGGCGGGTGAGGTCATGGAGGTAATGGCTTATGATCTCTCGACAGAGATGCTGGTGGTGGTGGCGGCCGAGGCGCAGCGGCGCAAGCTGGCGAATGTGCAGACGCAGCAAGGCGTGGCGGAAACTTTGCCTTTCGCCGATGCCCGCTTCGATCTGGTGGTGACCCGCTTCTCGGCGCACCACTGGGCGGATGTGCCGCGTGCCCTGAGGGAAGTGCGGCGGGTACTCCAACCGGAGGGCAGGCTGGTGGTGATTGATGTTGTCGCACCGGAAACACCGCTGCTGGATACCCTGCTGCAAAGCATCGAAGTCTTGCGGGATGCCTCCCATGTGCGCAATTATCGGTGTTCTGAGTGGGAAGTCATGCTGGTCCGGGCGGGTTTCGTTGTCAGCGATCGGGAGGGATGGAAACTGCCTTTGTGCTTTGAGAGTTGGATAGCGCGCATGCGGACCCCGGCGTTGCGGGTCGCCGCGATCCGCAGTCTTTGCGCGGATGCCGCCACCGAGGTGCGGGACTATTTCGCCATTCAGCCGAACAACGATTGTGCCATAGATGCGGCCTGGATAGAGGCCGTACCGCCGCCCGCCTGACGCGGTCCGTCGGTGGACCGGGAACGACAACTTTCTGAGGAGACAAGTAATGTCTGCAAAAACACTCTACGATAAATTATGGGAAAGCCATGTGGTCCATACGGAGCAGGACGGCGGGGTATTGCTCTATATCGACCGTCAATTGTTGCACGAAGTGACCAGCCCGCAGGCTTTTTCCGGGCTGCGGGCGGCGGGCCGCAAGGCGTGGCGCATTGATGCCAATATCGCGACGGCCGACCACAACGTGCCGACCATGGATCGTGCCACAGGGATTGCCGACGTCACCTCGCGCTTGCAGGTGGATACCCTCGACCAGAACTGTGCGGAGTTTGGCATTGAAGAATTTGGTATGCACGATAAGCGTCAGGGCATTGTTCACGTCATTGCACCGGAACAGGGCCTAACCCTGCCGGGCATGACGGTGGTCTGTGGAGACTCCCACACGGCGACCCATGGGGCGTTGGGGGCGCTGGCCTTCGGAATCGGCACCACCGAGGTGGAGCATGTGTTGGCGACCCAGTGCCTGTGGGCGCGCAAATCCAAATCCATGCGCATCTGGGTGGAGGGTGAGCTGGGCAATGGGGTGACCGCGAAAGATTTGGTGCTGGCCATCATCGGACGAATCGGTACGGCGGGTGGCACCGGCTACGCCATCGAGTTTGCCGGACCTGCGGTGCAGGCACTGTCGGTTGAAGGCCGCATGACCTTGTGCAATATGGCCATTGAGGCGGGTGCGCGCTCGGGTATGGTGGGTGTAGATGCCGTCACCATCAATTATCTGCGTGGCCGTCCCTATGCCCCGGTCGGCAAGGTCTGGGATCAGGCGGTTGCGGCCTGGGGCGAGCTACACAGCGACCTTGGCGCGCAGTTCGACGCGGAGATTCGTCTGGAGGCTACGGATGTGGCACCCCAGGTCACTTGGGGCACCAGCCCGGAGATGGTAGTGGATATTTCCGCGCACGTCCCCGATCCCGCACTGGAAAAAGACCCGGTGCGGCGCAAGGGTTGGAGTGAAGCGCTGGCTTACATGGATCTGGCAGCCGCAACACCCATCACTTCCATACCCCTGGATAAGGTATTTATCGGCTCCTGCACCAATGCCCGTATTGAAGACTTGCGGGCGGCGGCGGTGGTTGCCAAGGGGCACCACAAGGCAGATTCGGTGAAGGTGGTGCTGGTGGTGCCAGGCTCTGGTCTGGTGAAAGCCCAGGCAGAAGCCGAGGGTCTGGATCGCATCTTTGAGGCAGCGGGTTTTGAATGGCGGGAGCCGGGCTGTTCCATGTGTCTCGCTATGAATGCCGACCGCTTGGAGCCTGGGGAGCGTTGCGCGAGCACGAGTAATCGCAATTTTGAAGGGCGTCAGGGTGCCGGAGGACGGACCCATCTGGTGAGTCCTGCCATGGCCGCAGCGGCTGCCATTGCCGGTCATTTTGTGGATGTACGTGACTGGGCCGTGCACTAAAAAGCGCGCGCGGTCTTGGTTACTGCGTGTCGCCTTGGGCTTGTGCAGCCTGGGTATGGTGGAGGTCGGTATTTTTGCGGCAATCCGCGGCTGGTCAGCAGAAGGTGGCGCCGCGGAGTATGTCGTACAACGTTGGATGGAGAAATAATGGAAGCCTTTACCGTAGTAGAAGCGGTGGTTGCGCCACTGGATCGTCCCAACGTGGACACCGATGCAATTATCCCTAAGCAGTTCCTCAAGACCATTGAGCGCAAGGGGCTGGGTAAGCATCTCTTTGACGCCTGGCGTTATCTGGAGCGGGATGGAAAGCAGGTAAATATCCCGGAGTTCGTGCTCAATCAGCCCGCTTATGCGGGAGCACAGATCTTGTTGGCACGGGAAAACTTCGGCTGTGGTTCCAGCCGTGAGCATGCCCCCTGGGCCTTGGCAGATTATGGCTTTCGGGCAGTGATTGCCCCGAGTTTCGCCGACATTTTCGCCAATAATTGTGTGCAGAATGGCATCCTGCTGGTGCGCCTGCCCATGGATGTGGTGGATCATCTCTTCCATGAAGTGGCGGCGAACCCCGGCTACCGTTTGCGCATCGATCTGGCCGCACAGGAAGTGCAGACCATGGGTGACAGTCGATATACCTTTCCCATGGATGCGGGCCACAAGCATAAACTGATGCATGGTCTGGATGACATCCAACTGACCTTGCAGCAGGAGGATGCCATCCGTGCGTACGAAACACGGCGGCGGCAAAATGCCCCGTGGCTGTTTCGCGATGCATCTCCCAGGAGCGGGCAGATATGATTCAGGAACAGCAGGAAGAAGAGAGCGGACTGCCACCCCTGCGTTCAGATGCGGTCTTCCTCGCGGGGATGACCAAGCGGGGTAAGCCGTGCAGGTTGATTGACAACACTGTTTCGGCGCCCCGCGAGGAATTGAAGGCCCTGCTCAATGATCTCATTGAGCAGGAGCACTTCGGACCTTCGGGATTGAGTACAGCAGGGGGTAACACGATCCGCATCGGTGCCCCACAGTCTGCCCATGTGCAACTGGGGGGAAACATCTACCGGATGATCGTGGTGGATTACGAGGCGCGACTGGAGGAGTTTTAGCGCTGCGCCGCTCAGGGCATCAGCCGCTGAATCACCCAGACTCCACCGGTATCTTCCGAGCGGTGGTAAAGAAAGCGATCATGCAGTCGGCTGCGTCGACCCTGCCAGAACTCAAAGCGTTCTGGTAACAAGCGATAGCCCCCCCAGGCGGGATTGCGGGGCACATCGCCAGTCGGGTAACGGGCCTGTAAATCGGTTACTCGCTGTTCCAATGCCTTGCGATTGGCGATAGGTTGGCTCTGCTCGGAGGCGGCAGCGGCAAAACGGCTGCCGCTGGGGCGTTGCTGAAAATAGGCCTCTGCCTCGGCATCGCTGAGCCTCTCGACCGGCCCGTTTACGCGCACCTGTCGATCATTCTCCGGCCAGTAAAATACTGCGGCCGCTTGCGGGTTTGCCGCCAGTTCCTGCCCCTTCTGACTGCGCTGGTCGGTGTACCAGCACAAACCACGTTCGTCAAAATGTTTGAGAAGGACGAAGCGTACGTCAGGGTACCCCTCCGCGTCCGCTGTCGCTAACGCCATGGCCGTTGCATCAAAGTTGCCTGCCTCTGTTGCTGCCGCCAGCCAGTCAGCGAACTCGCGGAAGGGATCAGGATTCAGGTCCCGGCGATGCAACTCACTGTGAATGAAGTCACGGCGGGTACCGCGGTGGTCTATTTCGCCTTCCATATTGCCCCCGGTCGCTTGTTACCATTTACGCCTTGCGTTCGATGATCCCCTCAGCACTGCCAAACAGCATCACATCCGCACGCCGATGGGCAAATATGCCATTATCCAGCACGCCCGGAATCGCATTGATGCTTTCTTCCATCCGCAACGGGTCAGAGAGATCGAGTCCGGTGACGTCGAGGATGACATTGCCATTATCCGTCGTGACGCCACTGCGCAGTGTGGGGCTGCCACCGAGTTTCACCAGTTGCCGGGCAACAAAACTGCGGGCGAACGGAATCACTTCCACGGGCAGGGGGAATTTGCCGAGCATAGGCTTGTCCTTGCTGGCATCCGCGATGCAGACGAAGAGGCGGGCGGCACTGGCGACAATCTTTTCACGGGTGAGCGCGCCGCCGCCACCTTTGATGAGGCGGAAGTGCGGGTCGGCCTCATCAGCACCATCGACGTAGACCGGGATGTCGCCGGTACTATTGAGGTCGAGCACGTTGAGGCCTTGCGCCTTGAGGCGGTTTTCGGTGGCGACGCTGGAAGCCACATAGCCGTCCACATGGATATTGGCAGCGCCCAGCGCGTCGATGAAGAAGTTGGTGGTGGAGCCGGTACCCACCCCAACAACCATCCCGGGCTGGATATAGCGCAGGGCCGCCTCGGCCGCCATTTTTTTGAGTGCATCAGCATTCATAATTATTTTCCTTTGTGTGTTGGTGTGTTGGGAAGACGTTGTATAAAAGCGTGGGTGAGTGCCGCCGCAGAGGCTGGATTCTGGCCGCTGAGAATAAGGCGGTCAGTGGCGATATGGCTTTGCCATGGAGCGCCGGTGCTTACCCGGAAGCCTTCCTGCCGCAGGCGGTCTTCCAGCGTGTAAGGCCAGCGCCCGGTCAGTGATGTTGCCGATTCCTCCGCAGCACTGAAGCAGGTCACCCGTTGCCCGCAGAACGGTGACCGGTCTGCTCCGCCACCGGTGGCCAGGAGTGCCGCCGTGCCGTGGCAGAGGGTGGCGATGGGTTTTGCCGCCGACACGCAATGGCGCAGTAACCTGTCCACGCCGGGTGCCTGACAGAGGTCCATGAGCGGCCCGTTGCCTCCGGGAATGAAAACACCGATTAAGGTGTCCAGATCGTTGCCGGTTAGCGCATCTAAATCAAGGGGAGCGCGTAAGTCCGTCATCTGTCTGACGGCAGCGCATAAATAGGCGGCCTTGTTGTAGTCTCCACCAAGCGTGGCCGGGTCCAGACTTTCGGCATCGACTAGCGGCGGTACACCGCCGGGCGTGGCTATCTGGAGTCGCCATTCTGTCTCGCGCAGCATCTGCCAGGGTATCACCAGTTCTTCTGCCCAGAAGCCGGTGGCGACTTCGGTACCATCATTGAGGCGAAGATACGGTGCCGCGCTGAGCAGGATCAGGACGAAAGGCTGAGTAGTCATGCCCCGAGTTTAGCATGGCCAGCAGGCAAGGAAAGGGCAGCATCGGTATGGGCGCCAGCTGTCTTTTTGATGGTAATCGCACAGCACGATGCGTTTATAGCGCCAGATCAACATAAAAATAGTTATAAATATAAACATCTTTTTACTCTGTATTTGTGTTGTGTGAGTTCTTGTCTTATATGTTGCTGTTTCTACTGTAATTTAATATTTACAATTAATAAGAATAGCCTAATATTAGTAATAAATTATATTTTCTGCGTGTATTCAATAATTAGCACTTGCTTAACCCCAAAAATATTTGTGGCAATTCTCTATTGCTTTGCGCTTCCTGCTGGAATAGTTTTACAACCGAGCAACCAATAAGCATTAAAAGTATAAGTTTATACTATTTGCACTGGCGTAGTACGTAGTACATATGTGCGCAACGCGAGGAATGTGACTATGAAACCGTTAGCATCGGTATCTGGTAGTGTGATCGGTATCGCGGCGAGTACCGCGGTCATTCTCCTGGCACAGAGCCGTTCTTCTTGATGCGCAGCGGTGCCCCATTTTTGCCTGGGTGGCGTTGGTCGGGGTTGTGGAGGGCATAGGGGTGATTCGCGGTGTGCGTAACACAGAAGCGGTGCTGAGATTATTGGCTTCGGTGCCATCTGTCGTTGGGTTGCCGGAGCGAAAACACCATGATTCTGTGGCGATTTCGCCAAAGAGTGAACAAAAATCCCGAGCTGCACATGGTATCGGGAAAGTTATCGGATAGTGACCGCTATCCTGTCATATCGCGGATGATCTGTAGTCCGCCAGGGAGAAATGTCGATGCAAGTGAAGTGGAGGAATAACCTAAAAAACGGGTGGCGCTATGCCGCCCTCGCGCCGATTCTGCTGCTCAACGGCTGCGCTGGTAACCCCTATTGGATATTCGATCCCAAAGGGTTAATGGCCGACACCAATCTGTTTTACCTGTTGGTGGATGTCGGGATCATGGGCACCATCGTCGGGCTGACTACCCTGTTGGTGGTCTGGTTCATGTGGCGCTATCAGAAGGGTAAAAACCGGGGGAAATATGATCCTGCCTGGTCCCATTCCAATGCTATTGAAGTGGTTGTCTGGGGTATTCCCATCATCGCCGTCGGCTTTTTGTCGTATTTTGCCGTAACCGGTACTTTCGAAATAAACCCTTATAATCCTACGGTTATCACTAATAATCTGAAGCCGACAAGTGATCCGGTCGAGGTGGACGTCATTGCTACCGACTGGCAGTGGCTCTTTGTATATCCACAGTATCATATGGCCGTAGCCAATGAGCTGGTGCTGCCTGCGCACACCCCGGTATTTTTCCGTTTGACTTCAACCGCAGTGACCACGACGTTCTTTATCCCGCAACTGGTGGGCATGATTGACGTGATGCCCGGGATGCGTACGAAGAACGCCCTGGAAAGCAATAACACCGGGGTATATCAGGGAATCGCTTCGGATTATGCTGGCGCGGGTACTTCATGGATGACTTTCAAGACCAAAATGCTGAGTTCATCCGACTTTGGCCAATGGGTGCAAAAGGTGCAACAGTCCCCGATATCCATGACTTATACCAGCTTCAATAATTACGCTGACCCTTATATCAATGTACATCACAAGGTAGCGTATTTTTCGTCGGTGCAGGATGGCTTGTTTGACCATGTCATCGACGAGGTCATGAATGGAAAAACCTGGCCCATCCCGCCAATGATGACGGAAAACATGGTGGCGTATATGCAGAAGCAAAACGCCGAACATCGCGACTAACAACAGGAGGATTGATAGATGCTCGTAGATTTAGCCGGGGGCTGGAACCCCATGCTGGGGCGCCTTGCCTGGTCTCAGATCCCTTATGACAACCCCATCCTGGCACCCTTGTTTGTCGCGGTGGTCATCGGGGCTATTCTGGTACTGGGCCTGATCACGTACTACGGAAAATGGACCTACCTGTGGAAAGAATGGTTGACCACGGTAGATCATAAAAAACTGGGCGTGATGTACATCCTCATCGGTTTAGTGATGCTGTTCCGTGGTTTCATTGATGGCCTGATGATCCGGACGCAGCAGGCCTGGGGGGTGGGTTCTCACTCTTCGGGTGTTTTTGGTGCACTACATGGCTATCTGACGCCTTTCCACTTTGGGCAGGTCTACAGTGCCCATGGGGTGATCATGATTCTGCTGGCAGCTACACCATTGCTGGTTGGCTTCATGAACATCATAGTGCCCATTCAGATCGGTGCCCGCGATATGGCCTATCCCTATCTGAATGCGTTGGGGCTGTGGATTACCGCCGCGGCTGCGGCACTGATCATGATTTCTCTGTTCGTTGGCGATTTCGCGCACAACGGCTGGTTTGGTTATGCACCGATTTTTGAGTTGCAATATAGCCCGGGCGTAGGTGTGGATTACTGGATATGGACCATGGAACTGGTGGCGCTGGGTACTACTCTGGGCGGCATCAATATTCTGGCGACTATCATCAAGATGCGCGCACCGGGCATGACCTGGGGCCGGTTGCCGATCTTCGTTTGGGCCACACTCTCTGCGAACGTGATTGCGCTGACTTCTTTCCCGGCATTGCAGGTAGCACTGGCATTGGTCGCCGCAGATCGGTATTTAGGTGCCCATTTCTTCACCGCGGGTCTGGGCGGTAATCTGATGCTCTACACCAATCTGTTCTGGATTTGGGGCCATCCGGAAGTCTATTTCGTGATTCTTCCGGCTTTCGGCATGATGTCGGAAATTTTCCCGACCTTCTCGGAGAAGCCACTGTTTGGCTATATCACCATGGTGCTGGCCAGTATGGCTATTGCCGGCGTTTCCTGGCTGGTCTGGTTGCACCACTTCTTTACCATGGGTGCGGGTCCTTACGTCAATAGCGCATTCAGTGTGGCCACCATGCTGGTCGGTATTCCTACCGGTGTGAAAGTGTTTAACTGGGCATTTACCATGTATCGTGGTCGTTTGACCTTTAACGCTGCCATGTTGTGGGCTATTGGCGCACTTTTCCTGTTGCTGATCGGCGGCCTGACCGGCATGATGCTGGCGGTTCCGGCCATCAATTACATGGTCCACAACAGCGTTTTCGTGGTCGCGCACTTCCACTCCATGCTGCTGGTGATTGTGTATGCCATTTTTGCTTCGGTGGTCTACTGGTTCCCGAAAGTCTTCGGCTTCAAGCTGGATGAATTCTGGGCAAAGACCATGTTCTGGCTCTTCTCCGCTGGTACGGTGCTGGTGTTCGTGCCTATGTATATGCTCGGTTTTATGGGTATGACACGGCGTTTGGATTACGTGTTCAACACGGTCTGGCACCCTTATCTCCTGGTGATGGAACTCGGCATTGCGGTTTATATGCTTTCCGTTCTCGCATTTTTTGCGCTGCTTTATGTCAGTGTCCGTGATCACGCGAAGAACCAGGTTGGTGCTGATGCCTGGGGTACCTCCCGCTCGCTGGAATGGCTTACCCATTCTCCTGTGCCATTTTATAACTTTGCGGTATTGCCGCATATCAATGCGCGTGATGAAGTGGCCTGGCGTCGTGATAATGACATTGATCATGTCCAGCCCGATCACTATGAAGATATCCATATGCCGAATAATACCGGTGTGGCCATTATCCTCGGTGGCCTGACGTTTGTGCTGGGTTTTGCTCTGGTATGGCGTATCTGGTGGCTTTGTGCGCTCTCTTTACTGGCAATCGTTGCGCTTGTGATCTATCGCTCCTTCAAGGGCGATCCGGGTTACATCATTACGGCGGCGGAATTGGAAAAGATGGAAAAAGAAGCTATGCGCCGTGAAGCACAGGTTGGCATACAGGGGCATCAGGCCGGTAGCGGCGTATTGGGCGAGAATATAGCCTAAGAGCGTTCTGATCTGCCACCGCTGGCTTCGCAGCCGAGTTCATCAGTGGGGCTGGATCATCTCGCAGTGGATGACTCTGACAGGTGGTGGCCGAGGCATCGGCCACCAGTTAATGAACGGTAGATTGAGGAGTTTTTTATGAGTTCTCATGCCACTAATGTGGATCCGAAAACAGCGGAATTATGGGATAAAAGTCACTATCAGCATGATGTGATCTCCACCCGCACCTTTGGCTATTTCATGTATCTGCTGAGCGACGGCATGCTGTTCGCGACACTTTTTGCCGCTTATGGCGTACTGAGTTACCAGCACAGTTACTTTGGTGGGCCTACCCCGGCCGACATCGTGAAGCCGTGGTACACCTTTGCCCAGACCATGGCGCTGTTTTTCAGTGTGCTGGCCTACGGTTTTGGCATGAATGCGCTCAAGTACAAAAACAAAAGCGGGGTGATCAATGGGTTGCTCGCGGCTTTCGTGTTGGGTGTATTATTTCTGGCACTGGACATCCATGACATGACGCATCTGGCGTCATTGGGTATCACGGTTGCAACTAGTGGCGGGATGTCTGCGTTTATTATCCTGACCCAGGTACATGCGACCCATATTTTCTTTGGGTTGATCTGGATTTTGGTCATGATGGCTCAGGTACTGGCCAAGGGCTTTACCACTGAGGTGGTGGGCCGGTTGTTGACGCTGCGTATGTTTTGGCATTTGCAGGCTATTATTTGGGTGTTCGTGTATGTGTTCGTTTATTTGTGGGGATATATGTCATGAGTCACGGTCACGATGATCCGACGTTGCATCCAGAAGTGCAGATGTCCACTTCTCGTGGATATTTTATAGGGTTCGCGATTTCCAGCATTCTGATGCTCATCGCTACTTTTTTGGTGACATCGCATTCTGTGCCGCCATTTGGGCTGTTGATGGTCATCTCGACCTGCGCAGGTATAGCGATTATCGCGCAGATTTACTTTCTGCTGCATATCGATATTTCCGAACACAATATCTGGAATACCGTGGCTTTGGTGCTGTTCATGCCGCTCTTTTTGATTACCATTGGTCTGACTTGGTGGATGTTCTCGCAATTGTACCTGCACACGATGTTCATGCCGGGCATGCCCGGCATGATGCATTAACGGAGTAGATACCATGCCCACGGCTATGGGACGCAAGACGTCAGACGCTGCGGTAACCGAGCTTCCCCATGCGGTAGAAGGGGAGATGACTGCGCTGGTACGGGTGGTTGGCGGGTTAATCACGGTGATGCTGCTGGCAGCGGTGTTGGCGGGTTTGTGGCGCGGCCTCACCAGCCAGCAAGGTCTGCTCACGGATGTTATCAACGGCCTCACGGCCAGCGAGGTGGGCTTTGCCACTATCCTGATCCTCCTGGGCAGCCTTGTTGAAGGCTTCGGCTACGGCCTATCCCTGGGTACCCGCTGGCCCTATACCCGTAACATCGCGGTGTTGATGGTGCGTGGTGACCCCGAAGCCGCGCATCGCATGGTAGCCACCCTAGTGGGTCTGGTTGCCTTGGCTCTGGTAATTCTGTCCCCCAGCGTCACCACCATCAGCGGCCTGTCTCTGGTCGTAGTCACCGCCCTGTTCGGCATGGGCACCCTGTACGTTCTCGCCGGTCGGGCCCCAGCCTTTGTTCACGGCACCCACGGTTTACTGGCTTACGGTGTTTTCCTCATCTACCTGACGGATATCGTCTATCCGGGCGTCAGCTTCTTGACCTACCTCGGGGTCACGAGCGCCTTACATGCTTTATTGCTCGCCATCTTCCTCGGTGGTATGACCACCGGCCAGCGCGGCTTTGGCACCCCCATTGGTCCCTTCGTCAAACCGCAGAAGGCTTCCCAGTGGACCATTGCCGCTCATATCAGTGCAGCCCTGTTACTGGTTGCCACCCTCGGCTGGATGATGCCCGCTTACCCCGTCGCCTTTTATCTGGCGGTGACCCAGGTCGCGGTCGGGTTTTTGCTTTCCCATGCGGTGAATCTCAAACCTAAGGCCCCCGGTGTGCTGGTCGCCTTTCACCAGTCCATGGTCTTGCTCATGTGTCTCGCCATTGTCCTGCAATGGCGCTAAGACAAGGACGTTCTATCATGCTTAAACTCGATGTAAACGGACAGGGTGTTGCCCGTCTCCCTGAACGACGCCACCACCTCCTGGCTTTTCTTCGCGACCTATGGGTACTGGCCAAAGCCCGGGTGGTTTCTCTGCTGGTCTTCACCGCTGCGGTGGGTGAGATTCTCGCCCCCAACGCTCTGCTGCACTGGGAATCGGCCATCGCTGGTCTGGTCGGCATCGCGCTGGCCGGTGGGGCAGGGGGGGTGCTTAACCAGATCGTCGAACCTGCCCTCGACCAGCACATGCGCCGCACCCTCCACCGCCCGCTGGCCGAAGGGCGCATCAGCCGTAGCGGCGCCATCGTTTATGCCGCCACCTTGATGTGTGCAGCTATCGCCATCCTCGCCTGGGGCACTAACCCTCTGACCCTGGTGCTGACTCTGGTGGGCACCGTCGGCTACGGTATTGTCTATACCCTCTACCTCAAACCCAGCACGCCCTGGAACATCGTCTGGGGTGGCCTCGCCGGTGCCTTGCCACCGCTGATCGGCTGGACCGCCATTACCGGCAGTTTCGCCGCGCTGCCCCTGGTTCTGGTCCTGTTGGTCTTTGTGTGGACCCCGGCGCACTTTTGGCCACTGGCTATTTGCTGTCGGGAAGACTATGCCAAAGCCTGTATTCCCATGCTGCCGGTGACCCACGGCGTGGATCGCACCCGCAAGGAAGTGCTGAACTACGCCATCCTCACCTGGATCGTCAGCATGGTCCCCGTCTTTCTCACCGGTGACTGGGTGTATGGCGCCATTGCCGGTCTCTCCGGAGCCTGGTTCGTGGGCATGGCCCTGCACCTCAAAGCCCTGCCGGAAGGCAAAGAAATGGATCAATATGCCCGACGGATGTTCGCCTACTCCATCTCCTACCTCTTTCTGCTCTATACCGCCCTGATCTTAGGCAAACTGGTGATGCGTCATGGCTTCTTCTGAGACGCCCCCCCGCGGCAAAGGCTCGCCCATGAGCCCGCTCGAAAAGCGGGCAGTGAGCGGTCTGAGCTTCATTTACATCGCGCGCATGCTTGGTCTTTTCATGCTCATGCCGGTACTGGCGCTGGATAATGACCAGCTCCGCCACAGCACCCCACTGCTGCTGGGCCTCGCCATCGGCATCTACGGACTGGCCCAGGCCGCCCTTCAGTTTCCCTTCGGGGTCGCCTCCGACCGTTTCGGGCGTAAACGGGTGCTGGTCTTCGGGATCCTGATTTTCGTACTGGGCTCCCTTTTGGGGGCGGTTACCCACAACATCTGGGGCATTATCCTCGCCCGTCTGCTGCAAGGTGCCGGAGCCGTGTCCTCGGTACTGCTGGCCACCGCCGGTGACCTGACCGGCGACCAGCATCGCACCAAGGCCATGGCCGCCATCGGCGGTAGTATCGCCATAGCTTACGTGCTGGGTATGGCCTTGGGCCCGGTGTTTTATGGTGTGTGGGGGCTGACCGGCGTTTTTCTGGTCGCAGCCGCATTCGGCGTCCTCGCGCTCTTTCCCCTGTGGAAGATCGTTCCCCCCATCCCCCACAACCATCAGCAGCGCATGGGCACCTGGCGGGACGCACTGAGGATGTTCAAACACCTTCCGGTGTTGACCGCCAGTGTCGGCATTTTCATCCTGCAGATGGTGCTGGGAGCCAGCTTTGTGGTGCTCTCCCCGGAACTGGTCAAAGCCATGCATATCCCCGATACCGCCGTCTGGGAAGTCTACCTGCCGGTGATGTTGCTCTCGGTAGCGGCTATGGTCTACCCGGTGATTTATGCCGAAAAGAACAAACAGCACGGCCAGATGCTGGCCTTCAGTGGCATCTGCATTGCGGTGGGCGCCCTGATCATGGGACTGTTGGCTGGCCAGTTCTGGCCGGTGGCCGTTGGCGCAGTCATTTTCTTTGCGGGCTACAACATTGCTTCCGCCATCCTACCCTCCATGATGAGCCGCAGTACCACGCCGGAACAGCGGGGGGCGGCCAGTGGCGTCTATTCGCTGATGCAGTTTCTGGGGATATTCGTAGGTGGTGTGGTTGGTGGCTGGGGTTTGGGCATCGCCGGCGAGAAAGGGGTCTTTTACATCCTCGCCGCCGTCGGCCTGCTCCTCGCCCTGCAAAGCTGGAATGGCAAACGAATGGCGTTGTTGCTGGGGCCGGATGCCCGGAGTTAGTGAAGAATGCGCTATATCTCTTAGCCGCCAATAATAAGCGCTAGCACGCCAAAGGTAATGCAATAGATACCAAAGGGTCGCAGCGCTTTGATCTCATGTTTATGAAAATAGTGCATCAGAAACCAGACGGAAGTCCAGGCACAGATTCCCGATAGAAGACCTGCAAAAAAGATGGTGCCGAGTAATTCGGACGGCATACGTGCGTGGAAGAGCTTGGGAATTTCCAGCATGCCGGCTGCCGCAATAATCGGGGTGGCGAGCAGAAAGGAAAATTTTGCGGAATTTTCATAGTCCAACCCTACACCAATACCAGCGACTAACGTAGCACCCGAACGCGAAAACCCGGGAATCAATGCGAGGGATTGGGCGAATCCAATACCAATAGCACGTGGCCAGCTCAGGTTGTCCAATGAATGGCTGGGTTGCCGCGCACGCAAGTGATCTCCCCAGACGAGCATGATGCCGTTAATCATCAGTGCCACCGCAGCAAAGGTGAAACCGCCGAACAGGTCTTTGATTCTATGGGCGAGGGCAAGGCCCAGTAAACCGGCAGGAATGGATGCGATGAAAAGGATCCACAGCAGCCGTGACTGGGGATTGCTGGGATGTCCACGCGCACGAATGAAGCCACCGAGCAGTGCCGCCCAGTCGCGCCAGAAGAACAAAAGCAATGCCGCCGCTGTGGCGAGGTGGAGCACGACCACAAAGGGTAAAAACCACCCCGCGTCGCGGTTGATGGGCCAATGCAGAAGCGCGGGTACCAGGATGACGTGCCCAAGACTGGAGATGGGAAATAATTCCGTAATGCCTTGCAGCGCGGCCAGAAATAGTAGGTAGATAGGATGTGCCAAGCTCTTTCCTTCTATAGGTAGCGCACGGCGAGAATGGTGTACTCCCGCGTTCCACCAGGAGCGCGTACTTCTACCAGATCGCCTTCGTGCTTGCCGATAAGCGCACGCGCAATGGGGGAACTGATGGATATCTTGTTTTCCTTGATATCCGCCTCGGCATCACCGACGATCTGGTAAGTCACCTCATTACCTTCTGCATCTTCCAGCTCCACAGTAGCCGCAAAAACAATTCTACCACCCGTATTCAAGGTCTTGGGATCAATGACCTGGGCACGGGACAGATGATCTTCCACCTCGCGAATGCGTCCCTCAATAAAGGCCTGCTGCTCTTTCGCCGCGTCGTATTCGGCATTTTCCGAGAGATCACCCTTGGCTCGAGCCTCGGCGATCGCTTCAATGACGGTGGGCCGGTCCACGGTTTTGAGGCGGTGTAACTCATCGCGCAGGCGCTGGGCACCAATAACAGTCATGGGAATTTTGTCGCTCATATCTACCTCGTGCTGGTGTTTGTCTGGTTCAGATCCTGCAGCCGGAGGATGCTGCGTTCCTCCGTCATCAGGGCGTGAATGGCAGCAGCGCCTGCGATAGCGCCCGCCAGGGTGGTGTAGTAGGTCAATCCCATTTGCAGCGCTGCACGACGGATGCTAAAAGAGTCGCGCACCGATTGCCGTTCATCCACGGTGTTGATGATGATCTGCACCTTGCCGTTTTTGATCGCATCGACGATGTGGGGACGGCCTTCAGTCACCTTGTTGACTGCGGTGATTTCCAGACCTTCCCCATGCAAAAAAGCAGCAGTGCCCTTGGTGGCGATCAACTTAAAGCCGAGTTCGGACAGCGTCCGCGCCACCGAAATGAGGCCTTTTTTATCTGCATCGCGGACGCTGAGAAAAACGGTGCCGGAGCGCGGGAAATGTTCACCGGCGCCGATCTGCGCTTTGAGAAAAGCCTCGCCGAAACTGGCACCGATGCCCATCACCTCGCCGGTAGACTTCATTTCCGGCCCCAGCAGTACATCCACGCCGGGGAATTTGATGAAGGGGAAGACCGCTTCCTTAACGCTGAAATGGGGAGGATTGGGAATCTGCGGAATACCCTGTGCCGCTAGAGATTTTCCGGTCATGCAGCGAGAGGCAATTTTGGCCAGGGGCCAGCCGATGGCCTTGGAGACGAAAGGCACCGTCCGGGAGGCGCGCGGGTTCACCTCCAGCACATAGATACGCTCTTCCTGGACGGCGAACTGACAGTTCATCAGACCCACCACACCGAGCGCCAGGGCCAATTCCACGGTTTGTCGCCGGATTTCGTCCTGAATGGCTGGGGACAGGGAATAGGGCGGCAGGCAACAGGCGGAGTCGCCACTGTGAACGCCCGCCTGCTCAATATGCTCCATGATCCCCGCGACGATCACCTGTTGCTCGTTATCGGCGACGGCATCAACGTCCACCTCCAGGGCGTCATTCAGAAAACGATCTAGGAGAATCGGCTGGTCATTGGAGATACGCACAGCCTCCACCATATAACGTTCGAGGTCATCTTCGCCGTAGACGATACGCATCGCGCGGCCGCCCAGTACATAAGATGGGCGGACTACCAGCGGATAGCCCAATGCGCGCGCTTTGCTCAAGGCTTCCGGGGCACTCCGCGCAATGGCATTTTCCGGCTGGCGCAAGTTGAGGCGCTGCAAAAGTTGCTGGAAGCGCTCGCGGTCTTCAGCCAGATCAATGGAATCCGGAGTGGTGCCGACGATGGGTACACCGGCGGCTTCCAGATCGTTGGCGAGCTTCAGCGGCGTTTGACCACCGAACTGGACAATCACGCCCTGAGGCTTTTCGACCGCGACGATTTCGAGGACATCTTCCAGCGTGAGCGGCTCGAAATACAGGCGATCGGAGGTGTCGTAGTCGGTGGACACCGTCTCCGGGTTACAGTTGACCATGATGGTCTCAAAATCATCTTCGTGCAGGGCCATGGCCGCATGCACGCAGCAATAGTCAAACTCAATGCCCTGCCCGATCCGATTGGGACCGCCGCCGAGAATCATGATCTTGGGCTTATCACTGGGCTCCGCCTCGCATTCCATCTCATAGGTGGAGTAAAGATACGGCGTTGGTGAGCGGAACTCGGCAGCGCAGGTATCCACCCGCTTATAGACCGGTCGAATACCCAGCTTCTGGCGGTGCTCACGCAATAGTTGCTCGCGGCAACCTAACAGGCGGGCCAGACGCCGATCCGAAAAACCCATGCCTTTAAGCGTGCGGAGCCTGGTGCCATCGAGACTCGCCAGAGCGAGCCCGCGCAAGCTCTCCTCTGTTTGGACAATCTCGAAAATCTGCTCCAGGAACCAGGGGTCAATGTGGGTAGTACGCTGCAGGCTGCCCTGATCCCAGCCGCGCCGTATGGCGTCCGCCAGATACCAGAGGCGATCGGCACCGGGAACCCGTAACTCCTGCTCCAGCTTTTGCAGGGTGTCCGGATCGTTGCCGATGAGTTTCTCATCAAGACCATCCACGCCCGTTTCCAGACCGCGCAGTGCCTTTTGCAGCGACTCTTGGAAGCTGCGGCCAATGGCCATCACCTCACCAACCGACTTCATCTGAGTGGTCAGATGGGCATCGGCTTCTGGAAATTTCTCGAAGGCGAAGCGGGGGATTTTGGTGACCACGTAATCGATGGTCGGCTCGAAACTCGCCGGTGTCGCCTGGGTGATGTCATTGCGCAGTTCGTCCAGGGTGTAGCCCAGCGCCAGTTTGGCGGCAATTTTGGCAATGGGAAACCCAGTGGCCTTGGAGGCCAGCGCCGAGGAGCGCGATACCCGCGGGTTCATCTCGATGACGATTAACCGCCCATCTTCAGGGTTGACAGCAAACTGCACATTGGAACCACCAGTATCTACCCCGATGCGGCGCAACACCGCAATGGAGGCATCACGCATGCGCTGGTATTCGCGGTCGGTAAGGGTCTGGGCTGGGGCCACAGTGATGGAGTCCCCGGTGTGAATACCCATGGGATCAAGATTCTCGATAGAACAGACAATAATGCAGTTATCCGCCCGGTCGCGGACTACTTCCATCTCAAACTCTTTCCAGCCGATGATGGATTCTTTGATGAGGATCTCGTGGGTGGGGCTGGCCTCCAGGCCGCGTGTGGCGATGTCCTCAAATTCCTCGCGATTATAGGCAATGCCGCCGCCGGTCCCACCCAGCGTGAAGGAGGGCCGGATGATAACCGGAAAGCCGATGTCTTCCGCGATCTGGCGTGCGCCTTCCATGTCATGACCGAAGGCAGAACGAGCTACTTCCAGGCCGATCTCTTCCATGGCCTTTTTGAACAAACCGCGATCTTCGGCTTCACGGATGGCTTCCACCGACGCACCGATCAGTTTGACGCCATACTGCTCCAGTATTCCTTCCCGATGCAGGTCCAGGGCACAGTTCAGCGCAGTCTGACCACCCATGGTGGGAAGGATGGCGTCTGGGCGCTCCATGGCGATGATGCGTGCGACCGTTTGCCATTCGACGGGTTCGATGTAGGTGGCGTCCGCCGTTTGCGCATCGGTCATGATGGTGGCCGGGTTGGAGTTGGCCAGAATGACACGGCAACCCTCTTCACGTAGCGCCTTGCAGGCCTGGACGCCGGAATAATCGAATTCGCAGGCCTGCCCGATAATGATGGGGCCAGCGCCGATGAGCAGGACGCTTTTGATATCCTGATACTTAGGCATGGTCGTGGCCTCCGTGCTGGTTCATGGCGTGAACAAAGTCGTCAAAAATCACACTGGCGTCATGGGGGCCGGGTCCGGCTTCTGGGTGTCCCTGAAAGGAAAAAACGGGCAGGTTTCGATGTGCCATACCCTGCAAACTACCGTCAAATAGAGAGGTGTGCGTCGCAATCAGGCAATCCGGCAGGGTGTCCGCATCCACCGCAAAGCCATGATTCTGGCTGGTGATCAGCACCCGACCACTGCGCAGGTCTTTGACCGGATGGTTGGCTCCGTGGTGTCCGAACTTCATCTTGATGGTTTTGGCACCCAGGGCCAGCCCCAGTAGCTGATGCCCCAGGCAGAGCCCGAAGGTGGGAATGCCTGCAGCGATGATCTGACGCATGGCTTCTCCGGCGTAGTCGAGGGCCGCAGGATCGCCGGGGCCGTTGGAGAAGAGCACTCCGTCCGGGCGCAGGGCAATCACCTCGGCAGCTGCAGTGCGCGCTGGCACTACTGTAACTTGGCAGGCACGATCAGCCAGCAGTCGCAGGATATTCTGTTTGGTGCCAAAGTCGTAAACTACCACATGGCGCTGCATCCGGGTGGCGGGCTGGGCGTGATAGCCCTGATCGGGAGTGCCGCTGGCGAGATTCCAGGCGTATGTTTCCTGGCAGCTTACGTCCTGCACCAGATCACGGCCGAGAAGACCGGGGAAAGCTCGCGCCGCAGCCAGGGCGTCGTCATCGCTGACCACCTTTCCGACGAGAACGGCGGCATTCTGCGCGCCGCTATCCCGTAATCTGCGGGTCAGGGCACGGGTATCTATTTCGGCGATGCCCGGAATCTGATGGGATTTTAAAAAGTCGGACAAGTCTTGCGTGCTGCGCCAACTGCTGGGCGTGCGCGGCTGGTTGCGTACGACCAGGGCAGAACAGAATATCCGAGCACCCTCCATATCCTCTGGATTGATACCCGTATTGCCAATATGTGGATAGGTGAGCGTGACAATCTGCCCTCGGTAAGAAGGATCAGAAAGAATCTCCTGGTAACCACTCATGGCGGTGTTGAAACAGATTTCACCCACCGCCAATCCGGTGGCACCAAAGCCTTTACCGTGATAGATGCTGCCGTCTGCTAATGCCAGGACCGCCTGCACGCCCCACCTCGCCAACAAGAGGATGCAAAAAAAGGGAGGGGGTCCCCTCCCACGTAGATATCGTCTATTCTAGGGACCGGAAGGGAAGCGGTCAACGCACCATCGTTGTGTGGCACGACGGTGCAGTCGTTTGACGCGAGCATTCTCGGAGGCATTGGTAGAGATAACTTACTGAGTAGCCGTGTTTTCAATGATATCTTGGCCATTACTTTTTATAATTCGCAGAAGGGGTGCCTTATGGGTTGGATGCAATGGTCTGTGCTGGCGGCGGGCGGTATGTTGGTGTTGGCAGGATGTGCGACGACCACGACGAACGGCATGGCACCACCGCAGGATATGGCGAGTCACTACCCGGCACTTGCCCCATCTCCCCTGCCACCGGCCCCGACCAGGCCCTTGTCACCGGTACGCTCTGCGCCCACGGTTTTGCCGCAGGCGACACCACCTGTAGTCCCTCCGCCAGTGGCCTTCTCGTCCACGCCCTTGCCGCTGGCTCCTCTTGCCGCGCCATCGACTACGTCGTCCGTGCCCAGCATTCCGGTAGCGCCTTCTGCTGTGCAGTCTCTGAACAGCGCTAAAATATCCTTTTCCGACGCATGGCAGGCGGATATGACCAAAGCGCGTCAGGACAGTGCCCAGTGTGCAGCGATGTCGTCTGCGGCACAGACAGCGTGCTGGCGGGGCGTCTCCGTCTGGGCGCAGAAGCGGGCGGCGCGCTATCAATCCCTTAGTACCCAGGCAACGGGCGCCCAGGCTCAGCAGATGCAGTCTGCAGCAAAGTTTTTTGGAGTAACCGGGGAATGGGCCAGTGCTTGCGGCGCCCTCACCTCACAGCAATGTGCGGAATCACCACTAATCGGCAAAATGCAGCAATGGAAGGCGTCTGTAGGGATTCCAGGAGTATCGTAAGCGTTGATCCGATTTTTTGACTATCATCGCAATGACGCAGGCAAAACAGATTGCCGTCGGGCAGATTATTCGAGTCTGCTGCAAATGCTTCCTCAGCCCCTTGTCCTGAAATAAGTGTATCTTATTTTTCGTGATACGAAAACAGAATTGTACAACATTTTAGAATTGTCGTAAGTTATGTGCCCAAAAGTATACAACCATGGGGTAAAAATGTCTTT